>OLVO01002070.1_pt1 | contig 19113 bp, 10 predicted proteins | sample 1672571 | NCBI WGS metagenome assembly OLVO01 (sample SAMEA3136700, study PRJEB25190) | human gut metagenome | biome: human gut; feature: human-associated habitat; material: faeces | place: Austria | collected 2013
GGGACTTCTTCTCGTCGAGGACCTGCTCCTCGAGGCCGAGGAAGTTGCAGGCGGAGGCGAAGGAGAAGCGGGTACGGGTGGAGTTGTCGCGGAACAGGGAGATGCCCAGACCGGAGTTGAAGATCTTCGTGGACTTGTTGCGCTCACGCAGATCGCGCAGAGCGTCGGCTACGGTAAAGACAGCGTCGATCTCGTCGTCGGTCTTGTCCCAGGTCCAGTAGAAGTCGGTCTTATACATATTGTTGATGTGGAGCTTCTCAAGATGTCTTGCCAGTTCAACAGTTTTGCTCATGTTCTTTCTCCTTAAAATATTATCGTATGGGTATTTCTTTCTGATGTGCCGGGCGGACAGAGTCGTCCGCCCCTACAGCACAAATTGCTTACTTGATGTCGTTGCCGGTGAGCTCCTGACGGAAGGAGGTGGCGGAGCCGTCCTTGTTCTCGGGCTTATAGAGCATGGGAACAGCTGCGTACAGCGCGGCGCAGACGACCAGATCCTGCTTCCAGGTGATCTCGTTGGGCGCGTGTGCCTGAGACTCGGCGCCGGGGCCGAAGCCAACGCAGGGGATGCCGTAGCGGCCCTGGATGGAAACGCCGTTGGTGGAGAAGGTCCACTTGTCGGTCAGCGGACGGCCCTCGCGCTTGGCCTTGGCAGTCTCGTCGGCCCACAGACGGTTCTCGCCCCACAGGGCATGGTGCGCGTCGACCAGAGCCTGGACGTGCGGCGCAGAGGCCTTGTTGATCCAGGTCGGGAAGAAGCACTCGGTCTCATAGACGTGACCAGTCCATGCGGGACGGTCGTACATATACATGGAAACCTTGACGTCCTTGGCATACTTCTTGCAGGCGGGCAGATCCTCGATCTCCTTCAGGCAGGACTGGTAGGTCTCGCCGGCCGTCATGCGGCGGTCGATGGAGATGGAGCAGGAGTCCGCAACTGCGCAGCGGGACGGGGAGGTATAGAAGATCTGGCTGGTGGTGCAGGTGCCGCGGCCGAGGAAGCGGGCATCTTCGTAATGCTCGGGGTTGTACTTCGGGTCGAGCATCTTGACAAGGCCCTTGATCTCCTTGTCGTCGGCAGCGTCGTTCTCGTTGAGATCGCGGACGTTCAGGATGACCTCAGCCATCTTGTGGATCGCGTTGTCGCCGCGCTCCGGAGCGGAGCCGTGGCAGGAAACGCCGTGCATATCGACGCGGATCTCCATTCTGCCGCGATGGCCGCGGTAGATGCCGCCGTCGGTCGGCTCGGTGGAGATGACGAACTCGACCTTGCTGCGTGCGTCCTCGGGGCCGTTAAAGTATTCGTTGACAATGGACTGCCAGCACATACCGTCGCAGTCCTCCTCCTGCACGGAGCCGACGACCATGATCTTGTAGCCCTCGGGAATGAGGTTCAGATCCTTCATGATCTTCGCGCCGTAGGTAGCAGAGGCCATGCCGCCCTCCTGGTCGGAGCCGCCGCGGCCGTAGATGATCTCGTCGGTCTCGTAGCCGGTGTAGGGATCAGCGGTCCAGTTCTCGCGGTTGCCGATGCCGACGGTATCGATATGGGAGTCGATGGCGATGATCTTGTCGCCAGTGCCCATCCAGCCGATGACGTTGCCGAGCTTGTCGAACTCGACCTTGTCATAGCCCAGCTTTTCCATCTCAGCGGCGATGCGCTTGACGACGCCCTCTTCCTCACAGGACTCGGACGGAATTGCGATCATGTCGCGGAGGAACTTTGCCATGTCAGCCCGGTAGCCTTCGGCAGCCTTCTTGATAGCATCATAATTCATAAACGCAGGGTACCTCCCATTTATTTATTATTCTTTCTGATCTGCGGCGTCTGCCGTGCAGACGTCTTCTGCTACCATCATACCACATGAAAAGCAGATGTCAAACAAAATTTTTGCTTGCCTAAAATTTTTTATGAAGGTTTGCTTTTTACACATGTTTATATAGAAATATATGTATTTCAAAGGAAAAGAAGGCTGCCCGGCGGGCGGCCTTCTCTGCAAATCAAAAACCGATTTTCATAAAGCGAAGCAAGTACACAGCGTCTGTAGGAGCCGACGACTCTGTCGGCTCGCTGGAAGCAGTGCTTTTTCCGGAAACCCAAGGCGAATCCGTATGCGCTTCCCAACACGTTTGTAGGGGCCGATGCCCACATCGGCCCGGCAGAGCGCACCGTTTTTACGAAAATCTTCGGCGAATTCGTAACTGCCTCACGGGCCGATGTGGGCATCGGCCCCTACAGTCAAAGTGGAAGGCGCGTACGAATTCGCCGCAAAACTCCAGCCAGCGGTTGTATTCCGTGCGGGCGGACAGAGTCGTCCGCCCCTACAGGCAAGCTGGAAGCGCTGTATCATAAAACACAGATGTTTTACCGGATCATATCCAGCAGCGCCTCCGGCGAGACATCCTCCGTAATGCCGAAGCGGAGCATGGCGTAAAGCGTCTGCGGCAGGCCCTTGACGACGGTGTTGACGCCAGGATTGGTCGAGAGCGTCACGTGCACGCCGAGAGACTGGAGCGTGACCTGCGCGAGCGTGGAATACTGTCCGGCGGGATATGCCAGCACATCGACCGGCTGACCAGTCGCGCCCTCTAAGAGCGCACGGCTGCGCGTAAAGTCCTCCGTCAGCGCCTGCACGTAGGCCTCTTCGCTTTCGCTGGAAAGCTGGAGAATGTTCTCCCGCACGGCGGAGCCTGTCTCATACGGCGGCCACTGGTGCATATCATACGTGTGGCTCTGGATGGAAATGAGGCCGGACGCGGTCATTTCCGCCGCCTCCGCCGCGCCGAAGTGCGGCGTGATGGCATAGTCCGTATCCTTGTAATGATCCGTTCCGAACGAAACGCCGATGGCGAAGATCGTCGCCTTCATGCTGTATTTCCGCAAAATCGGATAGGCCAGCGTGTAATTGCTCCTGTATCCGTCGTCAAAGGTAATGACGACCGGCTTCTCGGGAAGCGGCTCGCCCCGCAGGACATATGCCTGCAGCTCGTCGAACGAGACGCCGGTATACCCGGCCTCGGAAAGCGCCCGGATCTGCGCCTCAAACTGCTCCGGGGACACCATTTCGCTGTTCGTCACGTCCTCGGACAGATGGTGGTACATGAGTATGGGCACCTGCGTGCTGATCTCATCGGCCGAAAGCGCCGCCGGGGACAGGACGTTCAGGAAATAATCCTCCGGGGTGTCGGCGGTCACATAGGTTCCGAAATCGTCCGGGATCCAGAGATCTGTGCGGCCTGTCATGCGGGCGCAGATCATCTCGCCGACGTTGTTGCGGAAGTGCGTGCCGTCGTAGAAATAGCGCATCTCGCAGCTGACGCTGCTGGACGAAAAATCCCAGAACGGCGTGACCTGTGCCAGCGAGCGGTAAAACTGCGCGACGGTTTCCGGTTCATAATTTTTCAGATACTCAGCATATACCGGCCCGGCCGCGACGGTGAGGTTCACACCCGCTTCCTCGCACAGGGTCTTGATCGCCGCGACGCTCTGCATACACTGCTCCGTGTACGGAAGCGAGAGCGTCTGGTGCGGATAGTCGGCGAAGACGGGGTAGCTTTCGAGATAACGCTCCTCGCTGCCGATCGGCTCTGCGTCGCGCACACGCTTGTCATAGCAGCCTGTCCGCTCGTCAAACACGTCGAACGTCTGCGGCAGAATGGTGTCCGTGCGCAGCGCGTTCAGCTTGGCCAGCGCATAGCGCGGGTCGGCGAAGAGATAGCGCGTGTAATAGGACAGCACGGACGTGTCCGGGTCTTCCTTATAGTGGAGGTTCTTCGTCAGCCGGTCGGATTCCTCGTCGTAGGTCAGGCCGTTGTCGAGATAGACGTTCAGAATGAGGTTTTTGACCTCGTAATGTTCGATCAGATACCGCGCGATCTTTTCGCAGTCGCGCATATCCGCACCGTACATGATGAGATTGTAAAAGCTGGCGCCATACGCCTCGTTGAACGCGTCCACCGGGAACGAACTGGTGGACGAGCAGCCGAGGATATAGGAATCGTATTCGTCGTGGTGCTGTTCGAGATAGCTGAACTTCGCCACGCGGGGGTTATTCGTCTCGTCGTAGGAGAACCAGGACAGCAGCCTGTCCCCGAACGCGCCGAAGGGGTCGACGGCAAGATTCAGCGCCGCCAGCAGCGCGGCCAGCACAAGGACAGTCGCAAGAAAGACCAGCACCCATTTTTTTGAACTCATTCGATCACCGCCTCAGAACTGCGTATAGATAAAGCCCGACGGGATATACCCGGCCCGGAACACGCCGAGCAGCAGCACGGCCAGCAGCAGCGCCGTCACGGCAAGCCACTGCACAAAGCCAGACTTCTTTTCCAGCGCAGCCCGGATCTGCACGCCGCGCTCCTGCAAGCACTCAAGCGTCAGCAAAACGGCCAGACCCAGCGCGATCACGAGAAAATCCGTCTTCGCAAGGCCGAACGACAAAAGCGTCCCGTCGAGCAGCTGTGACGGCTGTGGATGCAGCACGGTTGTCTTCAAGAATCGGAACACACAGCTCAGACGCGGCGAACGCGTGAAATACCGCCCGATGAACACCAGCAGCATCGTGCGCAGCGTCATGAACACGCGCCATGCGGCGGATTTATCGTTGATGTGCAGCGCCGATTTCCAGCGCAAAAACGTCCGTTCCAGCAGAAGGGAGGCCGTAATGAGCACGCCGTTCCACAGGCCGAAGGCAATGTAGCGGAAGTTCGCCCCGTGCCAGATGCCGATGATGAGATAGACGATGAACGTCGCGAGCGACGTGGCAAAAATCTTGCCGCCCGTGCCTCTGATGTGCGTGCGGGCCCAGCGGGAGAGTCTGCCGAAGGCTTTCGACAGCGACAGCGGATAAAACACATAGTCGCGCATCCACGCGCCGAGCGTAATGTGCCAGCGCCGCCAGTATTCCGTCAGGGACATTGCGAAGATCGGGCGGCGGAAATTCTCGGCCATGTCAATGCCGAACATCCGCGCGACACCGCGCGTAATATCGATGCCGCCGGAAAAATCGCAGTAGAGCTGAATGCAGTAGAACAGAATGCCGCTGGCAATGACCGCGCCGCCGTAGGGGCAGTTTTCCGTGATGACAGCGTTGACCAGCACGGCGGCCCGGTCGGCAATGACGAGCTTTTTGAAATAGCCCCAGAGGCAAAGCTGGATGCCGAATTTGAGATCGCGCCAGTCCAGACTGCGCTCTGCTAAAAGCTGCGGGGCAAGCTGGTCGTACCGGCTGATGGGGCCCTGCACCATCTGCGGGAAGAACGAGACGAACAGGCCGTATTTCAGCGGGTTTTTCTGCGCGGGGAGCTTTCCCCGGTAGACGTCGATCACGTATCCCACGCTCTGGAAGATGAAATACGACAGGCCCAGCGGCACGACGAAATCCCACCGGGGAAGCTTGTCCCCGAGGGCGGACGGCAGCGCGGAGGCCGTGAAGTTCCAGTATTTCATGAGATATAACAGCCCGAAGCAGAGAACCAGACACGCCGCGCAGATGCGCTTCTTCGCGCGGCGCACGGCGGCCTTTGCGGCTTTATCCGGTGCGGGACGCGCGTTCTGCTTTTCGAGCAGCAGCCCCGCCAGCCACGTGAGTCCCGCGACCAGCACGAGCCAGACGGCGCTTTTGACGCCGCCAACCAGGTAAAAGACCATGCTTGCCAGCAGCAGCACGACCCACTGCGCCCGCTTCGGAACCAGATAATACAGCACGACGCCTGCCGTGACGAGCCCCACAAAGGGCAGGGAGGCAAAGGACATCTCAGCTCTGACGGCTCTCGATGAGCTCCTCGATGGCTTCGACGCTGTTGAAGTTTTCCGGCGTCAGATCGTCCACGCCAAGCTCCACATCGAACGCCTCCATCAGCTCCGTCACGACCGCGACGATATCCAGCGAGTCGATCAGGCCGTCGTCGATGAGGGCTTTTTCGTTCTCAAAGTCGATGCCCGGGCAAATCTCCGTCAGGATCTCCATGATCTGCTTTCTCATAGTGTCAAAACTCCTTTATCTATCCCAGCCTCAGCACAACGGACTGCCATCCGTCCGGCTGAAACTGATTTTTTTCATAGAAATGCTCGGCAGGGGCGTTCCCCACCCGCGCCCAGACGGCGCATTTCTGCCCGCCGGTCTTCGCTTCCAGCATGGCCAGCAGCCGCCCGGCGTATCCATGCCCCCGGCAGTCCGCACGGACGGCCAGATGGCGGATCTCGCACTGCGCCCGCCCGGGCGCGTAGTGCAGCAAGCCAGAAATGCCGTCCGCATCCGAAAGGCACAGCACCTGCCCGGCGCTGACCGCCTGTCGGAGTTCCTCGTCCGGCGGGATGCAGCCCGTCAGCGGGTCGAACTGTTCAAGTAAAAACGCCCGCACAGCCTCAAAGGAAGCCTCCGTCGGAGCTTCCGCGTTATTTGGAGCCGGAACCGCCGCCCGTGTGCGCCGCAGACGGCGAAAGCACTCCGCAAAACCGAGCGCGCACAGCGCGTCCTGCGCCCGGCGCATGGCGTCCTGATCTTTTTCCCGGCAGGCCAGCTCCGTGACGAGCGGGAGCGTCTGCCCCGGCAGGCAAAGCTTCGCACCGGGGTGCAGATAGAAGTTCAGGAGCCGGTACCCGGCCCGCTGCCGCAGCAGCAGCAGAAAGCCATTCCCTTCCTCGTAAAAAAGCCCGGCGTCGATCTCGCGCTGATAGTCTGCCGGGGATAAAAAGCAGTTGGTCACCACGCCGCGCCGAAGCTGTGCGGACAGAAGCGGCGTAAGCGCTGCATAGCTTTCAACTCTGCGCATGCAAAAACCGTTCCTTCAGCGCCGCGCGGTCAAGCTTGCCGTTGGCGTTGTGCGGCAGCGCCTCCAGCTTTTCATAGACGTTCGGCAGCATATATTTCGGCAGCGCCGTCCGCAGCGCCTTTGCAAGTGTATTGGTGTCCAGATCGCCCGCATAGACGCAGACGATCCTGTCGCGCATCGCGTCGTAGAAGCAGACGGCCTCCCGCAGGCCCTTGACGCTGTAGAGCGCCGTTTCAATTTCGCCCAGTTCGATGCGGTAGCCCATGTGCTTGATCTGCCCGTCGCGGCGGGCAAGAAAATAGAAATTTCCGTCCTCCCGCTGCACGGCCATATCGCCCGTGCGGTAGAGAATGTCGCGGTAATCGGGGCAGAGCGGGTTCTGGATAAAGGCGGAATTGGTCTTTTCTGCGTCGGCGAAATATCCCGCCGCAAGTCCGGAGCCGCGCACGCACAGCTCGCCCGTCTCGCCGGGGGCCGCCTCGGTCAGATCGTCCTTTAACAGCAGCAGCTGCATATTGCGGCAGGCCCTTCCGATGGGGATCGGCTCGTCGTCGCGGTACGTGCGCGTCAGGTGGAGTGCGGCGCAGTCGACGGTCGTCTCCGTCGGGCCGTACATATTATAAAGGTCTGCCTCCGGGATCGCGCGCTTCCACATATTCACGTACCGCGCCTGCAGCGCCTCACCGCCGACGACGATCTTCCGCAGCGCATGCGGGACGCACTTTTCAAGCGCGCCGGAGCTTGCCGCCAGATGGAACGCGGATGTCGCCCAGTTCACGGCGGTCACGCCGTTCCGGTCGAGCGCCTGCAGCAAAAACAGCGGCAGCGCGAAGAATTTCTTCTCCAGAATCACGCACGTCGCGCCGAGCTTCAGCGTCTGGTACAGATCCTTGCAGGAGGTGTCAAAGTAAAACGGCGACTGATTGCCGAAGACCTCATGCTCCGTATAGCCGCAGAAGTCCGTCAGCCAGTCGGTAAAATCCAGAATGGCGCGGTGGGAGATGACGATGCCCTTCGGCGTGCCGGTCGAGCCGGAGGTGAAGAGCAGGTACACGGGGTCGAGATCGATAATCTGCTCACGCCTGGCCTGCAGAAGCGCATTGTCCGGGGCGGTCTTCTCCGCCTCCTCCAGACACACGAGCGGCGCGCAGTCCGCAAGCCGCTCCGCCTGCGGGCGGCACGCTTCCGGGAAGACGATCGCGCGGGCGTGCACCTGCGCGAGAATGCGGCGCATCCGCGCCTCCGGCATCTGCTCGTCGATGGGAACATAATAATTCCCACTCTGCAAAACGCCCTGCAGCGCCGCGACGCTCTGCACTGTCCGCCCCGTGAGCACGGCCACGGGCGCGTTTTTGCAGCCCGGAAGCCCGGCCAGAACGGTTCCCAGTGCCCGCGCGTCCTGCAGCAGCTGCCCGAAGGTCAGACTGCCGGAGGCGTCGGAAAAGGCGACCTTGTCCGGGACGCGGGCGGCGGTGCGCTCCAGATATTCAGCGGCGTTTGTCATCGGCATGGACGCATCCTCCTTCAGCTCGGATTCACACACTTTTGAGAATTTTACCACATACGCACGCAAATGTAAAGGCGGAACGCGCCGCGCATTTTTTCGCCCGCGGCGGTTGAGTCCAGGCTGCTTTCATGGTAAAATAACAAAAAACACAGGAGGACAGACCTATGTATGATGTGATCGCGCTGGGCGAGCTGCTTGTCGATCTTGCGGAACGCGCGAAGGACGAAAACGGCTACCCCACGCTTGCCGCCAACCCCGGCGGCGCGCCCGGCAATTTTCTTGCCGCGCTGAGCGCGTATGGAAAGAAGACCGCGTTTCTCGCCAAGGTCGGCGACGACACCTTTGGCCATCTGCTGACCGGCACGATGCGCCGCGCCGGGATCGACACGCGCGGCATTCTGATCAGCTCCGATACATTCACGACGCTTGCGTTCGTGACCTTTGACGCGCACGGCGACCGCTCGTTCGCCTTCGCGCGCAAGCCCGGCGCGGACACGCAGCTGCGCTGGGAGGAGATCGACCCGGCCATGCTGGCAGAAAGCCACGTGTTCCACTTCGGCTCGCTCAGCTGCACGGACGAGCCTGCCCGCACGGCCACGCAGAAGGCCGCGGCCTATGCCCGCGCGCACGGCAGGCTCGTCACCTACGACCCCAATTACCGCGCCCCGCTGTGGAAAACAGAGCAGGAGGCGAGGGAACAAATCCTCTGGGGCCTTTCGCAGGCGGATATCGTCAAGATCAGCGATGAGGAGACGCAGTTCCTCTGGGACTGCAGCCCGGAGGAGGGCGCGGAGCGCGTGCTGGCGCTGGGCGCGAAGCTCGTCATGGTCACGCTGGGGCCGAAGGGGTGTCTGCTGAAAAATAAGCAGGCAGACTTCTCCTGCGGCTGCCCGAAGGTGCATCCCATTGACACAACCGGCGCAGGCGATATCTTTGGCGGCAGCGCCGTATCGCGCTTTTTGGAGCTTGGGAAAGCGCCGGAGGCGCTGACGCGGGACGATCTTGCCTATATGGCCCGCTACGCGGCAGCCGCAGCAAGCCTCTCCACCGAAGCTTCCGGCGCCATCCCGTCCATCCCGAAAAAGGAAGCCGTCCTGCAAAAGATGCAGGAGGCATATTGCGTGCAGGCGGACGCACACCGATAACGATCCGACGTTTTGACGCAGAAAGCGGCATTCCCGGCCCGGGAATGCCGCTTCTGTTTTGCCGCTTACGCTTTTTTCTTCGGCCCCATGATCTCGGCACTCAGGAGGGCGACGAGGGGGACGGTCAGGATGATGCCGATGGTTCCGGCCACGCCGCGGATGATCTCGATGGCGATGGAATCGGCGTTGAAGATCTGGATCATGGGATAATCAAAGATCTGGAACAGCAGGAGCGTATTGAGGCTCGAACCGGCGAAGGCAAGGATGAGCGTATTCGCCATGGTGCCCATGGCGTCCTGGCCGATGTTCATGCCGGAGCGGAACAGGGCCTTGCGCGGCAGGTCGGGGTTCAGCTCGCGCAGCTCCCAGCAGGCGGAGGAAATGGACATGGCCACGTCCATGACCGCGCCGAGCGAGGCGATGAGAATGCCGCTGACGAACAGACCGCTGATCTTCAGTCCCCGGTCGGACGCGCGCAAAACCAGTTCCTCCGCTTCCGGCAGGTTGAAGCCGTTGAGCGGCGAGATCGACCCGCACAGGGCGGCGAAAATGCCGGCCACCGCCACGCCGCCGATGCAGCCGAGCGTGGCGCAGAGCGTCTTGCGGCTGAAGCCGTTCAGGAACAGGAGCGAGGCCGCCGTCGTCAGCGCGACAAGCACGACCGTGACCACGACCGGCTGCGCGCCGCGCAGGATCATGGGCACCTGAATGAACCAGACGCACGCAAGCGTATACACAAGCCCCAGCAGGGCCGTGAGGCCCTTTTTCCGGCCGATCAGCAGAAGCAGCGCCGCAAACACGACAAGCAGGCCGAGCAGCACCGGGGCGCGGTTATAATTCGGAATGGATATGATATACGGCGCGCCCTCGTCGTCCAGATCGAGGCGGACGACGATCTTTGTGCCGATCTTCGCGTCGACGTTGGTATAGATGGTCAGATAGTTGATCGCCTCAAGCGTTTCGCCCTTCCACGGGCCGTTCAGGATCTCGACCTCGAGATACTGCTGGCCGATGCGGCGGCCCTCCGTCCAGTCCTGGGTCTCCGCGTTGTCGTCCAGAATGTCCGTGACGCGCGCAACGGCGAAAAACCGCTTGCGCGCGGCAGTCGCCTCGCGGTCAGGCTCCGTGTATTCCAGGACCAGCGCCCACGCGATGATCAGCACGAACAGCAGAACGCTCACGCCGATCTCCAGCCAGCGCTTGCGCGTCAGCTTGCATTGTAAGTTTTTCATGGATTCTCCTTCAGGATGCGCAGTTTTTGAATGATGGGGGACTGCCCCGCCGGAAGACCCGGCGGGGCAGCTTTGTACTGTTGGGGAACTCAGCGCTCGAGATACCGGTGGATGATCGCCGCGACCTGTGCGCGGGTCGCCTGCGCCTTCGGCACAAGGTTGCTGCCGGAGCCGTTGATCAGACCCTGGCCGACCGCCCAGTTCATCGCCTGAATGGCGTAGGCGGAGAGCTGCGCCGTGTCGGCAAAGCTGCCGAGATTTTCCTCGAGCGTCACAGCCGTCATGCCGCCGTAGACTGCGTAGCGGTACAGGATCGCCGCAAGCTGCTCACGGGTCACGGGGTCGTTCGGGCCAAAGAGGCTGTCGCCGTAGCCGTTGACGATGCCGTTCGCTGCCGCCCATGCGACTGCCTTGGCGAACCACTTGCCGGCAGCCACATCCGTAAAGTCGGACGAGCCGGAAACGGACGGGCTGCCCGCCATGCGGTAGAGGATGGTGACGATCATGGCACGGGTCAGCGGTGCGTTGGGAGAGAAGCGATCGGCGCCCGTGCCGTCCATGATGCCCTTCTCGTAGACGTAGCGGACATCGTTATAGAACCAGTCGCTGCCGGACACATCGGCAAACGGGAGCCCTACCGGGGCAGCAGGCCTGGCCGGGGTGACCGGGGTACCGGGGGTGACGGGCGGAGGCGGCAGGACAGTCTTATGCCAACGTGCATAGAAGGTCTTGTCGCCGGTTTCCGTCGCCTCGATCTGCCTGACCTGCACGCCGCCGATGTAGGCGGTGAACCAGCCGAGGAAGGTATAGCCGGGCTTGGTCACATCGGTCGGCAGAACGGTCACGGTGCCCTCGGTGTAGGTTGTCGGGTACGCGCCGTTGATCGTGCCGCCGTCGGTGACATAGGTGATGTTCCACGTCTTGACCGGGGTCTCGCCTGCGGTGCAGACGACGTCAGCGCGGTCGCGGATACGGATACGCGGGGCGATCTGCTTTCCATCGAGGTAGAAGGTGTTATCATAGGAAGCCAGGCCGACCGCCTCGACCTGATTGCCGACGATGGCGTTCTGGACTTCCTTGTCCTTCGTGATGTAGCCGTCGATGAAGACGCGGGCTTCCTTGCCTGCCGCATCCCTGACCATGATGGTCTGGATCTTGCCTTCGGCCTCTTCCACTCTGGTGATCGTGCCCTTGATCTTGACGAGGCTGCCGAGGACGGAGCCGTCGTTGATCTGCGCGGCGGTGACTTCCTTGGGAGCCGGAGCCGCTGCGTCCGCGATCTTTTCGATCTTCGTCGTCACAGCCAGCTGACGCTCGCCCTGATAGGAGGACGTCGTACCGGTGACACGGACCTTATCGCCGATCTTAAAGTTGCCTGCGACCGGGAAGGCGTTGATACCGGCGGTGTTGTCCTGCACATAGATGCAGTCGAAGAACGCGGTATCCTTGTCATGGCCGGAGGCGTTGGAGGTCACGATGCCCTCCACGGTGAACTTGACGCCCTCCTCTGGCTCTGCCTGCACATCCGCGATCTTGGTGATCTCGGTCTGGTTGAGCATGGAGACGAGATTCTGGCAGATCTTGTAGTTGGAGTAGTTCTTCTCCGCGCCGCTGTCTTCGATCGTGGGCTGCACCTCGAAGTTCGACATGAAGGCTGCGCCGGAAACAATGATCATGCCCTTGCCTGCAAGCTGCTCGGTCGCCATGACCAGCAAGCGGAAATCATTTTCTGCGAACGCATACTTCGGGGTAGCTGTGCCGCCGAGGCCGTCGCTGTCAACGTCCACAGAGTAGGTCGTTGCATGGCCGTAGACTGCCGGGCTGACCGTTGCGGGCAGCGTAGAGGTCGGGTTGCCGTCTGCGCCTACTGCGTAGATGGACGCGCCGCCGTAGTGGCTGAAGCGTTCGGTGTAGAGCTTGTCAAACGGATGCTCTTCGTCGAATTCCACGCCCTTCAGAAGCGGGTTCTCCATGTTGTAGGACGAGAAGTAGAGTCTCCACTTGTCAACGCCGTCGGCTGCGGAGCGTTCATCGTCATACGTTGCGTCGTCAGAGATACGGAGGCTGGAGCCGAGTTTGGCCAGAACCTCGTTCTGCGTCGCGGCCATATGCTTGATGTCCGGGTTGTTCTGGATGATGGGGTAATTCTCGTAGTTGTCAGACCAACCGGCGAGGATCACCATACCGCCATTGTCGTTGAACGTCTTGAGGGCGTTCAGCTCGTCCTCGGAATAGGTCTTCGGATCCTTCTGGGCCGCTTCCAGCCGGCGGGACGGGGCCGTCAGGATGATGGCCTTGTACTTGGAATTGCCGCAGGCCGCGATGAGCTCCTCGCTGGTCTTCAGCGTGACTGTACGCACGGAATAGGCCGCAGCCAGTTCGCCGAAGTTGCCCATGGAGTCCTTATAGTTGCCTGCAACGTATTCGTTGTAGTGCGAGGCGTCAATGCCGATGTAGACAAGCTTGCTTGCGTCAAGCACATCGAGCGTGACGTCCTTGGTGAACGTGTACTCCTTGCCGTCCTGCTCGATCACAGCCGTGATCTTGACCGTCATGATGCGGGCCTTGGTCGGGGTATACTTGAATTCCACATCCTGCGTGCTGCTTGCAGCCAGCGCGATGGGAACCGTCACGGTGCCGATGGTTTCGCCGCCGATGGCATAGGTGATGGACTTGATGGTAGCGGGCTTTGCCTCACTGTTGAAGAACGTGGTGGTGATGGTCAGTTCTTCGTCGGTGACAGGGGTAGACGTGCCGCATTCAGCTTTGGAAATGCCAAGCTTGAGCGATTCGCCGACCCAGACGGGAGCGGTCACGGCCAGATCGCCGTCGCCCTCGGTGACGCGGACGAAGTAATAGGTGTACTCAGGCGCCAGTTCCACGCTGACGGAGCCCTTGGCGAGATCTGCGGCACTGTCCCAGGTATAGGCGACCTTGCCGGAGTTGACGACCAGCTCGACCTTGGCGATGGAATCGGTACGGTCGGGATCGTTGAAGGAGATCTCGAAGTTCAGCTTCTCGGGAACGTCGATGATGGAGCCCATCATGTTGCCGTTGACCGTGTAGTCCAGTTCGAGGTTCTTGTCCTCGGTGGCGTACATACGGCGCGCTCTGAGCGCTGCATAGATGCCGTCTTCGGTAAAGTCGTCGGTCAGGATGACGTCGCGGGCGTCGTTGGCGTTGCCCCACTTGCCCTTGTGGTTATCCTGGTTGTTGGTCGGGGCGACGTGCCAGCCCTTGTCGAGCGCCATGATGTACTGCTCGTAGCTGGGATAATAGCCGCCTGCGCCGATCTGGCCTTCGCCGTTGCCGACTTCGACCATGTACATACGGGTGTCAACGACAGCATCCCAGTAACCGAAGTCAATGAAGTTGCCGAACGTCGTGCCCGGATGGTTGAACTGGCTGATGGAGTTGGTGCCTTCCTGCTGGGACAGGAGCTTATAGTAGGCCTGCAGGCCCGCGTCCTTGGTCTTGTTGTTGAGCGTCGTGTTGTTGCGGGAGACGATGCCGGGGGTGTTGAAGGTGTTGATATGGCCGGGGCCACCGGACCACGTCATTTCAAAGCCCGCAATGGCGACCATGCTGCCTGCATTTTCTTTATTGAACGCAGCGACCGCGTTCTTATACTCATTCCAGAGATTCTGGCTCGCCGCGCTGGCAAGGCTCATGTCATAGAGCGCGCCCTCGGGGTTGGCTGCGTCGGACTTGTCAAAGTAGTTGGAATGGTCGGTGAACGCGACGAAGTCAACGTTCGCGCTGTCAGGCAGCGCCTTGATATACGCCAGTGCGCTTTCCAGCGAGCCAGCGCCGTCGGAATACTGCGTGTGGGAGTGCAGCTGGCCGAAGTAGCGCTGGAAGGTCGCCTCGCCGATGGTGAAGGACCAGGTCTTGCTGGTCTCCTTGTTATCAGCACGCTTGACCGTCACAGTTACCGTGACCTTGCCGTCCGCCATAGCGGCAGCCGGGGTGTAGGTGACCTCGCCGTTCGCGTAGGCAGCATCGACCTTTTCGCCGTTGACAGTCATCGTTACGCTGGCGTTCTCGCCAGCGTTCACGATCTCCGCGGAGATCGTCGGCTTTTTGTTCTCGCCGGTCTGCGCGCCCTGCGCGGGCGTTACGTTGGAGATCACAGGCTCGTCGAGGATGTCGACGGTGTAGGACGCTCTGGCCTCGTTGCCCTTGATATCCTTGAACGCAAAGGTCAGGGTCATCGTGCTGCCGGCCTCAGCTGCTTTCGCGATATCCGAATCAAAGACCGTGATATGGACGCGGCCCTTGCCGGTGGTGAAGCCATCCAGAACCTCTACGTCCGTGTTGCCCTGCAGCTCGCCGAGATAGCCGGGGATGTACGTTCCATCGGCCTTCTTGACGCTGTACTCGATCCACGGATTGTCGATTTCATAGATTGTGTCGATCTCGAGTTCAAACTCGTAATCGCTGCCGACATAGGCCGGGAGCATGGTTTCGGGGAAGGTGATGGTGGGCTGCACGACGAGGCCGCCGTCCACATTCACGCCGTCCGCCACGGGATAGAAGAAGAAGGAGTAGATGGTGTAATCCGTGACCTTGTTCATGCTGTAGGTCTTGAAGCTGTCGCTGTAATACTCCAGATACTGGCTGTATTTGCCGTTGAACTTTGCCGTGCGGCTCTCCATCTGATAGCCGCCCACGCCGCCGGAGCAGGTACTGACCGTCCAGTCTGCGTCGTCAGACGCGTCAAGGCTGTAGAACGCGTTGTTGCCGGTGCCGTTGGAGCAGAGGTAGCCGTAGGTCTTGTTGTAGAAGCGGAGGTAGCTCTCGTGCTCCTGCACCTCAAAGACGACTGCGCCGTTGGCCGGAGTGGCCTTGCCGTCCTTGATCTCGGCCAGAGCCTTGTTGATCGCCGGGCTATCCGTGTTATCGTTCTGCTCCGCCAGAACCGCCTGTGCGTTCTGGTTGTAGATCACGAACTTGTCGCCGGGCTTGGGCAGATCGCCGGAGGGCTGGTCAGCAGATGCAGGGTCGACCCGGTAGAGCGTGAACTCGCACGGATACTGCTGACTTGCAACCGTGTTGTTCTTATAGGCTTTAAACTTGTTAAAACCACCGTATGTAGAATCCGTGCTGGTATTGCTGGCCAGCGTAACAGTATCATCACCGGCACCCATAAATTTGAAGGTCTGATTTTCTGCGCTGAACGACCACGCCCAGCTATAATTACCAGACTGAATGCCATTGCTGTTTCCACCGAAAGGTGCAATGGCCATGCCGTTTTTATCAGTCAGCGTAACAGACTGTCCGCTTACCTTCAGCGTCCAAACCGCGCCTTCCGTCTTCGTCACCTTGTCCTCCGCTACAGTCGGCTGTACAACCGTCAGCCACTTCCCGCTGAGTTCCAGCGGTGCGTAGCCGGTGGAAACAATCATGACATAAGAGCCGTCTGTCAACTGGTCAGCAGAAGTTAGCTTTCCAAGTTTGTCCTCTCCATCTTCTTTCCTGACCGTATAGGTGAACGTCGCTTCGTCGCTGTCGTCCATGCCGGCCTTCGTGGCCTTGACTGTGAAGGTGACGTCTTCATTCACCGTCGCCTCGGTACCCTCGTTAAAGGTCGTGCCGTCCGTGGCAATGAGGATCGTCGCACCCTCCGTCGCGCAGGAGAACGTGACATTCGTGCCCTTTTCTACTTCACCCGTAGCGGGGGAAGCCGTCGGGGTCGCGACCTTCTGGGTCGGGGTGGGAGGAGGCACAAGGCCGCCGATGAAGTTCTTTTCCCGCGTCAGCTTGTAGAACGTCATGCCGAAGTCCTTCTCCGTCAGACGATCCGTGCTGGTGCAGTAGGCGCTGAACTCGGTGTACTTGGCATAGTACTCCATGTAGACCTTGCCATACTGGCCGGTCAAGCCATTGCCGGACATATAGTAGGACGCATTTTCTGCATTGCAGGTTTCAACGTCCCACTTTACCGCGCCGTCCCCGGTCAGGTTCAGGTTGAACTTGCCGTTGTTCGTGCCCATCGTGAGGGTGGTATCTGTGCCCTGCTTGAAAGAGTATGTACCGTCCTCGTTCTTCGTGACCGTCCAGACCAGCTTATCAAAGCTGTCCGCCGTCAGGGCATTCTCAGCAACCGTCGCCGCGGCGGGTTTGAGATAGTAGCTGCCCAGCATTTCGCCAGCGACAGCATAGCCGTTGCCAGCATTGTAGATCACGACCTGATCGCCGGTCGCAATCGTATCGGCCTTGACGTATTTGTTGACCCACTCAAAGACATCGACAGAGACGACCAGCTCCTTGCTGTCCTCCATGCCGTCCTTCGTGGCCTTGACGGTATACGTCTCGTTATGCGAAGCCGAGATCGGGCCGGTGTATGCCTGATACTCCGTGCCTGCGGTCTTGTAGTAGATCGTCGCGCCCTCGGTCTTGCACTCGAACTTGATCTCCGTGCCAACCTCGATCTCAGCGCCGTTTTCTACGTTCGCAGTTGGGGTTTCGACCTGCTGCTTCTGCGTTTCAGTGAGCTTGTAGAGCGTAAACTCATGCGGATAGCCGCCGTTTACAGTTGAGTTCTTATACGCTCTGAACTTATTTCCGTTTCCCTTGTTACTGGCGAGCGTGACAGTATCGTCACCCGTTCCGGCAAAGGTAAATTTGCCGCTGGCAAAGCTGGCTGCCCATTTATAGTTGCCAGACTGGATGCCGTTCGTGTTGCCGCCCTTCGGCGCAATCGAAGTTCCCTTCGCGTCCGTCATAACGACGCCGTCCGTATCGACGGTCAGCGTCCAGACGCCTGCAGTCGGATTTTCGATCTTACCGTCGACAACGCTGGGCTGTGTTGCAAGAACCCAGCCGTTGTCAAAATAATCCGGCGCATAATCCGTATCTGTCACAAGTACATACTTGCCGGTCGTCAGTTCGGCTGCACTTGTGACCTTGGTGTAGGTCTGCGTTGTCCCCTCTGCCATGGCGACCGGCATGACCGAAAGGACCATGACGACTGCCAGCAGCAGCGCGAGACACCGCGTTGTGCGTTTTTTCATGCTTGCATTTCCTCCTGATTTCTGTTCAAATTCTGAATGTTCATGTTGTGCGCAGGCTCGTCCTGCGCAAAGCACCTCTTTTGAACCCTCCTTCTGCGGATTGATACAGAAACGAAAGCGGTTGCCGGTCACGGGAGCCGCAGTCGCAGAGTTCTGTATTTCATAGTATAGCAGTTCCACCCGTTAAAATCCAGTGCCTTTACGGAGATTTTACCGATTTTACGTAAATTTTACCGGGAATTTTTTGTGGATTTTGTCTACATAATCCCTGACCGGCAGACAAAGCCCGCCCGGCAGTCCCCGCCGGACGGGCAGGAACGCTGTCCAGGAAGCCGGCTGATGCTGCGGATCCGGGCGCCGCGGCTGATAAAACCGCCCCGCCGGGGCATTCATACATAAGATATGAATTGTTCACAAATAATTTAAGTCTGTAGGTATTGACAACGCTGGCAGGCGGTGGTACACTGCGTTTAGCACTCAGGGATAAAGAGTGCTAAGGCGAAAGGAGGAACGAACCATGGAGCTTTCAGACCGGAAAAAGAAGATCCTGCGTGCGATCGTGGATCTTTACATCCGCACGGCGGAGCCGGTGGCGTCCAAGACCATTGCGCAGATGCCGGACATGGATTTTTCCTCCGCGACCATCCGCAACGAGATGGCGGAGCTGACGGCGCTCGGATATCTGGAGCAGCCGCACACCTCCGCCGGACGCATCCCGTCGCCTGCCGGGTACCGGCTGTACGTCGACGAGCTGATGCAGGACTACCGCCTGTCGACCGATGAAACGAAGTCGATCAATCAGGCGATGGAGCTGAAAATGCAGGAGGTCGACAAGGTCGTCTCGCAGGTCGGCAAGCTTGTCTCGCAGATGACGAATCTGCCCGCCTACGCCATGGCGGCGCGTGCCGCCGGGCTGACAGTCAAGCGGTTCGACCTGATCCTCGCGGACAGCGGCAGCTTTATTCTCGTCGTGATGCTGAGCGACAGCTCCGTCAAGAATAAGCTCATCCGGCTCCCGGTCGAGCTGACGGAGGCGGATCTGAAGCTTCTCGGCGCAGTGCTGAACGCAAGCGTCACGGAGCTGACCGCCGAACAGCTCAGCCCCGAGCTTCTGTCCCGCGTGACCAGAAGCGCCGGAAATGCGGCCAGCCTCGTGCCCGTCATCATGGATTTCGTCACGTCGCTTCTGCACCAGGAGCACAGCGAGGTCTACATGACCGGACAGGCAAAGCTTCTCGGCCAGCCGGAGTACCACGACATCGACAAGGCACAGAAAATGCTCTCCGCGCTCGACGAGGATGTGGTCTCCAATCTTCCCGCCGCACTTTCCCCGGACAGCCGGACGCAGATCCTGGTCGGCCCGGAAAACGTGTCAAAGGAGCTGCGCGACACCAGCGTCGTCATGACGAAGTTCGACATCGGCGACGGGATGCAGGGCCTGA
>OLVO01002071.1_pt1 | contig 19107 bp, 6 predicted proteins | sample 1672571 | NCBI WGS metagenome assembly OLVO01 (sample SAMEA3136700, study PRJEB25190) | human gut metagenome | biome: human gut; feature: human-associated habitat; material: faeces | place: Austria | collected 2013
CCTCGTTTTTTATTTGCACGTCTCTTGCCTCGCAATGCCAAGTATGTTACAATGCAATTGTAGATCATATTTCTACAAATAATTTGCTTTTCATGTTATTCGTTTCCATTTTGTGACCGCAGGAGGAGATCATGAAGCTGCTCTCGCATTATCGCTCCGCTGCCAACCGGCATTTTTCCAACTGGCACGAGTATGATATCAACGAAAACATGATCTATTCCCACCGCAGCACGCAATATAACCGCGAAACCTATCCGGTCGGCCTGCATTTTCATGATTACTATGAATTGCTGATCGTGGAGGGCGGCGATGTGCGCTATATCTGCGAAAGCGCGTCCTATCTGCCCCGCTATGGCGATGTGATCCTGATTCCCCCAGGCAAGCTGCACATGTCTATGATCAACGCCGAAAGCACCACCTATTCGCGCTGCGTGTTCTATCTGTATGATAACGCCTTTGACGCCATTGGCTGTTCTTCGCTGTTGCAGTTTCTGCACCGGCATGAGAGCAGCGGACAGTTTTTCACCTCGCTCAAGCCGCGCCGTATGGAGGAGCTAACCGCCCTGCTGGCGCGCCTGGATACGGCGCTTGAAAAGGAACAGCCCGAGGATCATGCCCTGGCGCTGGGACTGATCCTGCAAATTTTCTACCTGCTCAACAAGCCTGCGGATGAAAGCACCCATCACGAGGAGTACTTCCCCCAGAACGTGCTGGATATTCAGCATTATCTGGACACGCACTTTGCCGAGGTGTCCACGGTGGCCGAGGTGGCGGAGCACTTCTTTTACAGCCGGGAATACGTATCCCGCCTGTTCAAAAAATACCTCAATACCACCGTGGCCAACTATGTGTTGCAGCGCCGCATCGTATATAGCCAGCGCCTGATTGAAACCGATATGCCCCTGCTGGATGTGTGCTATCAGGCGGGATTTGGCAGCACATCCTCATTTATCCGCGCATTCCAAAGCGTCACGGGCATGACGCCATCCAAATACCGCCACGCGCACCATGAGCGGCTAAAGCCCTCCGGCGGCTGACAAATCATTCTGCTTCAAGCACAGCCGCCATGCCGCGGCTATATTTTCAATGATCTTATTTATTCACGGAGGATGAACATGATTCAGTTTGGAACCGGCGGATGGCGTGCCAGAATCGGCGAGGATTTTACCTGTGATAACGTGCGCCGCGTAGGCGGCGCGGTATGCGCGTGGCTAAAGGAAAACGGCCGCACGGACCGGCCGGTCATTATCGGTTACGACCGGCGTTTTCTCTCCTGCGAAGCGGCCAAATGGCTGGCGGAGGTATTTTGCGCGCAGGGTTTTCAGGTGCTTTTTCTGCACCGCAGCGCGCCCACGCCCCTGCTGATGCATACGGTGCTCAAGCAGCACCTGCACTGCGCCTTGCAGGTAACGGCCAGCCATAACCCGGCCATTTACAACGGCATCAAGCTGATTGTGGAGGAAGGCCGCGACGCGCCGGTGGAAACCACGCAGCGCATCGAGGCGCTGGCCAACGGCACGGCGCTGGATACGCGCTTTGTGCCTTTCGCCGTGGGCGAGGCCAACGGCAGCATCCAGTATGTCAAAAATCCCTTTAACGATTTTCTGGATGATATCCTGGCCCGCATCAATGGTCAGGCCATCCGTGATCGCGGGCTGCGCATCCTGTTTGACTCCATGCACGGCTCGGGCACCTACGCGCTGATGGTTATTCTGCATACCGTGCGCTGCACGGTGGATGTCATCCACACCGAGCGCGACGCCTACTTCGGCGGCATCGCCCCCGCGCCCAGCGAGCACAGCTTGGGCGAGCTGTCCGAAAAGGTGGTGGACGGCGGCTACGATCTGGGCATCGCCCTGGACGGCGATGGCGATCGCCTGGGCATCATCGACAGCAGCGGCCGCTATATTGCGGCCAATGAAATTCTGGTGATGCTGTACTACTATCTGCATGAATACAAAGGCTGGAAGGGCCCGGTGGTGCGCAACATGTCCACCACGCATATGCTGGACGCGGTGGCCAACGCCCTGGGCGAAGCCTGCTATGAGGTGCCGGTGGGCTTCAAATGGGTGTCCGCGAAGATGGCGGAGACCGATGCGGTCATCGGCGGTGAGTCCTCCGGCGGCATGGCCGTGCGGGGGCATATCTCCGGCAAGGACGGCATCTACGCCGCCGCGCTGCTGGTGGAGATGCTGGCCGTCACCGGCAAATCCGTGTCGGAGCTGTTTGCGGAGATCGCACGGCAGTACGGTGACCCCCAGTGGGCAGAGGCGGATTTCCGCATGACCCACGACCACAAGGCCGCCCTGCAGGAGCGCCTGTTCGTCCGGGGCGAGACGCCAGATTTTGGCAAGGCCGTGGCGCGCATCTGCCGCGACGACGGCTGCAAGGTCTACTTTGCCGACGGCAGCTGGGTCATCTGCCGCTTCTCCGGCACGGAGCCGCTGCTGCGTATGGCCGCCGAGGCGGACACGCAGGACGAGGCGGAGCGGTATATCCGCGTCTGGCGCGACTTTTTGAAATTGTAAAAAAACAGGAAAAACTTTCAAAGTGTTGCAATTGCAACTTATCAAATCCGCCGTCCGTGGTATACTGACCACAGTAAGCGAGAGGGAAGACCCCTCACAGATCAATATAATAATGAAAATTGGAGGATACGATTATGAAAAAGTGGGTATGTCCGGTATGCGGTTACGTTCATGAGGGAGATACACCTCCCGAGTTCTGCCCCCAGTGCAAGGTTCCCGGCAGCAAGTTCACAGAGCTTAAGGAAAACGATAAGCTTGTGTTTGCAGACGAGCACAAGGTAGGCATTGCAAAGGCAGTTGAGGATGAAGAGATTCTTGCAGGCTTAAAGGCAAACTTCGAGGGCGAATGCACAGAGGTAGGCATGTATCTCGCTATGGCAAGAGCCGCTCACAGAGAAGGTTACCCCGAGGTAGGTCTTTACTACGAAAAGGCTGCTTGGGAAGAGGCTGAACACGCTGCAAAGTTTGCAGAGCTTTTAGGCGATGTTGTAAGTGCATCGACTAAGGAAAACCTTGAAAAGAGAGTTGCCGCAGAGCACGGCGCTACACAGGGCAAGCTTGACCTCGCTAAGAGAGCAAAGCAGTTGAATCTTGACGCTATCCACGATACAGTTCACGAGATGGCAAAGGACGAGGCCCGTCACGGCAAGGCTTTCGAGGGTCTGCTGAACAGATACTTCAAGTAAGCGGCGGCTGTGAGCCGCACCGGATTCGCCGTTCCGGCTGTTTCAGCTCGGCTAAGGTTACGTTACCGGCGGATATTAACGTTATAAATATGCAATTAAGGGTACTGCCATATTCTTCGCAGTACCCTTTTTGCGGCCGTGAGCCGCACCGGATTCGCCTTTTTCGAAATTCTGCTTACCGCAGGACAGCGAAACGGCGGCATCATAAAAAGCAATAAACAAACTACAGCCGTAAGCACTCTTGCTTACGGCTCAGTTTGTTCTTATAGTAAAAACGCATCCGATACACAAAAAAGAACACCGGTCGCCCGGTGTTCTCTTTTTTACTGTCAGCTTATTTGGCTGTATTCACATTTGCATAAGTAAAAGTGCTTGTATTTGCACCCTTATAAGACGCAATCCTTACCTTATACACGCTTCCGGCCCTGAGTCCGCCAATAGTGACAGTAGCATTCGTACTGCCCTTTAACGTCTTTTTGACCCACTTGCCGCCTTTGTAAATTTCAACCTTATATCCGTCTGCACTTGCGTTTTTACCCCACTTAACGGTTATCGAGTTGCTTTTTGCCGATACAACCTTGATATTGGTTACCGGTGAAAGCACTGCAGTAACCGTAGTATAGCTGTAATCGCCGTACAGATTGCCCTTATACGCTCTTACCCTTACCTTATATGTGCTGTAAGGTGTAAGTCCGTCAAGTTCAGCCATTGCTGTCTTATTATCGGTTATGGTCTTTTCGACCCACTTACCGCCGATATAATATCCTACGTTATATCCGTCAGCGGTTGCATCCGCATTCCATATAACTACTGCCTTTGAGTCAACTGCGCTCTTTACCTTAAGACCGTCGACCTTTGTCGGAGCGGTAGTGATATAGATGTCGTCGAATGTACTCTGAAGCTCACCCTTATAAGCCTTTATTCTGACCTTGTAGGTTTTGTAGCCCTTAAGCGAGCCTATTGTAACGGTAGTTTTGTCATTGCCGACGAGCGACTTTTCGTTCCACTTACCGTCTGCATAGTACTGAACGGTATAGCCGTCCGCACTTTCATTCTTATCCCATGTAAGCGTAAACGAAGAAGATGTTACTGTCTGCGTAATACCCGTAACTTTTGACGGGAGCGTATAGATATAGCCGTATGTATACGGGCTGTAAAGGTCGCCCTTATATGCGCTTACCCTTACTTTATATCGTGTTCCTGCACAAAGTCCGTCTATAACCGCCGCTATATTATTGTTGCCGGTAACAGTCTTTGCAGACCACTGATTATCAATGTACCACTCTACCTTGTAGCCGTCCGCTCTGGTGTTTCTGCTCCAGCTTATTCTTACCGTTTCATCTGTAGCCTTCACCGTATTTATATTCCATACAGGAGAAGGAACGGTATCAACATAGAAACATCTGAACTTGCCGGTGAAGCTTCCTGCATAAGCCGCTATCCTTACCTTATATTTAAGGCCTGCAGAAAGACCGCTCAGCTTTGCCGCTACTCTGTCGCCGTCAGCACTGCAGTTAATCTGCTTCCACTGATTGCCGACATAGCATTCGACATAATATCCGTCAACGCCGCTTATATTCTTCCAGCTTATATCGACTTCATTGTATGTCGTCTTTTCAACCGCTATTTCTTCCACATCGGGAATAGGCTTTACGGGAACACGGTTTCCGATATATGAATCCTTACATCTTGTGCATTCAAATACGCTGTAGCCTTCGTTGCGATAGTCAGGCTCAACTATGTTGATTACAACATAGTCGTGACCGAGAGGTTCGCCATACTCCGCACCGCATATTTCACACTTTGCCTTTTCGGTGCAGGTAGCCTCTCCTCCGGAATGCTCACATTCGGTTATCGTAGCCGTTACAACGTCCGACTTCATCGAAACTCCCGCCGTTGCAGCATTGCTGTAGGTAAGACGGCAGTAGTACCTGCCCGTTGTGAGATTTTCGAGCGACAGCTTTCTGTCTGTAGCGCCCTCTATCACTGTTTCGTTGCCGTTTTCATCAATGGCGATCCACTGATAAGCAACTTTTGCGTCAACCTCGCCTGAATACCACGGCTCTGCATTTATTTGAAGTGACGGTATGTCGCCCGGATAATAGCCGTTGGTGTAATATACAGTATCAATCGGCTTGATTATCTGCATCGGACACAACCGTACCGTAAGTCCGTTTGTCGATGATGCCGTTGCCTTATTAAGACTGTATATATCTATCCACTCTTTTGTTCCTCTGTCCTGTACCCAGAAGCCGGGATCGATATAATCGGCTATCACCTTATCACTGACCGTAGTTACGATTTCGGCAAACCCACCTGACGAAATGGATACATTACCGCCGTTTATAGTAAGGCAATTTATATTGTTTGCGGCCATTGTAACATTTCCGCCGTTTATGGTCACATTGCTGCCTGTAGCAAGCCCGTCAAATGTGACATCACCGCCCCTCACTATGAATGCGTCTTGATTCTCAAACGCTGTCACCGCACAACGTCCCGTAACCGTCAGCTTTGCCTTGCCGTTTATGATGATCGGACGTGAGAACGCTGTACGAACTGCGTACTTGAGCGTGAAGTTACCTTCGGTTATGACTAACTGACCGCCGTATCCGTTCTTGTTATAAAGCGGATATAAGGTACAGCCCTCATTTTCGCTCTTCTGAGCGTCTTTCGCAGCCTCGTCAAGATCGTTATAATACTTGACATCGTCGCCCTTTGTTATCTTTGCATTGAACTTGCTCTCGCATATCTCGCAATATGTCGGCGTAGTAATATTACCTGCGGTTTCCTTGTCCGCTGTAGGATCGACCACCTGAGAATGATCACAATCAACAAGGTCTATGCTTACAGTGTTCGACTTTATTTCATAGCCGTCATCGGTAATAACTACGAAGTATATCTTGGCAGCATCGCTGTCGCCTGCCTTATCAATTATTTCGTCTGCCGACAATTTAGCGTCCTTTACAAGTGCGCTTAAGCTGCTATAAATTATATCTCCGCTTACATAGGAGTTTATACCGTATCTCTTACTTACATACGAGTCGTTCAGGTTCGAGCCGTGAGCAAGAGCAAGGTTGAACTTCAGCGTGGGGTTTGCGTTGCTGTTGCGATACAGCTTGTTTATTTCTGTGCTAAGCGTTGCTTTTACTATCGGCGCCTTAGCAACGGTAACACCGCTTGCTTCCGACACCTCACGTTCTTTAAGCGTCAGCCATGCACCGCCCTCTGTTTTCTTATACGCATAGCCGTCAGCCAGAATATCTGTTATCTTGCCATCTTTTACCGTAATGTTATCATATTGTCCGCCGCTGAGCTTAACATCTCCGCCGTTTACGGTGAGATATGCGATTCTTGTGGCTTCTTCGGCAGTCAACCTGGAGCCCGGCTCGGCAATTACAGCGAAAATATTGGCGTTGCCTCTAAGTGTCAGCTTACCGCCATCGGCGACCTTTACTGTATTATACAAGATGGCGTTATCGCCATTTGCAATAAGTGTAACATCACCTGTAACAGGGAGGTAGTCTGTATCATAAACGGAAGACATCAGCATTGTTATTGTTGCACTTGCAACGCTGTTTGCCTTGGCAAACGCCTTTCCCAGATCTTCCTTAACAAAATATTCTGTCTTTTCCGCTCCGTTCTCGGTATAGCTTACGCTTGCAGCGATCAATGAATTGCAGTATATGCAACGGTTATCTCTGCCCACACCGTCCGGGTGGTCGCATCTTATTATTCTTACGTTATCGAAGTTTGACGAAGCGTTTGCTTTCAGAGCGCTGTACAGCTGAGAATCGACACGGCTGCCGCTCGCTAAAATTTGATAAAGATAAATTTCACTTGAGCAGTCTATATTAGCGATATTAGCATTCGTGATACTTGCCAGCTGTTTAAGCAGAACACCGTCTTCTAAAATCAGCGTGTCAATTTTCAGCGTTTCAACATAGGAGGAGAAGTATGTGGCATTTAATTTCACATTCTGGCAAACTACGCTGACCTCTCCCGAGAAAGTAACAGTGCCGCCGTCCATGCTAAATCCATTTTCAACCCCAAAAGTACACTTACTGTCACTGCGTATAGTGATTTGGGTTCCGGATCCGTTAAAGCTATTGATATAGACACCAAAGCCGTTCATATCGACAGTAAGTTTTCCGCCGTTTACGTTAATGTCAGTATTTCTATCGAAGAAATCTCTGAGCATTTTCAGCGTACAGCCCTTGTTTTCGTTCTTTGCCGCAAACTCAAATGCTTCCGTAAGTTTTGTAAAGTATTTTACCGTTGTTCCGGTCTCACTCTTTACAGTGATTGCAGCGTATATCTTTGTGTTACACTCTCTGCACACGCCTGCTTTGGTATCAACGTCATCATGCGGGCACTGATAACCGCAGCCGCACCTTCCTGTTTCGTCATACTCATGCTTGCTGTGGTCGATTACCGTAAGTGAATTATCGCTTTCCGAAACCTTGCTTGCGTCAAACAGCTTTCCGTCGCTTGTCGCAAACGCCTTGTTCTCGCCGAGCAGATCTTTCAGTGCCTTGCCCTCTGCGCTTACATCTATGCTGCTGAATGTACCGCTGTTTATAGTGACCGTACCTCCGCTGACGCTCAGCTTATTATAAGTACCGCCGTTTATAACAGTCTTGCCGCCGCTTACGCTGATACTGTCATCGTCGATAGTTATATTATCAAACGTTACCGTGCCGCCCGTTACAGCTATGAGATATCCCACAGAGCTTCCCGGATACTTCGACAATGTACAGCCGTCATCTCCCGTGAACTTGACATTTCCGCCGCTTACTTTGATCACAGCAGATGCACTTCCCGTTTTCTTGAATAAAACGGTAAAGCTGCCCTGTGTGATCTCACAGTCTCTGTTCACACCTCTGTATAATTCTAATGTACAGCCGTTGTTCTCCTCAAGCTGTGCTGATTCAAATGCTTCGGGCACATTGTCGGTATAGCATGCCTTGTCGCCGTTTGTTTTAACAAGTATCGCATTTATGCCGGCATCACATAACGAACAACAATAGTAATCATACTCGTCTGTCGTTAATGCGTCATACGGATGCGTACAGGTCGCTATTTCAAACTCGACATCATTCGTCACATACTCATATCCGTTCAGCTTGATAACAAGATGTGCCTTTACAGTGCCGTCAGTATCGGAAATTTCACTTGCATTTGCAAACGTAGATGAATTTCCGCCGAAGTCGCTCTCTCTTATTAAGGTATCGCCGACATATAAACCGACTGTGACCTTATTGGCATCACTTACCGTGTATCCGTCGCTTGTCTTAACATTGAATTTAAATGAGATCTGCCGTGCACCTCCGCCGTTGCGGTACAGCACAGTCTTATTTGCTGTCGCCGTTGCACTCTTTATCGGCGCTTCCTTTACTTCTACATTAGCTATATCCTGCTTTTCACGCTCTGCAATAGTAGACCAGATGCCGGAATCGATAATACTCCTATAGGCATAGCCGTCCGCAAGAAGCTGTCCTACGTTTCTGCCTTCGCCTGAAACCTGTAAGCTGTAGAATTGACCGCCTTTAATTACAGCGTTACCGCCGTCTTTAATTATGAAGTCAGAGAAAGTACCACCGTTGATTTCCGCATTGCTGCCGTTGCGAACGGCAACACGTTTTATTAAGCCACTGCCGTTAACGGTCAGCTTACCGCTCGTTACTTCTATGGAATACCATACATCAGTACCGGGTTGTGAGAGCCTTTTACCGTTAAGTTCAAGCGTAACATTGCCTGTAACAGCTATCGTATCTGTAATATCGTCCGTGATGTTCTTCTGCAGCGTTACAGTAGCCGTACCTATCTCATTAGCCTTGTCAAAAGCGTCATAAATATCGCTGAACAGATCTGTCTCTTCGCCGCCGTTTGCCGTATAGCTTACAGTTGCAACGATTTCCTCATTGCAGTAAGGACAGGGATTACCGTCAAGCACATAACTGCCTTTTTCACCCTTATGGACGCACTTATCAACAAAAATTCTATCGGTTTTGGTCATGGTCTGAATAGCTTCGTATGTGTAAACAGTAATGCCATTCATACTATTACCGAAAACTACGCTTCCACTCGCAATTGCCATACCTAAAGTATAACCGCTGTCTGTTTTGCAAGTGGTGCTACCGAACTCGCCGGCTACGATAGAGATGCTACCGGACCCGTTGATATTCACGCTTAAAGAATCGGCTGTAACATAATTGATGACCGTGTCTCCGCCGTTAGCTTTCAGTGCATCAATATTTGCACCGTTTACAACAGTCTTTCCGCCATTTATTGACAGTTCTTTAATATAACTCTCGGCACTGTTTACTGCAAGCGCACCGCTTGTTAATGTTACACTTCCCAGCTTGATTTTACCGTCAATTGTAACCTTAGCGTCAGTTCCGTTTACTTCGATTCCGCTTATCAGAGTTTCTACATCGGCTTGTTTTACCGAAGAAGTGAAAGTCACGTCACCGCCGTTGACATCGAACTGATAAAATACCTTCTTACCGTTAAAGTCAACAGTAAACCTGCCGCCTGTCACGGTAACGGACTCAGATACTCCTTCCGACATCAGCTTTACAGTGCTGCCCTCGTTCTCCTGTGCCAGCTTTATGGCACTCTCTATATCCGCATAGCCTAACGACTTGCCGTCAGCATCTACTACCTCGGCTTCTATCAATGCATCACATATACCGCAGATTACAAAACCGTCGTTTTCGTATGAAAAGCTATCCTTCGGGTGTGAGCAGGTTGCAAGTGTAAGCTTAAGCACATTCGACTTATATTCGTATCCGTTGCACTTAAGTACAATGTAATATTCAACCTCGCCGTCTTTAGCCGCAAGCTTACCGATTTCATAACAGTGTACCATATATTTATTGTACAAATTATAATCTTTAATGCGATTATTGCCGTTTACGAAATCCGAATAGGTTGCACCCCTTGAACCGACCGCCAATTCGTATGTAATATCGACGTATAAATATTTCTCTCCGTTACGGTATATAACAGGCGCTTCTTCGCCTACCCACGCAATACTTGCGCTCTTTATCGGCGCTTCTTCTACACTCAACGGTTTATCGTTGTTATTCAAACTGCTATAAACGCTCTCTGCACGTTCTGCAATTGAAAGCCATGTACCGTCTTCAACTTTATAAGCATAACCGTCAGCCAGAACAGATTCAAGATTGCCGTTAAATATCTCGATGTCGTTGAATTTACCGCCGCTGAGTTTTACGTTACCGCGAACGGACAGACCTTGTATAGTGCCGCCGCCTATTTCTGCGTTGCCTCCTTTTTTAACTGACACAGAATTGAAGTATCCACCGCCGTTAATGACTAATTTTGAGTTTTCATTAACGTAAATAGGTGTATCCATATCACCATCGCCGTTTACAGTAAGCGTGCCACCGTCAGATACCGATATACGCGCTATGCCATAACGACCACCCAGTGTTTTACCGTTCAGTTCAAGCGTTACATTGCCCATAACGGTAATCTCCTGTGTACGTTCGCTGTCTGTAATATCCTTATACAGCGTTACTGTAGCCGTACCTATCTCATTAGCCTTGTCAAAAGCGTCGCATATATTGCTGAACAGCTCTGTCTTTGCACTTCCGTCAACCGTATAGCTTACGCTTGCGGCAAACTCAGAGTTACAGTATTTGCATATACCGCTGTCATTAAAGGCATAACTGCCGTCCTTATTCTTATGCTCGCACTTTGTGACCAGATAATAGCTTACAGTTCCGTTTTCGGAGTCAAAATTATTTTTTTCGGCTATATCGCTGTATAATAAAGCCGTTGCTGTTTTCTCCGCAGTCGGATCTGTCGGATTGTCGTAGCTTATCACACGCACACCGCTTGCGATTACGTCCTTTAATTTAAACTGTCCGAGATAGACATTGCCGTAAGTACCGCCGCCTATAGTAAGCTTTGCGTCAGTTGCGTCTTCGCTTACAAATAAATTATCAGCACCCACATAACTGTCAGCATTGACGCCTTCGCTGACAGTTACGGTACCGCCTGATATAGCAATACTATCAAATCCGGTGCTTGAGCCCTCAGGTAATGTAAGAGATCCGCTCTTCACATTAACCTTGCACCTGATGAACATATCGCCTTCAGCAATAACATCCGCACCGTCAATAGTTATTTTCCCTGCGTAAGGACCGAGGACATAATTATTATTCGTTGTGGCAGTGGTAATAGTAAACTGACCGCTTGACAGCGTAACCTCGCTCTTGATCTCACCGCTTGTTACAAGAGTGAAAACACAGCCCTTGTTTTCAGCCTTATCCGCATACCGTAAGCCCTCGGTTATGTCGTCGAAATACTTTACCTTTCCGTCGGCAGTAGTTACCTTTGCGTAAATTTTCGCACCGCACTCACTGCACACCTTGTTGGCGCTGTCTTCATTTACCTGACCCTCGCCGTCATGCAGACACTTATATCCGCAAGCGCAGTTGCCGTGATCATCGTATGTATGCTTCGGGTGAGCCTTAACAAATATATTATCGCCTGCTTTGTATATTTGTTGTACGCTTGCATTCAGTATTTCTCCGCTTTCACTTGCAAGCGCCTTACCGCTACCCAGTATTTCAATTACACTTCTTCCCTGAACATAAATGCTCTTGAATACTCCGGCATTGATCAAAGCGTCGCCGTCTTCAAATGTTGCAAAAGTATCGAATTCAATATCTCCGTTTACAGTTACCATTCCATAGGAATAAACGCCGGTGGCGTTTATAACTGCACGGCTGCTTCCGCTGTTTTCAAAGGTTACATTTCCGTAAACCGCTACTGCGCTTATTTCCTCGGTACCGACCGAAACATTCAGCGTATGACCGTTCATGTCGATCGTTTTATTGCCGTTTATTATTATGCCCTTAACAATACAATCTACATCGCCGGTCAGCTTTAATACACCGTCAGCCTCATTTTCCGCAATATTTTTAAACTGTGTTTCGCTTTCAATAAATGTATAAGTTTCAGAGCTTTGTGTTGTCTCGGTAAATATAGCAAGCGCACAAACGCCGCACGGACACTTGCCCGTTTCCACGTTGTATCTATGCTCATGCGCTACAACCATGACATTTGTAAGTCCGTCGCCGATCGTCTTCGCACTGCCGTCAACTATACTTTCGGGGAGAGTTGTGAATTCTTGTACGGTCGCAAATGCATAACCCTTTGCAAGCAGATCGTTTACAGGTGTGCTGTTGCTTTCCTCGCCGCAGATGGTGTTGTACCGTCCGCCGTATAAAGCTACACCGCTTGCGTGTGCAATATAAACATTCTCAAATATGCCGCCGTATATTTCGACACACTTAGCACTGTTAATGACTAAATTGAGTACATCTGCGGCTGAACTGCCGCCGTCTGCAGTACCGTTTATAAGCGTACCGCCGTTTACACTAAAAGGTGCGTCTATGCATCCGTAGTAGGTGCTTTTCCTGCTGTCCTTAAGGTACAGCACACCACCGTTATTTACACTTATATCTGCCTCTCCGCCGAGTGAACATCCGTTCACATCGACAGTAACCGTTGTATTGCCGATTTCTACGTTCTGTGTAATCTCGCAGTGCTTATACAATGTCAGCGTACAGCCGTTGTTTTCCGCCGATAATGCCGCAGTAAAAGCGTCGTCTATATTATCGAAATACTTCGCTGTTCCCACGCCCGAAACGCCCGCAGTAAACTGATATTTGCAGATAGAGCATACACCCGTTTTGCTGTCAACATCGCTGTGGGGGCATACATATCCGCAGACGCACTTGCCCGTTGCTTTGTCGTAGCTGTGTTCGTAATGATCTACAACAGTAAACGAATCGTGTATAATCTTTGATGTAAACTTTTCATAAATATCAACATACTCACCGCTGTTGTCATATTGCAGTGCCTTACCTTCTCCAAGCAGAGAATAAAGCAGCAGGTTGCCGGAGCCGGAGTTGCGGTCGAGTTCATACATCAACGTACCTATTCTCATTCCCGTAGCAAGCCTTACAGATGTTGTTGTTCTTCCGTAAAGCTTTAAAGATTCCTTCACGACCAAAGTATTTACAGTTACATTTGCACCGTAGCTTACTTCGAACCGCGCACCTGCCTCAACAAAAATTGTTTCGAAGTTTATATTTGCGTCGCTATCAATTTTAAATGTTCTACCTCCGCAAACATCCACTTGACTAATATAGCTGTCCTCTGAGCCGGTCAATGTAAGATTACCGGCACCATTGTCGTTGTTGACCTTGAGTTCGATATAATACAGCTTATGACTGTTAAGGTCAACAGTAACAGTATGATTTACATTTATAGTTGTTCTATCATCGATATTCTTATAAATCTTTACATAGTTTTCGCTGTCTTCTGAAGTCTTGCTAAGGCAATCGCTCAGTGAATCAAAGCCGGTTACCTTGTCGCCTACAGTCAGCGTAGCAACGAACTCATACTGACAGGTTTTGCACATACCCGTTTTGCTGTCAACATCCGTATGACCGCACCGCTTACCGCAAATCGTACACTTACCCGTTGTGCTGTCGTAACTGTGATCTTCATGTCGTATTACAATAACAGTTGTTGCAAAACCGTCTTTCAACAGTGTTTTTGAGCCGTCTATCAGTTCACCGTAAGTCCTCGTAAATATACGGTTCTCAGCCAACAAAGTCAGTATTTCTGCGTTTGCTCTGTCCCCGCCGCCGTTATAGCATATTTTTCTGAAAGCTCCGCCGTGAAGAATTACGTCACTGCTTGCATCGTTTATATTGAGTGTTATGCCGAATGTACTATAGCAGTCAAATGTACCTGCACCTACCGACACAGTTCCCATAGCGCCGCATTTTTCGTCAAATGTCAGCTTACCGCCGGCCGCTACATTGAAATCGCCATAAATACGATTATTTTTTTCCGATCCCGTAACGGTTATATCTCCCGAAACAGTTAACGTACCTACATTGGCAGCCTCAGCGATCCACAGCGTGAACTTACCGCTGAGTGTTGTATAGCTGCCTGTATAATTCTTGTATACTCTTAATGTACAGCCGGTGTTTGCTTCTCTGTCAGCCGCTTCAAAAGCCGCTCCCATCTCATTTTCTTCATAAACGGAAGCTACAGCCCCATCCTTTACGATAACAGCCGCATACTGATATTCACACTCGTTACACTTACCCGTTTCGCTGTTAACATCGCTGTGAGGGCAAACATATCCGCAGCCGCACTCGCCGTCAACATAGGTATGGCTGTGGTCTTTGACTGTCAGCGTTACACTGCTTGATATTTCCTTAACGCTTGCATTGAAAAGGGTTCCGTCAGCCTTGAAGAAAGCCTTACCCTCGCCGAGCATATCATATAATGTCTTGCTGTCCCTTGCGTAAAGTCCGGCAGGATATGTACCGTCTTTCAGTATAACCGTACTCGAATCATATACATAGATCGAAGTGTCTAAAACTACATCGCCGTCTATTATAAGCGTACCGCCGGCGTATGAAGCGTCGTTTGTCGGATATACATTACAACCGAGCATAACCGGATTGCCGCTGTTTTTGATCGTAAGCTTTCCGCTTTTGCAAGGAGTAATACTCCGGATTTTAAATTGGCGTCCGTTTAAGTCAATTGTAAGTTCTCCGTATAAGTCATACTGAGCGCTTGGTTTAGAATAATCCTTAAACAGCTTTATCGTACCGCTTCCGTTGTATTCATTCAGTAAAGAGTCAAGCTCATCGGTATCTACATACTTTAAGCTTCCGTTCTTGTCTGTATAGAGTGCGACAGACACAACCGCACCGCAGATTGAGCAGATGCCGGTGTCCGTGTTTATATCACCGCCATGCTCGCAGGGCTTTCCGCACTCCTCGCACTTGCCTGTTCCACTGCCGTATTTGTGGTCAGCGTCAGTATGCTCAACAACAGTAAGCGCAACGGAATAACCCATACTTCCATATTCTTTATAAAGATCAAGATAATTGCCGTTATCTTCACGTCGCAGTGCCTGCCGGGTAACATCAAGAAGATTGCCTAATTTCAGAGCGCCGGAATTGTTTTGGCGATGATATGTCAGCCCACCTAACTTCATTCCCGTAGCGAGCTTTACAGATGTCGTTGTAGTTCCGTCATCATTCACGGATGCTATCACAGTCAACTGCTCTGCAGTTACTTTTGCACCATCGCTTACAGCAAGCTGTGCACTGTCCTCAACAAAAATTGTATTAAATCCTGCATTTGCATCGCTGTCAATTACGAAAGATCCGCCTTTGCGAACATACACCTGCGTAACATAACTGCCCGCTGTGCCGGTTAATGCAAGCTTGACGTCTTTGTTGACCCCAAGCTTGATATTGTTCAGCTTGTGACCGTTAAGGTCGATCATAACATTGTGTTTTACATCTATAGTATCTAAAGTTGCAGTTGCCGATGTATCGCCGATATCCTGATAGATCTTAACATAGTCTCCGGTATCGGCAGTAACACTGTCAAGGCAGTCTGCGAGCGTGTCATAGCCTGTCGGCGCACTGCCGTCTGTGCTGATTGTAGCAACAAACTGATGCGCACACTCGTTACACTTACCCGTGTTAATGTCAATATTGCTGTGATCACATAACGCTCCGCAGTTTTTGCATTTACCGTCGGAATAACCGTTTTCATGTGCACATTCTTTATATGTAAATGTAAATTTTTCTGTAACAGTTTCTGTGCTGTCACCGTCTGAATAGGTTATATCGCAATACAGAACATAATTTCCGGCAGGAATATTATCCGCAAGCTTGAATTCGCCGTTGCTTCCGGATACTGCCGCACCGAGCTCATCTGCACTGTATGCACTGTTCGTACTGTACCAGTTATAGCTTATGCTTTCACTGTCAACCGTATAGGTGCTTACAAGCTTGTAATTGTCCTTCTCTTCCTGCGAAGTGTTTGTATAGAAAACCGTTCTGTTTGTGTTGTCACCCTGTGTAACCTTGTTGAAACGGTTTGCATTCGACTTTACCTGAACGGTATTGGATACAATATCTCCGCACTTTATTGTAAGAGTATTATCAGTGTCGTATGTAACCGAAAACTCGGTATCGCAGACCATGCACACCCAGCCGTAATCGGTCTTGATTATGCTTGCTGATAAATCGGGTTCATCGCCGCCGAAACAGCCTCTTGCGTCTGCAAACTCTTCATTGCTCATATTCTTCAGAGTAATATCAAAGTAAACCGTACCCTTGAGCTTGGTATCAGTCATGCCTTCAATTATTTCATACTCTTCCGTCTTGAATATTCCTGTCTGCTTTCCGAGTATTATACGGGGAGAAGTATCAGGCTTTATAACTACCGTCTTAGCGTCCGCTCCGCCAATCTCATAATAGCCGCTGTTATACTTGACCTCGCCTGTCACAGCACTTTCCGAAGCCTTGAACTCGGTCGAGCCCTTTATTACAAATTCATTCTCGTCTATTGTCGGTACAGTTTGACCGATAGCGTATGAACCGCCGGTAGTGTAAACCGAGCCTGTACCGTTCATTATAAGGTTTACTTTGTAAATGCCATACTTAGTACCGTAAGCAGTGACCTTACCGCCGCTTATTTCGGCATCCATTCCGTCGCCGTTGTTTCCGCTGTAGTATATTCCGACTCTTGCTGCATTGCCTTCAGGCACAGTAATACTGCCGTTTTCGCTGACGGAAATTTTGTCACCGAAATTACTGGTAAGCAATATTGCACTGTTTAACGTAGATTCATTAGCACAACCTACTGCAGTAAGACTGCCGTTGCCGTCAACAGTAATGCCGCCGCTGACATTGACAGCCACACCCTCAAAAGATGCAGTTGTCGCATTTGCGTTCAGCACACCGTCATTATGTATTTCAAGCGAATTTGTCTTTACAGTACCTGTTGCGTTTACTGTACCGCCGTTCAGGATTATTGATCCGCCGAGAGAGCGTGCCATACTGTCTGTAGAGCGGTTCTCTGCATTCAGCACACCGTCGCCGCTGATCGTCATTGTGCCGTCACAATTGACCTCTTTATTATTTACGGCACTGAGAACGTATGTATCGCTTTCGAGGGTATCGGTCTGTACGATAGTGTTTTCACCGTTCAGCACTATTTTCGTACCGTCAGGGACTGTTACGACGCTCATCATATTCTCTTCTGTTGTCGCCTGAATGTTCACTCCGTTAAGCGTCAGCGTCTTTGTGTCATGATCCCAGCTCCAGCCGTCACCGTTTTCGTCCGCCGTCTTTTCTCTGAAATCAAGCGGTGTCGTGATGACATTGCTCTCGCCGTCATGCGTATGTGCCTCGCCCTCGGCAAATGCCTATAACGGTACAGCCGTCAGCGTCATTGCCGCAGACAGCACCGCACTTATGAGCCGTACAAATTTTTTCTTCATGTTTTTCCTCCTGTAGATTTACCCGTGCTTACGCCATGCACCTGCACTTATGCAGTGCCTCCTTCAGCTTTTCAAGCGGTATCGGCTTTTTGTGGAAATAGGTACAGCCAAGCCTGTATGACTGCGCCCCGAATCCCTCATCGTCCGACAGCCATATTACAGGCGTATCCCTGTCGGCATTCTTCGCCGCAATAACGCCCTCCATACCGTCCGCTCCGTCGGCAAGCACGATTATAAGGTCAGCCGTCTTACACTCCGTCACAAAGCTCTCATACCTCTGACATACCCTGTAGGCAATTCGTCGATATGCCGCCGTTGCGATCTGTGTTATTTTCGCTTTCAGTATCTCCGCCTCGTTTGCGGTATCGTAAACGCAGATGAGCATACCTCTCCCCCTTATAATTTTATAATTATATCATAACTCATTCGCTTTGCGATTTCAACTTTTTGGCACGAACGGTTGTTATAACGGCGTAAACGGTCATAAATGCGGCACATAATACAAAAAAACGCACCCTACAGCCACCGGTCAAGTGAAATATTTTGCCAAGCACTACCCCACCGCTCCGCACCACCACCCTTGCCTATTAATGAATGCTCCGGAAGTGCTGTCTTGCAAAAAAAGAACTATCGGTAGCTTTCTATCATAATCAGAACTGAACGATATAGCAGAAGCATATCAGCCAAAATATTTAATCATTTCTTCCTGTCAAGAAAAGCAAAACGGCCGGCATCTGCCGACCGTTCCTTTATATTCCGTTATAATTACTTGCTTATAACTACATTAAGACCCTCTGCGCTTTCAACTGTGAAGTGCTTGTCTGTAGCTGTATGTGTAACAGTGATCGTATCGCCGTTTCTCTCAGCCATAACAGTAAGCTCAAGCTTAGCGTCCTTATCGTAGATCTTGCACTGAGTATTCTTGCCGTCCTCAAGCTGATAGATAACAAGCTTAGCACCCTCTACATAGTCATATGCGAAGTTACGCTCAAAGTTACCGTAAGCGATTATGCTGTTGGGCTTAGCATACATACCCATTGAGAAGTAGTCATACTTCTTGTCGTACCAGTTACCGCCCTCAAGAACTTCTCCTGTCTGAATATCGGTCCACTTGCCGCGAGGGAGATAGAACTGAGCGGTACCCTCCTCGTTGAATACGGGAGCGATAAGCAGGTTATCACCGAACATATACTGTCTGTCAAGAGGTAAGCAGGCAGGATCGTCGCTGTATTCCATAACCATAGCTCTCATCATAGGAACGCCCTTTTCGTGAGCCTTTACTGCGTTAGCGAACAGATACGGCATCAGGCGACCCTTGAGCTTTGTGAAGTGACGCAGAACGTCGCACGCTTCTTCGTCAAAGTTCCACGGTACTCTGTATGAGCTGTTGCCGTGGAGTCTTGAGTGTGAAGACATAAGGCCGAATGCAGACCATCTCTTATATAAGTCGGGTGAACCTGTAGCCTCAAAGCCCGAAATATCGTGGCTGAAGTAGCCAAAGCCTGATAAGCAGAGTGAAAGTCCT
>OLVO01002080.1_pt1 | contig 19050 bp, 14 predicted proteins | sample 1672571 | NCBI WGS metagenome assembly OLVO01 (sample SAMEA3136700, study PRJEB25190) | human gut metagenome | biome: human gut; feature: human-associated habitat; material: faeces | place: Austria | collected 2013
ATATCTTCATGCTTGCTGACACCTGATTCGAAGAACCCGGATTGTTCTGGTTTACGGTAATACTCTTAACCTTTGTCTCTTTATCCTGACCTTTGTATGCAGTGTAAAGCTGATACTGGTATCCATCCGCACATGCTTTTGCTTTGTTTGTAATACTGATCTTTGACAGGTTCTGATAATATCCGCTTACTTTGATGCCTTCCACTTTTGTGGATTTTACCGGAACATCGTATTTGGTATGATAGTTGCCCCATGCTCTTCCCGTGCCATCCGTATATTTCTTTCCGGCACGCACCTTAATCGTATATCTCGCATCTTTGGAAAGATTTTTTAAAGTAACACTGGTTCCTGTTGTCTCTTTTGTAAATTCATTGGCTGTACCGGACTGGCTGTAAACAACCTGATACACATCTGCTCCCGGTACTGCTGACCATTTGACCTTGATCGTATCTGTTGATGATTTTACATGTGTCAGACTTGCCGGTGCACTATCCGGTGCAGTCACAACTCGAAATGGCTGGGATGTAGTTCCTGTAATTGTTGTATATTTGCCCAACCCTTCCAACTTATATCTAATTGGTGTAATCCGAACATAGTAAACTTTTCCTGGTTCTAACTTAGTCAACGTCAAGGATGCTGAAGACTGAGGTATATTATTAGTATAATCCTCATATCCCGTAGATATCTGCTCGGAGTATTCAATTTTAAAACGGATACCATTTCCCGGGCAGGACCAACTGATACCTGCTGAGTTTGTAGAAGCATCTGTCTGCTTCATACCTTTTACTAAAGGAACACTGCTGTCTGCCTTTACCGGAACGGTTGTCACAAACATTAGCAAAAATGCTGCTGCAAAGGTCATGACAAACCTGCTCCAAACACTTTTTGAACTTTTCTTCATAGTTCCTCCCTAAACTTTTGACATTTTATTTTAACTGCTCTTCTAATGCACTCTTTGCCTGTGCTAATGCATCTGCGATTCCTGCCGGATTCTTTCCGCCTGCCTGTGCCATATTCGGACGACCGCCGCCACCGCCGCCAACGGTTTTTGCAATAGCTTTGATCAGGTTGCCTGCATGAGCACCGGTTTTCATTGCTGCATCGGTTGCCATGGCAACGAGGTTGACTCTTCCGTCACACTCGGATGCTAATACGATAACACCTTCGCCCAGCTTTTCTTTTAACTGGTCGCCTAAATCTCTTAAGCCGTTCATATCCACACCGTCTGCACGGACTGCTAACAGCTTGGTGCCCTTCACTTCTTCCACCTGATCCATCACATCGCCAAGTGCTTCTTTTGCTGCCTTGCTCTTTAAGGATTCATTCTCGCTCTGAAGTGCTTTCATCTCTGCCATCAGGTGCTCTAATTTTTCTACCAGACCCTGTGGGTTTGTCTTTACTAACTTAGAAGCCTGCTCTAAAGTGTCCTCTAAGGTGTCGTAGTAATGGAATACTCCCTCGGAAGTCAGTGCTTCAATACGGCGTACACCGGCTGCGACACCGGATTCCGATACAATCTTAAATGCACTGATATTGCTTGTATTGTCGACATGTGTTCCTGCACAAAGCTCTGTAGAAAAATCTCCCATGCTGACTACGCGTACACTCTCACCGTATTTTTCTCCAAAGAGTGCCATTGCACCAGTCTTTTTCGCTTCGTCTAAGGACATGATCTTCGTTTCAACAGGAAGTGCCTCGGCAATCTTTTCATTTACCAGAGCTTCTGTCTTTGCGATTTCTTCCGGAGTCATTGCTGCAAAATGTGAGAAGTCAAAACGAAGTCTCTTATCATCTACATAGGAACCATGCTGTTCTACATGGGTACCCAAGACTTCACGCAGCGCTCTTTGTAATAAATGGGTCGCACTGTGGTTTCTTGCACAAAGCACACGTCTCTGCGAATCAACGGTCAGAGTAACCTGATCTCCAACCTTCATCATACCCTTTGCCATATAACCGATATGACCGATCTTGCCACCAAGCATCTTCTTCACATCTTCCACAACAAATTCACCGTCACCGCATTTGATCACACCGTGGTCGGCTTCCTGTCCACCGCTTGTTGCGTAGAACGGAGTCTCATCTACAAAGATGGTTCCTCTCTCACCGTCAGAAAGAGCGTCTACGATCTCATCTTCTGTGGTAAGTACCGTAATCTTCGATTCATATTCCAGATGCTCGTATCCGACAAACTTAGAGGTTACAGACGGATCGATGGATTCGTATACGGTTGCATCTGCTCCCATGTAGTTCGTTGCCTTACGTGCTTTTCTTGCAGTCTGGCGCTGAACTTCCATTGCGGCTTTAAATCCCTCTTCATCAATATCTATACCTTCTTCTTCCAGGATCTCTTTGGTAAGATCGATCGGGAATCCATAGGTATCATATAATTTGAACGCATCTTCTCCGGACAGAGTCTTTGTTCCTTCTTCTGCCATCTTTTCTTTCATCTCATTCAGAATGACAAGTCCCTGGTCGATGGTCTTCTCAAACTGCTCTTCTTCCTTGCGGATGACATTCATGATAAAGTCTTTCTTTTCTTCCAGCTCCGGATATCCGTCTTTAGAGCCTTCGATCACAGTTGCAGCAAGATCTGTAAGGAATCCCGGTGCAATGTTCAGAAGTCTTCCGTGACGGCATGCACGGCGGAGAAGGCGGCGAAGAACATATCCTCTTCCTTCATTAGATGGCATAATACCATCAGAGATCATGAAAGATACAGAACGCACATGGTCTGTGATTACACGCAAAGATACGTCTGTGCTTTCATTATCTCCATAAGATACTCCTGCGATCTCACATACCTGGTCACGCAGTGCTTTTAAAGTATCAATATCGAACATAGAGTCTACATCCTGTACGATACATGCAAGTCTCTCAAGTCCCATACCGGTATCAATATTCTTCTGCTTCAGTTCGCTGTAGTTTCCATGTCCATCATTGTCGAACTGTGAAAATACGTTGTTCCAGATCTCCATATAACGGTCACATTCGCAGCCTACTGTACATCCCGGTTTACCGCATCCGTATTTTTCTCCACGGTCATAGTAAATCTCTGAACACGGACCGCACGGACCTGATCCATGCTCCCAGAAGTTGTCTTCTTTTCCGAAACGGAAAATTCTCTCCGGTGCAATACCAATCTCTTCGTTCCAGATCTTCCATGCCTCATCATCGTCTTCATATACGGACGGGTACAGACGATCCGGATCCAGTCCAACCACTTCTGTCAGGAATTCCCATGACCAGTGGATCGCTTCTGTCTTAAAGTAATCACCGAATGAGAAGTTACCAAGCATTTCAAAGAAAGTACCGTGACGTGCAGTCTTTCCAATGTTTTCGATATCACCTGTTCTGATACACTTCTGACAGGTGGTCACTCTGCGTCTCGGCGGGATTTCCTGTCCGGTAAAATATGGCTTTAACGGTGCCATACCGGAGTTAATAATTAAAAGGCTGTTGTCGTTGTGCGGCACCAGTGAAAAACTCTTCATCTTCAGATGTCCTTTGCTCTCCATAAAATCAAGGAACATCCGGCGTAATTCATTTACTCCATACTTTTCCACAATCGTTTCCTCCAAACTAATCTGCACCTGCGGCCGTTTTTTGCAGGCCACAGGCGATTTTATCGCATTTATTATAGTATAAATAGAAAAATACTGCAAGGTATTTTTATTCTAAGCTCCACACTCCTGTATCTAAGAAGCGCTTTGCTGTTTCGTCTGCCTTTTTAATGACATTCTCGTCGTAGCCAAGAACACCTAAAAGCTTGATTGCGTTTCTTGATACGGCACGTCCCTCGTACAGACGGTAGTTGAAGATGACATCGTTGTCCTTGACATCTTCTTTGAAATGATAATTGCTGTACAGATGCTCTAACATATGAGTAAGCTCAATATCATGTGTTGCTGCAAAGCACATAACACCGCTGTCGGCAAAGCTCTGTAATATACGGCTTGATGCCGCGATACGCTCTACTGTATTAGTTCCGCGAAGAACCTCATCTACAAAGCAAAGAACTGGTGTCTTGTCCTGATTTACAGCATCAAGAATACGCTTTAAGGACTTGATCTCGACAATGAAGTAACTCTCGCTGCCCTGAATATTGTCCTTTAATGCCATTGATGAGTAAATTCTAAAGAAGCATGAACGATACTCTTTTGCAAGAGCCATACCACATGTCTGTGACAAAAGAGCATTGATTGCAACAGTCTTTAAGAAGGTTGACTTACCAGATGCATTTGAACCTGTAAGAAGCACTGGATGATGCTCATAAATACTATTTGCAACTGGCTCTGAAAGCAGAGGGTGATACATATCCTTTGCCTCAACAAAGCCCTCTTTTGACTCCTCTAATTCGCTCTCGCAGTAAAATGGCATAAGCTCGCGGAAGGAGGCAATGGAGATATATGCATCAAGACGGCCAATCTCATCCATTAAAATCAGCATCTCTTTTTTGTGCTTCTGAACCTTTGCCAACAGACGATTAAACATGATCAGGTCAATTCTAAAGAACATGTTTAAATAGTCCATCATCATGGAGCCCATATTTCCGCTGAACTTATCAGTAGAACCAAGAAATCTTGCATTTCCCTTTACAGATGAAAGAGCATTTACAGCCTGCTTTAAGTTCTCTGTGTAATCCTTAAGCTCTGGCACATTCAGCTTTAACAGTCCCTGTGCACAGGACACTAAATGTACAATGGCACCAACAGACACGTAATATGGTTCAATCTCTGTTTTCTTTTTGTAGTAAGTGTAAACATTGTAGATCAATACACCAATCGCAACTAGAATACCGCTTGCCGGCTGTGCGATAATCGCAAATATTACTACAACATACAAAAACAGATGCATGTAGTTGTCAAGGTTGCTGTCTGGAAGAAGCTTTGTGATGTTGTTGACATAATCAATCAATGCAAACTTCTTTGAATGACCTACCTTTGAAAGCTCCATCTGGTAAGCTGTTCTTGTCTTTTCGTTTCGCTGAAAGAAGCTTATGATGCGGTTTCTCTCCTCAAGCTCCTCCTTGCTTGTCAGCGGTGTACGCAGCAGCTTGTAAAGATAGTCGTCTCCGCTGCTGCTGCGGCACTGATTCATCATACAGAACACAGAGTCCATATCTAAGTCGTTCCATGTGATATCATCAATCGTAAACTCTTCCTGCTTTGTTGCCTGAAAATATTTGGCAATGTGCTCAAGCTCACCGTAATCATACTCTCTCTTTGGCAGATTTCCCCATGAGTTGATGATCGAGCTTAAAAAACGCTTGTTGCGGCGGCTGTTGCTGGTGACAACCTGATAGACCAGCACACCGACAACAATCACGGCAAGCCCGATATACAATAGTGTCGTTGTGTCCATAAAATTCCTTACCTTTCTGTCGGCTCATTATAAGGAGCCTTATCTTTAGTAATATACCTTTTTTTGCGCGTATCGTCAAGGTATCGTTAGATAATTATGCACACAATACCGCCATTGCTGTCGTTTATAATCTTTTTAAGTGCATCCTGAAGCTTTTGCTGACAGCTGTCTGTCATTTGGTTTATTTTAGCGTTCATGCCGTCTTCGACGATCTGCTCAATTGATTTTCCGAAAATGTTTGTGTTCCAGATTCCATCCTGCTCTTTCTGTGCCGCAGATTCTATGTAATCGACCAGATCTTTTGCCTGCTGTTCACTTCCGACTATAGGTGCAATCTCTGTCTCTACCATGCTTTGTATCATATGAATTGACGGAGCCGTTGCCTTCATTCTGACACCATATCTGCTTCCGTGGCGCACAACTATTGGCTCTGAGATATTTATCTGTTTTCTCTCTGGCGTAACGACACCGTATCCCTTTTGGGCAACTGATTCCATTGCTGACTGTACCTTCTGATACTGAGAGCGAAGTCCGGCATACTCGGCAAGAGCATCAAAGAGCTGCTTTTGTGATGTAAGAGAAAAGCCTGCACATTCACTGGCCAGTGAAAAATAAAGCTCTTCCTTTAAGCTTATCTCATATACGATCTTTCCCTGTGCAAGATTTGTCTCTTCTAACATAAAGCGGCTGATCTGCTGCGGAAGGTTTTCTTTTTCTGGTACCTTTGCATCGCGCATACAGCTGATCTGATTCATGACTTTCTTTGCAAATTCGATGACTGCTTTTTTGACAGGACTAGAAAGCTCAAGCACATCAAACCAGCCCGGCGTTTCAAAATCAACCTGACACACTGGAAATTCAAAAAGAATCTTTTTCATCAGTTGACTGATATCTTCAAGATCCATTGATGCGCAGTCCATTGGCACAACTGTAACCTTATACGTTTCCTGCAGCTTTTTTGTAAGCTGCTTTACGGCCAGTGTATAAGGTGTCTTTGTGTTTAAGACAACTACAAATGGCTTTTGATGCTTTTTAAGCTCTTCTATTGTTTTCTTCTCTGCTTCCTCATAGGCTGCTCTCTCGATTCCTGTCACACTGCCATCTGTCGTTACAACAATACCTACTGTGCTGTGTTCTTCAATTACCTTTCGCGTGCCAAGCTCTGCCGCCTGTGAAAATGGAATATCATAATCAAACCATGGTGTATGTACAAGACGCTCTTTTTCTTCTTCTGTGGCACCAAACGCGCCAGGAATCAGAAAGCCAACACAGTCAATGAGACGGATTTTCATCTCTGTCTTATCCTCTAAGAAGATTTTTGCCGCCTCTGTCGGAATAAATTTAGGCTCTGTTGTCATAATGTTCTTTCCAGATGCTGCCTGCGGAAGCTCATCTTTAGAGCGCGTTTTCGCCGGACCATCCTCCATATGCGGGATGACCATCTCCTCCATAAAACGGCGGATAAAGGTGGACTTGCCGGTACGCACCGGGCCTACAACCCCTAAGTAGATCTCTCCGTTTGTTCGCTGTCTGATATCCTTATAAATGTGAAATTCCTTCATACACGCCTCCTGACAATCATCCCCGGACAGTCCGGGCTGTTACTGTCAGTCTATGCGCATATGAAGGAATTTATTCGTGGGATATTGTCAAAGTCACCTTTATGAGGTGAGTGTGCTTTACGAGGTGACGCATTCATAACCTAGTGGTTACTTATTTTCCCACAGTAAATTTTCACTCTCAATTGTTCTGTCTCTAAGCATCAGATCTTTTAATGCTTCCGCTGCTGTTTTTCCACCGAACAAAACCAGATTAGTTTCCTGCACGAGCGGCATGGAAACATTGTATTTTTCGCTGAGTGCAAGAGCTGCCTTTGCAGAGTAGACACCTTCTACTACCATCTGAACTTCGTCCATGGCTTCCTGCATTGTCTTTCCCTGTCCGATCAGGATACCGGCTCTTCTGTTTCTGCTGTGCATGCTTGTACATGTGACAATCAGATCTCCGATTCCTGAAAGGCCTGAAAATGTCTCTGGCTTTCCGCCCATTGCAACGCCAAGTCTTGTGATCTCTGCGATTCCTCTTGTCATAAGAGCTGCCTTTGTGTTATCACCGCAGCCAAGGCCATCGCTGACGCCTGCTGCAAGGGCAATGACATTTTTAAGTGCACCGCCAAGCTCAATACCTAAGATATCAGGGCTTGTATATACACGAAAGACAGATGACATAAACAAGTTTTGGATGTGCTCAGCCGTCTGTCTGTCCTTTGCTCCAACAACAACTGTTGTCGGAATGCCGCGGCTGACTTCCTCTGCATGGCTCGGGCCAGAAAGAACTGCAACATTTGCCATCGGAAGCTCTTGTTCAATCTGCTGGGACATTGTCATTAATGTTTTTTCCTCAATGCCCTTTGCTACACTTACAATCAGCTGTCCCTCCTTTACGAAAGGATTCATCTGTTTTGCTACTCCTCTGGTAAATACCGAAGGAACTGACAAGACAAGCATCTCCTTATCAGTACATGCCTCCTGTAAGTCTGCTGTAAATACAATGCTTCTCGGGATCTCAACTCCCGGAAGATTTTTGCATTTATAGCTTTCCTTAAGTGCCTCAATTTCCTTCGGCAGCGCAGACCACGCCGTTACTTCATGGCCATTCTGCGCCAGCACCATGCCAAGGGCAATGCCCCATGTTCCCGTTCCTATAATGCTGACTTTTGCCATAACACAAACCTTCCTTATATTTATTTCTTAGCACCGATTTTATTTTCAGTGCCGTTTAACAGACGCTTGATATTTGCTCTGTGGCGAATATATGCCTGAATTGTAATTAGAGCAAGCAAAATGATAAACTCTGCCATATTTGCCGGCTCTACACTAAGCATACCGTTTACGCCGAAAATCACACCCATCACAAAGCAGATCGAAACAACTGCCAGTGAGCCTAGTGATACGTAGCGTGTCGTTCCAACAATTACACTGAATGCTGCCAGACACACAGCGGCGATACGAAGATCAAATGCTAAAATAAAGCCTGATGTGCTGGAGATTCCTTTTCCGCCCTTAAAATTCAAATAGCATGGATAATTGTGTCCCAAAATAACACCAAATGCCAGATACAGCATATAGATATCTTCCATATTCTGCTGTCCGTTTGAAACAGCCCATGCCTTTACGATCAAACATGGAATAAAACATTTGCACAAATCGACAATAAAGACGATAAGACCAGCCTTTTTGCCAAGTACTCGAAGTGAATTTGTCGCGCCGGAGTTTCCACTTCCAGCCTTGCGAATATCAATTCCCTTCATTCTTCCATAAAGATAACCTGTCTGGATCATTCCCAGACAATATCCGATAACCAGCAATAATACGCGTATCATTACTTATCTTCCTTTCTCTCGCGGATAATAAAGCGAAGCGGCGTTCCTCTAAAGCCAAATGCATTGCGGATCTGGTTCTCGATATATCGTGTGTAGGAATAGTGCATCAGTTTCTTATCATTTACAAAGACAACAAATGTCGGCGGCTTTACTGAAATCTGAGTCATGTAGAAGACCTTTAAGCGGCGTCCTTTATCTGACGGCGGCTGCTGCATAGCTACAGCTTCTGCTAAGATTTCATTTAACACACCAGTTGCAATACGCATAGACTGATTTTCGATGATCATATCAATCAGCTCAAAGAGCTTGTCTAATCTCTGTCCTGTCTTAGCAGAGATGAAGACAAATTCTGCATATGGCATATATGCAAGTGTCTGCTTGATCTTTTCTGTCATCTTGTAGATTGTCTTATCATCCTTTTCAACAGCATCCCACTTGTTTACTGCAATGATTACGCCTTTACCGCGCTCGTGTGCGATACCTGCAATCTTTGCATCCTGCTCTGCAACGCCTTCTGCCGCATCAATTACCATAACGACGACATCGGCACGCTCTACTGCTGTAACAGTACGAATGATACTATAACGCTCAAGATCCTCGTGAATCTTGCTCTTGCGGCGAAGACCTGCTGTGTCAATAAGGATATACTCGCGGCCATTTCTCTTAAGAGGAGTATCAATGGCATCACGTGTTGTTCCTGCGATGTCAGATACAATCACACGCTTCTCGCCTACAAGACGATTTACTATAGATGATTTTCCAACATTCGGGCGGCCTACAATAGCGATGCGCGGACGATCATCATCATCTGACTCGCTGCCGTCCTTCTTGAAATGATCGCTGACAGCCTCAAGAAGATCGCCGACACCCTGATGGTTTGATGCAGATACAGGGATCGGATCACCGATTCCGAGGTTATAAAACTCATATACATCTGCTTCCATCTTCTTAAATGAATCCACCTTATTAACACAAAGAACTACTGGCTTTTGGCTGCGGCGAAGCATATCTGCTACCTTGCCGTCTGCATCGGTAAGTCCCTGTCTTACATCAACAAGGAAAATGATTACATCTGCAGTATCAATTGCGATCTGTGCCTGATCTCTCATCTGTGACAAAATCACATCACTTGAATCCGGCTCAATACCACCTGTATCAATCAGGGTAAAATTATAATTCAGCCAGCTGCAGTCCGCATAAATACGGTCTCTTGTTACACCTGGCGTGTCCTTTACGATGGCGATAGAATCGCCTGCAATTACATTAAACAACGTAGACTTTCCGACATTCGGGCGACCTACGATAGCAACTATCGGTTTACTCATATTCTTCTCGCTTTCTTACATATAAATATAAATTTTGATACCAGATTGCTACGTGCTTTGCAAGCAAGCTTGCATCGGATTTCTGACCTTTTGACCCTGGTATCAGCAAAAACACATTACAGCTCATATGGAGAATGAAGCTGCTCGGTTTCTTCACTTTCTTCCATCAGCATTGCACGAATCAGTTCCTGCCCGTCTGATTTTACAATATTTATCGGAACTTGTAAAGCTTTTTCGACATCCTGCTTTGTTAGATCGTCCAAAAATACTTCTTCATTACTTCTAAACATATTCGCTGGAAGAAGAAGAGCCTCTCCTAATGGCTTGCCTGTAAGCTGCTTAATTAAATCCTGTCCAGTGATCAAACCAGACACAGTAACACCATGTCCGAAGAAATCATTCAAAATCTCATAGACTGTAATGTTCACATTTGGGAACTTCTCATGAACCTTTGCCGCAATATCCTTTAAAAATGGGTATGCCAGCTTTCCTGTCGCAAGAGACAGTGTATGGGCACGCTCATCACCGCTTAACGCTTCCAATGCATAATCTGTTTCTTCTATTAAAAGACGCAGCATACCAACACCATTTTCAAGCTGCACATAGCCGTCATAAACTTCTTCCGGCGGCAGAGGACGGTTTGCAAGCAGATAAAACTCATCACTTGCATGAACAAAATGTGTGCCAAAACGTTCATACATTTCATTTTGAAAACGACCAATAATATCAAGGGCATTTTCTGCATCCTCTTTTGTAAGCGGCTCTAACGGATACAAGCCTTCACGATATTTGCTTAAACCAACTGGAACTACTGACATACTCTGCATCTGCGGATATAATCCTGCAAGATCGCGAATTGAACGCTCTAGCTCGGCACCGTCATTTACTCCCTTGCACAAAACGATCTGACCGTTCATCTCAATATCTGCATCACGAAGACGATTCAGCGTTTCCATGATCTTTCCTGCAAAACGATTGTGAAGCATCTTTACGCGAAGCTCTGGATTTGTCGTCTGAACTGAAATATTGATAGGTGACAGATGATATTTTATAATACGTGAAAGATCATGCTCTTTCATGTTTGTCAATGTAATATAATTTCCCTGAAGAAATGAAAGTCTTGCATCATCATCTTTAAAATAAAGCGTATCGCGCATTCCCGGCGGCATCTGGTCAATAAAGCAGAAGATGCACTTATTTGTACAGGAACGATAATCTGACATAAGACCGCTCTCAAACTCAATGCCAAGGTCTTCGTAAAAGTCCTTATCGAACTCCCACTCCACCTCTGAGCCATCCTTTTTCTGGACAACCATATCTATTTCTTCATTTTGAATATAAAAACGATAATCAAGGACATCCTCGATATCCTGACCATTAATCTGCAGGATCTTATCACCTGGCTCTAGCTCTAGCTCCTCTGCAATTGAGCCCGGCGCCACCGATTTGATCTGATGGGCATGTTTCATAAAATTAACCTCCCGGCCCGCAGGCCTGTATCTATAAGCTGTCAAGTAAAAAACAGCAGATTTCTCCATATTTTACTATCATACCAAAATTCAAAAGATCCTACAAGAGTTTTTGAAAAAAAAGAGGAGCGTCAAAATGACCACCCCTCTTTTGTAATATTTTTATCAAATCTTCTGGAACTTAGCAGCATATACCGGGAAGGTATTTGTGCCCTTGATTTCCTTATCGGCAGAGATGGTTACATTCTTATCTGTGATAACATACTCAAGATCACAGCCTTCACCAACTACAGTATCCTGCATCAGCACGCAGTTTCTTACCTTTGCGCCCTTTGCAATCTTAACACCTCTAAAGAGTACACTATTCTCTACCTCACCCTCGATGATACAGCCATCGGCAGCCATCACGTTCTTTACCTTAGAACCGTTGATGTAGCGTGTCGGGTTATCATCACGAATCTTTGTATAGATTGGGTTTGGATTAAACAGTGCATCAAGATTTTCATCCTCAAGAAGCTTCATGTTCTCATCAAAATAGCTCTTCATATCGGTGATTCTTGCAAGGTAACCGTCAAAACGATATGCCTTTACATTCAGCTTATCGAGTCTATGTGCAAGAATATCACGCTCAAAGTAAACATATCCGCGAACAAATGCAGTATGTACTAAATCAATCAGAAGCTCTCTCTTTAAGATATAGATATTCATAGAAAGCTTCTGTGGACCAGACTCTTCGGAGTTTACATAAATCTTCTTTACTCTATCTCCTTCAAGTGCAAGTGTATAGAAGAAATCTTCCTTCATGATATCTAAATTCTTCAGACTGTCTGCTAATTCCTCTTCCTTATATGCAACTGTTACATCAGCACCGCTCTCAATATGAGCCTGCAGCATTGCACTGAAATCAAAATTAACTGCAATATTGGCATCTGACATTACAACATACTCTTCCTTCTGGTCACGCAGAAGTTCAAGAATGCTGGCAAGTGCCTGAACACGTCCGTTATACATCTTTACAGTCTTCTCTGCAAATGGAGGAATAATTGTCAAACCACCATTTTTACGGGTAAGATCCCACTCACGTCCCGAACCAAGATGATCCATCAAGGAATGATAATTATTGCGGACAATAATGGAAATATTATCAATTCCGCTGCTTACCATGCTTGAAAGGATAAAGTCGATCATACGATAACGTCCTGCAAAGGGAATGGAAGCCATAAGACGCTCTGTTACCAGCTCCGGAACCATATTATCATAACTGTTCGGGAAGATAATTCCCAGCGCATTTACATTTGATTTTACCATTGTTCTTCACCACCCTTTACATTCTCGCTGACCATTGCGTTTGGACCAATCTTTGCATTGTCTCCAATATAAACACCTGCACCGACTGTCGCAACGCCCTTGCCGCCCTCTGAGAGCGCCTCGCCTACAACTGCATTCTCGCCAATTACAACATTCTCAGCGATAATACAATGTCTTACCTGTGCACCTGCCTTGATTACAGTGCCACCCATGACAACTGCATCCTCAACAACTGCACCCGGCTCTACAGAAACACCTGCAAATAAAATGGAGTGCTTTACTTTACCATGGATACGGCATCCATCGGTAATCATGGAGTTTTGCACTTCTGCATCTGCACCAATGCGATGACCTGTCATACCGCTGTTTCGGCTATAAATCTTCCAGTTTTCATCGAACAGATTGATACCGCTGTGCTCAGGATCAAGAACCTCCATATTTGCTTCCCACAAGGAAGAAATAGTTCCAACATCCTTCCAATATCCATCAAAACGATATGCATACATATTACGTCCGTCACGAAGAAGGTTTGGAATAATGTTGTTTCCGAAGTCATTTTGAGAATTTGGATCTGCCTCATCCTCAATAAGATACTTCTTTAAGATATCCCAGTTGAAAATGTAAATACCCATGGAAGCCAGATTTGACTTTGGATTCTTTGGCTTCTCCTGGAACTCTGTAATACGAGAATCCTCGTCAGCCACCATCAGGCCGAAACGAGATGCCTCATCCCACGGAACCTCCATAACTGCCACGCTGAACTCTGCGCCCTTTTCCTTATGGAAACGAAGGAAATCACTGTAGTCCTGCTTGCAAATCTGATCACCTGAAAGGATAATTACGTACTGTGGATTATAACGCTCTATAAAGGAAATATTCTGATAAATCGCATTTGCGGTTCCCTTATACCAGTCAGAGCCGGACGCCTGCTGATACGGCGGAAGAACATGAACGCCGCCATGCAGACGGTCAAGATCCCAAGGCTGTCCGTTTCCAATATATTCGTTTAATACCAACGGCTGATACTGTGTGAGAATACCGACGGTATCAATACCTGAATTCACACAATTTGATAACGGGAAATCGATAATACGATATTTTCCACCGAAAGGTACTGCTGGTTTTGCAAGCTTCTGTGTCAGTGCATACAGACGTGATCCCTGTCCACCGGCAAGCAGCATTGCAATCATTTCTTTTGCCATTATTAAAATCCCCTCTTTCACTTAGCATACATCTAAATTATACCACGCTTTTCAAAAAAAGCGATGGTTTTTTGTTCAAAAATACTCATTTTATTTTGTTACTTTTCAACAAATTCGCATTTTGTCCTATACTTTATGCCATTTGCTTTTTATTTTTGTGAAAATAAGGTAGAAATTGCACAGAAAGGAGTTGAAATTCGGTTGACAAAAATAAAAAAGCACTCACGCAAATTATTTACATGAATGCTTTTTTGCTTATTCTATTTTCTCTGACAAATCTGGCTGCTCTTGTATCTCTTCTGATACTTCTGGCTGTGGCTCTTCTAGTATTTCTGCCACTTCTGGCTGTGGCTCCTCTAGTATTTCTGCCACTTCTGGCTCTTTTTGTTCCCACTCTTTAGTGTTTTCTTCCTCGTCCACCACTTCCGGTTCTAATATCTCTGTCTCTGACTTAGCATGCATAAAATATTCCTGAATATCAATCTGCTTTTCTGTCAGCAAATATAACTTATAGTAATAACGATTGTTATACAAAAAGTTGATTTCTCCGCCAATAAGCACAATATTCATGCAGACATACATCCATACTAAAAACACGATAATTAACGCAAGGCTTCCATACATAAAGGCAAGATTCTTACTGTTGCGTATATATGTGGCGTAGATCGCTGAAAAGCTGTACCATCCAATAGTTGCTGCGATTGCACCAGGCATCTGCTTTCTATAAGGCAGACGCTTTTGCGGGAAAATGTTATAAACGGCAAGAAAGAAAAGAATCATGCCGCCAATCGCAATGCCATTTTGCAAAATGGTAATCAAAACAGTCCAGTTTTCAAGTTCCGGCCATACCGAAACTAAAAACACACGAAACTTGCTTCCATATACAAGAAATGCCATTACAAGAAGCATTATCACTAGAAATATGCCCGTATATACAAGGCACAATGCCCTGTGTACAAACCAATTTCGCTGTTCCTCTCTTTTATAGACGCGGTTTAGTCCCTTAACTAAAAATGAGATTCCCGTTGATGACGACCACAATGCCATGATAATTGTGATCGACAACGCTGATACGCTAAGCGATTTCTCATACAAATCAGACACAATTCCTGTTACAAGCTCAAGCATTTCTTCTGGAAGAACAGAGGATACTATCTTTAGAAGCACCTCTGGCGACAGCATCATGCGTGACATAAGCCAAAGCAAAATCATCAGCATTGGAAACAATGACATAACCATAAACAATGTAATAGTTGCAGCATTTGTCATGACCTGATCGTCATCGTACAGCTTTTTTGCAAATCCGATAGGATTTAAAATAGACTGAATAATACCTGTCTTTTTCTTTACTTTAGGTGTATGTTCTTCTTTTTTCTTTTTCCGAAGATGAATCACTCCTCCACCTGCTTTATCACTACTTCACCGGCGTGCTTATAGATACTTCCGGCGGGAACGATTCCTCTGACTGAGGAAAGTGGATAGATATTGCTGTTTGGTCCGATAACAGTTCCCGGATTAAGAACGCTTCCACAGCCAACCTCTACATTGTCGCCCAGCATTGCACCGAATTTCTTTAATCCTGTCTCGATCGCTTCATTTTCTGATTTTACAACAACAAGCTTTTTATCAGACTTAACATTTGATGTAATGGAGCCTGCACCCATATGAGACTTATATCCCAAAATGGAATCACCTACATAATTATAATGAGGAACCTGTACATTATTGAACAAAATTACATTCTTTAATTCTGTTGAATTGCCAACTACACAATGCTTTCCAACGAGTGCATTTCCACGGATAAAAGCACAATGACGAACTTCTGTATCCTCGTCAATAATACATGGTCCTGTGATAGATGCCGTTTTTGCAACTACAGCTGACTTTGCTACCCATACATTCTTCTCAATCTCATCAAACTTATCCTTCGGAAGTGTCGGGCCAAGTGTTAAGATAAAATCCTTAATCTTCGGAGGATTTCCCACGGATAGCAGTCATCCTTAAAAAGCTCCTTTGCGATTGTCTCTTCTGTGTTATAAAGTGCAGATACTTTAATTGAATCCATCTTTTTACCATACCTTTCCGTAGTCTGCGATTTTTGCAGGCTGCCTATCATCATTAGTTTACTTTATATTTTGCTTTTGTGCAACCATGTTTTTTTAAGACTTGCGCGAAGTCTCATAAAAAGCCTCAAAGCCTGCAAAGTTTCCGCGGATTGCTCCCGGATTTGTTACCTGCTTAACGCCCTGTGTTCTTCTAGCAACAAAATTTTGCAGCTTATCCATATATTCCTGTGATGTGATCGTACCCTCTGAAACATAAGTCAGTCCCTTTTCCCAGCTAGCTGTCAGCTCAGGATTTAAAAGCTGCCTGATAGACACAGCTACTACTTCATATATGGCTTCTCCAAGCTTTTGCGGCTTTATGATCTGTGTCTTTGCATTTAGAGACAAATATCCATTTGATACAAGTTTTTTTAAAATCTCTGCACGCGTAGCACTTGTTCCAATGCCGCTTCCCTTAATCTGCGCGCGAAGCTCATCATCTTCAATAAGCTGGCCTGCATTTTCCATGGCCAGAATCAGTGAACCTGAGTTATAGCGCTTAGGCGGTGATGTCTCACCCTCCTTTACAGCATATGATGTTTCTTCAAAGAGCATACCCTTTTTTAAGCCTGACAAAATGCGGCTTAAAAATGAAGTTTCATCAACAGCAAATTCTTCCTCGCCTTCTTTTTGTGCTGTACTTTCCTGCGGCACACCTGTTACCTTTAAATAACCCGGATCCTCCAGCATACGATATGATGTGAAAAAGTGCTCCGTCTTTACCTGAAATTCAAGTGCATATTTTTTATAGACAGCCGGCCCATAAAAAATGCTGAGAAAGCGGCGGCAGATTACCTCATATACGCCCTTTGCCACGCCTGACAGACGCTCATATGCACCAAGACCTTGTCCCGTTGGGATAATGGCATAGTGATCTGTGATCTGCTTATCGTTTGTGTAGCGTGTCTTTGCGATTGTTTTCCATGCATCCTGTGACAAGATTTCCTGTGCAAAACTGCCCACAGGTGCAAAATTACTTAAGCCGCGAATATTTTTTGAAATTTCTTTTGCCACTGCAGTAGAAAGCACACGCGCATCTGTTCTTGGATATGTGACCATCTTCTTCTCATATAATTCCTGAACGATTTTAAGTGTCTCATCAGGACTTATCTTAAATCGTCTTGAACATGTATTTTGAAGCTCGGCAAGATTAAATAAAAGCGGTGGCTGCTTCTGCTCTTTTTTCTTCTCAATTTTAATTAAAGTACAGTCAGGCTTTTTTTCTTCTGGATTAAGAGGTGCCTCCAGATAATTTATAAGCTCCTGTGCCGTCTCTCTCTTTAAAAAGCCATTTTCCTTATAAAGCTTTGGCGACTGAAAATACTTTGAGCCTTCCACACTTCGCCACTCAGCCTCTATAGTTCCCTTATTTTCCTCCTGCGCCACAGGAAGCGATATAATCACACGGTAAAATGGTGTCTTTACGAAGCTTCGTATTTCACGTTCTCTTCGTACAACCATGCCTAGCACACATGTCATTACACGTCCTACTGAGATGACAGACCACTTTGTATTCATAAAGGAAGCAACAGCAGGACCAAATTTCAGCGTCAGTGCTCTGGAAAAATTGATGCCCATAAGATAATCTTCCTTCGCTCTTAAATAAGCAGAATCGCTCAGATGATCATAAAAGCTCCAATCCTTTGCCTCACGTATTCCTCTTAAAATTTCTTCTTCTGTCTGAGAATCAATCCACACTCTCAGCCTCTTTTTGTTCTTGACGCCGGCCATCTGGTCTACCAGACGATAAATATATTCACCTTCACGTCCAGAGTCGGTACAAATATAAATAGTATCTACATCTGCACGGTTTAATAATCCCTTTACAATGGCAAATTGTTTTTTGACAGAGCCAATCACCTCATATTTCCATTCCTCTGGGAAAAATGGAATTGTAAGATATTATATAAATGGAGAGAGAGTACAATAATGGGAAAAGATATAGAAGAACTAATGCAATGTTATGATAGATTTGTAGACATTGTAAAGCAAATATCTATGAATGCAAATGAACAAATTGTAAAACTAAAAGGAACAATTGTTGCAGATGAGCTTGCGAATGATTTTTCTGAAATAGGGATGATGTATGCGAAGGAGTTACTGGAAAATGAATGGATAACTCAAGAGCAGTATACTATTGCAAAAACCATAGATGAGATGCTGGTAAATATGTCTAAAAGAAAAGAACTGTGGTCAGAAGAGGCTCTATTTAATGCTGAAGAATGGGATGAGTGCAGAAAAAAAGGAAATTTGCTCTTGAAAATGATGGAATAATTTTATGAACCATAAATTTGAATCATGGAAGGAAGTTTAATGATAGTATATGAGTTTAATGGTAAAAAAGAGTGTAATAATTTAATCGAATTACAAGAGGTATTAAAACACAGGTCAAAGGGGAATAGTAATGAATTTGAGTTGAGGACAGAACTGGAATATCCATTTCTCACAATATTGATAAAAGAAGAACTAGCATGTGTGCATTATTTTAAAGATGAAAATGATTGTGGTCATTATGCATATACAGACAATAATGGACTAGAAGAAGAGTATGTTATTTTTAATATTGGCTCTGAAAATGCGGAATCAGAAATATCTAAAGATTTAGTGATTCCTGTTGAACAAGCGTATATTGCAGCAATAGATTTTTTTGAAACATGTGAAATGTCAAAAAGAATGAAATGGTTTGAATTGTAGGTAGATTTAAATTAACCGTAATACCTCCTCCAAAGAAAGGTTAGTTGTGAAGATTAATTTAGAGAAATTTATTATGGTTATACTTTCGGACATCCAACAACCTACAACTCCTACACGTCTATTAATTAACCATCATGGTTGTTGTGAAGTAATTAAGAATCCATGATGTTAATTAATTGACAATAGCGAAATTTTGTCGGG
>OLVO01002094.1_pt1 | contig 18946 bp, 16 predicted proteins | sample 1672571 | NCBI WGS metagenome assembly OLVO01 (sample SAMEA3136700, study PRJEB25190) | human gut metagenome | biome: human gut; feature: human-associated habitat; material: faeces | place: Austria | collected 2013
TATAAAGTTCTGAAAACTTGCTCAGCGGGGCGAAAAGACTTTTTCGACACGCTGACGCTGCCCGGAGGAATATCCTCCGGGCAGCGTTGCTCATTTTTTCCGTTCCAGCAGGGCCAGCAGCAATCCGCCGATCAAAATAGCGAGATCCGCCAGATTCCATACATAGCGGCCGATCTTCGGCAGCTTGGGAAACTGCACATAGTCATAGACCGCGCCGCGCCGCAGCCGCTCCCACAGGTTGCTGAGACCTCCTCCCAAGGCCAGTCCCGCTCCTATGGGACTGCGGCGGCGGAACACCCACACCAGCGGCAAAATCAGAATGGACAGCGCCGTTACCAGCTTCCGTTTCAGAGGCAGGCTGAAGGCCGCGCCGTCATTCCACAGGGCCGTCAGGCGGATGCGGCCGTTCCAGAAGGCTTCGTCTTTCCGCTCCGGGCGGTTCAAAAACCACCGCAGGGCGGTGCAGGCGGCCAGCACCGCCGCCGCGATGCACAGTGTCAGCATGATCCGTCCTCCTTTGCCCGTTCCAGCGCGGCGCGCACTGCGCCGGTCTTGGCGTTCTTCCGGTTATTCTGCCACACGGTATCTCCGATCTGCTTCTGGACCTCCATCATTTCCTCGTGGAAAGCGGAGGCCGACAATCGCAGCGCCCCGTGGCCCAGAATGATGATCTGCTCCGGCCCGTCGGAGGTGGCCACCCGGACCCGGTGCTGCCGCCCGATCTCGTAGGTCGCCCGCTCGATATAGGCGTCCGCCGTCTCCGCCTCCTTGGTATAGACAATGGTGATGTTGTGGTACTTTTCTACGCTGCCCAGACCGCCCTTCACCTTGTAGGCGTCAAACACCAGGATGACCCGGCATTTCCGGTAGCCCTGATAGTTGCACAGGAGGTCGCACAGCTTTTTCCGGGCGGCGTCCAGATGTTCCGCCGCCAGCTTTTTCAGCTCGTCCCACGCGAAAATGATATTATACCCGTCTACCAGCAGATAATCCTCGCCGGAGAAGGCCTGTTTCAATTCTCGCCGTTTTTCCTCCGAATGATCGGCCACAGGCCGCTTAGGAGCCTTGGGTGGAAGAAAACTCTCCCGCTTCACCGCGCCGTAGGTCCGCTCGAAGATGGCCTGCAATTCCTTATCCTGGGCTGCGGTCCCTGCGTAGGTACTGACGGGCCGCCGCTGGGGGGCCGCTTCCTTCGGTTCAGGCTCCGCCCCCTGCGGGCGCCAGCCGCTGTCCACCTGGGCGTGCTGGGCCACCTCCCGCCACGGGATCACCACACCGGCCCCGTGGGAGCAGAACACGGAATCCGCCGTGTTTTCCACGTCCCGTTCCGGGTCGTACCCCATGGCCTCGATGACGGCTTCCGCCTCCGCGCAGGGGAAATACCCCGCCGGGACGCAGGACAACCGACCCTGTCCACGGGTGTAGACCGCCACCTCCCGGGCATAATCCCGAAGGCCCGCCACCGGGGCCGTGCCGGTGAGGGCCGTTTCCTCTCCCACGGTCTCCGGCGGGTCCACCTTGCCGCCCATCTGCTGCAAGTCCGTCATGGCCCGGCCCATCTGCTGGGCGGGGACTTCCAGCCGGAACCGGTACCACGGCTCCAGCAGCACACTTTCCGCCTGCATCAGCCCATGCCGCACGGCCCGGTAGGTGGCCTGTCGGAAATCGCCGCCCTCGGTGTGCTTTTCGTGGGCGCGGCCCGCCAACAAGGTGATTTTGATATCGGTGATGGGTGAGCCGGTCAGTACCCCCAAATGAGGTTTTTCCAACAGATGTGTAAAGATCAGCCGCTGCCAGTTCAGATCCAACTTGTCCGTGGGGCACACGGAGGCGAGGGTAATGCCGCTGCCCGGCTCGCCGGGTTCCAGCAGCAGATGCACCTCGGCATAGTGCCGCAAGGGTTCAAAGTGGCCGATGCCCTCCACGGCGTTGGCGATGGTCTCCCGGTAGCAGACAGCCCCTGCGCCAAAGCTGATCTTCATGCCCATCCGCTCCCGGACAAGCCGCTGCAACACCTCCATCTGCACCTCGCCCATGAGCTGGGCATGGATCTCCCCGTTGTTCCAGACGATGTGAAGTTGGGGGTCTTCCTCCTCTAACTGCCGCAGCTTTTGCAGCGCCGTGTGGGGATCCGTGCCGTCCGCCAGCTCCACCCGGTAGGTCAGCACCGGCTGCAAGACCGCCCCGGACCAGTCCGGCTCGATCCCCAACCCCTGTCCGGGGAAGGTGTGGCTCAGGCCCGTCACCGCCACCACGGCTCCGGCCTCCGCCGTGTCCACGGGGCGGAATTTCGCCCCGGAGTACAGCCGGAGCTGATCCGCCTTTTCCTGCCAGACCGTGTCCCCCTCCCGGCCGGTAAGCAGTTCCTTGGTGTGCAGCGCACCACCGGTGATCTTCATGTGGGTCAGCCGGGCGCCCTGCGCGTCCCGCGTGATCTTGAACACCTTGGCGCCAAATTCCGCCGGATAGGCCGGCTGGGGGGCATACTGCTCCACGCCGGAGAGCAGTTCCTCCACGCCCTCCACCTTTAAGGCGGAGCCGAAAAAGCAGGGGAACAGCTTCCGCTCCGCGATCATGCGGGAAATGGCCGTGTCCGGCAGTTCGTCTGTTTCCAGGAAATGTTCCAGAACCGATTCGTCGCAGACGGCGGCCTCCTCCGCCAGGGTGTCCGAATTTCCGAAATCCACGCAGCCGCCGCCGAGTTTGTCCTTTAAGTGGGCCAACAGCGCCGCCCGGTCCGCGCCTGCCAGATCCATCTTGTTGATGAACAGGAACGTAGGCACCTGATACCGTTCCAGCAGATCCCACAGCGTCCGGGTGTGGCCCTGTACGCCGTCAGTACCGGAGATCACCAGCACGGCGCAGTCCAGCACTTGCAGCGTTCGTTCCATTTCGGCAGAGAAGTCTACATGGCCAGGGGTGTCCAGCAGCGTCACACGGGTCTCCCCCAGTTCCAGCACCGCCTGCTTGGAAAAGATGGTAATGCCCCGCTGCCGCTCCATGGCGTCGGTGTCCAGAAAGGCGTCCTGATGGTCCACCCGCCCCAGACGGCGGATGGCTCCGGCCCGGTACAGCAGGGCCTCTGATAAGGTTGTTTTTCCGGCGTCCACATGGGCCAGAATGCCGATACAGATCTGTTTCATGGGCAATATCCGTTTCCGCCGGAGCCTCTTGCCCGGCCTGTTTTTTTCTTATTATGACAGATTTCCAACGGGGGTTCAACCCCCGCTGCCGGTCCTTTTCCTGATTCCGTATTTGGAAAGGCCGACCTATCGGCAACCGTTTCCGCAAATTCCTACAAAATCACCTGCTCGGAAACATGAGGTTGTTGGTCACACCGCCGATCTCTTGGGTGTTTGCATGATTTCCTCTTGACGGACCGCCTTCACCGTGCTAAACTGCAGCCAACTTGAACGAAAGGACGGAGACAAACGATGACCTGCATAACCGGTTCTACTTTTGCATACGCTTCTGCGCAGGCAGTCTGCGCCGTTTCCGTCTGCTCCGAAGCTTCTTCCCACTCCAATATCGCTATGATTCTGGACGCCGGCCTGCTGCTGGCGTCCATTATTATTTTACCCATGATTATTCTGGTACATCATTTTCCCATTTGTCGAATCCCGGTACAACGCCCGGTTTCCCTTTCGATCCTCTGAGGATCGGACCTGAAACACCAAGCGGCTCCGTCGATTCGACGGGGCCGCTTTTCTGTTTGCTTTTGCTCCAGCCATCCGGCTGCCAAAGCATAAAGTATTTGAACACACTCGAACTTATTTTCAGGAGGTATCATCCATGTATATCAGCATCACGAAAACGACACACCCCGGAACACTCCTCCCCTCGGATCAGCTGGGCTTCGGCATCCACTACACCGACCACATGTTCATCATGGATTACAGCGATGAAAAAGGCTGGTACGATCCCCGTATCGTCCCCTTCCAGAACATCTCTCTGTCCCCTGCCGCCTGTGTGTTCCATTACGGCGCCGAGGTCTTTGAAGGGTTGAAGGCCTACCGCCGTCCTGACGGTGAGGTGCAGTTGTTCCGCCCCTGGGACAACATGGAGCGGATGAAAAACTCCGCCATCCGCCTGGGTCTGCCGGTAGTCCCCCCGGAGGACGCACTGGAAGCCGTCAAGGCGCTGGTGAAGGTTGACGAGCGCTGGGTCCCCTCTGATCCCGGCACCTCTCTGTACATCCGTCCCTTCCTGTATGGTACCGATGCGAAGCTGGGGCTTCACGGCGTTCACACGGCCCAGTTCATCATCATTCTCTCCCCGGTAGGCAGCTACTTTGACAACGGCATGGAGCCGGTGAAGATCATCGTGGAGACCGAGGACGTCCGGGCTGTCCGGGGCGGCACCGGCGAGGCCAAATGCGGCGGCAACTACGGCGCTTCCAACCGGGCCGGAGAACGGGCCTTTGCCAACGGCTATTCTCAGGTGCTGTGGCTGGACGGCGTGGAGCACAAGTATGTGGAGGAAGGCGGCGGCATGAACGTGGTCTTCAAGATCAACGGCAGGATCATCACCCCCATGCTGACCGGGTCCATCCTCCCCGGCGTCACCCGCCGCTCCTGCCTCCAGCTGTTTGAGGATTGGGGGATGCCCGTAGAGGAACGGCTCATCTCTGTCGACGAGCTGTTTGAGGCCGCCGCCAATGGAACGCTGGAGGAGGCCATGTGCGTCGGCACCGCCGCCGTCATCTGCCCCATCGGTGAACTGACCTACGAAGGCAAGGCATATACCATCAACAACTTCCAAACCGGCCCTCTGGCACAGAAGCTGTATGACACCCTCACCGGGATCCAGTGGGGCACGCAGCCCGATCCCCATGGCTGGACCTGCAAGGTCTGAGCTGTCCCGGCAACTTCTCTGTCGATCTCAAAACTCCATATCGTTTTACAGCCGTCTCCCGGATTTCTCTGGGAGACGGCTGCGTTGTTGATCCGATTCAGAATGGACTGCTAAAGACGTTTGGCAGGTCTTTCCGTTGTCAGTCCTCAATGCTGATAGCACTGACAGGGCAGCCGTCCCGGGCGGTCTCTGCCTCGGCCTGCTGATTGGCCGGGATCTCTCCACCGTGGGCCAAGCCGTCATCCCCCATGGTAAACACCACCGGGCAGGTTCCCGCGCACAGGCCACAGCCGATGCAGTTTTCGTTCACTGTTGCTTTCATACGATTTACCTCCATTATTCCTGAATGGTTCCGTCCCGGCCCAGTGTTACCACCTGCCAGGGCAAAAACTTTCCGCTTTCCCGGAGCGCCGTTTCCGCCGCCCTCTGCAAGCCGCCGCAGCAGGGCACCTCCATGCGGACGATGGTGACCTCCCGGATGTCATTGCAACGGATGATCTCCGTCAGCTTTTCCGTGTAATCCCCCTCGTCCAGCTTGGGACAGCCGATCAGCGTGATCCGGCCCTTCATAAACCGCTCGTGGAAATCCGCCCGGGAAAAGGCGGTGCAGTCCGCGGCGATCAGCAGTCTGGCCCCCTGATAGAACGGTGCCTGTACCGGCAGCAGCTTGATCTGAACAGGCCACTGCATGAGCCGGGAGGCCGGGGCAGACCGCATGGGGACAGCCGTGTCCGTTCCCTGATGCAGTGTGTCTGCCTGACTGCCGGGGCAGCCCATCTGTAAGGGTGCGCTGCCGGAACAGCCGCTACGGGTGACGGGAGCGCTGCCCTTCAGGGACGCCGCCTTTTTCATGAGTTGTGCGGCGGCAACGGCCTTTTCATCAAACGCGGCGGCCTCCCGCTCCACAAAGGTAATTGCATTGGCGGGACAGTGGGGCAGGCAGTTGCCCAGTCCGTCGCAGTAGTCATCCCGCAGGAGCACGGCCTTGCCGTCCACCATGCCGATGGCCCCCTCCTGACAGGCGTCGGCGCAGGCGCCGCAGCCGTTGCACTTTTCCCGGTCGATCTCGATCACTCTCCGTACCATATAGGGTGTCTCCTTTTTTCTCAGCTATGCAGGCTTGTTTTTGTGCTCTTAGTATCGTATAATAGGCTCATAAAATCTGTTGCGTTTGCAACTTTTTCTGTAAAACAACTGTCAGTTTCAGGAGGGATTTCCATGCGGGTGCGTGTTCCGGATTATTTTGACGGATTTTCCTGTCTGGCGGGGGCCTGTCCCCATAGCTGCTGCATTGGGTGGGAGGTGGTCCTGGACGAGGACACGGTCCGGCGGTATCAGCAGCTTCCGGGAGCCTTGGGCGAACGGCTCCGGGATGCGATGGCCCTGGACGGGGAGGATGTCTGCTTTCCGCTGGACGGCCGCCGCTGTCCCTTTCTGAATCAGGAAAACCTCTGCGACATCCACTGCGCCTTGGGGCCGGAGGCCACCTCCGTCACCTGCCGGGAGCATCCCCGTTTTATCGAGGACTACGGACCCTTCCAGGAGATCACTCTGTCTGCCGCCTGTCCCAAGGCCAATGAACTGCTGCTGGGCAGCCGGGAGCCGCTGACCTTCTTGGAGCGTCAGGATAATCAGCCCATGGAGGATGGGGACGAATGGCTGGATTGGCTGGTCTCTCTGCGGGACCGCCTGCTGGATCTCCTGCGGGACCGGAGCCTGTCCTTAAAGGACCGCCTGCGGAACTTTCTGCTCATCACCGGGGAGGCCCAACAGCTATTGGACAGCGAAAACATGGCGGAGCTGGCCGCCTTCTGCACGGAATCTTGGGTGATTTCTACGAAAACCGATGCCGGTTCCGGTTCGTGGGAAGCTGCCGCCTGCCGGTGCTTACAAGATCTGGAAATTCTGGAACCTGACTGGCTTGCGCTGCTGAAGCAATGGGCGCAAGCGCCGGAATTGCCCGGCTTCGCTCCCCAAGACCCGGAAAAGCTGGAACGCATCGCCGTGTACTTCGCCTTCCGGTATCTGCTGAAGGCCGTCAACGATGGAGACCTGCTGGGGCGGGCGCAGTTCTGCGCGCTGGGGGTGTTGGTAACGGACCGCCTCTCCCGTTTCGTAGGACTGCCGGAGGCCCTGCGGCTGTTCAGCCGTGAGATTGAGCATAACGAGGAGAATCTGGGTACGCTGCTGGAACAGTTCTGGCAGACGGAGGGCCTTTCCCTGTCCGCTCTGCTGGCGGCCTTCGGCGGATAGGTCCACCTTTGTGCGACCTGCTTGTCCACCGCAGATCTTTTTGTCAAAAACATTGAAATTGCACAAAAGCTATTGACTTATCTCCAATATCATTATATATTATAGACACAAAGAGGGAGAGAAAACCCTCGATGGGAAACCCTCTTTCTTCGCCGGAGAGCGTTACCGGAAGGTCAAATACGAAGCACATCATTTATGGGATCGCGTGAGACATGAATTCTGTACGCACGGTGCTTCATGGATTGGCAGGCAGTGTTTCAGCTCTCAACGGCAGATAGATGGAAGTAGAGGTAACCGTATTGAAAGAAATTCAGCAGAAGTAGCCCCCGTTTGTCGTTGGAACAAGCGGGGGCTGATGCTTTTTATAGGAGCCTACTGAGGAAGGTCAGAGAATTGTTTTGCCTTAATTTTTGTGGGAACGGACGGAGATTTCAGCAGACGTCCGCCTTTTATTGGAAACTTCATCAAATTTCAGGGAGGGGGTTGACATTCCGAACTTCCGCGCCTATAATACGGCACAACAAGGAAATCACAGCAAACCTATGACGGAGAGCAGTACCCAGTCAGGATGACCTTTCAGAGAGTTCCGGGCGGTGAGATCGGAGCGGGAGTCGGCTGGCGAATGGACTTCGGAGGGCGGTCCGAACGGGAAACCAAGTAGAGACCGACGGGAATCCCACCCGTTATCCATCGGGGCGCGTATGATGGTACGCGTAAGCGAGCGGACGTATAAACGTCAATTTGGGTGGTATCGCAGAAGCATCAGCTTTTGTCCCATGAGTGGGGCGAAGGCTGTTTTTTTATTTCCGTTTGGCCCCGGCACAGCCAAAACGGTCATCTGCCACTCAAACATTTTATATTTTGGAGGAAACCAAAATGAAGAACAACATGATGAAGAAGTTCCTGACCATAACTCTTGCCTGTGCCATGACCCTGTCTCTGGCTGCCTGCGGCAGCAAGGCCGAATCCCCCGCCGACAGTCCTGCCGACCAGAACACCGCCGCACCCACTGAAAGCGACGCCAAGACCTATAAGGTCGCCGTCATCAAGCAGCTGGACCACGCCTCTCTGGACGAGATTGCCAACGCCGTCACTGCGGAGCTGGATCAGATCTCCGCCGATAAGAATGTGAAGATCGAATACGAGGTCACCTCTGGTCAGGGCGACCAGACCATTCTCAAGCAGTTGAGCGATCAGGCCATTGCCGACGGTGTGGATGCCATCATCCCCATCGCCACCACCGCCGCCCAGATCGCCGCCCTCTCCGCCGAGGAGACCAAGACCCCTGTGGTCTACGCCGCAGTCTCCGACCCGGAGACTGCCAAGCTGACCGGGATCGGCTATGTCACCGGCACCAGCGACGCCCTGAATACCGATTTCATCATGGATATGATGTTCGCCCAGAATCCCTCTGTCGCAAAGGTGGGCCTGCTGTACTCCCTGTCTGAACCCAACTCTGCCAAGCCCATTGCCGACGCCAAGGCCTATCTGGATACTAAGGGCATCGAGTACGTTGAACAGACCGCCAATACCAACGATGAAGTAGTTGCTGCCGCCTCCGCCCTGATCGCCGCCGGTGTGGATGCCGTGTTTACCCCTACCGATAACGTCATCATGGCCGCAGAACTGGCTATCTATGAAGATCTCGCCAAAAACGGCATCCCCCACTACACCGGCGCTGACTCCTTCGTCCGCAACGGCGCCTATGCCACCTGCGGCGTGAACTACACCGACCTGGGCACCCAGACCGCTGACCTGGCCTACACCGCCATGACCGAGGGCATGGATGGCATGGAGGACTACTACCTGATGGACGGCGGCATCATCACCGTCAACACAGACACCTGTGCCCTCATCGGCAAGCAGGCCGACTACGCCTGCTTCAACAGCATGGGCGAGGTGGTAGAGGTCACCACCACCAAGGACTGATCCAGTCAAATTCCCCGCCCCGCTCCCCCGGCCTGCTGCCGGGGGCCGCGGCATGAAAGGAGCGCATTCTCTTGCTGATGATCACACAAACCGCTCTGGAACTGGGCTTTTTATACGCTTTGGTGGCCATGGCCCTGTTTCTGAGCTTCCGGATCTTGAACATCGCCGATATGACCACCGACGGTTGTTTTGTCCTTGGGGCGGCGGTCTCTGTCACGCTGGCCGCCGGGGGACACCCGATCCTGGCCATTCCTGCCGCCATGCTGGCGGGCAGCTGCGCCGGGTTCGTCACAGCTTTTTTGCAGACTCGCTTGGGGATTCCCTCCATTCTGGCGGGCATCGTCACCAACACGGGCCTGTACACCGTCAATCTGATGGCGATGGGCTGGAAGGCCAACCAGAGCCTGCTGGGCGGCAGCACGATCTTCACCCTTCTGCGGGACAGCGGCATCGGCAGTGATTGGTACGAGCTGCTGCTGGCGGCTTCCGTCACCGTTCTGGCAGGCGTGCTGCTGCTGGCATTTCTGAAAACACGCATGGGCCTTTCCATCCGGGCCACAGGCGACAATCCCGACATGGTGCGGGCCTCGTCCCTGAATCCGGCGTTCACCGTCACGGTAGGACTGTGCGTATCCAACGCTCTGACAGCCCTTTCCGGGGCCATGGTGGGCCAGTATCAAAAGACGGTGGACATCAACTCCGGCACCGGCATCGTGGTCATCGGCCTGGCCTGCCTCATCATCGGTGAAACGGTTCTGGGCCGCCGGACCGTTACCAAGGGCGTGCTGGCGGTGATGATCGGCTCCGTGATCTACCGGTTTATCTACGCCGTTGTCTTTTACACCAAGGTTGTACCGGTGGAGTGTCTGAAGCTGCTGACGGCCGTCATCGTGGCTCTGGCCATTGCAGCTCCCAGCATCCGAAAGTGGGCGGCCTTCCAACAGCGGAAGCTGGCCGCTGGAAAGGGAGGGAACTGACATGCTGGACCTTCAACACATCTCCAAGACCTTCAATCCCGGCACCGTCAATGAGAAAAAGGCCATCACGGACCTGTCTCTCCACTTGAACAAGGGAGAATTTGTCACGGTGATCGGTTCCAACGGCGCAGGCAAGTCCACCCTGTTCAACGCCATCGCCGGCAGCTTTTATGTGGACGATGGCGCCATCACCGTAGGCGGTCACGATATGACCTTTCTGCCTGAATACAAACGTGCGAAGCGGATCGGCCGCCTATTCCAGGACCCTCTGAAGGGGACTGCCCCCAATATGACCATCGAAGAAAATCTGGCGCTGGCAGCGGGAAACGGCGGTTGGTTTTCCCGCTTGACCCAGAAGGACCGGGCCCGTTTCCGCGATCGGCTGGCCCTCCTGAACATGGGACTTGAGGACCGACTGAATCAGCCGGTAGGGCTGCTCTCCGGCGGCCAACGGCAAGCATTAACGCTGCTGATGGCGACCATGAATCCCCCCTGGCTCCTGCTTCTGGACGAGCATACCGCCGCCCTGGACCCCGGCACAGCGGAAAAGGTACTGGAGCTGACGAAGCGGATCGTGGCGGAGGGGAACATCACCTGTCTGATGGTAACGCACAACATGCAGCAGGCTTTGGAACTGGGGACCCGGACATTGATGATGGCTGACGGCCGGATCGTGCTGGACGTTTCCGGCGCTGACCGGGCGGGCATGACCGTAGAGGATCTGATCCACCGGTTCAAGGCCGGCACCGGCAAGACCCTGAGCAATGACCGGATGCTGCTCTCCTGAACTTAATGATAGAAAAGCACCCGTTTCGTAAAGAAACGGGTGTTTTTTTGCCAGAAAAGTCCCTATTGTTTTATTGTTTCAGGATTTTTCGTTTACTTTTTGCTCTCAGCAACAGCAACGGCCACAGCCACAGTCGCACCGACCATGGGGTTGTTGCCCATGCCCAGGAAGCCCATCATCTCCACGTGAGCGGGGACGGAGGAAGAACCGGCAAACTGAGCGTCGGAGTGCATACGGCCCATGGTGTCGGTCATGCCGTAGGAAGCGGGGCCAGCGGCCATGTTGTCAGGGTGCAGAGTGCGGCCCGTACCGCCGCCGGAGGCCACAGAGAAGTACTTCTTGCCCTGCTCGATGCACTCCTTCTTATAGGTACCGGCTACGGGGTGCTGGAACCGGGTGGGGTTGGTGGAGTTGCCGGTGATGGACACATCCACGCCCTCGTGGTGCATGACGGCCACGCCCTCGCGAACGTCATCACAGCCGTAGCAGCGGACAGCAGCCCGCTCGCCATCGGAATAGGCCACCTCCCGGAGGGTCTTCAGCTCGCCGGTGTAGTAGTCAAACTGGGTCTGGACATAGGTGAAGCCGTTGATACGGCTGATGATCTGGGCGGCGTCCTTGCCCAGACCGTTCAGGATCACCCGCAGGGGCTCCTTCCGGGCCTTGTTGGCGTTGCGGACGATACCGATGGCGCCCTCGGCGGCGGCGAAGGACTCGTGGCCCGCCAGGAAGGCGAAGCACTTGGTCTCATCCCGCAGCAGCATAGCGCCCAGATTGCCGTGGCCCAGACCCACCTTGCGGTCCTCAGCCACAGAGCCAGGGATGCAGAAGGACTGGAGGCCGATGCCGATGGCCTCGGCGGCCTCGGCAGCGGTCTGAACATTCTTCTTCAGTGCGATGGCCGCGCCGACACAGTAGGCCCAGCAGGCGTTTTCAAAGCAGATGGGCTGGATGCCCTTCACGATCTCATAGGGATCAAAGCCGGCAGCCTTGCAGATCTCCCGGCACTCCTCCACGCTGGAGATTCCGTACTGAGACAGGACGGAATTGATTTTCTCGATTCTTCTCTCGTAGCTTTCAAACAGAGCCATTTCCAATTCCTCCTCTTATCTCATTCCTGACGGGGATCGATGTACTTGGCGGCGCTGTCCCACTGACCGTAGTGAGACTTGGCGCTCTCCAGTGCCTCGTTGGCGTCCACGCCCTTCTTGACGGCTTCCATCATCTTGCCCAGATTCACAAACTCATAGCCGATGATCTCGCTGTCCTTGTTCAGAGCCACGCGGGTGCAGTAGCCCTCTGCCATTTCCAGATAGCGGGGGCCCTTCTCCTTGGTGGCGAACATGGTGCCCACCTGAGAGCGCAGGCCCTTGCCCAGATCCTCCAGAGAAGCGCCCACAGGCAGGCCGCCCTCAGAGAAAGCCGTCTGGCTGCGGCCGTAGACGATCTGCAGGAACAGCTCCCGCATAGCGGTGTTGATGGCGTCGCACACCAGATCGGTGTTCAGTGCCTCCAGAAGGGTCTTGCCGATGAGGATCTCAGATGCCATAGCGGCGGAGTGGGTCATACCGGAGCAGCCGATGGTCTCCACCAGCGCCTCCTCAATGACGCCCTCCTTCACGTTCAGGGTCAGTTTGCAGGCGCCCTGCTGAGGAGCACACCAGCCGATGCCGTGGGTCAGACCGCTGATATCCTTGATTTCCTTGGCCTGAACCCACTTTCCTTCTTCAGGGATGGGGGCCGGTCCGTGATACGCGCCCTTGGCCACCGGGCACATACGCTGTACTTCGCTGGAATAGATCATTGTCCGCTCTCCTTTTCTATTCGTTCCGAATTTTGCCGGTTTTTCCAGAGCTGGCCCGGCATTTTGACGGTTTTTCGTTCATATTATATCGGCAAACGATTACTCTGTCAAGGGTCGTCACCATACCTTAAAAAAGAATATGGAATGCTTATGCTCTTCCGCCGCGATCCGGCAGGCAATAAAAACCGGGCCTCCGCATGAACGGAAGCCCGGTCTGAAAAGCTTGTTGAACTCTGACAGTTCTCTTACAGCAGGCCGCTGGCAGAGAAGATGGATGCGAACACCAGAGAAACAACGGTCATCAGCTTGATGAGGATGTTGATGGAGGGGCCGGAGGTATCCTTGAAGGGATCGCCCACGGTGTCGCCCACAACGCCGGCCTTGTGGCACTCACTGCCCTTGCCGCCGAAGTTGCCTGCCTCGATGTACTTCTTGGCGTTATCCCAGGCGCCGCCGGAGTTCGCCATGAAGATAGCGAGCAGGAAGCCGGAAACGGTAGCGCCGGCCAGCATACCTACCACGCCCTTGTAGCCCAGGATCATACCGACTACGATGGGGGTAACGATACCAACTACAGTGGGCAGGATCATCTCGTGTAGGGAAGCCTTGGTGCACAGGTCAACGCAGCGGGCGTAGTCGGCATCGGCATTGCCGTCCATCAGGCCAACGATCTCCTTGAACTGACGGCGAACCTCTACTACAACGGACTGAGCCGCGCGGCCAACGGACTGCATGGTGAGCGCCGCGAACACGAAGGGCAGGCAGGCGCCGACAAACAGACCGACCAGAACAACAGGGGTCATAACAGAGAAGTCATTGAAGGTAACAGCAGCGCCAACCTCCTGGACCTTCTCGATGTAAGAAGCGATCAGAGCCAGAGCGGTCAGAGCGGCGGAGCCGATGGCGAAGCCCTTGCCCATAGCAGCGGTGGTGTTGCCCACGGCGTCCAGCTTATCGGTGATCTCACGGACGCTGTGATCCAAGCCGCTCATCTCGGCGATACCGCCAGCGTTGTCGGCGATAGGGCCGTAAGCGTCCACAGCCACGGTGATGCCGGTGGTGGACAGCATGCCGACAGCGGCCAGAGCGATGCCGTACAGACCGGCAACCTGATAGGAAACGAAAATACCAACGCAGATCAGCAGGATGGGCACGGCAGTGGACATCATGCCCACGGCGATGCCGCTGATGATGGTGGTAGCGGGGCCGGTCTCGGACTGCTGGGCGATCTTCTTCACGGAGTTATAATCGCCGGAGGTGTAGATCTCGGTGACGATACCGATGATCAGGCCAACGATCAGACCCGCGATGATGGCGATGGCCTGGGCCATACCGCCGAAGAACACATTGCTCAGAACCAGAGACAGGACCACCACGATGGCGGAGGAAACATAGGAGCCCATCTTCAGAGCCTTATGGGGGTTGGAATTCTCATCGCCCCGGACAAAGAAGCAGCCGATGATGGAAGCCACGATACCGGCGGCAGCCAGGATCAGGGGGAACAGAGCGCCGGCACCGTTGAAGGTGCCGACCACAGTCACACCCAAAGTCAGCGCGGACACCAGAGCGCCCACGTAGGACTCAAACAGGTCAGCGCCCATGCCGGCCACGTCGCCCACGTTGTCGCCCACGTTATCAGCGATCACGGCAGGGTTCCGGGGGTCATCTTCGGGGATGCCGGCCTCGACCTTGCCCACCAGGTCAGCGCCCACGTCGGCAGCCTTGGTGTAGATACCGCCGCCCACACGGGCAAACAGCGCGATGGAGGAAGCACCCAGAGAGAAGCCGGTGAGAATCTCCACGTTGCCGGTGAAGGCATAGATGGCGGCGCAGCCCAGCAGGCCCAGGCCAACCACGCACATACCCATGACGGAACCGCCGGAGAAGGCGACGCCCAGGGCCTTGTTCATGCCGCTGGACTTAGCGGCGGCAGCGGTACGGACATTGGCCTTGGTAGCCACGTTCATACCCACATAACCGGCGCACACAGAGAAGACCGCGCCGATCAGGAAGCAACCAGCGGTGAGCCAGGTGATGAACAGGCCGATCAGCACGAACAGCACCGCCACGAAAATGACCAGGATCTTGTACTCCGCGAAGAGAAATGCCCGGGCGCCATCACTGATGTTTCCCGCGATCTCCTTCATCCGTTCCGTACCGGCGTCAGCCTTGGAGACCGCGGAGGTCTTCCATGCGGCAAACAGCAGAGCCAGAACCGCGCACAGCAAAACTACCCAAATGATGTTTTCCATTCCTTCCACTCCTTAAACGTTTTGTATAAAATTGAGTGTCTAACTTTGCTGTATCATTCTAACAACACCGCACGTTTTTTTCAAGTAAATTTACCTAACGAACGAATTACTTTAAATAAGTTTTACGTTTTGCCCAATTTTTTCCTTGAAAGCTTTTAAATTTTCGTCTTTATTTTTCATTTAACATTCATAAAATATGCGAATTATCAAATTTTTTTATATATATTAAGCCGCATTTTCTTTCAATATATGTCAAATCAGCAATAATTTCGTGATTTTTTCTCAAACGTTTACGAAAAATTTCAGAAAAACGATTACGCGTAGTCGAAATTTTTGACACCCTCAAAAAGCATAAAAAAATCCACGCCCTCTCGGCGTGGTCCTTCCGGTTTTACCGTTCGCTGTGGCTCTGCTCCTGACCGTCAAAAATCAGGTCATCCACATCTGCCATGAACTTGTTCATCGTCATTGCACATCCCTCCTTTTCTCAATTTTCATCCTGATTATACATCTGCATTTGAAGGTTTGCAAGGCAGTAATTGTGATTTTTTTGTAAACTCTGTGTCAAGTGCCCCCAGCCGCGCCGGAGTGGAACATCCTCCTACGCTCCGGATTCCCCGCTTCTTTTCCGCAAAATAAAGAAATCTGTTTACATTCCGAGGGGATATTACTATAATATAAGGATATTTCCCGACGGTACACGTCAGGCAGCGTGCCGTCTACCTACACATCAGGAGGCGGTTATGCCGAATCTCAGGTCTCTTGAGTCCCTGCGCCGCCGGATCTGCACCATTATTGACATTGGTACGGCGGACGATCTCATCAGCCGCGCCTATGACATTTTCTACACCTTGGTCATTCTGGTAAACCTGGTGGTCACCATTGCCTACACCTTCGACGAGGCAGAGGCCGCCTGCGGTCCGCTGCTGCTGCGGATCGAAGCTGCCACCGTGGCCTTTTTCGCGGTGGACTGCGTCCTGCGGATCTGGACTGCCAAGTACCACCATCCCAATCTGAAGGAATGGAAGGCCGTCTGCCGATACATTTTTTCCTTCTCAGGCATTGTGGACCTGCTGAGCTTTCTGCCTTACTACATGCCCTTTTTCTTCCCCTCCGGGGCCGTGGCCTTCCGGATGTTCCGGGTGGTGCGGATCTTCCGCCTGTTCCGGATCAACGCCTATTACGATTCCCTGAACGTTATTACTCAGGTCCTTACCAGCAAGGCCCAGCAGCTTCTCTCCTCCGTGTTTATCATTCTGGTGCTGATGACCGCCTCCAGCCTTTGTATGTACTCGCTGGAGCATGACGCGCAGCCCCAGGTGTTTTCCAACGCCTTTTCCGGCATCTGGTGGGCGGTATCCACCCTGCTGACGGTGGGTTACGGAGACATTTACCCCATCACCACCCTTGGCAAGATCTTCGGCATTTTAATCACCTTCCTGGGCGTGGGCATGGTGGCGATCCCCACCGGTATCATTTCCGCCGGCTTCGTGGACCAGTATTCCCGCATCAAGCGGATCAGCGAATACGGCACGGAGGCGGACATTCACTTCATCCGCATCCACCTGACCCCCCGGGACCGCTGGGCCAATGCCCCGCTGCGGGATCTGGGCCTGCCGGAGGGTGTCATCATCGCTGCCGTCCAGCGGGGACGGGACATCATTGTTCCCCGGGGCGATGTGGTGCTCCTCCCCGGTGACAATCTTGTGCTGGGGGCAGGCGTCTATGAGGATGACGTCCGCATCCAGCTAAAGGAGATCGTCCTTCAGACACATCATCCCTGGGTGGGCCACCCGCTCCGGGATCTGGACATTTCCCGACAGACGGTCATCATCATGGTCCGCCGCCGGAACCGAACGCTGATCCCCAACGGCGGCCTGAAGCTGCTGGCGGGTGACAAGGTATTCCTCTATACACAATCTCACCTGCCCCACGCGCAGGATATCCAAATCTGATCAATCATGCAAGGAGGCCCTCTATGGCTGACGATATGAGAACTCTGGGCTATATCTGCCCGAAATGCGGTGCGCAGGTAATGGGTGCCCGCTCCGTATTTGCGCTGGAAGCGTCTGACGCCGAGATCGAATGTTCCTGCGGCGGCAGCGTCCTGCGGACGAACTATGACGGCCAGAACTATCACATTCTGGTGCCCTGCGGCGTTTGCGGCCAGACCCACGAGGCTGTCTGTCCGCCAGAGCGGATGCTCCACGCCGCCACCGCCCTCAGCTGCCCGGACAGCAAGCAGTTCTGCTGCTTCATCGGCGACGAGGGCACGGTGGAACATCACCTCCGGGAGGCCAGCATTGCCATCTCCAAGGAAAAGGCGCAGGAGAGCAGCGGCGAGGCGGAGGCCTTTACCGACAATGTAATCATGTACGAATTCCTCTCGGAGCTCAAGGACATCGCCGCCCGGCCCAACGGTATCACCTGCGGCTGCGGCAGCCACGATTACAGCATGGAGATCCGCCGGGACGCGGTGGAGCTGACATGCCGGGACTGCGGTGCCCGTCTGCGGCTCAGCGCCGCCACCGACCGGGATCTGGACGATCTCTGCTGCCACATGAAGCTGGTCATTCCCGGCGGGAAGTGACCGTCTCCTTCTATTCTCAAAAAGAAAGGTGTAAAACTGTATGATCTCGCTTCTGGCCCGTTTCTTCTGCAAAAGCGACGGGAAAAGCCCCGCTCAGCTACGGACGGCCTACGGTATTCTCTGCGGCGCTGTTGGGATCGGGCTGAACCTGCTGCTGTTTTTGGGCAAGTTCTTTGCCGGGACCCTCTCCGGCTCCGTCGCCATCACGGCGGACGCCTTCAACAACCTCTCTGATGCCGGTTCCTCTGTGGTCACGCTGCTGGGCTTCCGCATTGCCGCCAAAGCGCCGGACCCAGGCCATCCCTTCGGCCACGGCCGGGCGGAGTACCTCTCCGGTCTGGCGGTATCCATGCTGATTTTGCTGATGGGCGTGGAACTGGCCAAGGAGTCCCTGAATAAGATCCTGCACCCCGCTCTGGTGGAGTTCAGCTGGCTGGTGATCGGGATTCTGGCTGCTTCTATCTGTGTGAAGCTGTATATGGCCATGTACAACCGCTCCCTCGGCAAAAAACTCTCCGCACCGGCGCTGCTGGCGGCAGCAGCGGATTCGCTGGGAGATTGCATGTCCACCTCCGCCGTTCTGGTCGCCACTCTGATTGGCCATTACTTCCAGCTCCCGGTGGATGGCTGGGTGGGTATTCTGGTGGCACTGTTCATTTTCAAGGGCGGTATAGACGCCGCCAAGGACACCATCGATCCCTTACTTGGAAAGCCCCCCACGCCGGAATTTGTTAAAGAAATCGAAGATCTGGTGATGGCTCACAAGGAGATCTCCGGGATTCACGATCTGGTGGTTCATGACTACGGCCCCGGCCGGGTGATGATCTCCCTCCACGCGGAGGTCCCGGCCACCGGCAGCGTCATGACGATCCACGACACCATCGACAACATCGAACAGGAGCTGCACCGAAAGCTGGGCTGCGAGGCGGTGATCCACATGGACCCCATCGCCACGGATGACAGCACAACCGTTGTCCTCCGGAATAAGATCACAGAGCTGGCCCATTGCATCGATCCAGCCCTCAGTATCCACGATTTCCGCATGGTCCCCGGCCCCACCCACACCAATCTGATTTTTGACGTGGTAACGCCTTTCGGCTTCCGGCTGGAGGACGCTGAGGTAGCCCGGCAGCTCCGGGCCCTCATCCGTACCTTTGACAGCCACTATGTCCCCGTGATCCAGGTGGAGCACTCCTACATATAATCTGACAGCGGCGGCCCGGAGTCATTCCGGGCCGCCGCTGTATGCGCAGGCCGATCTTTTTTTGATTTTTCCCGCAAAAGGCCTTTACAAGTTCAGGAAATATTGCTATAATAACAGGGCTGTATGGGGGCGTAGCTCAGCTGGGAGGAGAAGCGGTTCGGTTATAGCACCTCTTTTCCGGTAGTCCAACTCAGTTGCGGGCAAACAGTTCACATCACCAAAAACTTCATACACGGGCCCATAGCTCAGCTGGGAGAGCGTTCGGTTCGCATCCGAGAGGTCGAGGGTTCGAATCC
>OLVO01002096.1_pt1 | contig 18943 bp, 16 predicted proteins | sample 1672571 | NCBI WGS metagenome assembly OLVO01 (sample SAMEA3136700, study PRJEB25190) | human gut metagenome | biome: human gut; feature: human-associated habitat; material: faeces | place: Austria | collected 2013
TCTTTTTAATTCTTGTGAATTATACTATGAAGGTAGAAATAAGTAAAAACTATAATTGATATAATTGAAATAATAAATTGATATATTAGGAAGAAAAGAATGAATGTTAATTTTGAATACTATAAAATATTTTATTATGTAGCCAAGTATCGTAATTTTACGAAGGCAGCACAGGCATTGGAAAACAGCCAGCCGAATATTACAAGAGCAATGAACTGTCTGGAACAGCAGATACATACAACACTATTTGTGCGGACGAACCGTGGTGTTCAATTAACGCCGGAAGGAGAAAAGCTCTATACGCATGTATCTGCAGCTATGGTGCAGCTTATGACCGCAGAGGAAGAGCTTACTGATAGTACAGGACTTTCCCATGGAAGTATTGCGATAGGAGCAAGTGAAACTGCGCTGAATATATTTCTTTTGGATAAATTAAAGGCTTTCCATATGAAATATCCGGGAATCAGATTGAAAATATATAATCATTCAACCCCGGAAGCGATAGAAGCTGTAAAAAGTGGTAAAATAGATTTTGCTGTGGTCTCTACACCTGCAGCTGTGGAAATGCCTCTAAAAGCGGTCATGCTGCAGCCTTTTCGAGAAATTTTAGTAGGTGGAACGACATTTACGGCATTAGGAAGTCAGGAACTCTCATTAGAAGAACTGAAGAATTACCCTTTGATATGTCTTGAAAAGAAACTATGACATTTCGGTTTTACAAAAGTCTGTTTCTATCTCATGGACTGGAACTGATGCCGGATACGGAGACTGCGACAACAGATCAGATTCTTCCGTTGGTAAAATGTGAACTGGGTCTGGCTTTTCTGCCGGAACCAATGGCAAGAGAGTCTATTAAAAAGCACGAAATAGTGCAGATTTCACTGAAAGAAGACATACCGGAAAGGAATATATGTATGGTATATGACTGGCAGCATCCGCTGAATTCTGCGGCAAGACAGCTCAAAAAGATAATTTTGGAAAGTAAATGAGCAAAAAGGAGATTAGAAGAATCATGAGCAAAGTAAAGATTATTAAGAAAAATGATGAATATTCACTGGAATATAATATAGGTGATATCTGTGAAGTGACAGGGACATGGTATGGTGGTGTGCATATCACAGGAAAGTCTGGAATACCGGTATCTCTGGATAAGGAAGAGTATATGGAGTTAAGTACAGAGCCGGAAGCACCACAGGAGAATGTCCCTGACAGAGATATTCATGTAGGAGACATTGTGCAGCATTTTAAGAGAGAGTGGGTGTCAGCTCAGACCTCAGAATATCTGTATAAGGTGCTGGCTTTTGCACAGCATACAGAGACAGGAGAAAGACTGGTTATTTATCAGGCAATGTATACGCCATTTAAGATATGCGCCAGACCATACGCCATGTTCATGAGCGAAGTGGATCATGAGAAGTACCCGGATGTGAAGCAGAAGTACCGTTTTGAGAAAATCTCATCATAAGGATATTGACATTCTGCCCTTTCCTGTTTATAATGAATTCATATTAATCATACTAATCAAGTAGGAAAAGAAGAGATTAACTGAAAGGCAGCGTGTCATTTATGAGAGAAATTATGTGCTTTGGCGATTCTAATACATACGGATATATACCTGGTGGAGAAGGAAGATACCCATGGGAAGTAAGATGGACAGGGATTCTTGCGGACAGACTTTATCAGGAGGGCATTCGCGTTACAGAGGAAGGGTTATGTGGAAGAACTACCGTATTTGAGGATGAGCTGCGCGATAACCGTAAGGGTAGCGATCTGCTTCCTGCTCTTCTTGAGAGTCACAAGCCCTTAGATACAGTCATCATCATGTTGGGAACGAATGATTGTAAGACATATTATCATGCACCGGCAGAGGTCATTGGTAAAGGAATCGAGAAGCTGATCAGACAGGTGAGACAGGCTGATGAGAATATTAAGATATTGCTGATATCCCCTATTTTACTGGGTGAAGAGGTATGGAAGCCACAGTTTGACCCTGAATTTGATACAGAATCAGTCAACACTTCCAAGAAGTTGAAGGCAGTTTATCAGAAGATAGCAATAGAACAGGGAACAGACTTCCTTGCTGCTTCTGATTATGCCAAGCCAAGTCCCATAGATCAGGAGCATCTGGATGAGGAAGGACATAGAAGGCTGGCAGAAGCCGTTTATCATAAACTGGCTAAGATGCAGCTTGGTACAGGTGCGGCATAATGGATAGAAAGACAGTTTGTAAAGAGGCTTTTCTTCATGCACTGCCCATTATGGGCAGTTATTTCTTTGTCAGCATGGCATATGGGCTGATGATGCAGGAGGCAGGTTTTGGCTGGGGCTGGTCACTGCTTACCAGTCTGACTGTGTATACAGGTGCGTTTCAGTTCGTACTGGTGACTTTCCTAAGCAGATGAATGCAGGAGCCGGTAAGAACAAGCTCATCGCAGTAGCAGTATGTGCAGGGCTTCATCTGTGGAAGAAGAATACCCTGCTCAGTATTATAGGAAGCACTGCCGTTTATATGATTCTGGTGGTAGTCTGCCCCTGAATCAGGGTCGGAAGAGCGGTGAAGCTCTGTACCATCAGCCTTGGATTCTCCAGCTTATGAAGCATCATGCGCCCTGCCTGAATGCCGATGTCGTACATGTTGATGTCGATGACAGTAGGCTGTGGCGTAATGATCTTTGAATACGGATATATATCAAATGTCAATAATCCGATATCATCTGGAATGGAGAAAGACAGGTCGCGAAGTGCATTGACAACACCCAGCGCCAGCAGATTGTTTTCGCAGACAATGGCTTGCGGCTTCGGGAGCTTCTGCAGCATAGTACGGGTGACTTCATAAGCGCCTTCCTGAGTATTATTTGTATAACCGATATTTTCGCGGGTGATATATTCCTTATGATGTATCATCCCTTTTTTAAACCCTTTGAGCCTCTGATTGGAGATAGCATCATTTCTTCGGCCGGCAATGAAGAAGACATTGGTATAACCACATTCGCAAATATGGTCTGCTGCATATTCGCCGGCAAGAGTGTGGTCGGTATCAATCCAGCAGAGTCTGGTCTCAAAATCCGGGTGTCCGATAATAATATGAGGAATTTCTTCCTCTAATAAATGCTTCGCTAACGTTTCGTTTACGATGGAACCATGAATAATGAGTCCATCTGCGGAATGTTTTTTGATTTCCACGATTGCCCGTTCACCGGGATAGGATTCTTCAGAGGTATCTACCAGCGACATCATGTAATGATGTGAGGTCAGTTCATGGTAAACACCACACATAATGTCGAACATATGAGGATTCTCATAAGCAATATCTTTTCCAAGAGTGGACAGGTACACGATATTTTTGGCTTGTCCTTTGGCGAAGCTGACAGCGCGTGAGTTAGGAATATAATGTAGTTCTTTAATTGCAGCATTGACTCTGGCGGTTGTCTCAGCAGAGATCGTAGGGTTGTTATTAATGACCTTTGACACAGTGGAAGTAGAAACACCTGCCCTGGAAGCAACATCTGAAATCGTGACTGACATAACGATATCTCCTTTCATTTGAAAAATCGACAAATCTTAAAATCTAGTATAGCGGTTTCTTAACAAAAGTCAATTGCAATCACACAAAAACATTGTAAAACTGATATTTTGCAGATATGATGAAAATACAAAAGGACATGATTCACATGACTTTTAGGAAAAGTTTCGTAGAAAGATAAAGAAAATGGGAGGTTGGAAAATGAAAAGAAAATTAGCAGCAGCATGTATCAGTATGTGTATGGTTTCCTCTTTATTAGCAGGTTGTGGAAGCAGTGAGCAGACTGTACAGAATCAGAGTGAGCAGACACAGAACAGTGAGAAAACACAGGAAGAAGTCAAAACAGAAGAAACGACACAGGTGTCAGAAAATAGTGATAATAACAGCAATGATGCAATTGCCAATCTGATTGCAGCTACAGATGCGCCGGTTGATCTGACATTATGGTGTGCTGAGACAGAAGAATATCAGACAGTTATGGCACAGCTTGTAGATGAATTTAAGAATACTTATCCTGATGTGCAATTTAATATTACAATTGGCGCAGAGTCTGAGGCGAACTGCAAGGATGATGTATTGAAGGATGTGGAATCCGCAGCGGATGTATTCGTATTTGCAGATGATCAGCTGACAGATCTGGTAAATGCAGGAGCATTGCAGAGTGTAGATGCTGTTTTTACATATGATCCTAAGACTGCAAATGCAGCGTCTACAGTAGAAGCCGCTTCTGTAGATGGTAAGCTGTATGCTTATCCGCTGACAGCGTCTAATGGTTATTTCCTGTTTTATAATTCGGATTATCTGGCAGAAGAAGATGTGTCATCCTGGGATAATCTGCTGGCAGCAGCCCAGAAGCAGGGTAAGACAGTTGGTATGGAAGTATCCGGTGCATGGTATTTATATGGATTCTTTGCGGGTGCCGGACTGGAAATGTACGGACAGGATGATGGAACGAATTACTGTAACTGGAATGCAACAGATACGAAGTATACAGGGGCAGCAGTTGCTGAAGCTGTAACAGATATCTGTAAGAACAGCGCTATGGTGAATTGTGTCAATGAAGATGCACAGGCATTTGCTCTGAATGGTCAGATGATAGCAGACGTAAATGGGACATGGGCAACAACTGGTTTTATGGAGGCATATGGTGATGGATATGCAGCAACGAAACTGCCTGCCTTTACTGTAAATGGAGATGAGGTACAGATGGGGTCTTTTGCAGGTTATAAATTCGTTGGAGTGAATGCATATTCCAGGAATACAGGCTGGGCTATGCTGCTGGCAGAATATATTACAAGTCAGAACAGCCAGGAAGCTATCGGTGTTGCTACAGGTGAAGGACCTTCTAACCTGAATGCAGCAGCCTCTGATAAAATCGCCTCAGCTCCTGCACTTGCTGCACTGGCACAACAGTCTGCCTATGCGGATCTGCAAAGAGTCGGCAATGCATACTGGGACACGGCTGCAACCTTGGGTCAGGCGCTGGCAGAAGGCAATTATACAGATGTACAGTCACTTCTGGATGGAGCTGTAGAGGGTATCACACAACCAGTTACAAATTAAGGATGCGGTATCATGAAGAAATTGTTGGAAATATGTAAGAATGGAGATGCCGCAACGCGGCTCTCCATGATTATTATGGGAGCAGGCTATTGTGCCAGAGGACAATATGCCAAGGGAATCATTATGACAGTGATAGAAGTACTGTTCTTTCTGTTCACATTTCGTTTCTCCTGGCAGTATATCTGTAAATTAAATACGTTGGGTACAGTACAGAGAGAAGAATACCTGGATCTGACTACGTTGCAAAAGACAGTGAATGATTATGATAATTCCCTGTTGATTCTTCTGTGCGGTATTATTGGAATTCTGTTTATCGCTGCCTTTATTGCTTTGTATATCAGCAATCTAAGGGCAGTTTATGAATTACAGAAGCAGGAATCAGAAGGTAAGCATATTAATTCATTCAGGGAAGACTGTAGGGAGCTGATCAATGCTAAATTTCATATTACACTGCTTACTTTGCCAAGTATAGGTGTGCTACTGGTCAATATCATTCCTATCCTGTTCATGATAGCCATTGCATTTACCAATTATGATATGAATCATCAGCCTCCCACATATCTGTTTACCTGGGTTGGACTGGATAATTTCAGGGAATTGTTTACATCCACGTCAACAGTCACTTTTGGTTATGCATTTATCAGGATACTGGCCTGGACGATGATCTGGGCATTTCTTGCCACTTTTACAACTTATTTTGGTGGAATCCTGCTTGCCAAACTCATTAATGACAAGACTGTCAGGTGGAAAAAGATGTGGAGAAGCCTGTTTGTCGTGACAATAGCGATTCCACAGTTCGTTACTTTATTATTAGTCGGTAAGATGTTTGGAGATTATGGTATTGTCAACAGTATCTGCAGCAAAATCGGATTGACGCAGGTGTTACAGAACCTTGGACTGGTTGGAAAGGGGCTTTCTTATATTCCCTTTTTATCCAAGCCTGGCTGGGCGCATGTCATGATCGTGTTAATCAATATCTGGGTGGGTGTACCGTATCAGATGCTGAGTGCCACGGGAATCCTTCTCAATATTCCAGAGGAACAGCTGGAGAGTGCAAGGATTGACGGAGCCAATGAAGCACAGATTTTTCGTAAGATCACGATGCCATATATGCTGTTCGTGACAGGCCCCTCACTGATTACAGCTTTTATCGGCAATATCAATAATTTTAATGTCATATATCTTTTGACCAGTGACTATGTAACGGGCAATATGCGTTATGCCAATTCCAATGCAAAAGAAGTAGATCTGCTGGTGACGTGGCTCTTTACATTAACGAATGACTATTCCAATTATAAGATGGCATCAGTTATTGGAATATGCGTTTTTGTACTGTGTGCGGTATTTACTTTGATTGGATTTACCAGAATGATTGCCGGTAACAGAGAGGAGGAATTCCAGTAAATGAAAAGAAAATGCAAAATAATCGGAAAACATCTTCTGCTGGCTTTTCTCGCCTTTATATGGCTGATTCCAATTATCTGGTTATTTGTGACGTCGCTGAGTGGCTATAAAGGCATTAATACCATGCATTTTTTCCCGACTAAATGGACGTGGGATAATTATGCACAGCTGTTCTTCAGACCGGATACGGTGGCGAATTTTCCAGCGTGGTTTCGCAATTCCATGATAATAGGCTGCTGTACGTGTGTCATTTCTACCTTTTTGGTATTGATGGTGGCATATGCGATGAGTTGTATGCGTTTCCCAATGCGTAAGCCGCTTATGAGTTTCGCAATTATCCTGAATATGTTTCCGGGAGTATTGTCCATGATCGCCATCTTCTTTGTCATGAAGCTGATAGGGCTGACAGACAGTATGCTGGGACTTATCATCATATATTCAGCGGGTTCGGGACTTGGCTATCTGATCTGTAAGGGATTTTTTGATACGATACCAGCGTCGCTTAGAGAGTCTGCAACACTGGAAGGTGCATCGCAGTTATGTATTTTTACCAGAATCGTGATTCCACTGTCCAAACCCATTATTGTATATACGGTTATTAATTCTTTCCTGACACCATGGATGGATTTTGTTATGGCGAAGCTGATGATCCGTTCCAAGAATCCTACAGACTGGACAGTTGCCATGGGGCTTTTTAATCTGGTGCAGAGAACGCTGGTAGGAGACTACTTCTCTGTATTCTGTGCAGGCGGCATTATTGTAGCAATTCCAATCTCCATTCTGTTTCTGCTGATGCAAAAGTTCTATGTTGATGGAATTACAGGTGGAGCGGTGAAAGGATAGGATATGAAGAAGGAAGCGATTTTACATATACCTCTTTCGCAGTATGCATATGCAACTGGGGAAAAAGACATTACCATCAGGCTGCGTGCAGCAAAGGGAGATCTGTGCAGCTGTCAGCTTTATTATGGAGACCGGGTAGACCAAAATCCTGTAATCAGAATGACAAATATAAAAATGACACTTGTGTCAAGTGATGACTTGTTTGACTATTATGAAACCAGACTTAACAATATTTATCCAAGATTGTGTTATTACTTTGTATTGGAAGATGGCTGCCAGAGACAATATTATTATGAAAGAGGATTCTGTACACAGATAGGCTACAACAGAACAGAGTATTTTCAGTTCCCGTATATCCGCAGAGAGGACATTATCAGTCCACCGGCGTGGGCACAGGATCTGATTATGTATCAGATATTTCCAGATAGCTTTGCCACGGAAAAAGGCAGTATTGTTAAAATGGCGAAATCTATTGAAACAGGGGATGGCATGATATCCGCTAACAGACTTGGAGGAACCATACAGGGAATCAGTGAGAATATAGAGTATATCAGAGAGCTTGGAATCAATTGCATCTATCTGAATCCGGTATTTATGGCAAATTCCTATCACAAATACGATACAGCCGATTATTTTATGGTCGATGTCTGTATGGGAACGCTGGAAGAGCTTAAAGAAATGGTTGCTATTTGTCATAGAAATCACATCAGGGTGATTCTGGATGGAGTGTTCAATCATTGTGGACCTGATTTCTTTGCTTTCAGGGATGTATTAACATATGGCAGCAAGTCACGGTATTATGACTGGTTCTATGATATGCCGGAGCCGGTATGTTATAAGGACCCACCGGATTATGCGGCTTTTGCCTATGTAAAAGAGATGCCTAAGCTCAACACTTCCAATCCACAGCTTGAGAAATATCTGATAGATGTAGGAACATACTGGATCAGGGAAGCAGATATTGATGGATGGCGGCTGGATGTGGCGAATGAGGTGAACCATGATTTCTGGAGGCATTTTAAGACAGCTGTAAAAGCCGTAAAACCCCAGTTCTTTCTGATTGGTGAGATATGGGAGGATGCTGGAGTATGGCTTCTTGGAGATCAGTTTGATTCAACGATGAATTATCGTTTTTCTTATCTGTGCAAGGATTTCTTCGCAACGAGGACGATGACGGTATCAGAATTTGATGCACAGATGCATAAGATGATTATGAGATATCCAGAGCAGGTGAGCCTGGTACAGATGAATTTTCTTGATACACATGATGTTCCCAGATTTCTTTCTTATTGTGTGGGTGACAGGAGACGGTTGAGGCTGGCATATTTTTATCTCTTTATGGGGTATGGAGTTCCTTCGGTATTCTATGGAGATGAGTATTATATTGAAGGAGAGACAGAGAATGCATATCGTAGTCCGATGCCCTGGGGCAGTGAGGATAATTGCTATGATATTTTGAGGGAATATGCGCAGATCAGAAGGGAACACAGTGCAATTCGTAACGGAACATATAGAACAGTACTATGTCAGGATGAGAAGGGCTTATATCTGTTCCTGAGAGAAAATGAACAGGAGAAAATACTGATTGCTTTGAACAATTCAGATGAAGAACAGGAGATATCAGATAAAGCATGGAGAATCCCACCGATGCAGGGGGATATCAGAATATTGTAAGGCAGTATGTAAAGGGCGCACTTTTTGGTGCGCTTTTTCATATTCTGTTCATATAAGGCAATCTATGTATACAGAATGGGGAAGGGATATGGATTATGGAGCAAAAGAAGCATCCTGTATTCCACAGGTGACACTTAGAGATCCAAGATTGACAGGACAGGGGGTGTTAATTGCTGTTTTAGACAGTGGGATTGACTATTTCTTAACAGAATTTCAAAATGCGGATGGAACAACCCGTATTCTGACGTTATGGGATCAATCAGCGATTCCGGATGTAGAACACAACCGACTGCCTCCTGAGGGGTATACAGAAGGGGTATTGTATACAAGAGACGAGATTAACGAAGCTTTGGCAGCAGGCAGCAGACAGGCAGGACTTGCCATTGTGCCCCAGCAGGATATATCAGGTCATGGAACAGCAGTAGCTGCCCTGGCAGCCGGTTCCCAGTCAGGTGTGGCAGCGCAGGCACAGCTAGTTGTGGTGAAGCTGGGGAATCCTCTGGCTGAGTCTTTTCCAAGAACCACACAATTGATGAGAGGTATCTCTTATGTAGTGAATCTGGGAGTAGAATTAAATATGCCTGTGGTCGTGAATCTAAGCTATGGCAATACATATGGAGATCACCGTGGGGAATCCCTGCTTGAAAGATTCATAGACAATGCTTCGGAGATAGGCAGAACAGCTATTATAATAGGAAGTGGGAATGAAGGGGCTTCCAATGGCCACACCGCAGGAATTGCCCTTACGCAGAAGAACATAGAGCTGGCAGTAGCAGCATATGAAACAGGGTTGAGTATTCAGATCTGGAAGCATCCCAATGATGATTTTGGACTGGTGGTACGTTCACCAGGAGGAGAGGAGGTGCAGCTGGAGACAAGGAGAATAGCCACGATAAGGAGGACCCTGGAACAGACACAGCTGCTGTGCTATATTGGCGAACCTCTGCCTTATTCAGTGAATCAGGAGATCTATATTGATATGATTCCTGTGGGCAGATATATCAATGAAGGAGTATGGAATCTGGTATTGACGCCCCGAAATGTGGTGACAGGGGAGTATCGGATGTATCTGCCAAGCTATGCGGCAAGGAATACAGGAACCGGCTTTTTCCTGCCAACCCCCGAGGTAACGCTGACGATTCCATCTACTTCACTCAGGGCAATCACTGTGGGCGCTTATGATACAAGAACTTCAGCGTATGCGGATTTCTCAGGCAGAGGGTATGTATATCGCTATGAAGAGGGGCGTGCGGGCGAGGATGGACTGCCTTTTGGAACCGCATTCAGCAAGCCGGATATCGTTGCTCCCGGAGTGAATCTGACTGTGCCAATACCGGATAGTGGTACACAGCAGGTGTCGGGAACTTCCTTTGCAACCCCTATAGTCAGCGGCAGTGCAGCACTCCTGATGGAATGGGGCATAGTCAGAGGCAATGATCCTTACCTGTATGGGCAGAAGCTCAAGGCGTATCTGAGCAATGGTGCAAAGAAACTGCCAGGTTTTGGCAGATATCCCAATGACATGGTAGGATGGGGAGCATTGTGCGTAGTGGATAGTTTACCTTGAATCTCATATGAATTGCATGTTATAATTGGTATAAGACATTTAATGTAAAATGCGTATAGAATAGAAGGGGAATTATAAATATGCTGAATATAGCTTTTTGCGATGATGACCAGGAGATTTTGAATCAATTGCAAAACCTTCTGGATCAGTATCGTAAAGATAAAAATGTGTCAATCCAATGCCTGGCATTTCAGAGTCCGCTGGAGCTGCTTGCCCAGATTGAAGCAGGGGTGCGTTTTGACATTCTGTTTCTGGATGTTATTATGCCCGGTGAGAATGGAATCCATGTGGCAGGAGAAATCAGGCAGTATGATGAGACTATGAAGATAATTTTTCTGACATCCTCAGCGGAATTTGCGGTGCAATCCTACACGGTGGGGGCATATTTCTATCAGCTCAAGCCTATCTGGACAGAGAGCTTCTTCCGCCTGATGGATGCAGTCACTTCAGAATGTGAGAAAGAGCAGGAGAATGCTCTGGTGCTGTGCTGTAAGAGCGGTATCACCAGAATTAATCTGAGCAAGCTGGAGTATTGTGAGGTAATAGGACGTACCTTGACATTTCATCTGGAGAATGGGCAGGTGCTGGAGAGCAGCGGCAGTCTGGATGAGCTGAGCAGTCAGCTTGCGCCATACCACAATTTTCTCCGCCCGCACAGATCATTTCTGATCAATATGGAATACATACAGAACATATCAAACAGGGCAATCACAATGACAAGTCATGTACAGATTCCTGTTCCACACGGAAAATACTCTGATATCAAGAATGTATATCTGGAGTACGTATTTGACAGAAAGCAGGTTGTTATATCATGACAGATGTTATTTATTTATTGAACAGTGCTTCGGTAGGAATCTTTGGCATGATATTATCTGCATCTTTTTGTGATATTGTCTGGACGAAGCGCAAACGTATCAGTCTTGTGGTTAGTATGTTTATGATTCTGCTGATTCAGGCAATCATCTATCAGCAGACAAGCTCTGATATGGTCAGGTATCTGTATCCGCTTGTTACACATGCGCCATTGGCAGTAGTGCTTTGTATTATGAATCGTGAATGGCTGTGGCCGACCATTTCAGTCCTGACAGCGTATCTGTGCTGTCAGCTAAGAAGATGGATTGCACTGGCAATCGTAGCGGTGATTCCAGAAATCTATGCAGGGCAGGACATGGCTGAATTAATCGTGACTTTTCCTTTATTACTGTTCCTGATATGGTTCGTATCGCCAGCGGTGCGTATACTTGCCCGGGAAACGAAGAGGCTTCAGCTTCAATTTGGAGTGATTCCCCTGTTAGGATATGGATTTGATTACCTGACACGTGTTTATACGGATTCCTTGTCAAAGGGCACGACTCTTGCAGTAGAATTTATGCCCTTTGTATGCAGCGGGGCGTATCTGTTCTTTGTACTGCGTACCTCCAGGGAGAAGAAAATCCGCAATGAGCTGGAACAGACGCAGGGAATATTGAATCTACAGGTCGCACAGGCAGTCAGGGAGATAGACTCCTTGCGGGAATCACAGAAGAGTGCCAGTACCTATCGTCATGATCTGCGTCATCATATGCAATATCTGTCAGCCTGCATGGAAAATGACAGACTGGATCAGGCAAAGAATTATATTCATGAAGTCTGCTCGGAAATTGATGCTTACAAAGTTCAGAATTATTGTGAGAATGAAACAGCCAATCTGATTTTGTCGGCTTTTGCTGATAAAGCACATAAGAGGGACATATCAATGGAGATAAAGGCGCAGATTCCAACCATGCCCGCTGTATCGGAGAGTGATTTGTGTGTGTTGTTGTCCAATGCTTTGGAAAATGCATTACATGCCTGTATGAATGTGCAGGCAAAAGGGTTGCCGGCAGCCATAGATGTTATGGCATATCAGCAGAAGGATACATTTTTTATCCAGATCAGGAATTCCTGTGAGGAAAATGTGGAATTTGTAAATGAAATTCCAGTGACCAGACGGGCGGGACACGGGATTGGTGTACGTAGTATATGTGCAGTAGTAGAGCGTTATGGGGGTCTTTATTCTTTCAGCGCTGCGAATGGACAGTTTATTTTAAGGGTTTCATTATAAAAACAGGGTAAAACCTGTTTTTTTTATGCAGTAAACATAATTTGCCTGTCGATTCAATGCATTTTGCGGTCGATTCATGACAGAGTCCACAATTATCTGTCAAAGTGCGTTACAATACACTCATACAAATAAAGAAAACCCGAAAAGGGGAAGGAGAGGTAAATTATGAAGAAGAAATTAGTTGGTTTGATGTTAAGTGGTATGCTGGTATTGTCATTAGCAGCTTGTGGCGGCGATGATGCAGCAGCAGACAGCGCAACTGTATCTACACAGACAGAGGTCAGCACAATGTCAGATACTGTGCAAGAAGCAGTAACGACAGAAGAAGTAACAGTTAATGATTCAACAGACAGTGAAGCAGCAGACAGTGATGGAATCCTGTACCACCTGACAATGGAGGAGATACCTGATCTGGCAGATACGACCTGGGATTTTGCAGGCGGTATGATTGATGGTACAGAGATGACAGAGGATGAGTTTAATACAGCATTGTCATCAACTTATGGTGGACAGCTTTCCTTTGTATTTGATGGAAATGGAAATGCACAGATGGTACAGGGCGGAGGTTCTCTCAATGGAACCTATGAGGTCAGAGATGACGGACTTGTAGCGGTAGTTTTCGATAATAATGGAAGTGACCTGATATATGCCTGCTTCTTCACAGATATGGATGGATTGACGATGATAGCTCTTTCTGATGATTCAGGGAATAATGGAGTTTATTTCGTACAGCAGTAATTGAAAGGAGCACTGCATGGAAATTCTGATTATTGTTATTCTGCTGATTGCATTGTTTCCTTTTTGGGTGGTTTCAACCCGGCGCAGACTGACAGTAATGAATGAAAATGTTGAAAGTGCCATAAATCAGATTGGGGTACAGCTTTCTTCACGCTATGATATGTTGGCAGCTGCTTTGAATCAGGCAAAAGACTATGATGTCCGTACGGCATGTAATCTGATTGCCAAGGTGAACTTTCACAGATGCGTCATTACATCAGTATCTACAACAGGTGAAGTCATGGAGCAGGAAAAGATGATTCAATCTGTACTGGAGGAGCTGGAGAAAATGGTCAGACAGCATCCCGAGATAAATGAGAATAAGGACTACAGCAAATTCATGGAAGCTGTAGACAGCTATGGACGGATGCTGCAGACCAGTACTCTCATCTATAATGATTCTGTTACCAAATTCAACAGAGCTATCTGTATGATGCCTGCAAAACTGATTGCGGGCATCATGGGATTCCAACAGTGCAGTTATCTGGAAAATATCAGATGTAAGTAATTGCGAAACGGGTATAAAGCGTGGCACGAATTGTACAGCTTTTACAATGCAACACAGGCCGCTCTCGCTACGCTGCAGCTCGTAGCAGTACATAAGGCGCTAAAATACAGCGCCTAAGTACTGACGGCTGCACAGTGCCTGCTTATGCATTTGTGAAAGCTATACAATTCTGTATGCATAAAATTGCGTTTCGCAGATACTTGATATGAGATGAATAAGAAGGGAGAGGGGAAGCATGAAAAGGAAGAAATGGTTAGCGTTAGGACTTACTGTTGCACTTGTCATGTCACCGGTCACAGGTGTGTATGCACAGGAAGAAAATAGTAGTGGAATAGAGAATACAACCGTTAAGGGTGCTAAGGGAGATGTATCGACAAGTGGTGATGAAGATCCGGCAGTGGTCAGTGAAGAAGGAGAAAATATCACAGTTGAGGGTAATGTAACAACGACAGGTGATGCAAGTGCGGGTGTAATTGGGGAGAATGACTCCAATATCACAGTCAACGGAGATATTACTACATCCGGTGGCTCCATTAAGGGTAAGGATGAAAATGGAGAATATTGGAGGTCATCCGATGGCGTAATAGCGAATGGTGCAACAGTAAAAGTAAATGGAGATATAACCGTAAGTGGTACAGGAAGTGCCGGAGTCAGTGCCAATAACAATGCCACAGTAGAAGTTACTGGCAATGTGGAAGCAAAAGGTGATAACCAGACTCATGAAGGACAAACAGGTGGTACTTATATTGATAAGTGGGCAGATGGAGTAGAGGCAGATAATGGTTCCAAAGTAACCGTAGATGGAAATGTTACTTCCCAAAAAGGCTGGGCTATTGATTCCCATGGATCAGATGTGACTGTAAATGGTGATGTACATTCTGAGAAAGGGTCAGCAATCAATGCAAGAAAAGGCAGTACCATCACAATTGATGGAAGCGTGTCTTCCAATGCTGGAATAACATTAGGTGGCATAATAGAAACGACTGAAAGTACTATTAAAATTACCAAGGACGTTACAGCTAAGAACGCTTGGGGGATATTAGCAGGGTCAGAAGCGGATATAGAAGTAGGCGGTAATATATCATCTGAAAAAGAAGCTGTTTATATTGCAGGCAAGGATGCATTGATTGTAGTAGATGGTAATGTCTATTCCACAAAAGGCTGTGCTATGGATATATTGGAGCAGGCAGAAGCAACTGTAAAGGGTGATGTATCAGGAAATAAACTGGCAATCTGGATGGATAACAGTTCCAAGCTTCAGGCATTAGGAAAAATCAGCTCAAATGATGTAGGTATCCTTCTTAGTCTATATGGTGACCAGGGAACAGGCGAACTTGAACTTGGTACAATAGATGCCCAGACTGCTATTAGTATTAATTATGGAGAATATAAAGATATAGATAAAATCTTGGCGGCGCTACCTGAAATGACAGTTTACAAGATGAATGCAGATACTTTACTGCGTCTGTATACAGAAAGTGAAGGGCTTAGTTTAAAAGAAGCGAGTGATTTAGCTGAAAAAATCTTAATGGAAAAGCTCCAATATGCCATTAGAAAACAGGATACCTCCAATGGTAAGATAAATATTGCAGACGAATTAACCAAAGCAAAGGAAGGTCAGACATTGACATTCAGTGTTGTGGCAAATGATGGCTATGAGGTTGATAGTGTAAGTGCAGGCGGAGAAAATATACCTGTAATCAAAAACGACAATGGTACTTATTCGATAACAGTACCAAAGGGTGGCGGTGTCAATATCTCTGCGATTTTCAAGTCAATTAAGCAGGATCAGACCACGGATCCAACACCAACCCCGAATCCGACACCAACACCTGGTACAGTAACACCGTCAGCTTCACAGCAAACATCCATACTGACAGTTGCAGAGGATACAGAAATCGTGGTAATTCCACAGACCTGGTATTCTACGAAACAGCAGGAGTTCCAGCAGGTAGTTAATACAATTCCACAGAATGGTGTCTGCATTCTGGAGGCAGATGATCTGATCAGCTTTAATCGTAAGACTTTTGCGGCATTCAGTAACAGAACAGATATAACATATGTTATAATATATAAATGGAACGGCAATACATATCAGACAGTGATTCCAGCCGGCTACCCGGTAATGGATCTGTTGAATGAGGATGGATATTGTGGCTGTCTGTATCTGAATTCTGTATTCGGTTCTACTTTAATAGATTAAAGGAGAAGAAGCATTATGGGTTTATTTACGAATAATAAGAAGCTTTGTCCTGTATGTGGAAAGCCTACCCCGCGTCTTCTGGCGACAACTGTAGAAGGTATGCCTATCTGCAAGGAATGTGCAGCCAAGGTTGACCTGCCTTCAGGGTTAGTGGATAAGATGGATGTCAAGAGTTTTGTACAGTACGTGAATTACTATGATGATAATCAGGTATTGAGGGATGTGTTCAAGGAGGATTACCGTTATGATTTCGGATTCCTTAGCGGAGCACTGGTACTGGACACTGCACACAGGCTGTTTCGTTTAAGCGGCATAGATACAGCCTTGGTCATGGAATCCAATAATCTGAAGAATTTCAGGATTCTGGAAGATAACGCGCCTCTGTTTGAGGGAGATGCGAATGGACTGAAATGCCATACGAGCAAAGTGCCTGAGCGTGTAAAAGAGATGGAACCACAGATCGAACAGTTCATGAGAGAGCGACGCGACTATGAGTGGAGAGAAGAAAGACGGGAAGAGATGGAGAGGCAGCAGAACGCCAACAGACCTAACCAGGCACTGCCGCCGGTGCTTAATTCTGATTCAGGCTCTACTGTAAGAATGTCAGAGCCAAGATTTAACACAGCAGGACCATTCCAGAACTTTGAAGTAGAGATTGTGTTAAAGCATGCTTACTGGGGTTCTAAAAAGTGGAAGGTCAAGGCTCCATCCTTTGACAGAGAGCATCCAAGTACAGATTCCTACTTGATTGATTACGAGACCAGCGTAGACAAAATGCGTGATCTGGCAGAACATCTGATGAGAATTGCAAACCCGGATGCGAAAGTTACATATGATAAGCAGGAAAAGGCGCAGTCTGATGCAGTACCTGATGTTGCAGGACAGATAGCCAAGTACAAGGCATTGCTGGATTCCGGTGCTATTACACAGGAAGAGTTCACTGCATTGAAACAAAAGCTGATTGGATGATCAGGATAGAAAGAGGCACATTAGGATTCCTAACGTGCCTCTCCATGTTCTTTCATAAATTGTACAAATTGTTCAACCGGTAGTGGCTTGGAGAAATAATAGCCCTGAATGTCTGTACAATGTTCTACTTTCAGGAATTCTACCTGTTTGGCTGTCTCGACACCTTCGGCAGTAATGTTCATGCCAAGGCTCTGAGCCAGATGGGTAATGGAATGTAACAGCTTCTCCCCATTGGAATCCCCGATATAATCTATCAGGCTCTTGTCAAGCTTGATCGTATCAAAATGCATGACGTTCAGAGAAGACAGGGAAGAGTAACCACTTCCGAAATCATCCAGTAACAGGGTGAAGCCTGCATTGTGGAACTGATCGATCAGACTGGATATTTCTGAATTGTTGACCGTTGCACTTTCTGTAATCTCCAAGGGCAGATATCTGGCATCCAGATGATAGCTGTCAATGATATCCTTGTATTTCTGTACTATATCTCCAAAATAGAGACTGATACGGGAAATATTTACAGAAATAGGATAGAGCGGAATACCGTCATGCTGCCATTTCTGCTGCTGCTCACATACAGCACGGAATACATATTCATCCAATGCAGCAATATTACCATTTTTCTCAAAAAGTGGAATGAATTTGCTGGGTGGAAGCAAGCTGCCGTCCTGTTTGATCCAGCGGATCAATGCTTCTGCGCCCAGAAGATTTCCAGTGTACGGATCGACCTTGGGCTGATACCAGACCTGAAACTCTTTATTCTGGATACCACTTTCAAAATCATCTTCAATTTTGTGGTTTTCAGAGATCTGGTCGATATCAAGATCATCATAAAATGCATAATGTCTGGTACGAAGTCCCTTAATCAAGGACTTTGCTTGAATCGCTTTACCGTATATCTGCTCTGGATCCTTATGGTCAGAGGTTTCGTATATACCCATCAATGGGAAGAGCCTTGGGATATTTAACCTGGAAGAAATTGCTTCCAGATCGGAATTCAGCTTATTAAGTCTCACCTCGACACTGGGTTTATCCGGCTCACAGACCAGGAAGAAGAAGCGGTCAGCACTGATTCTTGTACAGAGTTCATCAGAATGCAGATTATTGCAAAGCACCTTCCATATCTCACGAAGAGTTTCATCACCTTTGGTAACACCACAGGTAGTGTTGATAATCTTGAAGTTCTGCATATCAAGGGCTACATAGTAAATCCTGCCATAGTTGTTCCTAGCCAGTTTCTCCTGGAATGCAGCAAAGTTGTCCCCACCTGTCAGGGAATCACTATAAGCCAGTTCCAACAGTTCCTTCTTCTGTTTACGGTAGAAATACAGGAAAAGGATGATGCTGCAGGCTGAAATGGCAAATATGATAAGCATGAGTCTGGTGACATAGAAATTAATGGGCTTTGCCATATTCCACAGAACCTGTTCCGGCACAATCGTTAAAAGAAACCATTGCCTGTCTGAACGGAGGTTATGCAGTGGAACCATGCAATAATAATAGCGCTGATCCTGATTGGTATAAGAACCAACATGTTCAGAAGCATCATCCATGTGTTGGCGTACAACAGAAATTGTTGTTTCATGGCCTTCGTTGTACTGACGCAGATAATCCATTAGATTAACTGCATTGCGAAGGTCATCGGGAGCAGTGTCCGAGATGGCGATAAAATCTGCGTCCTGATTGATGATACAGCTTATCCCCAGATTATCAAAGGAAGGGATACTTACAAGCTCGCTGAAATTCTCTGTACAGTATGTGGCATAGAGAACGCCATCAATCTCATTCTGAGTAGCACATGGAAGTGCGATATCACACTTAATGCT
>OLVO01002108.1_pt1 | contig 18902 bp, 19 predicted proteins | sample 1672571 | NCBI WGS metagenome assembly OLVO01 (sample SAMEA3136700, study PRJEB25190) | human gut metagenome | biome: human gut; feature: human-associated habitat; material: faeces | place: Austria | collected 2013
GAGAACTCATACACAAGCCAGATGGTTAGAACAATTAAGTACTTCGCTGAATTAAACTAATCATTTAGATTGTTTTTGCCGGAGAATGGTATGACTATTCTCCGGTTTTTTATAAAGCTGTATATGTAGCTATTTTATGTATTATATGGAGGATATTAATATGCTTAATAAAAAGTCTATTGATGATATCAATGTAAAGGGCAAAAGAGTATTATGCAGATGTGATTTTAATGTACCTTTAGATGGAAGCAGAATTACAGATGAAACAAGACTTGTAGCTGCTCTTCCAACAATCAAGAAGCTTATTGCTGATGGAGGAAAGGTTATTCTTTGTTCACATCTTGGAAAGCCAAAGGGACCAGATGCTGCATTTTCTCTTGCACCAGTTGCAAAGAGACTTTCAGAACTTCTTGGTCAGGAAGTTAAGTTTGCAGCAGATGATACTGTTGTAGGCGATAATGCAAGAGCAGCTGTTGCTGCAATGAATGATGGAGATGTTATTCTTCTTGAGAATACAAGATTCAGACCAGAAGAGACTAAGAACGGTGAAGCATTTTCTAAGGATTTAGCTTCTATTGCAGATGTATTTGTTAATGATGCATTTGGTACAGCTCACAGAGCACATTGTTCTAACGTAGGTGTTACACAGTATGTTGATACAGCTGTTGTTGGATACCTTATGCAGAAGGAAATTGATTTCCTTGGAAATGCAGTTAATAATCCTGTAAGACCTTTCGTTGCAATTCTTGGTGGTTCAAAGGTTTCTTCTAAGATTTCAGTTATCAATAATCTTCTTGATAAGGTTGACACACTTATTATCGGTGGTGGTATGTCTTATACATTCCAGAAAGCACATGGTGGTAATGTAGGTCAGTCATTAGTAGAGGATGATTATCTTGATTATGCTAAGGATATGATGAAGAAGGCTGAAGAAAAGGGCGTTAAAATGCTTATTCCTATCGATACAGTTGTAGCTAAGGAATTCAGCAATGATTCTCCTTCACATGTCGTAGAAGCAGGACATCAGGCAGATGATGACATGGGTATGGATATTGGACCTAAGACATGTGAGCTTTACAAGGAAGCTTTAAAGGATGCCAAGACTGTAGTATGGAATGGACCAATGGGAGTATTTGAATTCCCTAATTTCGCAGCAGGAACAATTGCTGTTGCAGAAGAACTTGCACAGCTTAAAGATGCTACAACAATCATTGGTGGTGGTGATTCAGCAGCTGCTGTTAACAACTTAGGATTCGGAGATAAGATGACACACATCTCAACAGGTGGTGGAGCATCTCTTGAATTCCTTGAGGGTAAAGAACTTCCAGGTGTAGTTGCAGCTAACGATAAGTAATTGATTTTACTGACATAGTTATATAATAATATTTTAATCCAGACCTTATTTTTGTTAAGTGGGGTCTGGATTTTTGTTATTTATTTCACAAACTATACTTGAAATATGTACCAAAGTATGCTATTATTTGTTTTACTAGGATAGTTATATCGGAATAATTTAATAGGATTGTCCATATATATGTTATTATGGATAATTTCCTGTGGGGAGGCGTAGAATGAGAAGAAAAGTAATAGCAGGCAATTGGAAGATGAATATGACACCAAGCCAGGCAGTTAAGCTCGTTACTGAATTGAGACCGAATGTTAATAATCCGGATGTTGATGTTGTGTTCTGTGTACCATCCATTGACATTGTACCTGTGGTGGAGGCAGTGAAGGGATCTAATATACATATTGGTGCAGAGAATGTATATTATCAGGAGAAAGGAGCATTTACCGGTGAGTTATCGCCTGAGATGCTTGTTGATGCCGGGGTAAGCCATGTTATAATAGGACATTCAGAAAGAAGAATGTACTTTAATGAAAGCAATACAGTGCTTAATCTCAAGATGCATAAGGTACTTGAACATGGAATTATCCCAATTCTTTGTTGTGGAGAGACACTTGAACAGAGAGAAAAAGGGATTACACTTGATTTCGTTAAAGAACAGATAGTAGAAGCATATGTTGGTGTTACTAAAGATCAGGTGCTTCATACAATAGTTGCTTATGAGCCAATCTGGGCTATTGGAACAGGAAAGGTTGCAACTACAGCGCAGGCACAGGAAGTATGCGGATTTATAAGAACTGTATTCGAAGAGTTATATGATAAAGAAACAGCGGATCAGATAAGGATTCTTTATGGAGGAAGTGTTAATGCTTCTAATGCAGCAGAGCTTTTTGCCCAGCCTGATATTGATGGTGGACTGGTAGGAGGTGCAAGTCTCAAGCCGGATTTTGCGGATATAGTTAATTATAATAAGTAAATAAGCATGAAAAGACCTTGTTTTGATGATAATATTCAAGACAAGGTCTTTGATTTTTTTTACAAATGTGCTATCATGCTATAGGCAATTAATTAGAATACATTTAAAGGAGAATCACATTATGAGTAAAAAACCAGTAGTTTTAATGGTACTTGATGGTTATGGTTTAAATGATAGAACAGAGGGTAATGCTATTGCTATGGCTAACACTCCTGTTATGGATAAGCTGATGAAGGAATGCCCATTCCAGAAGGGATATGCTTCAGGACTTGCTGTAGGTCTTCCAGACGGACAGATGGGTAATTCAGAAGTTGGTCATATGAATATTGGTGCTGGTAGAATTATTTATCAGGATCTTACAAGAATTACTAAGGATATTGAAGATGGTACATTCTTTAAGAACGAAGAATTACTTGAGGCAATGGAGAACTGCAAGAAGAATGATTCGGATCTTCACCTTTTCGGACTTTTATCAGATGGTGGTGTTCACAGTCATTTAAGCCATGTATATGGACTTTTAGAGATGGCAAAGCAGCAGGGAGTGTCTAAAGTATATGTTCATGCGTTCCTCGACGGAAGAGATACACCTCCAGCTTCAGCTAAGGGATTTGTTGAGACACTTGAGAATAAGATGGCAGAAATAGGAGTTGGTAAGGTCGCATCTTTATCAGGCCGTTACTATGCAATGGACAGAGATAATAACTGGGACAGAGTAGAAAAGGCTTATGATTCACTTGTAACAGGTGATGGCATTAAGGCCGAGTCAGCTACACAGGCACTTCAGGAGTCATATGATAATGGTAAGACAGATGAATTCGTTGAGCCAACAGTTATCTGTAAAGATGGTCAGCCACTTTCATTAGTTAAGGCTAATGATTCTGTTATATTCTTTAACTTCCGTCCAGACCGTGCAAGAGAGATGACAAGAGCGTTCTGCGATGATAAGTTTACAGGATTTGAAAGAAAGACAGGATTTATTCCATTAACATTTGTATGTTTCAAGGATTATGATGAATCAATCCCTAACAAGAAGGTTGCATTCAAGAAAGAGATTATTAAGAACACATTTGGTGAATTCCTCGCTAATCATGGAAAGAAGCAGTTAAGACTTGCTGAGACAGAGAAATATGCACATGTTACATTCTTCTTTAATGGCGGTGTTGAAGACCCTAATGTTGATGAGTTCAGATTACTCGTTAACTCACCTAAGGATGTTGCAACATATGACTTAAAGCCAGAGATGAGTGCTCCGGAAGTAGGTATGGACTTAGTTGAGGCTATAAAGTCTGACAAATATGATGTTATTATTATCAACTTCGCTAATCCTGATATGGTTGGACATACAGGCGTTATTCCAGCTGCAATCAAGGCTGTAGAGAAGGTTGATGAGCTTGTTGGAAAGGCTGTAGATGCAGTAAAGGATGTTGACGGAGTTCTCTTCATCTGCGCAGACCATGGAAATGCTGAGAAGATGATTGATTACGAAACAGGAGCTCCACATACAGCACATACAACTAATCCTGTTCCATTCATTCTTGTTAATTATGATGAGAATTATACACTTCGTGAGGGTGGAAGATTATGTGATATCGCTCCTACACTTATAGAAATTATGGGACTTGAGAAACCAGTTGAGATGACAGGTGAGTCTCTTCTTGTGAAGAAGAACTAATCAAAGGGTTGAAATTAATTTGTTGATTTTTCTTGCACAAAATGTTTATTTGTGATAGAATGACCTATGTTGCCGTATTGGCATAATTATGTAATAAAAAGCGCATGATGCGCAGGAATGAGGATGGTATGAATAAGATAATTCCATTGTTTCATATGTCTGTCGGAGATGTATTAAGAATTGGTTTAATGGGAGTATTTGTAGTAATTTGTATAGCTTTAGCAATAATAATTCTTATGCAGGAAAGTAAGCAGAACGGATTGTCAGGAACAATTAGTGGTGCTGCTGATTCATACTGGGGTAAGAACAAGGGCCGTTCAATGGAAGGCAAGCTTGTTAAGATAACCAAGATTCTTGTAATTCTTTTTGTTGTTATAGCAGTTATACTTAATTTTAATTTCTAAATTACGAACACTCTTAAGAAACGGATAATTTCTTAAGAGTGTTTTTGCTTTTACGAGCAATCTGGTAGAATCTGTATATTTAATGGTTAGAAAGTGATATAAGGGATATGGAGAAGGATACATTTAAACAGCGAAGACAGATGCTTGCTGATATGATTCTTAATAATGAACTGTATGTTCCAATGAAAGCTAAAGAAATCGCTATGCTTCTCGATATTCCTAAAGCTAAGCGTTCTGAGCTTATGGAAGTGCTTGACAGTCTTGTTGCAGATGGAACAATAGGTGTATCAAAGAAGGGTAAGTATATGAAGCCTGAAAATGTAGCACTTGTTGGAACATTTGAAAGCACAAGCAGGGGATTTGGCTTTGTAGTAATACCTGACAGGGAAGATGATATATTTGTCAAGGCTAATGACACGATGAATGCTTTCTATCATGATAAAGTCAAGGTTGTGATAACTACAGAGAAGAATGGCGGTAAGAGGGCTGAAGGTAAGATTGTTGCTATTGTTGAGCATGAGATTAAGGAAGTTGTCGGAACATTCCAGAAGAACAGAACGTATGGTTTTGTTATTCCTGATAATGCAAAGATTAACTGTGATATATTTATACCGCAGGAATTCATGAATGGAGCGGTTGAAGGTTCTAAGGTAGTTGCTTCTATAAGTGATTACGGCAGCCAGAGTAAGAATCCACAGGGGAAGGTCACAGAAGTACTTGGACATATAGATGACCCGGGTGTGGACATAATGTCTATTATCAAGGCATATGATTTACCAGTGGAGTTTCCTGAATCAGTTAAGAAGGCAATTAATGATATTCCTGATGTTGTCAGTGAAAAGGATAAGGCTGGACGAGTTGATTTAAGAAATGTTCAGATGGTTACTATAGATGGTGAGGATGCGAAGGATTTAGATGATGCAGTATCTATCTCGAAAGAAGGACCTGTATATCATCTAGGTGTCCACATTGCGGATGTAAGCCATTATGTTACAGAGGGAAGCGCGCTGGATAAAGAGGCACTTAAACGAGGTACGAGTGTTTACCTTGTAGACCGTGTTATTCCAATGATACCGCATAAGTTATCTAATGGGATATGTTCACTTAATCAGGGAGAAGACAGACTGGCACTCAGCTGCCTTATGGATATTGATGAAAAGGGAAATATTGTTGGACATAGAATATGTGAAACTGTTATTAATGTAGACAGAAGAATGAGCTATACAAGTGTAAAAAAGATTCTTGTAGATAATGATACTAATGAAATTATGAAGTATAAAGAGCTTGTTCCAATGTTTCATATGATGGAAGAGGTTGCGGAGCTTCTTAGAAAGAAGAGATTTGCAAGAGGTTCGGTTGATTTTGATTTCCCTGAAAGTAAGATTATACTTGATGAGAATGGCCACCCGACTGATATTAAGCCGTATGACAGAAATGTAGCAACTAAGATTATTGAAGATTTTATGCTTGCCGCTAATGAAACTGTTGCAGAGGATTATTTCTGGCAGGATATGCCATTTCTATATAGAACTCATGAGAATCCTGATCCTGAAAAAATGCGTAAGTTAGCCACATTTATTAATAACTTTGGTTATACATTAAGACTTACTGATGATTTAAGACCTAAGGAGATTCAGAAGCTTCTTTCTGAGATAGAGGGTTCTGATGCTGAGAATCTTATAAGCAGACTGACACTCCGCTCTATGAAGAAAGCTAAGTATACTACTGAATGTGTAGGACATTTTGGACTCGCTGCCAAGTATTACTGTCATTTCACATCGCCTATCAGAAGATATCCTGATCTCCAGATTCACAGAATTATCAAGGAGAATCTTCACGGAGGTTTAAGTCCTAAGAGAGCTGACCATTATGATGCAATATTACCGGATGTTGCTGTCCAGACAAGTGCTATGGAGCGGCGTGCGGCAGATGCTGAAAGAGATACAGACAAGCTTAAAATGGCTGAGTATATGGAACAGTTTGTTGGAGAAACATTTGATGGAGTTGTTTCGGGTGTTACCGCGTGGGGCGTATATGTTGAACTTCCAAACACTATCGAGGGCATGGTTTCTATCAATAATATGAAGGGATTCTATACATTTGACGAGGAACACTATGAGATGGTAGGAGAACTTGGGAACAGAAGTTATAAGCTCGGACAGAAGGTTAAGGTTGTGGTTATAGGCACCGATAAGATACTAAGAACAATTGATTTTGCATTTGCATAGAATAGAATGGAGACTGACATGGCATCAAAAACAAGCGCATCAGGAAACAGACTTATAGCGAACAATAAGAAAGCTTATTTTGATTATTTTATAGAAGAGAAATACGAGGCAGGTATGGTACTTCACGGCACTGAGGTTAAATCAATCAGAGCAGGTAAGTGCTCAATTAAGGAATCTTATATCAAGATTGAGAATGGCGAAGTGTATGTATTAGGTATGAATATTACACCATATGAGAAGGGAAACATATTCAATAAAGATCCTTTAAGACCTAAGAAGCTGCTTCTTCACAAGAATCAGATTAATAAGCTTACTGGTGAACTTACAATTAAAGGTTACACACTTGTTCCTCTTCAGGTATATCTGAAAGAGGGAAAGGTAAAGATGGAAATTGGTCTTGGAAAAGGTAAGAAGAACTTTGACAAGAGAGATTCTATTGCAAAGAAAGACCAGATAAGAGATGCACAGAAGGAATTCAAGAACAAGAATCTTAGATTTTAAAAATATTTAGAAATATTTTATTAGTTTTGAAGCACAAGTTAATTGACTTGGCATTATGCCAATGTTAATATAAATAAGCAGGTGAAACTGATTACACACGGGCTAGTAAAGGTTTCGACGGGGATCTTGAAGCTGGTGAAGCTATCCGCAGGAAAGCGTCAAAATCCAAACTTAAATATAAACGCTAACGATAATTTAGCATACGCTGCCTAATTGCAGCAGTCTGACTTAAAGCACCTACACTTTAAGACCCAGGCTTCGAACATGTAGGAAACGACAGTATCAAAGCTTTGAGATGCTGGTCGTATCATGAAGCTACTAAAGGTGCAAGGGTGTTGATTCCCGTGTACCGGAGGGAATGTTAAACAATCAACTATGATAGTAGAAGAACAGGGAATGGGTTTTCGGACAGGGGTTCGACTCCCCTCTGGTCCATAGGAAAAAGGGAGTGAGGAAGCGTGAGCTTCTTCGCTCCCTTTTTCCTATGGACCAGAGGGGAGTCTTATTAATGGATAAAACATGGCGTAGCCGGGTTTTTGGACAGGGGCGCACGAGGTCCGGTGGACCTCGGCTTTGCGCCGACTGGAGCGAAGAATTCGACTCCCTTTTGTGGGGGAGGTGGATACACGGTGAATTGGACGTTGAAGCGGAGATACGGCACGAGGAAGTCCAAAAGGGATGAGCAAGCACGGTGAATTGGACGTTGAAGCGGAGATACGGCACGAGGAAGTCCAAAAGGGATGAGCAAGCACGGTGGATTGGATGTTGAAGCGGAGTTAAGGTATGCTGAAGTCCAAAAGGGATGAGCAAGAGCGGCAGATTGGACATTGAAGGAGCGGGAAGGCATAAGGAAGTCCAAAAGGGATGAGCAAGCACGGTGGATTGGACATTGAAGAGAATGTAAGGTACGATAAAGTCCAAAACACCAGGTACACTTGCCACACAATACTCAATAGCGTAAAATAAGTACAATCACATAAGTAAGGAGGAGCCAGCTATGAACAGAGCTGTTGTTTATTATTCATTATCAGGAAATACAAAGGAAGCTGCAAAGGTTATTGCAAGAAAGTTGGGAGCAAAAATCTTTGAGATAGATTTAGTTAAGCCATTACCTAAGAATACAGTAAGACAGATGCTTGTCGGAGGAATGCAGTCAACATTTGGAAGGAGACCTAAGATAAAAGGTGTTCCTGATAACATAGATTATTATGATGAAATTATATTAGGTATGCCAGTATGGGCAGGAATGCCTGCGTCTCCGGTCAACACATTTATAAAGAATTACGGCGTGGCAGATAAAATTGATGCTGTGTTTACATTCAGCGGTGGTGGTGACAATGACAGATGCCTTCTGCAGCTGTCAAAGAGTCTTAAGAATCTAAAAAATCAGGTTGCGTTAGCAGACCGCAATAGTAATGCTGCAAAGGATAATCAGGAGAAGCTTGAAAAGTTTGTTATGAGTATCAAGTAGAAATTATACAATAATATGGCAGGTTTACGATATTAGTCAGGGGTAGAATATGAGATTTAAAAATGTGTTTTGTACACAATTATATAAAGATACATTTTCTAAAGTCTTAAAACAAGATGAGTTTACACACGGAGATGAGATTCTGGTTGATATGGAAGAACCAGATGGAGACAGGATATCTTATATTATAATGCACCATGGACATTCCATATCTGATTGTAAGGCATTTGTCGCAACAACTGATGAAAATGTTCTAGTGGCTGTGTTTGATTTGTGGGGAAAGTTTTATAAAAGTTATATCATAAAGAATGATAGTATAAAAAATGTTGAAGTTGAAAATGTTCTTGGTGGTAAGGAGATAAAATTTGATGGTGAATCACAATATGGAAAAATATCTGTAAAAATGGCAGCGGTCAACAGACAGTTTGGCACAGATTTAAAGTTTCAACGGGAACATCTTCAGTTATTTGCTGCGAATCTGCAAAGAATTTCTGAAAATCCTAAGTGCTTTATACAAGATAAAGATCAGGTAAACAGCAACAATAATATTGATAGTGATGAAATAAGCATAGATTTAAGTCTGGTTGAATTGACAGATACTCAGAGAAGACAACTGATAGGTAACAGAAAATTTGAGGATTTCAATCTTGAAAGCCATAATATAAATATTATTTATGGAGTCTATGAAGCTAACAGAGATATTGTATTGACCCTTACAAGCTTTACATCTACAATATTGACCCAAGATGGCGGCGACTATAATTATTGTATTTTGTACAAAGAAAAAGAGTATGGCGTTACATATGGTTTTAACTGGGATGATAAAAAATTTAATGGAATACATAACAGAACACCATTTAGTCAGAATGTAGTTGAAAGCATGGTCAGATATTATGAAGATTCATTTCACGAAAGATCAGAGCTGGAAGAAAATGTTAGAAAAAGATTTGAGAAAGAATATAATATGGAGATACATGATTTCCTTAAATTTTATATAGAAAATGTTATGGATACCTCATAAGAACTACATTTATTTTGTTATGAAGCATAAAGGAAGTAAAAGAATTTGTGCTATAATAAGCATACTAAATATTTACATAGACTGGAGGATACAAGCATGGACGAAAATGTAAAGAAAAGAAACAAAGTACTGGCACAGACTGTAATTAATGGCTTACAGTCACGGAATATGTCAGGATATTATGCAGAGGATAAAGAAGCAGCTTTAAAGCAGGCTCTGGAGTTAATTGATGAGGAAAGCACAATTGCTATGGGCGGCTGTCACAGTGCACAGGAGATTGGACTTGTTGAGGCTTTGAAGGAGGGCAATTATAATTATATAGACCGTTCAAAGATGACTCCAAGAGAGGGACTTCTGGCTTCATATGACGCTGATGTGTTCTTATCAAGTGCAAATGCAATGACAAGTGATGGAATACTTGTCAATATTGATGGCAATTCCAACCGTGTTTCATGCATAGCGCAGGGACCAAAGAAGGTAATATTCATAGTTGGAATGAATAAAGTCTGTTCAGAACTCGATTCGGCAATGAAGCGTGCAAGAAATATAGCTGCACCAACCAATGCGCAGAATTTTGATGTCAAGACACCTTGTAAAACAACCGGCAAATGCTTTGACTGCAAATCACCAGACACATTATGCTGTCAGTTCCTGATTACAAGATATTCACGCCATGTCGGAAGAATACATGTAATACTTGTAAATGATACACTTGGTTATTAAAAGGAGACACTATGATTAACAGACTTCATATGGCAATGATTGAATTATATAAAGGAGACGCTAAAAGAATACAGCATTTTTGCAAGGTTCACAGCTATGCAAAGCTGATTGCACAGATGGAAAATGTTGATGACAAATGTCTTTTTATAATTGAAACAGCGGCACTCACACATGATATCGGGATTCATACATGTGAAGAAAAATATGGAGAGTGTGGTGGTAAGCTGCAGGAAAAAGAAGGTCCTGCTATTGCCGCAAGACTTCTTGACAGGCTTGGCTTTGACAGTGAAGTATCAGAAAGAGTGAAGTATCTGATAGGACATCACCATACTTACAATAATATTGACGGCATTGACTACCAGATACTTGTTGAGGCGGATTTCTTAGTTAACATATGCGATGATAATCTTACAAAAGATGCAGCATTGAAAGCATATAATAACATTTTTAAGACGGAAAGCGGCAAAAAGATATGCCGGGAGATGTTTGATTTGTAGATAATGAGATTTAATGTTACAATTAACAAAAATGTGCGTGGGAAGTGGAGTTTATGAGCGATAATAAAAATGTTAATAATAAGGAAAAAGGCTTTGTTGTCGGCGGATATACTTTTAAGACGAAGCAGGAAGCGCAGGAAGCAAAAGATGAGATGAATGCTATTAAGTATCTGTCGGGGAAGACGGACAGTAAAGATCCGAAACAGGTGTATGTGTTGTATAATAAGATAATTGACAGACAGTTATTTTATACATCCATTGGACTAAATTATCTCAAGAATTTACAGCAGTTTCTGTATAATTCACCAGATATTCCAGATGATAAGATTAAGCCGATTCCGGTAAAGAGTGAAACACAGGCTGCAATTGACAGAAGGCGTGAAAGAAATGAGCATAGAAGTGAGCTGCATACTCTCTCAATTCAGGTGGCAAAGTACAAGAACAATTATATGAGAATTATGATTATAAATGTGTTTCTTGTTATTGCGTTAATTGCAATGTTTTTTATTCTTAAGACAGGCTCTAATTCTAATGTCATTAATTATGAAGTGAATGTACAGAATAAGTATTCTTCATGGCAGACAGAGCTTGAATCTAAGGAAGCCAAGTTAAAAGAAAAAGAGAAAGAGCTTAATTCAAGGGAAGCGGAACTTGAATCAAAGCAGTCTTTAAAATCATCATCACAGCAGTCAACAAAGTAGTCATAATATAAATATATGAACAGAGTACACATTTTAAACATATTTATCAGATAGTATATAGATAATTAATTCACCGTGAAAGTGAGGACTACATATGGATAAGATGAAGATTTTAGTAGTAGATGATGAAAGCAGAATGAGAAAGCTTGTAAGTGATTTCCTTACAAGAAAAGGATATGCTGTTATAGAGGCGGCTGATGGTGTAGAAGCTGTAGATACATTTATGGAGAACAAAGATATTGCACTTATAATTCTTGATGTTATGATGCCAAGAATGGATGGCTGGGAAGTGTGCAGGCAGATAAGAAAGGATTCTAAAGTTCCTATTATAATGCTTACAGCAAAGGGTGAGGAGATGGATGAACTACAAGGTTTTGAATGTGGTGCTGACGAATATATTGCCAAGCCATTTTCACCAAAGATTCTTACTGCAAGAGTTGATGCAATTATAAGAAGGGCATATGGTGTTGACAGTAATGAGATAATAGAGATTGGCGGAATTACTATAGATAAAGCGGCACATATCGTTAAGATTGATGGTGAAGAGATAGAGTTAAGCTATAAGGAGTTTGAACTGCTTACTTATTTTGTTGAGAATAAAGGGCTTGCGTTGTCAAGAGAGAAGATTCTTAACAATGTATGGAATTATGATTACTATGGTGATGCAAGAACTATAGATACCCATGTTAAGAAATTAAGAAAGAAGATGGGGGAGAAGGGCGATTACATCAAGACAATCTGGGGTATGGGCTACAAGTTCATTGTTGACTGATTCTGCGTATAAGGAAGGCAATTAAAGATGAAGATACATTCAATTAAGTTTAAGATTACACTTCTTCTGGTAGTTACTGTTACATGTCTTGTGGCAATGCTTATTGGGTTTAACAGCATTTTTTCAGAGAAAGTGTATATGAACCGTAAGCAGAAGAGCATGATTAATTCTTATGAGAATGTTAATGAAATCATGCAGAAATATACTGATTCACAGATAGATAAAGATACTATGTGTGCTGATATGGAGAACATATCTACAGCAAAGGGAATATCTGTGCTTGTAGTTGACAGCAGCTGGTGTACCATATATGTAAGTACTCAGGGAGATGATTCAATGATGGAACGTCTTCGCATGAGTATATTTAATGGGGATATTTTTAAGAATAATGGTTCACCTGATAAAGCACCGGAACCTAAGGAACAGGAAGATGATTCAGATAACCCGGCAGACAAGGATGATAAGAAAGATCATAGAAAGCGTCTGGAAGATATTATTGATATGTCAGGTACATCACTTGTTGAGAACAGGACAATTATAAGCTCCAATGATAATTACACATTACAGAAGGTGTATGATGAAAGGCTTGGAGATTACTATCTTGAGATATGGGGTACACTTGACAATGGATATTCAATTATATTAAGAACTCCTATCCAGGGAATAAAAGATAATGTAAATATATCGACAACTCTTATTAAGTATGTTGGAGGAGCAATTCTTGCTGTTGGTATAATTGCAGCATTTGTAGTATCAACATATATTACCAGACCGATTAAGCAGCTTTCTAATATTGCTGAGAAGATGTCAGAGATGGATTTCAATGCAAGATATGAGGGAAGTGATAAGGGAGAGATTGGTCTGCTTGGAAAGAGCATGAACAATATGTCTGAGAAACTTGAACAGAATATTGCAGAGCTTAAGAAGGCTAACCTTGAACTTAAGAAAGATATTGATAAAAAAGAAAAGCTCGAGATAATGAGAACAGATTTTCTTTCGAATGTATCTCATGAGTTAAAGACTCCTATTGCACTTATACAAGGATATGCAGAGGGTCTTAAGGAAGGCATAACAGATGATCCTGAAAGCATGGAATTTTACTGTGATGTTATTATGGACGAGGCAAACAAGATGAATACAATGGTTAAGAGACTTCTTACACTTAATCAGATTGAATTCGGAAATGATGAGCCTGAGATGGAGAGATTTGATATTAATGAGCTTATTGCTTCTGTAGCAGATGCCAATGCAATAAGAGCGGGACAAAAGAATATGAGTATAGTATTTGATAACCGTAATGAGCATAATTTTGTGTGGGCTGATGAATACAAGACAGAGGAAGTGCTTACTAATTATATATCTAATGCACTTAATCACTGTGATGGAAAGCGTGCAATTGAGGTGAGAACTGAAAAATCAGAGAATGGAGGAACTATTACCGTTACTGTATATAATAGTGGAAAGAATATTGATGATGAAGATCTTGAAAGAATATGGGAGAAGTTCTACAAGACTGATAAAGCGAGAACAAGAGAATATGGAGGTAATGGAATAGGACTGTCTATTGTAAAGGCTATTATGGATTCAATGGGGCAGGAATATGGTGTCAGAAATGTATCTGATGGTGTAGAATTCTGGTTTAATCTTGATTGTAAATCATAATATGATATAATTGTTATCAGTGTATGAGAATAATTGGTATATTCATCATGAACGATGATAATAATTATAAAGGGAAATTGAGGAAATATATATGAAAAAAGTTATAACAGGTCTGCTTGTGCTTTTGTGTATATCTGCACTCACAGGTTGTGGCAAAGATGATGTAACATTAACCAATGAAGATAATGATCTGGTTGCTGAGTATATAGCAGGAACGCTTCTTAAGTATTCATATGATAATGAATGGAAATATCAGAAGCTTAATTCAGCACAGAATGGTGGAGGTACAACAAGTTCGTCTGGTATACAGAAACCGTCACAGACACAGTCTGCAACTACAGGACATAATAATACAATACAGACTACTAAGGCGTCAGGTAATTCAGCGAACGCATCAGCAGATTTATTAACAGGGCTGCCAACTGCACTTGGATTTAATGGTGTGACACTTACATATAAGGATTATACTGTGGGAAATCAGTATCCGGCAGAGAATTATGTGGTTTCAGTGCCGTCGCAGACAGGCTGTAAGGTTGTTGCTGTTGAGATGACACTTACTAATACAAGTGGTTCAACAGTTAATCTTACATCATCAGGTGGTGTTGTATTAAAGCTCACAGCCGGCTCAACAGCTGTAAGCAATTATGCTTCAATGCTTAAGAATGATATTACAACACTTAAGAATGTTTCACTGGCGGCAGGAGAGAGTAAAGAAGTAGTTGTATTATTTCAGGTAAAAGAAAGCGATGCCAATTCATTAGCCGGTTTGGTTATGTCGGCAACATCATCAGGAACATCGCTTGGTTCATTAACAATCAATTAAGAATGCATAACATTTTCAATGTTGTAAAAGGCAGCTTGTGCTTCATCTAACTGATGAACATAGGCTGCTCTTTTTTCAGGCTTATATCCATCGCCATGTCCATTATATTCAGCATAATATACAGTTTCATGTGATTCAGGCTTATTCCAGTCAGTGAAGCCCTCATCAATAATCTGGTCGGAATATTCACAGTTAAGAAGAACAACCTTGGCATGAATTCTCCAAGGTCTGCTTAAAGCAACGCTTTTAGGCGGACAGTTTCCTGTAAATGTGCAATTATCAAATACATAACCGAAAGCCTGACCTTCATATGTTGAAGGTGCAGTATAATAGGAGTTGATGGGTTCATTCCGGTTTAATGCAAAAAGTGTGCAGTTTTTAAAGTAGGCTGTGGCACTTCCGAAAATAAAATCAATTTCACCACATATAAAGCAGTCTTCATATAACTGGTGAACGAGCTTTCTTTCACTGTCTATTGTTGGACCTGTAAAACCACCTGGTTGTTTTTCTTTAAGAGGCAGCGGACCGGTAAATAAAGTGTCCTGATGACCGAGAATTTTACAGTGCTTAAATGTGATGTTGTCACCTTCAGCGTATACAGCTATTGCCTGACCGACATCATCACCAAATCCGGCACTGTTTTCGAATGTTATATTGCTTGCAGAGAAATTATCGGCATATACAAGAAATGTATAGGAACGGAAAGTTCCACGCTTAGAGCCGTCAGGCATAATCATTCTTGCATAGAAACCCTCAGTAATAATAGTTTCGTCTGTATCTTCACCAATTAAGGTAATATTATTTTTCCGGATTTCAATACGTTCTTTATATATTCCTTTTTTGATAAATATAGTTTCGTTGTTATTACCAGAAACAGAATCAACTGCTTTCTGTATTGAATCAAAATCACCAGAATTGTCTTTAGCTACCGTAATCATAAAAATGCATACCTCCTATTTTTTGCTATTATAGCACACTGGACATTAATAAATAAAGCGAGTATAATTCCAATCGTTAAAAAAATTGTAGGAAATAGAGATTATGATAAGAATAGTAGAAGATATGAGAGATGTTGATATATATCTTTCATTAAGAAAACAGGTTGGCTGGATTAAGTTAGATGAAAATCAGGCTCAGAGAGCATTGGATAACAGTGTGAAAGTATTCACAGTATATGATGATGACAAGCCTATAGGAATGGGCAGAGTGGTTGGAGATATGGCTGTAATAAGCTATATCCAGGATTTAATAATAATACCGGAATATCAGAGTAAGCACATAGGAAGCATGCTTATAGAACATATAATAGCTTATGTCAAAGGAATTACTCAGGAAGACACAAGAATGATGCTTTGTCTGATGTGTGCCAAGGGCAGAGAGATATTCTATGAAAAGCATGGATTTATTGCAAGACCGACACCAGAACTGGGACCGGGAATGATACAGTATATATTACAATAGCATTGTAAAATGTAATGTTAACCGAATGTTAACTTAAAATAATAATAGGTTGACAATAGCTTTTTAAGTGTGTACAATAACAAATGTTGTATTACTACATTTGAAAAGAGGACTTTAACTATGAAAAGCAAAAAAGTTACTATTTATCAGCTGACATTCATGGCTATGATGGCAGCAGTTACATGTATTCTTGGACCACTTTCAGTTCCAATTGGTCAGATTCCAATATCTCTTACTAATCTTGTGATTTATTTCACAGTATTTGTACTGGGCATATGGGCAGGAACAGGAAGCTATGGAATATATCTGCTGCTTGGTGCTGTAGGACTTCCTGTATTTTCAGGATTTGCTGGTGGATTAGGAAAACTTCTTGGACCAACAGGAGGATATCTTATAGGTTTCATATTCATGGCACTTATTGGAGGAGCTGTGATTGAGCTTTCACACAGAAATATTTTTCTTACAATGTTAGGCTGGGTAGTTGGAACTGCTGTTGCATATGCATTTGGTACGGTATGGTTTGTATACCTTATGAAATGTTCAGTCACATATGCACTTACAGTATGTGTATATCCATTTATCGGATTTGATATTGTCAAGATAGCTATTGCAACACTTCTTGGAAAGACAGTAAGATATGCAATAACCAAAGCTGGTCTTATACAGAAAGCAGCATAATAAGTAAAAGAAAAAGGTGTCTCCGGATTAACGGAGACACCTTTTTGAGTACAATGCAGAATTAATTATCTGAGAGTCTTAACATACTCAGCAATCTTCTCATCCTTGCAGTTAGCAAAGAAAAGCTCTTCAAACTTCTCACCTGCAACAGCACCCTTAACGAGATCCTGATCAAGCTCCTTAAGAACTTCTACGAGATCCTGCTTAAGAGTAACAGCTCTTACGCCATCAAGAATCTTCTTGTTTCTCTGTTCAGGAACAACTCTTTCTTTAGGATATCCGCCACCTGGTTCACCCTCGAAAAGCTTTTCAAAGATGTATGTGAGGTTAAGTTCTGCACCCCATCCGAAGCCCTTTGCAAATGGAAGAGCAATAGCGTTACCATCGTTAATCTGCATGAACATATAAGCGTCTGAAGGATCAACAACATGTCCACAGAGAACTCCAGGGAAAGAGTTAAGTGCTAACATAGCACCTTCACCAGTACCGCAGCCTGTTACAACAAAGTCAGCAGCACCGCTGTTTAAAAGAATAGCAGCAAGGATACCGTTCTGTACGTATGTAAGCTGTGCTTTATCATCAGCTGAGTACATACCATAATTATCAACTGTATGTCCCTTGCTTTCTGCAACCTTCTTAAGTGATGCATAAATCATCTCGTTCTTTGCAGCCTGGCTGTTTTCATTAATTAATGCGATTCTCATTATGAAATCTCCTCTTTTCTTATATTCTATATAAACTATAAGCTGTGGGTCTGCTTTTGTCAAATGTGTATACTGAAATAATACATTTACCAAATGCGTACTTATGTGTTATATTATACAGAACGAATTAAGTTGAAAGAGGTTAGATAATATGGCTGAAAATAAAGATTCCCAGGCAGCATTTATGGAGGCTGTCGGAAGCATTAAAGAATATGCCAAGGTTAATGGCAATATTGTTACAAGAGAGGATGTACACAGCTTTTTTAAAGATATGGCATTAGATGATGCCAAATTCCAGATGATTTCAGGATATCTGATGGCTAATGGAATTAAGATACAGGGTGAAGACAGCGTAGATAATGAATTCCTAAAGCTGATGGAAAGTGCCTCAGATGATAATATTGATGAGTCAGGACAACATATTTCTAAGGAAGAACAGGAAGATAAGAAGGTTGCGGATGATATTGTAAGTCATCTTGATTATGAAGAGGATGAGAAGTATCTGAAAATATATCTTCAGGATATATCAGGAATACAGCCTATGACAGATGTTACAAGATCATATCTTCTTATGAACATAGTTGAGGATAATGATAAAGAATCACTAAAACTACTTACAGAAAGTTATCTTGAAAAGATTGCGTCATGGATAGAACCATTCAGAGGAAAGGGAGTTCTTGCATGTGACCTTGTACAGGAGGCCAATCTGGCTATGACAGCATATATAGGACAGCAGGAATGGCTTAATAATTATGAGTGGAAGGATAAGATTAAAGAAGGTGGACAGGAAGACCTTCTTAATGTGCTTAAAGGAATTGACGAAGCAGTTAAGGAGCTTATTGAAGGCAGTCTTAATATGCTTATAGATGAACAGACGGATGTTAATATGGTTTCGGGAAAAATTCTCAATAAAGTCAATCTTGTAAATGACTGGGGAATAAGACTTAAAGAAGAATTAGGAAGAAAACCTACGGTGGAAGAAGTAGCAAAGAACATGGGAGTTGCAGAAAATGTGGTACTTGAGGCTATCAGGCTTTCAAGTGAAACAATTGAAGATATCAAGTACGAAAAGACGGTTCCTAAAGAATAACTGATTAATAAAATTAATATATACACGATTTCGAGAAAAATTTAACAATTTTTTATTGATTTTAATTAGGGCATGGTATAGAATTAAAAAGAATTTTGTAATAATTTACAAGAAATTATAAGAAAAGAGGTTTATGTAAGATGGCAAAAATCGATTTAAGCAAGTATGGCATC
>OLVO01002149.1_pt1 | contig 18670 bp, 19 predicted proteins | sample 1672571 | NCBI WGS metagenome assembly OLVO01 (sample SAMEA3136700, study PRJEB25190) | human gut metagenome | biome: human gut; feature: human-associated habitat; material: faeces | place: Austria | collected 2013
GTTTGAATTGAAAGGATTGAAAATTAGTCCATTGCAGGCTGTTGAGCTGGCCCGTCTGCTGGGCGTCGAGATCGAAGAATAGAGATTTATTCAAAAAAATTACAAATTTTATAAAAAATATTAATAAAATATTTGGAAGTTTGGTTTCCGCGCACTACTTTTGTCCTGTCTTAAATGATAAAATATTTTAAGAATTAATTAAAATTATTTAGTATGAAAGCAAGGATTAACGAGTGGTTCCGTACCGCCCTGATCATGTTGGGAGAGAGCATCAAACTGCGCGAGATGTAAAATCTCCCTTTCAGTAGACTTAAAAACTTAAACTTCGATAAACGAACAGCCCGGCTCTTCCGAGTTCGGGATTAAACAGATGTAACGATTCGATTTATCGGGTCGTTACATCTGTTGTATAAGAGAATAGGTAACGAGAAGGCAACTGTTAATTTTCAGTTAATTGCGCTCAAATACCGCATTTCAAATAACCTATCGCAAGATACAAAAAATTTTCCGACCGGGCAAATTTCGGGACAGCCTTTGCCAATGTCAAGTTCCGGAGTGATTTGCTTCGGTATCTGATGGATCTGTTCTCCGCTTTAGACTTCCCAGAAACCGCGTTGTAGATAAATGCAGCGCGGTTTTCTTTTGGTTTTGTCATACATTTGTAATACGACCGTACAAATAGAGTAACTGCCCGCACTTTTAAGTGCGGGCAGTTACTCTTAATCGGCGATAGTTGGTAATCCTAATTCTTTGAGAAACTCATTATGGCGATCTAATGCCTCTTTCGACCGTCTTGCAATCTCTTTCAATTCGTCATTGACTTTTTGCAGGTCGATCGGCTCTTCCTCTTGGGCCGTACTGACATAACGGGTAATATTCAGATTGAAATCCTCCTGTTCGATTCGCTCCAACGAAACCCGCTTGGAATAACGTGGTTCCTCTCGGCGGAATTGGTAAGTGTCTACTATTTTTTGAATATCGTTCGGCTCGCCGTTTTCGCCTTCGCGTAATCGGTTTTGCCGCTTGTCTTTCTTATATCCTTCGCTGGCATTGATAAACAATATGTCATCTGATTTTTTACATTTCTTCAGTACTAAGATGCAAACGGGGATACCCGTGGAAAAGAAAAGGTTGGCAGGCAATCCGATAACTGCATCGAGATTACCGTCTTTCAACAATTTGGTTCTGATATTCTTTTCCACGCCCCCGCGAAATAATACGCCGTGAGGCAGAATAATCGCCATCGTACCGTCTTCCCGTAGGAAATGAAATCCATGCAATAAAAAGGCGAAGTCGGCGGCCGATTTCGGAGCAACGCCGTAATTACGGAACCGGAAATCATTTGCTAAATCCTCCTTCGGCTCCCAACGATAACTGAACGGTGGATTGGCGACTATCGCATCGAATTCGATTTTCTTCGCCGGATTCATCTCATTCAATATATCCCAGTCATTGAGGAGCGTATCTCCATGAAAAATCTCGAACTCGGAGTCCTTCACCCCATGCAGTAGCATATTCATGCGTGCAAGGTTGTAAGTCGTGATATTCTTCTCCTGTCCGTAAATCTTGCCGATGCCGCGTCTGCCGTCGCGGTTCATCTGATGACGGACATTCAGAAGTAGCGATCCGGAACCGCAAGCGAAATCGAGAACCTTGTCTATTCTCTTTTTCGGACCGGTCGTCGGATCTTGGCTGTCCAATGTCACAATCTTCGAAAGGATGGTCGAAACCTGTTGCGGAGTATAAAATTCGCCGGCTTTCTTGCCTGAACCAGCCGCGAATTGGCCGATCAGATATTCGTAAGCATCGCCCAGAGTGTCGGAGTCATTTGAGAATTTCGCGATACCCTCTGCGATCTTTTTGATGATCTCGCATAATTTTTCGTTACGCTCGGTATAATTCTTCCCTAACTTTTCCGAACTCAAATTGATTTCCGAAAACAGTCCTTGAAATGTGCTTTCGAATGATTCTGTTTCAATATGTTTGAATCCGTCTTGGAGTGTTTCCAATAATTCATTGCTCTGCGTCCGAGCCAATTCATAGATGTTCTTCCATAGATATTTTGGCTTGATTATATAATGAATTTTGCGCCGCATTTGCATTTCGAACTCCTCAATATCGTCGGGGTTTTCGTAATACCAAACCTGCAAAGGTGTGTTCGCATTTAATTTATGTATTATATCTTCCGGAGTCTCTGGATAATCTGAACCGAGTTCTTTCTTTACGGCATCTTCGTAATTATCGGAAAGATAACGTAAAAACAGAAATGAAAGCATATAGTCGCGGAAGTCATCCGCATTCATTGCCCCTCTGAGTTTATCTGCAATGCCCCAAAGGATTTTACCTAATTTTTGTTGTTCTATAGCGGTCATTATGCGTGTAATACGAAGTTATATTTGGTTATTATTCCATCGAAAATGTTTTTGAACAGCTCCTTATTATCTGGTACCAGTTCTTTTGCTTCATATCTGAAAACAGTTTTATGAGACAGTGTATTGACCATCCGGGCAATTTCATCCGTGTCGGTCAGGCCGATTTGTTTCAAAACATATGCAAATTGTCCTACACCCAAAAACGATGCTATATTCTCCAAAATCTGCCGTAACAATGCAAAATGATATGCGTAAATCCGGTCATCGGCAATTGCCTTTTTGAGTATTTGCAGCAATTCCAAATGATATAGAAAAACTTCGTTGTTGGGACTGTGGAAGTCGATGCCGGCTTCATCTTTTTTTAAGATATATAATTGCACTTCATTTTTGTACGAAGATGCCTTTTCACCCTTCTTGATCCAGTCGCATAAAATCGAGAATAGTCCGATATGGTGTGTTGTGATAATGATTTTCCTATTCTTGAAATGGTGATCGATCAGATCCATAATCGATGAAACCGTAATGAAAATATTGTGGTCGTCCAAACTCGAAACCGGATCGTCGATAAAGAAATGCTGCGATTGTTTCCCTTCACCGGTCCATCCGTCTATATCGAACAAGGCAAGAAAAAAACACCAGATAAATATCTGTTGCTCGCCTCGCGAGATTTTGATAGGGATGTCCTCGTTTCCTTGTGCATCGTCTTCTTTTGCCGTTTCATCCTTTTTTACAAAGAATTGTACATACTCGATGCCTTGCGCGGCGTCCGGATAAAGATGGAACCGAAAATCGAATTTAGGCTTATAAGGCGTTAAATGTTCTCTTAATTTATCTTCATCGAATAACTGATGGTATTGATTGAGTGTACTGGATTGAATCATCAATCGGATATTCTGCCCGTCGTGCTCCTCGTCATTATCCCACACAAATAGGTCTTCGCTGTATGCATTGTAATAGACACCGGCATGATTGCCTTTGTTGTTTTTCTTTGTAATGTTTTTATAGGCAACGGATAAGCGTGTTTTTCCCGTTCCGTTGAATGCGTATATAAGAACAATGTTCTTTTTTAGTTTGGCTATTTTTGTTGCTAATTGTTCCATATTAACATTCATCTATTCTATGTTCGGGAATAGTTGCTGCATCAGCCCCTTTTTGTGGTTTCTGAGGGCTTCGAGGCGATTCGTTTGAGCCACAATCAAATCGTCGACAGAAGAGAGGCAATCGGCTATTTTTTGTTGCTCTTTTTTATCTTTGGGAGTTGGCAGAATGATATTGAAAAATTCATCTGCACTAATATTTAACAATCCATTGCTACGTGCTCCACTTGTTATGACATTTTGTAATTGTTTTCCGTGATAATTACTGTTAAAATATCCTTTAAAAAAGTCCGGTATCACGCTATCATTAAAACGGAAACAAATAAATGCGTTGGGAGCTGCTACTTTATCGAATTCTTCTAATCGATAAACGCATCCTTGGGGATATTTTTTTGAATTTCCTTTATTATAAGCAAATTCACCCTTGTTTAACTCTATATAATTACGATATTGCTCGCCAGAAATGTCGCGGCCAAATTTCTCTGTTTGAGCAACAAATCCTATTCCTGCACTAATACTAATCGGCGAAAGTTTAGAATATCCAACTTTGGTTGTTATTCGGGTGCTAATCTGACCCAAATGAGGAGTTTCCCACTCTCCTGCATCTTGAAATTCAGGGAAACGAAGAGCCGGAACCGTTTTCCCTTCGGCGGGGAAAAGTTGTTGCATCAAGCCTTTTTTATGGGCTTTCAGTTCATCTATTTTATTCTCCGTTGCCTTTATCAATGCGTCGATAGAAGAGAGGCAATCGGCGGTCTTTTGTTGTTCTTTGGTCTCCTTGGGGATTGGTAAGGATAAACGAATGAATTGGTTTTTAGAGAGATTGAATCGAATAGCACCTTGTGCTAATTTATTGATTTTCTTACGATATATTGGGCTTTGAAATAGATATTTAGCAAACAGAGGATATAATTGATTTATATCGTGCGGCCTTAAAATAAAACAGAAACTATTGAGATAAATAGTTTCGGGTAGCGGGTTTAATACGACAGAAGAAACTCCTACCTCGTCGGGGGTTTCCGATGAGGTGGTAAATAGAATATCCCCTTGTTGTATACTATTTTGTTTTTCCGAATTATTGATAAATACTTTGTCGCATTTGTTGAAATCATTTACAGTATCCGAATAAACCTGCTTATATGTAATAAATGGTTTTCCATATCCAAAATTCGAACTATTTTTACCCGATAGTCCAGTCAATAACGTTCCAATTTGATGGATAGGAACTTCCACCCATTCATTATAATTTCGAAACTCCGGAAACCGCAAGACAGGAACAACACCCAGTTTCGTATCTTTTCCGTTAGTTTTCATAAGCCGAAAGTCCTGATATTTCGTGGCCGTCGGCCAGTCGTTTCAACAAGGGGACCAGCTCGTCCATCAATGCCAATTCCTTTTGGGTGCGGGCTTTCCAACCCAAGCCGAGCGGGGCGAGCAAGTCGCCGAGTTTCTCGCCGTCGAAGATTTCGCGTTCGATGATTTCTTGGACAAACGCATCCAGTGCAGAAAACTCCAATCCATATTTGGCAGCTATGGACGTAATCTCGTTTTTATATTTTTCCGCCTTGAAAAGTTCATAGCCGTTCTTAATTTCCTGTTCGGTCTTGCCGTTAATCTCATCGAGGCTGTTGATGTAGGCGACGATATCGTCTCTCTCCTCCATCAGGTTCGCACTCGATGCAACCAATGCGATAAGCTGCTCTTTGGTAATCCGCTTTTTGTCAGTACCCCGATTAGTATATCGAGCGATAAGCCCCATGATATAGTCGTAATCGATAATCGCCGATGCGAACAGCACGAACTCGAAATCGAGGTCCTCAATCTGTTGGCTAACTTCTTTGCTACCTCTTTTTTCTCGCTTTTTCTTCAGTTCACGGGCCTTTTCGAGATACATCCCCTTGAAAGCCCGAAGCGTGTCTTCGGGTAATAGCGATTCGATTTTGGCTTTGTCATCCGCCTTTATATCTGTATACTGTTCCAACTGGGTTTTGAAACGTTGTACCTCTTTGAAATAGTTGATAAATCCGGCGCGAGCTTCATCGCCGCGGAGGTTATTGACCTCCTCGGGCTTGCACTCCAAACCGTGCGATTGCATGTATTCTTCCAGTTTGGAAATGGCCTCCTCGTATTTTTCGATAACCTTCGGGGCCGGATCGACCAACCAAATCTGTTTCGGGTTGTCGATTTTTTCTCCCGAGAACCGGGCGATAGCTTGATCGACGGCAGTTTCTTGTCCTCGGAAGTCGAGGATATTACCGTAAGGTTTCGTGTCGTTCAAAATACGGTTCGTGCGCGAAAAAGCCTGAATCAGGCCGTGCCACTTCAGGTTCTTATCGACATACAACGTATTCAGGTATTTGGAATCGAATCCGGTCAGTAACATATCGACGACGATGGTAATATCGGTCTTATACTTATGCGGAATGTCTTTATTACTATATTTTTGAGACTTGATACGTCCTTGAACGTCCTGATAATAAGCATCGAATTCCGCAATCGAATGATCCGTCCCGTATTGCTTGTTATAATCGTCAATAATCATTTTTAGAGCCGCTTTTTTCTTGCCGGGCTCCTGCTGGTTATCGAAACGCTCTTGAGGCAAATCCTCCTGTATTTGTTGCACATCCTTGTTGCCTTCGGCCGGCGGGGAGAAGACGCAAGTAATATTCAGCGGTTCGTAGTCGGAATGTTTCGTCATTCTTTCCTGCTGAATCTCCTTGAACAGATTGTAGTATTCGATGGCATCATCGATTCGTTCGGTTGCCATAATAGCATTGAATCGGCGTGAATCGGTCGCTGCATCATGCCTGCTCAATATGGCGTCTACGATAGCTCGTTTTGTAAGGGTACTTCCTTTCTGTTGATTTTCGCCGTCGGGCTTGAAATAATCGATATGGAAGCGCAATACGTTTCTATCATCGATGGCGTGTGTAATCGTATAAGCGTGCAACTCTTTCTCGAAAATATCGGCGGTCGTTTTGTACGAACCCTCTTCACCGTCTATTTGCGTATAGGTTGAATTTTCGACGAAAATAGGCGTACCGGTAAAACCGAATAGTTGCGAATTAGGGAAAAACTCCTTGATCGTTTTATGATTGTGACCGAATTGAGAACGGTGGCATTCATCGAAAATGAATACGATACGCTTATTCTTCAATGGCTTCAATCGTTCTTGGTAATTCTTTTTATGCTTCGGATCAAGCGCGATGCCCAGCTTCTGAATGGTCGTAACGATTACTTTGTCGGCATAATCGTCCGACAACATCCGTCGCACCAGAGTTTCCGTATTGGTGTTCTCCTCGACGCAATTTTCCTGAAATTTGTTGAACTCCTCGCGTGTTTGACGATCCAAATCTTTTCGATCCACGACAAACAGACATTTGTCGATGTCCGGATTGTCTTTCATCAAAGTGGAAGCCTTGAAAGAAGTGAGCGTTTTACCGCTGCCCGTCGTATGCCAGATATAGCCGTTGCCGCGATTCTCATGTACGCAATCCATAATCGCTTTTACGGCATAAATCTGATACGGACGCATGATCAGTAATTTCTGCTCGCTTGCAACCAGCACCATATAGAGGCTGATCATCTTGCCGAGTTCGCACTTGGCAAGCACAGCACTCGAAAAGGCATCGAGGTTGGTTATTTTCGTATTTCGTTCCGTCGCGTACTGGTAGACTGGGAGGAATTGTTCGTCCGCATTGAAAGAGAAATGCTGGTTGTTGTTATTCGTGAAATAGTAAGTATTGCTTTGGTTGCTTACTATAAACAACTGAATAAAACAGAGCAGTGATTTAGTGTAGCCATTCCCCGGATCGTTTTTGTAATCCACGATTTGCTGCATGGCACGCCGCGGACAGACATCGTAAGCCTTCAATTCGACTTGTACAACTGGAATACCGTTAATGAGCAAAATGACATCGTAACGATGGTGACTGTTATCGGTATTCATCCGCAACTGGTTGATTACCTCGTAATCGTTCTTACACCAATCTTTGATATTGACCAGCGTGTATTGTAACGGTGTTCCGTCTTCGCGGATGAATGTATTTCGTTCGCGCAATCTCTTGGATGAGGCAAAAACATTAGGATTGATGATCTCCTCAAGCAACCGATCGAATTCCGAATCGGACAATTTCACGCGATTCAAAGTCTCGAATTTCTGTCTGAAATTAGCCACGAGCGCATCCCTATCGTGAATATCATCACGATAGACATATTTTAATTGTTCAGTCAGCTTCCGAATAAAACTATCTTCTATCTGTTTTTCTCTACCCATACAGCTTTCATTGGGATTACAATACACCCAATTAAGTACAAATATAGTAAATTATTTGGTCATTACGCAACTGTAAGCTGCGAACATGAGGCATAATTATTTATTTTTTATCGAGTTAGCTTTATTGGTTAAATGTTCGACTTCCCGTTCTTTCAGTCTCGCCTGTTCTTCAAGTTCGATTTTCAGGCGGATAGTGTGTTCATATTCTTCAACGTCTTTTTTCATCTGACGGATTTTTGCGTTGTCGCGGTTTAATTCGAATAGCTCTTCCATTTCGGCGATGAGGTCGGGTATCGCTTCGCCTTTCATCTTTATATAGCGGTATTTCAGGTCGTTGTCGATGCGGTCATGGTTCGGTCGGGTAGCGAAATAGAGTGCCGGCGACAAGATCATACAGCTTATGAAAAAATAGCACTAATAAATGACGAATGGAGATTCAGGGCTGAAAATCACTCGGTGTTGGATTATTCTCGGCGGCAGTTCGGCGGGGATTTTGATTGCCTCGACAGATGCTTGCAGATTATCGATACCGGTTTGCGTTTTGGTATAGTTCTGCTCTATGCTCTCCAATCGTCCGGCAAACTGGATTATTATCGCCTGATGCCGCTCATGTTCTGTATATACGATTTGCACCAATCGTTGCGACAGGTCATTGTCACTTGATTATTGCGTGCTGTTTTTGCCGATAGTTCGGTCTTGATGGTTTTGACCATCGTCTCCTTGAAGCCTTCATACATTTCGTAGGACATCATATTATTTTCTTTCATGGTTGTATCGCTTCTTGTTTACAATTTCTGCTTGAGTTTGGTCATGCGTTCTCGCAAACGACGTTTCCGCTCCATTGCGGCAATCGCCATCGCTTCGGCGACGGTATTGAGCAATGCCGTGATGCGGGCGAGGTACTCTTCGGGACTCTCGCCGGGTTTGCGTTACAATTGAGCGAAGGACAATTCGACCGGCGAATTATTCGGCGGCAACGGAAGTTCGCCGATATTACCGCCGAAATTGATCGTCGGCCTATCCGTGTCGGTCTTTCCGCCACCCGTTCCGAACAGACCGGAGAAGGCCGAATGGTAGGTGCCTGCCGCCGCATGGAAGTCTTTGACAATAGCGCTTCGATGTTGGGTTTGCTGTTGCGCGTACGCAAAATGCCGATTCAGTTTTGAGAAGCTGAATTGCCGGTCGATCTTCAACCCCGAAAACTCGAAGTCGTTTTTTGAAAATAGAACGCCTTGTTTCCGGTCGGTATTTCCGCAATACTTGTAGCGGACGTCGATGCCTTGCTCTTTTAATCTACCTTCCAGATCGTTCCAACTCTTACACTTGGGCAGACATCCTTTGATCGCATCATATATTTCGTATTTGGTCTTGTCCGGTTCGCGCAATCGCTCCCGCTGCACGCTATCCTTTCCCGGCGCAAGATGCAACCCGTATTTGCGCTCCAGTTCCCGCAATACGGACATGGAACGGTCGTATTCGTGCGAGTCGCTGATCTTCCGAACGTTCTCATCGACCCGCAACGATACGATATGAAGATGCTCTCTGGAAATGTCCTTATGCTTGAAAACGATATAGGGCTGTTGGCCGTAACCCATGCGCTCCATGTACTCGCGGGTGATGTCCCGGAGCTGCTCGTCGGTCAGTTCATCTACCGGCGAAGGATTCAGCGAGGTATGGAAGACCGTATTGATGGTTCTTCGGTTGGCTTCGAGGTATGGCCGGAAACTCTCCATGCAGGCGTCGATATCGAGACGTCCGTATCGGTCGAACGGTTCGAGCATCTTCTGCCGGAAGAGGACTTCGGCTTCGCCTTTATCTACCTTTTCCTTGTTGTAGTACAAGGCCCCTCCGGGCGAGGAGCCCGACCTTATATTCGCAACCATTCCGCAGCTCGTTTAGCAAGATTCAGAATTTCAATACTCAGGGCCTTCAGTTCACGTGTCCGCTGTTCCAGCAGAGCGATCTGATGGGGTATTGCAATGTTAGAGAAGTGGCTGTTTACGGCTTTTACAATCTGGTTGTAGTTGTTCCCGATGCGCTGAAACTGGAAGTAAAAGTCGTTCAGCCGTGCGATGAATTGTACTTTCGAAGGGTCGCGTTTGACAACAACAAACTCCTCGCCGAAGATACGTTTGACGATAAAACGGCTGCGGTTGTGTTCCAATCCGGCTTTGCAAAGCAGTTCATTGAAGCGAATGTTCTGCTCTTCATTAAGCCGAAACGAGTATTTATAACTCGGCGTTCGGGGCTTTTTGTCGGTCTTGTCTGTCTGTTTTCGGTTGGTATTCATAATATCGGTTCAAAAGGCGTTCGACTTGGGAGAACGCCCGGCCTCGCAGAGCAAGCGTTTTTGTCCGACAAACTTGGGTTTGTCGGACAAAAACACAGCTTGCTGTTTCTTTGCAGAAACAAAAGTCCGCGGCGGAAAATTTTTTGTGAAAACTTTGAAAAGCCTCCGCTACGGCCTCCGAGGGCGGGTCTTTCCCGGTGCAATATTACAACCGTTTCGGGGCAAAAAAAATCCCTCGGTGCGGACTGGAGCGGTCGTGAGCGGACGTCGGAGTCGAGGTATTTCAGTCGGTTGTATCTTGCAGCATGAAAGGCTGGTTTTCTTATTCCATTCATTATTCCGATATAAACCGCATGAAATGGAAAACGGTATTTTGAATGGTTTAAAACATAAAACCGAACACACATGCTTTACGACTGCAAAACGAACAATCAATCTTAAAAACGTTATACCATGGCTTCATTAAAAGAAGAAAACAACCCTGCACCCAATCCTCCGAAACGTTCCCGTATCGAGGCCGAGGAGGAACAGATGCACCGGACTGATCGCCGGACTGGTTCCTATGGATTCGCCGGCCGTTATCCCGCTATAAACTTCATTAAACGGAAAACGGTATTTTGAATGGTTTAAAACATAAAACCGGACATACACGCTTTACGACAGTATAGCTAACAATCAATCTCAAAAACGTTCTCCCATGGATTCATTCAAAGAAAAAGACAAACTCGCACCGAAACCTTCAAAGCGTCCCCGTATCGAGGTTGATGAAGAGATGGTGCGTCGTATGATCGCCGGACTGGCCCCTTTGGATTCGCCAGTCGTCCGCCGGATTCCCGAACCGGAAGAGGAAGATACGGATACTCCTAAGGAAAACACCTCGGAAACGGTATCCGGAGCATCGGCACCGACGACTGAAAAAACAGACGTCGACACTCAAACGACTACTGTAAAGGAGCCGGACGGATTCCGGCGTAAAAGAATTTTGCTGCCCGATTTCGAACAGACCTTTTTCGCATCGGTGGATTGCCGTAACCGCTCGGCAATCTATGTCAGTGCCCAAACCAAGCGCAGAGTGTCGGCCATCCTCCACCTGCTGGGAAACGACAATACAAGATTAACGGCTTTGGTCGACAATATACTGCGCTTTGTCATGGACATTTACCGCGACGAGCTGAATTATCTCCACGAGAAGAAGAACAACAGACGACCGTTCTGAACGAAAAAGAGAACGACGAATCGTTCAAGCGACACCGGAAGAAGATGTACGAAAAGATGGGAATAGACATTGAAGAAAAGCGGAAGCAAGGCATGAAACTTCGCTAATCATTCTTACGATTCATCTTTTCAATAAAGTCGGGATAAAACGCCCGTCCTATCGGCAGCGTCGTATCGGAGCCGCAGAGCGTAAGGCTCGTGCGGGTATAGGCGGCGATGCGGTGCAGAGGGACGATGAACGATTTATGGATGCGCACGAATGTCGCGGGCAACAGTTCCGCAAGGCTTTTCAGACTCATTTGCGAAAGCGCCGGACGCGCGCCGCACAAGTGTATGCGCACGTAATTATCCATCGCCTCGATGTAAACGATCTCCCGAAGCGGTATCTTCACGTTTTTGTATTCGACCTTGACTGTGATCGCTTCTTCTTCCGATACGGGCTGCCGTGTAAGTTCCCGGAGTGTTCGTAACTGTTGCGCCTTTTCAACCGCGCGGCAGAAGCGGGGATAGGAAAAGGGCTTGTGCAGAAAATCCACCGCATCGAGGTCAAACCCGTCCACGGCATATTGCGCATAGGCCGTCGTGAAGACCAGAAAAGTCCCTTTCGGGATTTCGCGGGCCAGTTCCACGCCGCTGATCTCGCCCATCCGGATGTCCAAAAACAATAGGTCAGGAGCCGCGCGCTTCACCTCGCGCATTCCGACGACAGGATCGGAATAGCATTTCAACTCCATGCCGCCCATCCGCTCGCAGTAGCGGGCAAGGACACTCAAAGCAACGGGTTCGTCGTCTATGGCAATGCAGTTCATTTCAATGCAGTTTAAGATCGAGCGTTACGCGGTATTCGTCTGCTTCTTCCCGGATTTTGAGTACATAACGGCCGGGATAAAGCAGGTCGAGCCGCTTGCGGCAGTTGGCGATGCCGAAGCCGCTCTTCTCGGCGGACGGACGCACGACAATTGGATTGCAGGTTGCGAAATGCAGCGAATCGCCGTCGAGGGCCAAATCAATGAAAATATCGCTCCGCACATGGGACGATACGCCATATTTGAGCGCATTCTCCACGAAGGTGATGAGGATCATCGGGGCGATTACGGCATCGGGACGCTCGTTGCGGCTCTCGATCGAGAGATGGACTTCGGTGCGGTCGTTCATGCGGTTTTTCTGCAACTCGATGTACTGACGGATATAATCTATCTCGGCCCGAAGGGATACCTTGTCCTTCTCGGCGTTGGTGTACATGTACTTGGTCAGTTCCATGAACTGCATGAACGCCGTCTCGGCCCGCGTCACGTCAGTCAGCATCAGCCCGTAGAGAGTGTTCAGCGTATTGAAGAGGAAATGGGGGTTGATCTGGACTTTGTAAAGAGCCAGCTCCGCCTTCCGTCGTTCGTGTTCCGCAGCCTGCCGTTCGACGATCTGGCGGTAAAGCTCGGCAAGCGTGCCCACGGCGAAACTGAATGCCGCGACGACGACGTAGAGGAACCACACGGCCCGCCGGTGGAGAATCATCAATCCCGCACGGGGTGTTGCGTCGAATCCTTCCGGAGCATAAGCCCGGGGCCGCATCCGGGGCATGGCCTGCTGGGGAATCTCGAAGCGGTAGCGGGAAATAAGCCACGTCACAACGAGAGTGACGGCGATAACGGCAATGGCCGCGACAATCTGCCGATGGCCGCGAAACATGCGCGGAACGGCATAATAGCGGTATGCGAAATAAACGACGTAAAGCCACCCTACGAACAGCACGACGAACGGCGCGTTGCTCGCGGCCCAACGGTTGACCGGCAGCAGCCAGATCATGAAGGGCAGCAGTACGAGGCAAAAGGCCAGGTCGATCACAAGGGGCAGACGTTTGTTCGTGTGCATGCGGTTCAGCGGTTCATTCGTTTGCAAAGATAGGAAGATTCGCGCATTTGCAAAAATCCCCGGACGGTCGTTCGCCCCTGTTTTCATGCCGTTGGCCACCACACTGCGCGACAGTCGTTTTTTCTGTCTTACGATCGTGTATATTCGCTTCAGCAAACCAAAAATTGTTGTAGTTATGAAAAAGATCGTGTTGGTTCTCGCGGTAATGGCGTTTGTCGGAACCGTTCATCAGGCCGAAGGTGCTACTCGTCGTCCCCGTACGGCAACGATTCGGATCGGAGGCCCACGGTGGCATGTCGGAATGCGTCTGGCGAAGCGTCCGCACCGCTGCGTCGTAATCCGTTTCAGGGACATTCCCTATTATTACGCTGCCGGCGTTTATTACCGCAAGGTCGGCAAGGAGTATGAAGTGATCCTGCCCGAGATCGGGATGCAGGTTCCCGAACTGCCCGAGTATGGCGTTCGAACCATCGAGACCGACGACGGCATCCGTTTCGTCTACGACGGGGTAATCTATAAGGCCGTGCCGACAAAGAAGGGCGTGAAATACGAAGTCGTAGGATTCATGGAGTAAAAACACCTAAAAACAACGTATTATGAAAAAAATCGTATTGGCGACGCTGGCCGTATTGGCCGCATGTCGGATTGCCGCGGCACAACCCGCACAGAACCTGAAGCGGATGACCCCGCAACAGCGTACCGAGCAGCGCATCGAACGCATGGATGCCAAGCTGAAACTGACCGACGAGCAGAAGGAGCAGATCCGGATGTTCTGCGCCGAGTTCAATGCCCGGAAACTCACGCCCGAAGAGCGCAAGAAGGCCCTGACCGAGTTGAACGAAAAGATCGTATCGGTACTGACGGCCGAGCAGGAGACGATTTATCGCCAGATGCAGAAAGAGGCCGCCGCACACCGGAAAGCAGAAAAAAAGAAGGATAAAACGGAGTAATCCTATGTTGAGATTCGTAGCGGCTTTTCTTTTCCGGGGAATGTCTGCCGTCGCGTCGTTCGCCTTCGCCTCCGGCGATCGCGCGGCGGCGACAACCCTTCGGGAGCAAGCATTTCGCATAGCGGATCGTTCGGGTAACCCTATTTGATTTTAGGGCGTTTACGCCTAAGGATCGGCCGTCGATTAAAAAAATGAAAAAAGATAAAACCATGGGAAAACTGATCTTATTTGCAACGACTGTCCTTTGCCTTTCGTGCGAATCGAAGGGCGCGGAACCGGGGCAGCCTCAAGTTCCTGCATGGCAGGCTCCGGAACTCCTTGCAAGCGGATTCCGGTTTACGGAGGGGCCCGCGTGGTGCGAAGACGGTTATTTGCTCTTCAGCGATCTTTCCAACAATAAAATTTATAAATGGAATGAGAACGATGGCATTACGACCTTTTTAAGTCCCAGTGAAAGTTCGAACGGCATATGCTATGACGGCACGCGGTTTTGGGTATGCCGTCACATGGCCAGAGACATTGCTGTACTGAACAAAGAGGGCGAGATCGCATCGGTTGTCGGCTCGTATGACGGGCTTAAACTGAACAGCCCGAACGATATTGCCGTAAGCAAACAAGGGACCGTATACTTCACCGATCCGGATTACGGCGTCGAACCAGCAGACAGAGAGCTGGATTTCGAAGGGTTGTATTATGCGGTGAATGACAGCGACGGAGCCATCCTTGCGGATGATTCCCTGTCGAAGCCCAACGGCGTGGCGCTTTCGCCCGGCCACTCGAAGTTGTATGTTTGCGAAAGCAGCTCCAATACGATCCATGTTTTCGATCTGACCTCGGAGGGGATGCCCGCAAACCGAAGAGCGCTTTGCTGCATATCCGGAGACGGAGAGGTCGATGGCATTGCCTGCCATAAGAGCGGTTATCTCTTCATCGCCTTCTCGGCAGGAGGGATCGTAATAGTTTCCCCGGAAGGAGAACAACAGGGGCATATTGCATTCTCAGCAAAAGACAGGATTCGCAATCTATGTTTCGGGGAAGATGACGGAAACACACTCTTCGTAGCGGCAAGCCAGTCTCTGTATCGGGTGCGCCTGACCTATTGAAATGATGACATGATTCAAAAACAGAAGATAAAAATACGGATATATGAAAAACAGCACCTTATTTTATTTTACGGCATTGTTTGCCCTCGTGTCGTGCTCGACGGACGACACTTTGGAACAGGAGCAAGCTCCTGCCGGGAATGGCCTTACCGCAGCCATCGCCGACGGACTTCACGGGAATTGGAACAAAGGCGACAGGATAACGCTGTTTCACGACGGACAAACGATCAGCGTGGAAACGCTGGCATCCGGCGGTACATCGGGACTTTCCGGTTCCATCGAAGGCACGTTCATCGACAGCAATCCCTTGTATGGCGTGTACCCTACGGAGAGCGCGGTATCTTCCGACAGGGAAAGCATGACCGTATCCGTTCCCGCCACACAAACGGCGGAAGGCGACGGCTACGATGCGAAAGCCGCCGTATCGGTAGCCCGCACGGTCTCCGAATCCCTTACTTTCCATGCCATCGGCGGTGGCATAAAGTTGAACTTCCAGATGTCGGGTGTGACGAAGGTCGAACTGGAAAGCGTCGATGGATATGCCTTGGCTGGTACGGCCATGATAAAGTGGGACGAACAAGGAACGCCCGTCGTCGCCGAGACGAAAAACGCTGCCTCCATTCTGGTTTTCAACGCCGCCGATGATCCCGGCTTCACCCCCGGCAAGGACTATTATATCTCTACCTTGCCTTGCGACCTTTATAGCGGGTATCGGCTTTCCATCTATAAGGACGGCATGGTCGCCCACTATTTCGGCGTGCATCAGACCGTGGAACGGGCCGATTATATAGCCCCGACCGATTTGGCGGAAAGCGAGTTGGAGTTCGACGACCCGGACGCGCCGCTTGTGGAAGAGGAGCGTCCGGAACTGGATGCCACGACAACCGCTCTGCTGCGCCAATATCAGCAGAACCCGACGGAAGAGAACAAACAGGCCCTGTTGGATCAGATGGGACTTCGCTACGATAAAGTCGTGGCACGGAAGAAAGCCAAGCTCCGTGAACTGGAGCGGGATGCGAAAACACCCGACCTCGTGGAAGAAATGCAGGAGATTGTGGACGAAATGGTCGAGAATCGGGATATTCGTCTCGAACAGCAGTTCCTGCGGCTTATCGACCCGCGAGCCGACGACGACCCGAACGACGCATGGATGGTGCTGCGCGGCGCTTCGGCTCCGAATGCCTACATCGGCTATGCACCTGTGACAAACGCCGAATACGCCGCATTCAAAGCGGATTTCGTTTACGATGCGGGCAAAGAAAACTATCCGGTGGTGAACATCACGATCGCCGAAGCCACGACTTACTGCGACTGGCTCACGGCCCAAGACAACACGCACACCTATCGGCTTCCCACCGACGAAGAGTGGATTCTCGGTGCCGGGCACATGCCAAAGGATGTTACGATGAACTCGGGCCGCGTGGAATCGGGACTGACACCCGTGGATGCCTACAGTCAGACGACCGGAGCCTGCGGAGGCATCGACTTCTGGGGCAACTGCTGGGAGTGGACCTCTTCGACGGATGCAAGCGGTGCGTACATCATCAAAGGCGGCAGCTGGGATTCCGACCGGGATGATTGCCGCAGCGAGAAGTCGGATGTCGTGCGGAACGGTACGCAAGGCTACACTAACGTAGGTTTCAGGGTCGTAAGAACAGATTCCTTTTAATCCTTAAAACAACATTCCAACATGAAAAAATTGTTTTTAACAATGGCTCTCGCCATTGCGACGGCCACCGTTGTATCCGCACAAGGGAATGGCAAAGAGAATATGATCGTAGTTCCGGCAGTCCAGACGGACAAAGACAGCGGGAATAATGGCAACACCGCTACAAATTGCGGAATAAAGTTCAACATCCGGCTTTCGGGCGTGACGAAGGTCGAACTGGAAAGCGTCGACGGCAATCCGTTGGCAGGTACGGTAAGGGTCGAAACAGATGCCCTTGGGAAGCAATCGGTAAGCGACGTGGAAAACGCCGGCACCATCATCACGTTCAAAGCTGCGGACAAGTCCGGCTTCACGCCCGGCAAGGACTATTACATCTCCACTTTGCCGTGCGACCTCTACGGAGGGTATCGGCTTTCCATCTACCGCAACGGCCTTGTAGCTCACTATTTCGGCGTGCATCAAACGGTGGAGCTGGGAACATTCATAAGTCCAGCAGACTTGGTGGAGAGTGAGTTGGAGTTCGACAAGCCCGATGCCCCGCTCGTGGAAGAGGGACGGCCCAAAATGGATTCCCAAACGCACAACCTGTTTGTTCAGTACCGGAGGAATCCGACAGAGGCCAACAGACAGGCGCTTCTGGACCGGATGGGTGTCCGCTACGACAAGGTGGTGGCGAGAAAAAAGAACAAGCTCCGCGAGCTGGAGCGCGAGGCAAGAACTTACAGCATCGTGGAACACATGCAGGGGATCGTGGACGAGATGGTACAGAACCGCGACGTGCGGATTCAGCAGCAATTCCTGCGGTTCATAGACCCCCGGAGGGACGAGAATCCCGATGACGCATGGATGGTGCTGCGCGGTGCATCTGCCCCGAATGCCTACATCGGCTATGCGCCTATCACCAATACCGAGTATGCCATGTTCAAGTCCGGATTTACTTACGATAAAGGGAAGGAGAACTATCCGGTCGTAAATATCACGATCGACGAGGCCAAAGCCTATTGCAATTGGCTTACCGCGCAGGACAGGGAACATATCTACCGCCTGCCGAGCGAGGAAGAGTGGATTCTTGGTGCCGGGCACATGCCCAAGGATGTCGCCATGAACGCCAATCACGTGGAAGCCGGACTGACGGCGGTGGATGCCTACAAGCAGTCCGCCGGAGCCTGCGGAGGTATCGATTTCTGGGGCAACTGCTGGGAATGGACCTCCTCGACCGATGCAAACGGACAGTATATCGTCAAGGGTGGCAGTTGGGACTCCAAACGCGACGATTGCCGCAGCGAGAAATCGGATGATGTGAGGAACGGAACACGAGGTTATGCCAATGTCGGGTTCAGAGTGGTAAGAACCGATTTCTGACACCCCTTTCATCCCAAAAAGAGCAGCTCTGCCTGAAAATGAACTGCATTTAAATTTAATAACTGCTGATAAAAATCCGATTCGTTAAGAAAATAGGCATTATTGCAAAGGTTGTGTGCAGAGCTGGCTGATTATATCTGATGTGTCAACGATAAGCACATGGCGTCCGGGCCGCAGAAAGCCGCCTTTTCCGACGGTAGCGTTCAGCAAAATGCCGGGGATGGAAATCCGCAAGGCTCGCCCCTCGGGCGATTCGCATGGCCTTGCGGATTTTCAGCTCCGGCGATAAATTCCCTACCAGTGGAAAATTACATGAATATTAGATTACTGTGCGACTTTGAAGACGCCATTGAGTTTCTCGCTCAATGCCGCCATATCCCGGCCGATCTTGTCATTGGTAATTTGGGCGTAGATTTGGGTCGTGGTGATATGTTTATGTCCCAGCATCTTGCTGACTGTTTCCAGAG
>OLVO01002157.1_pt1 | contig 18631 bp, 10 predicted proteins | sample 1672571 | NCBI WGS metagenome assembly OLVO01 (sample SAMEA3136700, study PRJEB25190) | human gut metagenome | biome: human gut; feature: human-associated habitat; material: faeces | place: Austria | collected 2013
CCAGAGGCACCAGCATTTTTAGCTTTGACCCGCGCAGTCCTGTAGCAACCGCCTATGAGAAATTTACGAAGGAGGTGCTGGAGCATGAAAAGTGCCGCGAAAAACATTCAGCTCGCCAGCTATGACGATTTGTTCAAGACGGATGAAGAACGGCTGTCAGACACGCAGGAGCGTGTGCAGAGCCTGCCGCTTGACCGGCTTATGCCGTTTCCAAACCATCCATTCAAGGTGCTGGACGATGAGAAAATGCAGGAAACCGTGGAGAGCATCAAGGAACGGGGCGTTTTAGTCCCCATTCTGGTACGCCCCACAAATGACGGCAATTTTGAAATCGTATCGGGACATCGCCGTCATCACGCCAGCCTGCTTGCGGGTAAGACCGAGATACCGGCTATCGTGCGGGAAATGGACGATGATACTGCAACCATTGCCATGGTGGACTCCAATCTTCAAAGGGAGCATATTCTTCCTTCGGAAAAGGCGAAAGCGTATAAAATGAAGATGGATGCGATGAAACGCCAAGGCAAGAGGACAGACCTAACTTCTCCACCACTGGTGGAGAAGTTAAAAGGTAAGGAGGCGTTGACAACTGCCCGAATAGGGGCAGATGCAGGCGATAGTCATGAACAAGTGCGGAGATACATCCGCCTTAATGAACTCACTCCCGAACTGCTTGAATTTGTGGACGAGGGCAGGATTAAAATGCGCCCCGCCGTTGAGCTGTCCTATCTGAACGAGGACTGCCAGAGGGATTTGGTGGACGAAATCGACCTAAACGACTGTACCCCGTCCCACGATCAGGCGATCCGTATGCGAAAGTTTTTTGAAGAAGGCAAGCTGACTACGGAGGCGATCTCTGCGATTATGAGCGAGGAAAAGCCGAATCAGCGTGAGAAGATTGTTTTGCGTGGGGACAGGGTGCGAAACCTGATCCCGAAAAATATCCCCATCAACCAAACGGAGGAGTATGTCTGCAAGGCGCTGGAGCATTACAACAAGTTTTTGCGTAACCGTGCCGAGCGTGACAGCAGGTAAGGCGGAGTGTGTTTTTCTTCTTCCCCTTCCTCACACTCCAACCCCTGAAACTACCTGACTATCCGAAAGAATAAATCTATCTCTCCTGATTACAGCTATCTCACCTAACTCAATCTATCTCAGGAAAACGCACCATTCCAAAGCACAGGAGGTATGCCCTATGATGTAAGATTAACCTTTGTTTCACACCTTTGCCTGAAATGCTGTTTCGCATTACAATGGCGGCAGAAAAGGAGTGAAGCGCAATGAAAACAAAAACGATTGCTTTTTTAACGGCTCTTTTGCTGATCGTGCTTGCAGGCTGCAACAATGCCCCGCCGAATGAAGATAAGCCGCAGCCGTTTTCTTTTTCGGAGAGTGTTCAAAGCACCTCTGAATCCGAAGCGCCTGCGGGAAAGGAAAGCAAGGAGGTTGAAACAACGCCTGAAGCCGTGCAGGAAGTAAAGCCGGAAAAGCAGGAAGAAACGACGGAAACGGATACGGTCAGCACCGAACAGCCTCAGACTGTTTCTGAAACCGGGCAGGCGGCACAGCCCGCCGAACAACCCGATAAAGCGGATAAGACCGAACATTCCGTATCCACACCGCAGCCGGATATTCCAAAGGAAAGCGAAACGCCTGCGCCGCCTGAAACGGAAGAAACACCGAGCGAAACTAAAACTGACTTTGACATTGACTACTGGATTTCCTTTGCAAAAGGTTACGCTCAGAGCGTGGGGCTTCTGTTAGACAGCGAGGCGGTTTACTGTTGGGATAATCCGATCCGTGCCGGAGCGCACTGCAAATATCTTGAAAGAGATATTCACAGCCGCTTGGATCGGTACAAGGCTGACGAAGAAATTACAGCCGTATGGATTTGGGCGGAGGAAATCTCTGACGGAATCTACGACATCTATATCGGCTACGCTTAAATTTAATATTCCATTTTGAGGACGCATCGAAAAAAACGGTGCGTTTTTTCATTTCAAGGAGGATTTCAGATGAAAATTAAGAAACCAAAGCGCATTATGTCGCTGTTTCTTGCGGCGCTGATGTGCGTGACTTCCCTTGTGGGAATGGGTACGACCGCCTATGCCGCAGAGGAAACGGACGATGTGTACCTTATCTCGTTCCCCCGTGACGGGGACTCGAATTATAACGCCGAATGGGGACACGGCAGCCATACTTTTATGAACGGCTGGAAAACAGGCACTTCCCGTTATACAACTGTCCGTGCGATGGGATCATATACGGGAAATATCTGCTACTGCATTGAGATCGGCGTCCCGCAGCAGACCGGAGACAGCTTTACCAAAAAGGGCGAGGATTTTTGGGACAACTACCCTTCGTCCTATAACAGCACCATTTCTCCTGACGATATTAAGCTGTTCATCGGTCGTATCTTCCAGTACGGCTATACGGGAACCATCTCAACCTCGTGGCGTTCTCAGAACGAGGGCGGCGATAAGCTGGCTCACGCAGTCGCTACACAGCTTCTCATTTGGGAAACCGTCATCGGCGAGCGTGATGAAAACTTTAACAAGGTCAGCACAGGCGGCAGGGACGCTGTTTTGGATCAGATCAGCCGTAGCCACCCGCTTTATGATAAGATTATGAGCTACTACAACTCAATGGCGGCAAGTGTGCAGAAACACTCCAAGCTGCCGAGCTTCCTTACCAAAACGCCGGGGAGCGCACAGGAAATCGAGCTTGAATGGGATGGCTCTAAGTACACGGTTACGCTGACGGACAGCAACAATGTCCTTTCGGGATATAAGTTTTCGTCCAATGATTCGGGCGTTCAGTTCTCCGTAAGCGGAAACAAGCTGACGATTACTGCCGAGAAAGCGCCGAGCGACGGGCTGACGATTACCGCCGAGAAAACAGCGCAGAGAAAAGGCATTATCACTTGGACGGACGGTATCTATGGACCGAACGGCGGTGTGCAGGATACCGTAACCTATGCTCAGACGGTCAATGATCCGGTTAAGGGATTCCTTAAGTTAAAGGTTTCCTATGGATCAGCGAAAATCGTCAAAACCAGTGAGGACGGAAAAGTTGACGGTATTTCCTTCCGTATTCAGGGCAACGGCATTGATAAAACCGTTAAGACAGAAAACGGCGGTCAGATTCAGGTCGATAACCTAATGCCCGGAGTATATACCGTAACCGAGCAGGAATATGACCGCTACGAGCCGCAGGAGTCCCGCAGAGTAACCGTAGTTGCGGGACAGGTTGCGACCGTCAACTTCAACAACACACTGAAGCGTGGCGATATTGAGGTTATCAAATCCTCGGAGGATAACTTCAATGAGGGCGTGACCTTCCACCTTTACGGCACATCGCTCTCCGGCATTGCCGTGGACGAGTATGCGGTTACGGATAAAAACGGTGTGGCGACCTTTGAAGATGTGCTGATCAGCGGCACAACGCCGTACACCATTGAGGAAGTGGATACCGCTATTCGCTATGTTGTTCCCGCAGATCAGACCGCACCCGTCAAGTGGAATGAAGTCACTACCCGCAATTTCACGAATATCCTGAAAAAGTTTACCGTTACCGTGACCAAGAGCGACGCTGAGACGGGAACGGCTCAGGGGAACGCCTCGCTTGCAGGTGCAAAATACGGGATTTTCAAAGGCGACCAGCTAATTGACGAATACTATACCGATGAAAACGGTCAGTTTACCACAAAAGAATATATCTGCGGTGCGGACTGGACAATCAAGGAACTGGAGCCGAGTGAGGGCTATTTGCTCGATCCGACCGTCCATAAGGTCGGCGCAGAGCCGGAGCTTTATACCATCGAGCATAATCAGACCGCAAATGATGTAACGGAACAGGTCATCAAGGGCAATATCGCCATTATCAAACATACGGACGATGGCGAGACGCAGATTGAAACGCCCGAAGAAGGCGCAGTTTTTGAAGTGTATCTCAAGTCCGCAGGCTCTTTTGCGAACGCAAAGGAATCCGAGCGTGATACGCTCATTTGTGATGAAAACGGCTTTGCACAGACAAAGGATATGCCTTACGGCACATATACCGTCCATCAGGTATCCGGTTGGGAAGGCAGGGAGCTGATGGACGATTTTGATGTGTTCATCGCAAAGGACGCCCAGACTTACCGCTATTTGATTAACAACAGCAATTTTGAAAGCTATATCCAAGTAGTCAAGGTGGACGCAGAAACGGGCAAGACCATTCCCTATGCGGGTGCAGGATTCCAGATTTATGATTCGTCCGGCAATCTCATCACGATGGAGTTTACCTATCCTACCCCGACAACCGTTGACACTTTCTATACCGACGCTAACGGCTCGCTCGTAACGCCGGAAAAGCTGCCATACGGTCAGGGCTACTCTATCGTTGAGGTACAGAGTCCTTATGGATATGTCCTTGATTCCACACCCGTCTATTTTGATGTAACGGAAGAAAATTCTTCTGAGGAAAGCGGGGTAACAGTGATTAAAGTTGAAAAGACCAATATGCCGCAGAAAGGCACGATCAGCATTGAAAAGACGGGCGAGGTATTCTTCGGCGTTTTGGTAAGCGGCGGGACAGATGAAAACGGGCAGAAGCTTCCCGTTATCTATCAACCGATCTATGAAACACAGGGGCTTCCCGATACCGTTTATGAAATCCGTGCCGCCGAAGATGTGGTAACGCCAGACGGTACGCTGAGGTACAGCAAGGGCGAGCTGGTCGATACGGTTACGACCGATGAAACCGGCTTTGCAAAAAGCAAGGAACTCTATCTCGGAAAATATGAGGTAAAAGAGGTCAAGGCAGGCTATGGAATGGTGCTGAGCAGTGAAGTCCATACCGTAGAACTCATTTACGCCGGACAGGATGTAGCCGTGACCGAAACGGCGACTTCCTTTGTCAATGAACGGCAGAAGGTTGAGGTCAGCCTTGAAAAAGCGCTGGAGACAAACGAGCTGTTCGGTATCGGCAATAACGGAGAAATCAAAAATATCAGCTTCGGCTTGTTCGCCGATGAGGAGCTTGTGTCCGCAAGCGGCACTTCCATTCCGAAAGACGGTCTGCTTGAAATCATCACGCTTGATGAAAACGGCAGGGCGACCGTAGGGACTGACCTGCCTTTGGGCAGCTATTATGTAAAAGAGCTTGCGACGGACGAGCATTATCAGCTCAGCGGCGAAAAATATCCCGTTGTATTTGAGTATGCGGGACAGGAAGCCGCAACGGTTGTGATTGCCGTAAATGACGGAGAGCCGATGGAAAACAAGCTGATTTATGGCTCGGTGTCCGGCAAAAAGGTAGACGAGAACGGCGAGGGACTCGGCGGTGCGCTCATTGGTCTGTTTAAGAGCGATGATGTGGAATTTACCGAAGAAAATGCCCTGATGACCGTCGTATCCGGCGACGATGGCAGCTTCTCCTTTGAGAATGTGCCTTACGGAAGCTGGTATATCCGTGAGATCAAGCAGCCGACCGGATTCGTGCTTGACGATACCGTCTATGATGTGAATATCTCAGAGAATGAGCAAGTCGTTGAGATTGAAATCGTCAATGAGCTGGTGCGTGGCAATATCGCTCTTACGAAGGTGGACGCTGAATATACCGATACGAAGCTGACGGGCGCTGTGTTTGAGGTCTATAAGGACTCCAACGACAACGGCGAGCTGGACAGCGAGGACGAGCTGATCGGCACACTGACCGAAAAGGAAATCGGGCAGTATGAAATGAACGATCTGCTCTATGGGCGCTACTTCATTTTGGAATCAGCAAGCCCGGATTCGTATATCCGTGACGAGGGTGTGTACGAGGTATTCATCGACACGGACGGTAAGACCTATCAGGTGGAAAACACGGAGGGCAAAGGCTTCGCAAACGAGCCTATGCGTGGAAACCTGAAAATCGTAAAAACATCGTCTGACGGAAAGGTGGAAGGCTTCGCTTTCCGCATTACCGGAGCAAACGGCTATGATGTTACCCTTGAAACAGACGAAAACGGCGAGATTTTCCTTGAAGGACTGCGGATCGGCGAGTACAAGATTTCCGAAGTGAACAATTCGGCTTCCGCTATGTATATCCTGCCTGCCGACAAGGAGGCTGCGGTACAGACAGGCTCTACCACGGTCGTTGAAATGCACAACGAGCTGAGAGATACGCCGAAAACCGGAGATGACAGCAAGCTCGGTCTTTGGCTTGTCCTTGCGGGTGTGTCGGCAGCCGGCATAGCAGCCTGCGGTATTCTCGGATTTAAGAAAAAGAAGAAAAAGGAGGGTAACTGATGGAACTGAAAGCGATCATCGGAATTGCTTTGGTCGTCTTTATCGTAGGCGGCTTTATCTTTTTGCAGATCCGTAACAGAAAGAAAAAGTAAGAACTTCTGCGGGGGCGGGGCTTAAAAACTCCGCCCCTTTTTCTATTTTGGGAGGCTTAAATGAGAAACCTGAAAACGATTGAAAACCGAGTGCTTGCGGTGTTAAAGGAACACCCCGAAGCACGAAATGACGATATGAAGCTGTACCTGCTTATCAGCAAGGCGTGTATCTATGATACCCACGGTATCAGCCATTTCAGCTTTGAAGATGTGATGAGCAATTACAAGGCTTACGGTATCCCCTGCTTTGAGAGTATCCGAAGGACAAGGCAGAAGATTCAGGCGAAATATCCTGAACTCGGCTGTTCCCCCGAAGTACGCAGGGAAAGGCACAAAATGCAGCGTGTCTATTCCGACTACGCTAAAAGCTAAGATGGGAGGTAAAAGAAAATGGCAGCTAAGAAAAGCACAAACACCGCTTTGCAGCAGAAAGTAAAGGTGCTGGCGAAGCTCTATGATTCCGGCTGTAAAACCGAAAAGGATTTGAAGGCGCTGAGCCTGCAAAGCATTTTGAAAATCCCCGATATATCTGTTTCCGATATGACGGTTATCACAGAGCTTCAGGAACAGATTGCAAAAAACAGGCTCTTTTCCTATTTGGGAGGTGCTGATGATGAGCAGAAATCAGAACAGAACGACGGATAGGCATATTATCTGGAGCGATATGAATCTCAACCCTGATGATTGGCGTGACAGCTATAAGGATTTCCTTGAAATCAATGAAATCGACGGGAATCCGAATGACGAACACGGGCTGTACGAATATATGGTTGAAACCAATGGCGAGTATCTTTCCGATGAACGGGAAAATCTTAATGTCCAGCTTGCTCAGCCGATTATTGTCATCGGCGACATCGGCAGATGGAACGGCAGAGTGATGGGATACAAGATGATTGATTCCGGCAATATTAAAGATTGCCTTTATTCTGATACGGATATGACCGAGTGGTATGTAGATCGGTACGGCGACCTTCGTGCCGACGCTGTTCATCACGACGGGACAAATCACTATCTGTACCGTGTGTTTAAGGATACTGCCTCGCCGGAACAGATTGAACGCTTACAGGAAAAAATCTATTACGGCAAAGCGACAAGGGCAGATATAACAAGGGTAACAAAACGGCTCGGAGATGAAATAGCCGCAGTTTACGGCTTTCATATACCGAAACAAAGAACAGCAATGGAGCAAGCGAGGTGAGAAAATGAAAATCCGACCGCTTCATACGGACGAACAAAAATACACTTACAGGCAAAGTACGCAGATCGAGGGACAGACCGGAAGTATCGGTTATCTGCGTGGCGATTTCGGCGCAGGCGGCAAAGAGTTCTTTTCCTCTTGGTTTGACCACAGGCGGGATTTGAAAACAGATGAGTTCAAAAGTGCTCTGGACGAGGTTATCAACGCCCTGCGTTCCGAAGAATACGGACTGTTAAAGAGCCGCACGGCTATGGCGCAGTATGCGGGGAAATATCCCGTCAGCGCCTTTCAGGGCAACTATACGACCGAGTACGGTTTCCGTGCCGATACCGAAAAACACAGCTTCTTGATACGGTGTAATCCTGCCCGTGGGGACTACAATTTTTACTGCTACTGCTATGTGCGGGAATGGCTTGACCGCCATATGGAAAAGGCGAGCCGTGGAATCCGCTTTATCACGCCGGATTACAAAGAAAAATTCAAAATCCCCGATGGAGATAAAATCAGGATCACTTTAAGCGACGGGGAACAGCTTGACCGCACCTGCCGATATATTGACGACTATCATTTAGAGGTTGGCAGCAACCTCTACCATATCTGCGAGTTTGCCGAGCGGATGGAGCAAAACGGCAATACCGTGATTCCGCTCCGTTCTTCTCTGCCGGAGCAGTGCTATGTGTTCGTGCAGACGGAAAACTGCGTCGGCATTGTCAAAAAGGGCGAAAGCGGATTTTACCGCACGGATATTCAGGGAGGCAAGCCCAGTGAAACAAACGCTCTTGTGAATGAGATGAATGAAAAGCTCGGCTTGTCGAAAGGTCAGGCAGAGGCAATGAAGGCAGGCTCAATGTTCGGTTGGGATACCCCTGCCGCCGATCCGAAAAGCTATGATAAAAACGGTATTCCCGTAAGACCGAAACAGAAAGACTATGAAAGATAGGAGGTGCATAACCGATGGCACGAAAGTACGACCTGATTTCCGAACTGTACCGCCGTACCGCACACGCTGTTGTTTCCGATGTTCAGAACTGGCAAGCCTTTTTGCGCTGCGCCTGCCGGAACTATCGTCTGCGCTTTGACGAGCAGCTTCTCATCTACGCTCAAAGACCGGACGCAACGGCAGTGCTGGAGATCGAGCGCTGGAACGACAAATTCGGGCGTTGGGTAAACCGTGGCGCAAAGGGTATCGCCGTATTTGAGGACGCCGACCGGAGCAGGCAGCGCTTAACCCATTACTTCGATATTTCCGATACCCACGCAAGCCGCTACTCCCGCCCCGTCCCGATTTGGGAGATGAAGCCGGAATATACGGACGATGTGATCGAATCCCTTGAAAACACCTTCGGCGAGCTGGAAAACAGTGAAAGCCTTGCGGACGCTGTGCTGAGCGCCGCTAAAAACGCCGTGGAGGATAATATCCCCGACTATTTGGGCGATCTGATGTATGCCGCAGATGACAGCTTCCTCTACGGTCTTTCGGAGGATATGATTACCGCTATGTATAAGAAGGCGGTAACAAACAGCGTGGCATATATGATGATGACAAGGCTTGGGATAGATACCGAGCCGTTTTTTGAAGCGGAGGATTTCTCTGTCATTACAAATTTCAATACGCCGGAAGCCTTAAACGCCCTCGGTATTGCGTCAAGCGATATTGCGGAGATGGGGCTTGGGGAAATCTCCCGTACTGTTCTTGCCCTTGAAAGGCAAAATCGCATCATTGCGGACAGAGAGAAACCGGAATACAATAAGGCTGAAAATAAAAGCGAAAGGAGCTTTGAAAATGAACGAGCTGACATACACAATGCAGGGCGATTACAATCTTCCCGACTTGACAACGCCCAAGCAGCCGGAAGTGACTTTGGGCAGGTACGCTCAGATGAGACGGAAATTTCTCAAAGAACACCACAAAATCCGGTACTACAATCTTCTGACGAACTGTACCCTGACACAGCATTTGGCGGAAACAGAGCAGACAGCGATGAAGCTGGAAGAAACCCTGATGAAGCAGATGGCGGCGCAGGAGGGCTTGACCGAGAGCCTGAAAGCGGCGGATATGATGAAGTGGGTACAGGGAATGAACAATCTGAGGAACAGAGTGCAGGAGATCGTGAAAGCGGAGATCATCTTCGCTTAGATTATTACGACCGAAGCAACGAGGACAAGAGCCTGCCGTTTTTCGGCGGGGACGATACCATTCGTGAAATCCTCGGTACAACGCCCCACCTGAAAGCCTCGAAAGAGGAAATTCGTGCTTTCTATGAAAGCAATCCCGATAACGCCGCCCGTACCGAATATATCAAGGGTATTTTCAATAACGATTATACTGAACTGATTTTGAGCGACGGGCGGCGAGTCGGGTACAAAACTTGGCAGAATGTGCTTCAGCTTTGGGAGGGAAATTATGCAGATCGAATAGCACAAGGTTTCTATGATTGGGGCGTGATCGCACAGTATTTTGAGGCAATGCGGCTGCTCGGCGAATTGCAGGATACGATGAAGCCGTTACCGTCCGTAGACGGGCAACTGAACTTTTTGGATATGCAGGCAGAGGAAAAGACCTCTGCTTTTTCTTTTTCTCAGGAGATTATCGACGCTGTTCTCACTCGTGGAAGCGGCGTATCGGAGGGAAAGTTCCGTATCTATGAGCAGTTTGAAAAGAGCCTATCCACAAAGGAAAATGCCGATTTTCTGAAAAATGAATACGGTTGGGGCGGTGCTTATCCCGTTATTGTCGGCGCAGGCATTGACGAGCAGCACGACGGGAAAGGCATTTTGATCTCAAAAGGCATTGGGGACGATAAGCCGCATATCCGGCTGAATTGGACTCAGGTTGAGAAGCGGATAAAGGAATTGATACGGCTTGACCGCTATCTCAATCCAAAGGAAAAAGAGATTTATCCGCAGTGGCTTGAAAAGCAGGAGGAACGCCGAGCGGAACTTGCCGAAGAACAGAGAAACCGTGAAATCCTCTCCTCTGCTCCGCCCAAGCAGGAATCGGCGCAGGCGGCTGAAAGCGAGCCGCAGCAGGAAGCGCAGTATGCCTATCATCACGGCGATACGGTATATATCGGCGCTGACGAGTATGAAATCCTTGCCTTTGATGATAAGCGTGTCGTTCTTCACGATATGCAGTATCCGCTGTTTCAAAAGGAATTGGAGAGAGCAGAGTTTGACCGCAGGGTGCGAGAAAACCCGATGAACGACCACCTGAAGGTAACGAATCAGGCGGCGGTTGCAGAGCAGCAGCCTCGTTTCAATTCTATCGAGTTTGAAAAGCTCATTCCCCACCATATGCGTTTCAAGGAAACCGATTTGGTAAACGGCAATGAGATGTATTGGGTAACGCAGGAGATTTTTACTGCCGGGGATTTAAGGAAGTTCCAGCAGGCTGTTCAGAGCTACGACGGGGATATTAAAAAATTCTATGTTACACCCCGTGATCTAAGCCCGTCCTACTCTTTTGAGGAGGATATGGAAAACAAGGTTTTGGCAGTTGTCACGCCCGATACTATCCTGCAAGACGATTATATTCAGGCTGTCCGAAACGAAGGACTTGGCGATTACCTTCAGCCGGAGGAAAAAGCTGATTCGGCTGAAGCACCTGCCTTTGACATTGGTATGGGGTATCTCGGAAACGGTCTTACCGTCTGGAACAGAGCCGTTGAGGAAAACGGCGATTACCAAACGATTGCTCATATCAGCAGCGAGGGCGAAATCCGCTACTATGTGGACGGACTGCCCGATGATGTAGTGTCAAGGATTGAGCAGGCGGCGGCACGGGAACAGCAAAAAGCGTTGTTTTCTGCCGCTTATAAAGTCGGAGACAGAGTGTATTTGGACGGAAAGCCTTTTGAAATCACACGGGTAGATGACTGGAATGTGGAGTTGATGGATCGCTCTGTGCAAAATCCGCAGCCCCGTTTGGAGCAAAAGGACAGCTTTATGCGGCTTGTTCAGCAGAACGAGCGCAGCGGCTTTACGGACACTTATCGTCAGTACAGCGAAATTAAGAGTGCTAATCCCGACAGCCTCGTGCTGTATCAGATGGGCGATTTCTTTGAAGCCTACGGTGCGGACGCACAGACCGTAAGCGAAGCGCTGGAGCTGAATCTTGCTTCCCGTTCTATCGGCGGCAATCAGCGAACACAGATGTGCGGCTTTCCGGCAAACCGCTTGGAAACCTATGTCAATATGCTGCTTGACCGTGGCTTTGATGTGTCGGTCTGCTCTTTGGAAAACGGAGAGCGCAGCACCCGAAACATCGTATCGACCAATAAGGAAGATCCGGTGCAGTCGAAGCCGGTCGGCAGGATCGACTATCTGCATACGGACGGGACGGTGCGGGAAAGCGTTGAATACACCAGCCCCTATCAGTTGGAAAAGGATATAAAGGAAGAAAATTACTACGGTGTTCCTTTTACCGTCGTTTTCTATAAGGATAAAGACGGGAACACCATACCGCAGGATTTTATCAGCGAGCTTGCTCCGCCGCAGAGCATAGAAATCATTGATTCGCCCTATCTTGCAAACGACAGGGCAGATGAAATGCTCAGGCAAGCGGAGCAGATTGCAGGAGAAAATACGCTTCCGCCCGACGAAAGATTTTTCGTCATTGAAACCGATGATGGCTATGCCATTTGGGACGATTTGACGGAAGCGATCTATATCGACGATGAAGGCGTCAGCGAGGAGTTTAAGAGCGAGTGGCAGGCAAACGACTACTTGGAGCAGGTCAAGAAATCTGTTTCCGAAAAGGAAGCTGCCGAATGGCTTTATGTGGAACGGGCAAAGCAGGACACATCTGCTAAGCAGCCTGAGCAAAATGAAGCCGAGCCATTCACGCCTGCTTTCAGCCAGCCGAAGCGCTCACGGGTACAGACCTTTGATCTGCACCCTGAAATCCCGCTGTCCGAACGGCACACCTTTGACCTTGCTTCTCACGAAGTGCCGGAGGCAGGCAAAAAAGAACGCTTCCGCAGAAATATGGAGGCAATCAGGGTACTGAAGGAATGTGAGTTTGACAATCGCTTTGCAACGCCCGAAGAACAGGAGATACTATCACAGTATGTCGGTTGGGGCGGTATTCCAGAAGCATTTGATGAAAATAATCCCTCGTGGGCGGACGAGTTTATCGAGCTTTATACCGCCCTTTCTCCCGATGAGTATGAAAGCGCAAGGGCAAGCACCCTGACCGCTTTCTACACCCCGCCCGTTGTCATTTCCTCGATCTACAAGGCAATGGAGCAGATGGGATTTAAGGAGGGCAATATCTTAGAGCCTTCCTGCGGTATCGGCAACTTTATCGGTATGCTGCCCCAGTCTATGCAGGACAGCAAAATCTACGGCGTGGAGATTGATAAGATTTCGGCGGGTATCGCACAGCAGCTTTATCAGAAAACCTCGATAGCGGCGCAGCCGTTTGAGGAAGCAAATATCCCCGACAGCTTTTTTGACGCCGTGATCGGAAATGTGCCTTTCGGCGATATTCGAGTGAATGACAGGAGGTATAACAAGCATAACTTTTTAATCCACGACTACTTTTTTGCGAAATCCTTAGATAAGCTCAGACCGGGCGGCGTGATGGCGCTTATCACGAGCAAAGGCACAATGGATAAGGAAAATCCCGCCGTGCGGAAATATATCGCACAGCGAGCCGACCTGCTCGGCGCTATTCGCCTGCCGAATAACACCTTTAAGGGAAACGCCGGAACAGAGGTCGTTTCGGATATTTTGATATTACAGAAGCGGGACAGGCTTATTGACCTTGAGCCTGAATGGGTACACCTGAACACCGATGAAAACGGCGTGAAGATGAACGCCTACTTTGTCGATCATCCCGAAATGGTACTTGGCGAATGGAAAACCGTGTCCGGCAGATTCGGCGAGGAAGATACCGTTATCCCTTATGAAAACGCTGACCTTGCCGAGCTTTTGGACGAAGCCATTTCCAATATCCACGCAGAGATCACGGATTACGAAGTGGACGAGGAACTGACCGAAGAAGATAACTCCATTCCCGCCAATCCCGAAGTCCGCAACTTTTCCTATACGGTTGTGGACGATAAAATCTATTACCGTGAAAATTCCCGAATGACGCCGGTGGAGTGTTCCGCTACGGCAGAAAACCGCATTAAGGGTATGATTGTCATTCGAGATTGTGTCCGCAGCCTGATTGAAATGCAGACCGCAGACTATCCCGATTATGAAGTCGAAAAGGAACAGCAGAAGCTAAATGCGCTTTACGATAACTTTTCCAAGAAGTACGGGCTGATCAATTCCCGTGCGAATGTATCCGCATTTTCGCAGGACAGCTCCTTTGCCCTGCTTTCCGCACTGGAGGTGCTTGATGAGAATGGGGAGCTTGAACGCAAGGCGGATATGTTCACGAAGCGGACGATAAAACCGCACACCCCTGTTACCTCGGTGGATACCGCCAGCGAAGCGCTTGCCGTATCTATGGGCGAAAAGGCTCAAGTGGATATGGAATATATGTGTTCCCTTACGGGCAAAACCGAGCAGGAAATCTATGAGGAATTAAAGGGCGTTATCTTCCTAAACCCGATGTATGGCTACGGAAACAGCACCGAGCGAAAGTACCTGATGGCGGACGAATATCTTTCCGGCAATGTGCGGGAAAAGCTCGCTTGGGCGAAAAAATCCGCAGAGGTCTACCCCGAAGATTACAAAATCAATGTGGAAGCGCTGGAAAAGGTACAGCCGAAAGACCTGACTGCCAGTGAGATTTTCGTGCAGCTCGGCACGACTTGGCTGCCGGAAGAAATCGCACAGCAGTTTATGTATGAGTTTTTGGATACGCCCAGATATGCACAGTGGAATATCAAAGTCCATTACTCAAAGCTGACGGGCGAATGGAATGTGGAGGGAAAATCCTATGACCGTGGGAACCTGAAAGCCTATAATACCTATGGCACAAAGCGGGTAAACGCCTACAAGATTATTGAAGATACGCTCAATATGAAAGATGTGCGTGTTTTTGACTATATCGAAGATGATGAGGGTAAAAAGAAAGCTGTCCTCAATAAAAAGGAAACGGCTATCGCCCAGTCTAAGCAGGAGCTTATCAAGCAGGGCTTTCAGGATTGGGTATGGCGTGATCCCGCAAGACGGGAAAAGCTGGTGCGGCTGTATAACGACAAGTTCAACAGTATCCGTCCCCGTGAGTATGACGGGAGCCATATCATTTTCAGTGGGATGAATCCCGAAATTGAGCTTCGGGAACATCAGAAAAATGCGGTCGCTCATATCCTTTACGGCGGCAACACCCTTTTAGCACACGCCGTGGGCGCAGGCAAGACCTTTGAAATGACTGCCGCCGCTATGGAATCCAAGCGGCTCGGACTTTGCAATAAATCCCTTTTTGTCGTGCCGAATCATTTGACGGAGCAGTGGGCGGCGGAGTTCTTGCAGCTCTATCCTGCGGCGAATATCTTGGTCGCTACCAAAAAAGACTTTGAAATGAAAAACCGAAAACGCTTCTGCGGCAGGATTGCCACGGGCGATTATGACGCCGTGATTATCGGTCACTCGCAGTTTGAAAAAATCCCGATTTCGATTGAACGGCAGAGGGCTGTTTTACAGCAGCAGCTTGACGATATTATCGAAGGGATTGCGGATATAAAGCGAAACCGTGGCGACCGTTTTTCGGTCAAGCAGCTTGAAAAGACGAAAAAATCCCTGCAAACGAAACTGGAAAAGCTGAATGATCAATCAAGAAAGGATGATGTCGTAACCTTTGAAGAACTCGGTATAGACAGGCTTTTCATAGATGAAAGTCATTATTACAAGAATCTGTATCTTTACACCAAAATGAGGAATGTGGGCGGTATCGCTCAGACGGAGGCGCAGAAATCTTCCGACCTTTTTATGAAATGCCGTTACCTTGATGAGATTACCGGAGGGCGTGGCGTTGTGTTTGCGACGGGTACGCCGATTTCAAACAGTATGGTTGAACTGTATACCATACAGCGGTATTTGCAGTACCGGACGCTGCAAGAACACGATTTGCAGCACTTTGACGCTTGGGCGTCGATGTTCGGCGAGACGGTCACGGCAGTCGAGCTTACACCAGAAGGAACAGGATACCGAGCGAAAACACGCTTTGCGAAATTCAATAACCTGCCCGAACTGATGGCGATGTTCAAACAGGTGGCGGACATCAAAACGGCGGATATGCTCAATCTTCCCGTACCGGAAGTGGAGGATCACAATATCGCCGTGAAGCCGTCGCAGGTGCAGAAGGAAATGGTTGCTTCTCTCGGCGAACGAGCCGAAAAGATAAGGGGCGGCAATGTGGATTCCAGCGTAGATAATATGCTGAAGGTTACGAACGACGGGCGGAAGCTCGCCCTTGACCAGCGAATGATGAATCCAATGCTGCCCGATGAAGAAGGCAGTAAAGTCAACGCCTGTGTGAATGAGGTGTTCCGTATATGGGAGGAAAACAGCGATAAAAGGCTGACGCAGCTTCTATTTTGCGACCTCTCCACTCCAAAGGGCGCAGGCGAATTTTCCGTCTACACGGACATACGACAGAAGCTGATCGAGCGTGGTATTCCCGAATCGGAAATCAAGTTTATCCACGAGGCGGATACCGAAACAAAGAAGCAGGAGCTGTTCAAAAAGGTACGCCGTGGCGAAGTGCGAATCCTGATGGGCAGTACACAGAAAATGGGTGCGGGGACGAATGTGCAGAACAAGATCATTGCTTCCCACGACCTTGACTGTCCGTGGCGACCTGCCGATCTGGAGCAGCGAGCCGGAAGAACGGTGCGGCAGGGCAACGAAAACCCAAAGGTCGGTCTGTACCGATATGTTACTGAAGGCACTTTTGACGCATACTGCTGGCAGCTCGTTGAGGGCAAGCAGAAGTTCGCAAGTCAGATTATGACGAGCAAATCGCCCGTGCGTTCCTGTGAAGATGTGGACGCTACTGCTCTTTCCTATGCGGAGATCAAAATGCTTGCGGCAGATAACCCGCACATCAAGGAGAAAATGGACTTGGATATTCAGGTGCAGAAGCTGCGCCTTTTGAAGTCTAATTATCTTTCCGAAAAATATGAGCTGGAGGACAAAATCATCAAATATTACCCGACAACAATCGCCCGGATAAAAGAGACGATTGCGGGGCTGGAAAAGGATAGATCTCTTGCAAAAGAACACCCGAAACCTCTTGACGATACCTTCGTAGGAATAGAGGTTAAGGGTGTTTCTTATTCCGAAAAAGCGGAAGGCGGACAGAAAATCATTGACGCCTGCAAAGAGATGACCTCGCCTGATCCCGTCCCTCTCGGCAAGTACAGAGGCTTTGATTTGGAGCTTTCCTTTGATACCTTTGAGAAAGCCTATCAGGTAAAAATCAAGGGCAGCCTTTCCCGTTCCGTCTCTTTAGGCACGGACGCTATCGGCAATATTACCCGAATCGACAATGCCATTGAGAAAATTCCTGAACGGCTGGAGGCAAAAAGCAGGGAGCTTTCAACCCTCGAACAGCAATTTGCTACTGCGAAAGCAGAGGTTGAAAAACCGTTTGACAAGGAAGAAGAACTGACCGAAAAGACAAATCGCCTCAATGTCTTAAACGGCTTGCTCAATGTAGACAAGCGGGAAAATGAGCTGGTGGACGGTGCGCCGGACGAGGGCGACAGCGTACCTGTTTCAAAGGAAAGAGCCTATGAGCGATAATCCTTTTGCGGTATGGGAGAAGTCTCATACCGCCTTTACATAGTAAGTTCTCTGAACTGCTGTGTCAGTAAAAATAGAACTGTGGCTTCCTTGTGCGGGCAGTGATTTGTCTTTATAATATGAGACATCATACAAAGAAAAGAGGTAAAACCCGATGGAAGAAAACTGTTCTATCAAACTGTTTGAAAGCGATCTTGAAAGTATGCTGTCTCAGGTACTCGCTAAAGCCCGTTCCCGTGATGAGAAATTGAAGGCTGCAAAGGAAAAGTCGGCAAAGCTGAAACATCAAAACGAGAAACTCAATGCTGTCTTGGATTTGGAAAAGCCATCTGCTCTTACCGAAGAAGAATGCGAACTTTTAATCCAGTACCTGCTTGCAGAAAACAATGTTGTATTGGAAGAATACCGCATTTGTTATATGCGAGGGCTGATGGACGGAATGGAAATCAAAAAAATTGTAGAGTAAAAGTTTACATAGCCGCTTGGTTTTACAAAAAATCAAGCGGCTATATCTATCACGGCAAGGTGGAAAAAGACATAGCGCTGTGATATAATAAAGTGGCTCTTTGAGAGTCAATGTCAAGAAAACTGAGGTTATTTGCCTATGAAAAATATTTTTATTCACGGCTTAGGACAAAGCAGCAAGGCGTGGGATACCGTCAAAAATGAATTGGAAACGAAGGGGATTTCTTCTATCGTTCCTGATTTATTTGAACTTGCAAAAGGCAAAGAATTAGACTATACCACAGTATATCAGACATTCAACAAGCTGTGTGAGTCTTACCAAGACAAACTAAATCTTTGCGGATTGTCCCTCGGTGGATTAGTTGCGCTAAATTATGCTATCCAGTATCCGAAAAAAATAAACTCTCTTGTATTGATCGGAACGCCGTTTGAGATACCGAAAGGACTGCTGAAATTCCAAAACATTGTATTTAGATTTATGCCCAAAGCTGCATTTCAGAATATGGGGGTAAGCAAAAAAGACTTTATTCGTTTGAGCAAATCAATGGCTGAACTGAATTTTATGAAGTCGGCGGCAATGCTTGATTGCCCTGCTCTTATTCTTTGCGGCGCAAACGATAAAGCAAATATGGAGAGTGCAAAGCGGTTTCACGAAGCGATGAAAAACAGCAAGTTGGTCATTGTGGAAGATTCCGGTCACGAAGTAAACAAGGACAATCCGAATGAGTTAGTCAGTGTTTTGCAAGACTTTTGGGCAGACAGGTAGAAATGAGGTTTTTATAATGAATGAGAGAGAAAGCATTATCCGTTTATGGTTTGATATGTGGTTGAAACAGCAAGACTTAGGAATAGATAAAATTTTTACAGAAGATGTTGTTTATACGGAAAGCTGGTGT
>OLVO01002170.1_pt1 | contig 18549 bp, 10 predicted proteins | sample 1672571 | NCBI WGS metagenome assembly OLVO01 (sample SAMEA3136700, study PRJEB25190) | human gut metagenome | biome: human gut; feature: human-associated habitat; material: faeces | place: Austria | collected 2013
CAGAAATCTCTTTCTTCTTCCCAGCCTGTCGCAACAGCGTCTGTAGTTCCGCCACATCCCGCGCCGTCATGCATCGCCCGTTGACGCTGCGGAGTGTGAGAAACGCCTCCTTCTGCTGATTTTCATATTGAAGCACCAGCATGTTGTCCACGCGCAGATGGCTTCTGCGGAGTATCCCTGAAAGCACCTCCTCCCAGGATGCCGTCACATCCGCCGCCTGTTCCATCTGGTTGGAAAATTCCTCCAGAATCGCCGCCAGCTCCTCAAACGAGCGGCCGACTTCGGTTCCTTTTCCTGCCATCGTCTCAAGCAGCACCGTGGTCGTCTGCTCCGGTTTTAAAATTTCATTCAGCATCTCCGAAATCAGACGGATTCCCTCTTCCGCCCCCTGTCCGGTATGACTGCCCGGGTGGAAATTGTAGCAGTTTCCCGGCGTATACTCCATCCGTTTCAGATCATCCGCCATCGTCATCCATGCAAACTCTCTCGTGTGCGCATCCTTCGAGCACGGATTCAGCGTGTACGGCGCATGTGCCAAAATGCGCTCGATTCCATGCTCCTTACTGTAAGAAAGAAACGCTGCGACATCCGCCTCGTCGATGGCTTTCGCCTTGCTTCCTCTCGGGTTTCTTGTAAAAAACTGAAAGGTATTCGCCCCGATGGACACCGCCTCTTTTCCCATGGCAAGATATCCTTTGGACGATGATAAATGACATCCTATTGTCAGCATAACTTCTATTCTCCTTTATTTCCAAACCACAACTCACCGATTCTCTGCGAGCCGCATTACTTAAAGCACAATTTTCCGGTACGGAATTCCCATCTCCGAGAGTGCTTCCTCCTCCCGCTTCTGACACGTAAAGAGCAGCACCTGCGTCCGGTTTTCCGCCAGCCATTTCAAAGTTTCTTTCAGCCGGTTTTCATCGTAAAACGCAAACGATTCATCGAGAATCACCGGCAGCTCCTCCTCGCCGCAGAGCACATCCATCGCCGCCATGCGGAGCGCAAAGTACGCCTGCTCGATCGTGCCGCGGCTGACCTGTTCAAGCGGCACATATTCGTCTGCGGTGTGAAGGCTGATCCGCAGATTCTCATCCATATTCACCTGCAGATAGCGGCCATTCGTCAGCGATGACAGCGTTTTTGACATCTGCTGTTTTAAGCGGTCGCCGATCCGGCTCTGCATCTGTACGGAGAGACTCTGGATCGTCTCCCCCGCCATGGAAAGCGCATCGAGTTCTTCCTGCAGATGATCTTTTTCCGTCATGGAAATGCAGAGCTCTTCGTATTCACTCTGCAAGTTCGACAGCACCGTCTGTTTCTGCCCCAGCTCCTGCTTCAGGCGGTCCACATTCCACTGCTGGCGGCGGATCGCCTGCTCCTCCGGCTCCGTCACGACCTGCTCGACCTCCGTTTTCCGGTGACGGAACAGACTGTACGCCAGATACAAGAGCGCCGCAATCGCAAGCCCGAGTCCCGTTCTCGTCAGCAGCGAATCAATATGGAAGAACTGCAGAATGCATAAGAACAAGAGAAATCCAGCCAGCGCCACGCACGCGGCACCCCATTTGCGGCTCTTCCGAGATTCTTTTTTCATCTTCCGCACCCGTTCGATCGGCACATCCTTCTGATAAATATCCCGCTTCATCTGCTCTTTCGCCTGCTGCAGATTCTCCTCGCTCTGACGGCACTCCTCCGTAAAAACGGAAATTTTCGTCTCAAGTTCTTCCTTCCGTTTTTCCAGTCCCGCCAGCGTCTTTTTCTGTTCCTGCTCCAGGCGCTTTCTCTTCTGCTTCAGCAGATCCAGCGCCGCCGCCACATCGAGCTCTCCATCGCTGCTCCCCTGGTAATTTGCCATATAGTTCCGCAGCTCATCCGCAAGCCCTTCCTCGGTTCTTCCTTTTAACTGCCCGATCGAAGCCGTATTATCATACACAATCTCACTGACACCGCCGAGCAGCATGGAAAGATCGCCGTCCTCCACGGAGAGCACCTCGCCGTCCGTCAGGCACACCAGCTTTGCATTGGCGTTCTGCCGCCCGAAATTCCGGGTCAGGCGGAACCGTTTGCCGCCGCTTTCAAGCACCATCTCTCCCGCATAGTATGCCGGATTTTCCCATGGCTCATAACGACTGTAGACATCATTTTTTGCCGCCCGCCCCCGGCCGCGTGTCATGCCAAACAGCATGCTGCGGATGAAGGTATGGACGGTCGATTTTCCGCTCTCATTTTCCCCGCTGATGAGCTGAATCCCATCGGAAAATTCCAGTGTGCGGTTCTGCATTTTTCCAAAATTGCGGATTTCCAGTTTTTCTATTTTCATCTTCTACGCCTCCCGCAATCTTTTTTCAGCCGTTCCTGCGTGCCGCCAGCAGCGCCTCGAGACCATAGTCGAGCGCCTTCTGTGACTGCGCATCCGTCTTTGTTTCAAATGCTTCAATATAGGCGCTGATCAGACTAGCGCCATACGTTTTCTTCATCTGTTCCAGATCGTATGCCGGACGTGTTTCATCCTCCACGGAGATGACTCTGCCGCAGTCCAGCAGCCGTTTCGGAGAAAATTCCAGCTCGGCGGCACGGTGTCCCACAAGTTTCAGGCGGATGATTTTTCGGATCTTCCCATCCTCCCGCAGCGCCAGCTCCTGTTTCAGCTTCGTCTCCAGCGCATACTGTGTCAGATCCTCCGTCACGTTCAACACCAGATCTTCGTACTCATATCTGGCAAACGGCACAAACTGAATCCGCATGCCGTGCTCGTCCACCGTTCCGCGGATGTAGCCGTGCGGCCCCAACTGCGTCTCATCCGTCGGTTCGAGTGCGCCTGCGTATGCCATTTTGTCGGGAATAAGAATCCCCGGCTTATGAATGTGCCCGCACGCAATATAATCAAACCCAGCCTGCGCCATGCGGCCCGGATTCCACGGCATGTGGCGGGCATCGCCGCCGTGCGCGAGCAGCAGATGATATTTCATTTTTCCCTCCGGCCGCACGCCGTCCAGCCGGTTTTCCAGAATCTCTTTTTTGTCGTAACTGCATCCGTACACCGCCGTCTTCTTCTCCGGGACTTCAACACACTCCGGCTCCGGCGACAGGAGCATTACCACGTTGTCTGCCCAGTCGAAACCGCGGTAAAAGCTCTCCCGCTTCACATAATCGTGGTTTCCGGCAATCAGCACGACGATCGTCTCCGGGATGGAAGCAAAGAGATCATTAACCTCTTTCAGTTCCCGCAGAAGCGGCTGGCACTGAAACAGATCTCCCGCAATCAGCAGAAAGTCCGTCTTTTCCCGACCGGCCAGGCGGATGATCCGCCGGAAGCTCTCCCAGATGGCCTCCCCGCGCTCCTCGCTCCAGGGAAATCCCGCATCCGGCTGCATGCCGAGATGCACGTCCGCAATATGAATAAACCGCATAGGCGCATACCCCTTTCTGTATTCATTTTCTCTATTACTACAATACGGACGTCAGGTGCACCAAATCCACATTGGATTCCACTGCACCCGGCATCCGTATTTTTTAAGTTTCTATATCACTTTTCGTAATTACAGCTCGCAGTTGTTTACTGTTCTCGGGAACGGGATGACGTCGCGGATATTGCCCATTCCGGTCAGATACATGACGCATCTTTCAAATCCCAGTCCGAATCCTGCATGGTGGGTAGAACCATATTTTCTGAGGTCCAGATAGAATCCGTAATCTTCCTCAGCAAGTCCCAGCTCTTTCATACGGCCAAGCAGTTTCTCGTAGTCGTCCTCACGCTGGCTTCCGCCGATGATCTCTCCGATGCCAGGAACCAGACAGTCCATAGCGGCAACGGTCTTGTTGTCATCGTTCAGCTTCATGTAGAACGCTTTGATCTCCTTCGGATAATCGGTAACGAAAACCGGTCTCTTGAAGATCTGCTCGGTCAGATAACGCTCATGCTCGGTCTGCAGATCGCATCCCCAGAATACTTTGTAATCGAATTTGTCGTTGTTTTTCTCCAGAAGCTCGATAGCCTCGGTGTAGGTTACACGGCCGAACTCAGAATTTACGACATGGTTCAGACGCTCGATCAGTCCCTTGTCCACAAAACTGTTGAAGAACTGCATTTCTTCCGGTGCATGCTCCATAACGTAGCGGATGACATATTTCAGCATTGCCTCAGCAAGCTCCATATCGTCCTCCAGATCAGCGAAAGCGATTTCCGGCTCGATCATCCAGAACTCTGCTGCATGGCGGGTGGTGTTGGAATTTTCTGCACGGAAGGTCGGTCCGAAGGTGTAGATATTGCGGAATGCCTGTGCAAAGGTCTCGCCGTTTAACTGTCCGCTTACGGTAAGGCTTGTCTTCTTTCCGAAGAAGTCCTGTGTGAAATCAACAGCGCCGTCCTCGGTTTTCGGAATATTGTCAAGATCCATGGTGGTTACCTGGAACATCTCGCCGGCTCCCTCGCAGTCGCTTCCGGTGATCAGCGGGGTGTTGACATAAACGAAGTCTCTCTCCTGGAAGAACTGATGGATCGCATAGGCGCAGAGGGAACGAACACGGAATACTGCCTGGAAGGTGTTGGTTCTCGGACGCAGATGGGAAATGGTACGAAGGTATTCCATGGAGTGGCGTTTTTTCTGCAGCGGGTAATCCGGTGCGGAAACGCCCTCTACGGTAACTTCTGTCGCCTGAATCTCAAACGGCTGTTTTGCCTGCGGGGTAGCAACAAGGGTACCTTTTACGATGATGGCTGCGCCGACGTTCATTTTGGAAATCTCAGCGAAGTTTTCCATCTCATCGTGGTATACGATCTGCAGGGTTTCGAAATAGCTTCCGTCGTGCAGAACGATGAAACCAAAGGTTTTGGAATCACGTACGCTGCGCACCCAGCCGCCTACGGTTACTTCTTTGTCCAGGTATGCTTCCCGGTTTTTATAAATCTCTCGGATGGTTGTAAGTTTCATTGTCTTTTTTCTCCCTAAATATTCATAGTGCTTTCTTTATTCTAACACTTTTTGCGTCATTAGAAAACCCCGCAAATCACTCGATCTTTACTTTTTTAATATAACTGATGAAGACATTGCCGTTCTGTGCGAACAATGCATCGCTGTCATCGTCAGAAAGTGCAGTTGTCTCGCCCGTTGCCGGGTTATACAGCCAGGAATTTCCAAAAATATCGTATCCGGTCAGAAGCAGACTCTCGTTCGCGCCGGTCTTTACAACAACGCCGCAGCCGCTGCTGATCATGTAGAGAATTTCTTCTCTTGTGCAGCCCGTCAGGTTCAGCAGTTCGTAATCATCACCGAGTGACTCCTTCAGCACGTTTTCGTCCAGAGATGCACTCTGGAATCCCGACGGCATCGTTGTCTCGTCGAGGCGCATGCCCTGCTGGCGGTTTCCGCGCTCCCACACATAGGACTGGCTGCTGTTCAGCACAACGCCGACATTCTCATCGGCAAGCTGTACGGCCTCGGCCGGGGAGCTTAAAATGGCGATCAGTTTTCCTTTTCCATATACATAGTAAAGATCTGCGCTGCCCGTGTCGTACGACATCGTAAGATCGGTCCGTAAGGTTGAATAGATATATTTCGGTGTCAGTGTCAGAAGCGACTGTGTTTTGCCGCTCGTCGAGAATTCCAGAAGGAACTGCTGCTCTCTTCTGTCGTCCACCGTTGCCAGGCGGCCCGTCACCAGTTCCTGGCTCTGCTGCTCGCCGTTCATGATGTGATCCTCCGGCGCATCCGCATAGCCGTTTTCCTGGCGTACCACGCGGTCCAGCTCCAGAAGGCCGTCCGAAATCGACACGCCTGTCACATAATAGCCGTCCTGGTGATACTCTTTTTTCACGTTTCCGTCGATGCTGACAATCCACACCGTATGCATAGCGAAAACTTCATTGCCGGAAATATCTTTTAAAATATCGCTGTCGTTTGCCATACCATAGACAAAGTCTTCATTGATAAAGCCAAGTGCCCGGATCTTCTGTCCGTCATCCGCCGCAAAGCGCTGCGTTTCCCCGCTCTCCAGATTCATCACGGTGATGTTCATCGCACTGCTTGCATTGTCCGCATCCATCCACGCGATGCTCTCCTGGCTTTCCGATACTACAAAGCAGTCCTCCGGGATACTTTCCCGGACCACCGTCGTCGTGCCGGTTTCAATATCTACCTTACACAGGTTCTTATTCAGATAGAGATACATCTCTCTCTGCTTGTTGACGTAGGAGAGGCGGTCGAGCTGTTTTTTCAGCATCTCGTAGGAAATATCCGCCGGAACGAAAATCTCCTCGGTTGCCACATTCCGCTCGGCGCGATAATAGTAAACGGCTGCTCCCACTTCACCCTCGTGGTTTCCGCGGTTCATATAGCCATAAACAACAAACGTCACATCGCCCGCATCATCCACACGTACAATGTTGACATCATGCTCTCCGTGCTGTTCCCGGTCATCCATGCTGCCGTTCTCACGGAAGCTGAAAACGCGGATCGTCTTGTTGGCGCTGCGGTTGTAGCACCAGAGATCACCGTTTACTACAAATGCGACAATATCACCTGCCGTATTCGCCACATACTTGGTATCCTCGCCGGTCACACCGAGGTTAATGCCGGATTTCGTCAGAACACCAAGCTCCGGATCAAAGATCTGCTGTGCGCTCCGCTCGAAGTCCAGCAGAATAATCTCTCCGTCGGACTCTCGCATCCGGTAGAACTCGCTTACGGTATAATACTCCGTCTGTCCGTTCTCATCCTGCGCACTGATCATGTACTCCTGTGTGATGCTGGTCGTCGTCTCATTCGCTTCTTTGATCTGCTGCACCGGCTGCTGTACGATCGTCGGTGCGAGGCTTCCCCAGGAAATCTGGTCGAGGCTGGAATGAATGTTGACATTGAGGAACGAAGAATTATCCCCCGTCTCATCCGGCTCAAGCTGCGGAACGAGCGCTTCCGCCTGCGTTTTATCCAGGCATGTCTGCGCAAACATCTGCGTGTAGGCCAGATAATCGCCGACCTCCACGCCGTTGCGCTGTACAATGCGGGTGTAATACCAGGCAGACTGGCCGTTTCCGTAGGCAACCTCGAGCTTCAGCGTATATTCCTGATTCATCAGAATCGCGGTCTCTAACTGGAAGTCTGCTTTCAGATAGCTTCCGTCCTCGTCAAACGATTTCAGCACCGAGTTTTCAATCAGCGCTCCGCCGTCTGTGCTTTCCACCGTATAGGTCACGTTTTTAATTTTCTGTCCTTTCGCATCAATTTCCAGCGTAAGCGAACGGTCCATCGGCAGCGGTGTCAGGTTTTCTCTTGTCGTTACGCCGTTCATCTCCTGGCGGTATCCGTACATGCGGTTCACTGTCGTGTCCGCGGTCTTCATGTACAGCACCGGAAGACTCGCTGCGTCCAGATCGGTCGCATTCTCCGTCGTCTCGTGGCTCATCAGGTGTGTGAACACACCGACTGATGCGGCAAAAACAAGAAAAAGGATCAGAATCCTTGCTGCTCTTTTATTCATCACGGCTCCTCCTTTTCTGTGAGGAGGTCTGCCAGTGTCGGCTTCACATGGTACGCTTCCATGCACGCTTTCAGTTCTTCCGGCAGTTTTTTCGAGCCTTCCTGGCGTTTTACCGCGCGGATCAGAAGGTTCTTCGGCGTGTGCTCCATGTCGATGAATTCGAGAATCTGTGTCTCATAGCCTGCATTCTCCAGAAGCTTTGCCCGGATTCCGTCGGTCAGAAGCGCCGCCATGCGCTCTTTTAAGATGCCGTAATCCATGATCGGATACAGTTCTTTGTTTGCAATCTGGCGGTTCAGCTCATGCTGGCAGCACGGAACGGAAAGAATAACTTTTGCATTCCATTTGACGGCCTTTTCCAGCGCATAGTCAGTCGCCGTGTCGCACGCGTGCAGCGTCACCACCATATCGACCTCGTCGCGGCCGGTATAAGAAGCGATGTCACCCTGGTAGAAATGCAGCTTTTCATAGCCATATTTCTCTGCCAGTCCGTTGCAGATTGCGATGACATCCTCTTTCAAGTCAAGTCCGATGATATTGACATCCAGTTTTTTCAGTTCGCGGAAGTAATAATACATCGCAAACGTCAGATACGATTTTCCGCAGCCGAAATCGAGAATCGTGATCTCGCGGTCCGATGTGAGCTGCGGCAGGATATCTTCGATGAACTCCAGGAAGCGGTTGATCTGGCGGAACTTGTCGTAGCGGGTCCGCACGATTTTGCCTTCTTTTGTCATAACACCGAGATCCTGTAAAAAAGGAACCGGGATTCCTTCTTCCAGAATATACCGTTTCTTCCGGTTGTGCGCCAGATTGACGGGTTTGCCGGTTCCTTTCATATGCGGTTTCTTTTTGATCGTCATCGTTCCCTTTTTGCTGACCAGAACGGATGCTGTGCAGGTGTCGGATTCGAGCTGCATCTGCTTGAAGGTTCCGTTCATCCAGTCTCTGATCCGGGTGATCACGTCGTCTTTTGTCATATTTTTATGAAACTCCTTCGTGCCGACGGTCTCCTGGCACTGAAAGAGCAGTTTTCCTTTTATTTCAACCGGGCGTATTCTCACTTTGGACACTTCACTGTCCCCTCTTGGGCCGCTGATCGTGATACGGTACAGCCCTTCCCGGATTTCATCCTGTAATAATTTCTGTAATTCCATTTATACTCTCCAAACTTCCTGAATCGTTTGTAAACATGTGTAATAAAGCCCCTTACAACCCCGCTAATATTGTAATCTGTTTTCCGCAAAACCACAACAAAAAAATTATTAAAAATGTGTTACCCTCTTATTACTTTATGGCGCGGTTTAAAGCCACAGATTGTAATAATGTTTCCTCCTGCTCCGCCTCCGGAACATTTCATTATAAAAAAGAACACCGATCAAATCGAGCAGTTCCTCTTCTGCCGTTTTCTCATCCTTCCCGCCGTTTTCCCTGCCGTACTGACGTGCGATATTCCGGCAGGTGTGCTCCATCATAAGCCGGTCCGGGAATTCGTCGTACATCATGCTGCCGCGGTAATCCATGCGGTCACACTCTGCCTCCACCAGCCGCTGCAGATCAGATGCCGTCCGGGAATAATACGACTGCATCCGCTGCCGTTCCCGCGCTTCCTGCTGCTCCGCCATACTTCTTCCCCATAAGGGCTGTGCCGCAAAAAACGGCTCCGGCCGCTCCATCGGATTTCCCTGATAGGAATTTCTTCTATTTTCATACACTCTATCCTGATTCATGCCTGTTTTATTTCCTTTTTGCTCTTCCTTATACCATATGCACACCGCCGCCATTCTGCCGTTTTCCAGATCTCAAACACAATTTCACTTGCCAAAACCGCCGTTCCGTACTAAAATACAACCTGTATCTATTTTTCCGATACATCATATAGGAGTGAATATCATGAATCTGAATATGCAAGCTTTTAACATCAACACGCTGCTTGGCGGTCTCGATAAAGTCCGGGACGTCATGGGTGTTTACCAGCAGCAGCTTCTTCTGATTGTGATTGTTTTTGCCCTGCTGAACTGTTTCTTCGGCTATGCGCTCCGCAAGCTCTGGAGCGTCATTCCCGGATTTTTTCTCGGCGCGGCCGCTGGTTATGCAGCGGGTACCTACACGAATCAGACCACGACGATCACCCTGGCGCTTGCCGTCGGCACCGGTCTTCTGACCGCAATCATTGCCTTCGTCCTCTACCGGATCGGACTTTTTCTTCTGATCTGCGGGCTCGTCGGCTTTTGCCTCTGGCATCTCGTTAATCCAAACGATACCACAGGTTATGGACTCGTCGCCCTCGTCGCTTTCGTGATCGGCCTGATCTGCGTTCCGTTCGAACGCATTTCCGTAATCCTGGTCACCTCCATCTGCGGCGCCCTCACGACGATCCGCATGGCATATTTCTTCAAGGACCTCGATCTGAACATGATGTTCTGGATTGCCTCTGCCATTCTCGCCGCAGCAGGCATGCTCTTCCAGTTTAAACCGTGGAAAGAGGCGGACTACTGGGAGGATGACGACGAAGAAGAACGCGAACACCGTGCAAAAGCGCGCGCCAGACGGAAGCGCAGATCCAGTTTCGATCCTCTTCCATCCAGAAAGAAGAAAAAGAAACGCCGCGGCTCCTCTTCCTCTTCTTCCGGCAACGCAAGAGATCCGTACCGCAGCTATCAGAAACCGTCGAACCGTACCCGTGTTTCGCAGAACACCATGTACGATTTCCGTTTTGTTCCGGAAGAACCTGACGATGACGACGATGAGAAAGATCTTCCGAAAATCATCCGCCGCCGGCCATCCGCAAAACCGGCCGCTCCGGAGGAGTTTGACGAAGAAGAAACATCCCCAAAAGCTTCCATGGGCGACACGAAGCCGTATACCTCTCCTTCCAAACCGCAGATCACCGAGGACGGCATCCCGGATGTCGATCTCTCCGCGATCCGGCAGCAGATTTCCGAAGAGGTACAGAGAATTTACGAAGACGATCAGAACTCGTAATCCGCACTGCAGCGCAGAAAACCCGGCAGGCAAAGGAACATTCCCTTGTCTGCCGGGTTCATTTTTTATCCTGATTTTCAGTTATAAAGATACTTCTGATTCGTCTCCAGATCGATCGTGTCTTTGTCGATCCACTGATATCCCGTATCGATCTTCTGATCTACCGGAAGTCCCTGAATCGCGCGGACGGCCGCCACGATTGCCGCATAGCCAAGACCGTACGGATTCTGCGTTACGGTACCGTACTCGCGTCCCTCCTGGATCGCTTTCTGCTGTTTTTCACCGGAATCAAAACCGACTATCTGAATCTGCTCAGTATTTTCCATATCCGCCAGCGCATCCAGCGTCTGGTCTGCCATGTCTTCGTTCGTACAGAAGATGCCCTTCAGAGCCGGGTAGGTTTCAAGTGTATTTTTCAGCATGTCCGCGATGGATTCTTCTCCATCTCCGTAATTCACCTGAACCACTTTCACGTCGGTATATTTTTCTTCGATCTCTTTTTTAAATGCTTCCACGCGCTCTACGCTGCTCTCGGTGTTGTACTGATGTGCAACAATCGCAACCTCTCCGCTGTTGCCGATGGCCTCGCAGAGATGATCTGCCGCAAGCTTTGCTGCCGCTGCGTGATCAGTCGCACATGTCGAGGTGATCAGATCACTCTCGATACCGGAATCCGCGATGACGACTGGAATCTGGCTGTCGGAAGCCTCTTCCATCTGTGCCTGTCCCGACTGCTGGTCAATGATGCCAAGGATCAGCGCGTCCGGATTTTCCGAAATGACAGAGTCGATGATATTGATCTGAGAGTTGGTGTCACTTTCATTTTCCGGGCCTTCAAATGTCATATAAACTTTGTCGTTTCCGTTGTAGCCAAGCGAGGCGTTCAGATCGTCAAGTGCCTGCTGTGCACCGGCTTTTACGGCTTTCCAGAAACCGGCACTTAAGTCTTTTGCAACCACGGCGATGTAAGAGCCTTTTTCAACGGTAAGTCCATCCACGGTGTCGTACAATGCTTCCATGCCGTCCTTGTGCGGAACGGTGATTTCTATTCGTTTTTTGTCTGCTTCTTTTCCTTCATCTCCAGAGCTTTCAGAAGATGTGGATGCACTGGCTGACTCTGCTGTAGAATCTGCGCTGGACGATGAGGCCTCCGGGCTTTCTTCTGCCGCCGGAGTTTCTGTCACTTCCTGAGACGACGATGCTGCGGTGCTCTTGTCTGTCACTGCTTCTTTTCCGCATCCAGCTGCCGAGCACAGCAGGATTCCGGAAAGCAGTACTGCAATCATTCTGCGTTTCATAATTCTCCCTTTCTGCTTTGCCTGATGAATCATTTTCCATTACTTTTTACAGTTTTATTACATAACCTTTCTCTATTATACACAAACCGTAAAAATAGTCCAGTCCTGTTTTCTTATGATTTTCTGAACTTTTTTGCAATTTCACATAGCTCTGAATAGTTACACAAAGCTGTGGAAGATTTCACCTTCTGGTTTTACGGTAAACGAAAGCCGTTTGCCTGTCCGCGGATGCTTCAGCTCGAGATGATGCGCGCACAGCGCCAGAGATCCTTTCTCTTTCGCCCCATATTTTGCATCACCCGCCAGCGGATATCCCGCATGGGAAAACTGGACGCGGATCTGGTGGTGGCGGCCCGTTCCGAGGTGGATCTGCACCAGGGTTCGGTTCTCCTGTGTCCTTATCACTTCATATTCCAGCACCGCTTTTTTCGCTCCGGCGGTGCCTGGCTGTACGACGCGGGATGTGTTGCTCCGTCCGTCTTTTACAAGGAAATCCTCAAACTTCTGCACGCCCTGTTTTTCGATTTTTCCCTCACAGACGGCGAGATACTCTTTCTTCATCGTCCCGTCCTTCACCTGCCGTCCCAGTTTTCCTGCGGCGTCTTTGTTTTTCGCAAACACCAGCACGCCCTCAACCGGCTGATCGAGCCGGTGAACGACCGCCAGATATGGAATCTGAGTCCGCGCCTGACCCGGTGTTTCCGCCCTTGTCTGCTTCGCCAAATAATTCAGCAACGCATGCTCCAGATCCATCTGTCCCATCCGCGCATTCTGCACTGCCATACCCGCGTGCTTGTGAACAACAAGAATATCGTTATCTTCCATTAAAATATCTTCTCTGCAAAATCCAGCCACTTTCTTCTCCTGTTCTGACTTCTTATTTTCGATACACGGATTTCTCCGCTGTTATGCTTTAAGAAGTATGCACCATTTCCGCCGCATCTGTCAAGAAAAACATGCCCGGCGGACGAATTACACAACACAGAAAGCGATCGCCATACCAATCATTTTTTCTGATACAGCGACCGCTTTTTCTTTATTTTCCATATTCAGTTTTTTCTCTACTTTCAAGGATTTTCACTGGTTTTCTTTCTTTACCGATCTGTGATCTTTGTTTTCGCTTTCGTTTGATATTTCAAAGATCGTTTCTCTTCCATTTCCCTGTTGTAGATTTTCTTTTTTTCGGGAAGATGTTCTTTTTCAGAGGCTTTTCCTTTGCGGTTAAGATTTCCACTCCGAAAATCTTTTCCTTAGGATTTCCTAAGATCTGCTCTGATCTCATGTTTATCAAAAGGTTTTCTTTCGAACTTCTTTTGTATGGATCTTTATCTCAGGTTTTCTTTCCTTTCGGAAGTCTCTCATCTTAAGAACATCTTCCTTTTCCCTTTTTTTCCATTCTTCTATAGAAGATTTCTCGTCTCTTTCTATGAAAATGGTTTGTTCTCTTGAAAAGGGGGTCCCAAGTCTTTCTCTTTGTACCTCTTGGTTAGGTTTTTGTTTTCTTGTTTCTTTGTGATTTTAATATAACAGATCCGTCAGCATTTGTCAACACATTTTTAAAATATTTTTACTGTTTTTTTATATCGCTTTTCCTTTTCTTAATTATTGTGTTTATTTTCTGAATTTTATATTGTTTTCTGATATTTTGTTTCAAATAAGTGCGCAGAAAAAGAGCTATGAAACAGACTTTTCTCCTGCCACACAGCTCTTTCTCAAATACTTATCCTCTATAATAGTTGATCAGGCATCCCTTGCGGATGATTTCTCTCTCATCATCGGTCAGCGCGCCTAACGTCATCTCGAACGGAACAAGTGCTCCGTCTTTTACAACGTACGCTTTGATCACATCGGCTTTCTCTTCCACTGCCTTGCGGATCTCCGGTACAAAGATGTAATCTCCGTTTGTAAACGGCAGATCTCTCTCCGGGATCAGGAATGGAAGCATGCCCCAGTTGATCAGGTTGGAGCGGTAGCGCTTCGTTGCATACTCGTTGGCGATGTTTGCCCAGCCGCCTAATACCTTCTGGCAGGAAGCTGCCTGCTCACGCGCAGAGCCGTCGCCCGGTTTTACAGCGAAGATGGTGGATCCGACACCGACGTTTGTCTTGTCGATATCCGGGTACTGGGTATGGATGGCTGCGAAGACCGGTTTCAGTTCCGGAAGTGCCTCTGCCGGGCAGTTTCCTTCCTGGATGGCTTTCTCTGCGACCTGTACTTCTTTTGCACGTCCCACGTAAGCCGGATCTTTTCTTGACAGGGTGAACTCTGCCAGTCCGAGCGGGTTGGAACGGAAGGAAGAAGTCTCGCCGGATGGAATCAGCTCGTCGGTTGTCGTAACCGGATCATGGATCTCGGAAACAACCTTCAGAATCAGGTTCTCGGCAAGCTGCGGCATAGCCGGCCAGTCTTTGATGTTCGGTCCGAACTGGATTTCTACAGACGGATCTGCCACACCCTTGCTGTCGAAGACACGGTTCTCGTAAATCTTCTTGTCGAAGTGGTATGCCGGTTTCGTGTATGTTCCGGTGAACTCGTCTGCTGCGGTCAGGAATCCCTTGTTTGCTGCGGTTGCTGCAATGGAACGTGCATCCATCAGGGCAACGGAAGAAATCTGGCCGTTCTGGATCTTGGATCCCTCGCGGTTCGGGAAGTTTCTGGTGGAGTGACGGATTGAGAACGCATTGTTTGCCGGAGTATCGCCTGCGCCGAAGCACGGTCCGCAGAATGCGGTTTTTACGATCGCACCAGTTTCCAAAAGATCTGCCAGTTTTCCGTTTCTTGCCAGCTCCATATAGATCGGGGTACTTGCCGGGTAAACACTTAAGGTGAACGCATCGTCGCCAATGCTGTGGCCTTTCAGGATATCGGCTGCGTCGCAGATGTTCTCAAATCCGCCGCCGGCGCATCCTGCGATGATTCCCTGGTCTACCAGGAGTTTTCCGTCGTGTACTTTATTTTTCAGAGTGAACGGAACTTTTCCGTCGAGGCTGATGGCTGCCTTCTTCTCTACATCGTTCAGGATGTCATCGAGGTTTGCTTTCAGCTCTTCAATGGTATAAACATTGCTCGGATGGAACGGCATCGCGATCATCGGTTTGATCTTGTCGAGTTCTACTTTTACAACGCCGTCATAGTAAGCAACCGCGCCAGGATTCAGCTCTTTGTAATCTGCGCTTCTGCCGTGGATCTGATAGAACTCGCTGATCTTCTCATCGGTTCTCCAGATGGAGGACAGACACGTTGTCTCGGTTGTCATAACGTCCACACCGATCCGGTAATCTGCGCTTAAGGAAGATACGCCAGGTCCTACGAACTCCATAACTTTGTTCTTTACGTAACCATTTGCAAAGACTGCACCGATGATGGCAAGTGCAATATCCTGCGGTCCTACGCCCGGCTGCGGTGCGCCTGTCATGTAAATTGCGATCACTCCCGGCATAGCGATATCATATGTTTTGGAGAGAAGCTGTTTTACCAGCTCCGGTCCGCCCTCGCCCATGGCCATGGTTCCGAGTGCACCGTAACGGGTGTGGGAGTCGGATCCGAGGATCATTTTTCCGCCGCCGGCAAGCATCTCGCGGGCAAACTGATGAATTACTGCCTGATGAGGCGGTACATAGACGCCGCCGTACTTTTTCGCACAGGTAAGACCAAACATGTGGTCATCTTCGTTGATGGTTCCGCCGACTGCGCAAAGGGAGTTGTGGCAGTTGGTCAGCACGTACGGTACCGGGAATTTTTCCAGTCCTGACGCGCGCGCGGTCTGAATGATTCCAACAAAAGTAATGTCATGCGATGTAAGTTTGTCAAATTTGATCTGCAGATTTTCCATGTTGCCGGAAACATTGTGGTCTTTTAAGATTCCATAGGCAATGGTTTCTTTTGCAGCATCCGCCGGACACGGCACAGCGCCGGTACGCGCTTTGAGTTCCGCGCGGCCTTCTTCTGTATCCGGGATGATATCGATTCCGTTGACAAGGTATGCACCTGTGTTCAGTAATTCAATCATGTCGTTCCTCTCCTCTTGTTGTTGATAAAATGTCAGGGTCAAAAAGTCTTTTGACCCCTTCGATACCCGGATTGCTCCGTGCTTTGCACTCCCGCAATCCTGTACGGCTCTGAACGGTTTTACAGATTTTCGCTGTTGTTCATATACGTCATGTAGCTTACGACCATCATGGCAATTTTAAAGGTCAGCGCATCGTCAAATTTACGAATGTCGAGTCCTGTGCTCTTCTCGAGCTTCTCCAGACGGTACACCAGAGTATTTCTGTGTACATAGAGCTGACGGGATGTCTCGGACACATTCAGGTTATTTTCAAAAAATTTATTGATTGTGGTCAGTGTTTCCTCATCGAACGTATCCGGCAGATTTTCGCCGAAGACTTCGGTCATAAACATTTCGCACAGCGGAATCGGGAGCTGATAGATCAGACGGCCGATGCCGAGGTTGTTGTATGGTACCACGTTTTTGTCTGCGTAGAAAATTTTTCCTACCTCAAGCGCCATCTTCGCTTCTTTGTAGGAACGCGAAACACTCTTAATCTCGCTGACCGGATTTCCGTAAGAAACACGTACCTGGGACATTGCCTCTGCATTCAGCATATCAACCAGCATTCTTGCGGTCTGGTTCATATCCTCGAAGGTGTCGGTATCCTTCAGTTCTTTTACAATGATAATGCTCTTCTCATCGACTGCGGTGATGAAATCTCTCGGTCTTGAAGCAAAGAGGCTCTTTACTGTCTCCTGTGCGCTGATGTCTTTTTCCAGCTTCGTCTCTACCATGTAAACAACGCGGCGCACATCTGTGTCGATGCGAAGCTTTTTCGCGCGGTTGTAGACATCCACCAGAAGAAGATTGTCGAGAAGAAGGTTCTGGATAAAGTTGTTTTTGTCCAGACGCTCTTTGTATGCAATGATAAGATTCTGAATCTCACATACGGCAACCTTTCCGATCATATATGCATCGTCGCTGCTTCCTTTAGAAATCAGAATATACTCCACATTCTGGTTGTCATATACTTTAAAATAATGATATTCCTGTACAATCTGGCTGTCCGCAGCGGATAATACAAAAGAACGGATGCTTTCTGCATCAATCGCGGTTTCCGGGAATGTGGTCACCAGCAGAACACCATCCGTATTCGTCACACATAAATCAATTCTTGTAATATTTCTTAATTCATCAAGGGTTTTCTGTAATACCTGACTTGATACCAAATCTGCCACTTCCTTTCTCCTGGCGTATTTTACTCCAGGGTGCGTCTTATCTATAACTATAGCTTATTTTTTTCTCATTGGCAACTATTTTTTGCTTCGCAAAAGGAGGGCGGTGCATATGCAAAAAGGACCGGCATCCGAACGGATGCCGATCCTTTTCTCTATGTTTGCGCATACGCGCTGATGTTCATATGGATTAGTTGGTAATGGTGATCTCTGTCTCTTTGTCGAACAGATGAACTTTCTCCATATCCAGAGCAAATTTAACGGTATCACCGCTTCTTGCAGTTGTACGAGGATCTACGCGGGCTGTCATTGGGAAGCCTTCGCAATCGAAGTACAGGTAAACTTCTGCACCTAACAGCTCGTATACGTTGATCTTGCACTCAACTACGCTGTCTTTGGAAGTTTCGATGAACATCTGAGAATCATGTACGTTCTCAGGACGGATACCCATAACAACGGTCTTTCCGTCATATCCGCCGTCGATAACAGCTTTTGCTTTGGAAGCCGGCAGTTTCATGTTGTATTTACCAACAGTAAGAGTAACGTCGTTTCCGTTAACTTTTACTTTTGCATCCAGGAAGTTCATCTGCGGAGATCCGATGAATCCTGCAACGAACAGGTTGCCCGGTGCGTTGTACAGGTTCTGCGGGGTATCTACCTGCTGAACAACTCCGTCTTTCATAACAACGATTCTGGTACCAAGTGTCATAGCCTCGGTCTGGTCATGTGTTACGTAGATGATGGTAGCGCCCAGTCTCTCATGCAGTTTGGAAATCTCGGTACGCATCTGTACACGAAGTTTTGCATCCAGGTTTGACAGAGGCTCGTCCATAAGGAATACTTTAGGATCACGTACGATTGCACGTCCCATAGCAACACGCTGTCTCTGACCACCGGACAAAGCTTTTGGTTTACGATCAAGCAAGTGCTCGATATCAAGGATTTTAGCTGCTTCATGTACAAGGCGGTCAATCTGGTCTTTTGCAACTTTTCTCAGTTTCAAACCAAATGCCATATTGTCATATACGGACATATGTGGATACAAAGCGTAGTTCTGGAATACCATCGCGATATCTCTGTCTTTTGGCTCAACGTCGTTCACCAATTTATCACCAATCCACAACTCACCGCTGGAAATCTCTTCCAATCCGGCAATCATACGAAGTGTAGTAGATTTACCACATCCGGATGGTCCTACGAAAATAATAAACTCTTTGTCTTCAATCTCTAAGTTAAAGTCCTTAACAGCGTGAAAGCCGTTTGGATATACTTTATTGATGTTTTTTAAAGATAAACTTGCCATTTGAAATTCCTCCTAGGATATAATATTGTCACAAACATCTAACTGATACTATACACTATCTTTATCAAAAACACCATATTCAAAATACCTAAATAATTCAAAAATCTTTTGTGTAAATTGCACAGATTCCGTTTAGCATGCTAATTACCGATGCTAAACCCTTCCCCTAACACCTCTCTGGCATCAGCAACAATCACAAATGCCCGCTCATCGGCTTCCTTAACATATTTTACCATAGAAACAGCCTCACGGCGTGAA
>OLVO01002174.1_pt1 | contig 18505 bp, 8 predicted proteins | sample 1672571 | NCBI WGS metagenome assembly OLVO01 (sample SAMEA3136700, study PRJEB25190) | human gut metagenome | biome: human gut; feature: human-associated habitat; material: faeces | place: Austria | collected 2013
TCGCGCAGCAGCTTGACGATGATGTCGATGTCCTTCTCCGTGAGCAGTCCCTTTTTGATACCGCCCGTCTCGTAGAACGGCAGGTTGAGGAAGTGGGCGTTGGTGTCGGGGTTCAGTCCGAACGAGCGCACGGCGGCACGCGCCTCGGCGCGGCGGATGGCGCCTTTCAGGTCGAGCAGCGGGCGCGGCTCGGGTTCGCCCTTCCTCTTGCCGGCGATGACCTTTTCGACTTCGGCGTAGTGGTTGCCGTAGCCCAGTTCGCGGGCCGTGTCGATGTTTTGCAGCACCACGTCGTCGTGCACGGCCACGTTGCCCGAGGTTTCGTAAGCCACGTGCACGTCGTGACCTTGCTGCACGAGGCGGATGAACGTGCCGCCCATCGAGATCACGTCGTCGTCGGGATGCGGCGAGAAGACGATCACCCGTTTGGGGAAGGGCGACGAAGGCACGGGGCGCGTCGAGTCGTCGGCGTTGGGCTTGCCGCCCGGCCAGCCCGTGATGGTGTGCTGGAGGTCGTTGAAGACGTCGATGTTGATCTGATCGTAGGCGCGGCCCTGTTCGAGCAGTTCGCCCAGCGAGTTTTCGATGTAATCCTTATAGGTGAGTTTCAGGATGGGCTTCTTCACCACGCCGCAGAGCCATACCACGGCCTTGCGGACGAATTTCGGCGTCCATTCGCAGGGACCCACCATCCACGGCGTCTGCTCGCGGGTGAGCAGCTGCGCGGCATTCTCGTCGATCACCACCTCGATATTCTGGTGCGCCTGGAGGTACGAGGCGGGAACCTGATCCGTGATCTCGCCCTCGACGACCCGCTGCACGATGTGGGCCTTCTCCTCGCCCCAGGCCATCAGGATGATGCGGTTGGCGCGCATGATCGTGTCGATGCCCATCGTGACCGCCATCTTGGGCGTGTTCTCCAGCCCGAAGAAAGCGCCCGACTGGATTTTGCGGGTGTTGTAGGTCAGCTGCACCAGCCGCGTGCGCGAGCGGGAGTAGGACCCCGGCTCGTTGAAGCCGATCTGCCCGTCCTCGCCGACGCCAATGATCATCAGGTCGATGCGCCGCACCGAGTGGTCGTACGAAGCGCAGTATTCCGAAACGCGGTCCTCGGGAACCGTACCGTCGGGGATGTGCACGTTCTCGGGCAGGATGTCGATGTGGTTGAGGAACTCCTCGTGGATGCGGTAGTTGCGGCTCTGCTGTTCGGTCGACCGGATCGGGTAGAACTCGTCGAGGCTGTAAACGGCGACGTTCCGGAAGCTGATCTGCCCTTCGTGGTGGCGTTTCACCAGTTCCCGGTAGAGACCCAGCGGCGTGCGGCCCGTCGTGAGGCCCAGCACGAAGGGCTGCGACTCCTCGTAGACCTCGTTCGAGCAGTGGATTTCGTTGTACATGCGGATCGCCTTGACGATGTTGTCGGCGACGTACTGCACGCCTTCGTACTCGTTTTCGTAGACCTTGGTGTGGATCTTCTCGTAACGATGGATGATGTCGCGCGGAGCCGATTCGGAAATCAGGCCGCCGTCTTTGGGAAGTGAATACTTGTTGTTCATACGTTTATGTAATTTGTTAATCTTTCTCTCTGTCGGTTTGCTGCCGATCGTGTTGTCGTCGCCGTTGGCGTCGTTTACAAGTCTGACCCCACCCCGGCTAAGAGCCGGGCTTTAAGGGCGGTGCCTGGGTGTCGGCCTTCCAATCCAATTCTGCGCTTCCACCACTTAAAAGCTGTTTCTTAAACGGCCCTCGGGAGGGGACTTAAGGCGCAAAAACACGCGCCTTGACTGCTGTGGCGGCTCGGCAATTCGCAAGCGATTGCGCTCGCCTGTTGCCCGCAGCTGTTGCATCGCGACCGGATTGTCTCTTGGCTTTCAACTTTTCACTTTTCACTTTTCACTTTTTCACTTCTCGAACGTCACCTCCCCGAAAAACTCGGGACGGTGGAAATCGGGTTTCTCCGTCCGGATCGGCCGCCACGAGAGGAAATGGGGGTGCGAGAGGTTGTCGCCGCATTTGTAGAGGTTCATGCGGGCCTTGAGACCGCTCCAGTCGGTCAGCGCATGGCGGAAAAGCGCCTGCGGGGGGATGGCCAGCGTGAGCGACCAGCGGTTATCGCCCTCGCGCTCGGCGAAAGGCTCGCCGCAGGGAAGCGTCGTGTAGCGTTTCACGCCCGCCAGCACCTCGGGCGAGGCGTGCTCGGCCTCGGTCCGGGATTTGCGCGCCCCGAGCAGCATCCGTCCGATGCAGGTGGTTTCGAAATTGTAGTACATCCCTGTGTCGGGCGCGATGAAGAACTCCGCGCACGAGTCGGTCCACACCTCGCCGTTGTCCTCCGTGACGAGCGCCGCCGTGTAGCGTTCGGCGACGTCGAAGCGCAGCATCAGCCAGTCGCCCGTATGGAACATCCGGAAGCTGACTTCCGGGGCGTAGGGAAATTCCGCGGGCCAGTTGCAGCACGCCACCGGCAGCGGCTCGATTCCGGCGAATGCCTCGTCCACGGCGGCCCGGTCGTCGGGCGCGATGCCTGCTATCTTGCGAATTTCCATTCCTTATTTGTATTTGGCGACGGTTTCCCGTACGATTTCGCACATCGTGCCGTACTGCTCTTCCATGCTTTGCAGCAGTTTGTACTGGGCGCGGGTGCGCACGAGGTTGTGCTCGGGGTATTTCGTTTTGTAATAGGTGTCGCCGTCGATGTAGTCCATCAAAAAACGCAGCACCTGCTCGAAGGTGATGTAACGGGCCGAGAATGCCAGGTGGTCGATTTCGGCCTGGTTGAGCTGTCCGGCCCGCTGCGACAGATAGCCTTCGGTATAGGCGCGGAACATTTCGAGGGACATGCCCACGCGCGAAAGGTCGCGGTCGTCCTCGTCGCCCGTGTTGGCGTAGGAGCGGATGGCGTCGCCGAAATCGTTGAGCGACGTGGAGTTCATCACCGTGTCGAGGTCGATGGCGCACAGCACCCCGCCCTTCTTGTCGAAGAGGATGTTGTTGATCTTCGTATCGTTGTGCGTCACCCGCGTGGGGATCGTGCCGTCCTCGACCTTCGACCAGAACGAGAGCATCTCGTCGCGGCGCGATTCGATCCAGCCGATCTCCTCCGCAAGGTCTTTCACGCGGCCTGCGGCGTCGCGGCGCAGCGCCTCGTCCCACTGCACGAAGCGGTGGCGGATGTTGTGGAAGCCCTTGATCGTCTCGGCCAGCGGCTCGGTGAAGTCCGCCAGCTGGGCCTGGAACTTGCCGATGCCCTCGCCGCCCTTGCGGGCCAGTTCCGGGGAGTCGGCCTTGTTGTAGGCGATCGTGTCGCTGATGAAAACCGAAACGGCCCAATATTCGCCCTGTGCGTCCACGTGATAGAGCTTTCCGTCGCGGGTTGCAACCACGGTCATCGCCTCGCGTCTGGGGTCGCCCCCGGCGGCTGCGACACGGCGGCGGATATGATCCGTCACTTTGCGGATGTTCTCCATCATGGCCGGAACGTCGGGAAAGATGCTCTTGTTTTTGCGCTGGAGGATGTAATCCGGCGCATCGCCCGCCGTGCGGACGATGAACGTGTCGTTGATGAATCCCTCGCCCAGCGAGTCGATTGCCGTGATAGCGCCTTCCAGCGCGAACTGCGACGCTATTTCCTGTAATTCAGCCTTCATACGATGAGGTTGTTTCGGTTTTGGTTGTTAAAGGTTAAGTTTCACCTCCAAAGTTACTGGAAAAAACGCAGAAATGCAACCGGATATTGTGAAAAAGCCCGCCTTTCTTGCTGAAGGGCGGGCTTGCGAAAACTTTCGGACGGGTTATTCGATCGGGTCGATCACCGTGAACGTCACCTCGTAGGGAGCGGGCGCCGACTGTCCCTGGTAGTTGCCCCCGGCGACGATGAAGGTCACCGTGTAGGTCCCCGGCTCGGTGTAGGTGTACGAGTAGCTCGGCAGGTCGTCGGTCACGCCCTTGATGTTCAGGCCCGTGTCGGGCGAGATCGTGTTGAGCGCGACGGGCTGCATGAAGGCCCACTGGTCGATCTCGGGGAAAGCTCCGGCGCTGAAGCCCTGGAAGACGATATTGGCGGTGTTGTTCGCTCCCGGCCGGCCCTGGAATTTCAGGTTGCCGTTGCCCGATACATTATGGATATAGGGGTTGTCGGCGTGCTGCGAAGCCAGCGAGAAGGGGACGAATTCCATGTCCGGGTAGTTGTAGACCTGCGTGTCGTGGCCCTTGAACTTGACCGTGATCTTCGGATTGATCCGATAGGTGCGCATCGTGGTCTTGGGGTCCGGATAGAAAAGGTGCATGCCCCACGAAAAACGGTCGGCGAACCGGGTGATGTCGTAGGTGTAGGTTTCGAACTTGTTCGCGTTGTTCGGCGTGAACTCCAGTTTGGTCCAGTCGGCGCAGTCGTTCGCCGCAATGGCTTCGACAACGGAGCGGTCGGTGGCGGCGTCGCTGCCGTTCAGCCCCGCGAATTTGTTGCCCGCAAACAGGACGAGGTTGTTCAGCGTGCCGTACTGCTGGCTGATCTCGATCTCCAGTTCGCACGACTCGATGTCGGCGATGTCGACCTTCGTGCGGTTGCGGTGCTTGTACTCGTGTCCCGTGTCGCCCGTCCAGACGGTGATGAAGTCGGCGTTGCCGCTGAAGTTGAAGACCACCGGGTCGCCCGTGCGGTAGGTGTTCGTCGGCGCCAGCTGCACCGAGAACTCCAGCGGCTCGTAGATCTCTTCGTGTTCGCACGAGGCTGCCGCGGTTGCGAGGGCCAGCGTCGCCGCGAGGTATGTGATTCGTTTCGTATTCATCGTATGCTCTGCAATTAAGCGTTTTACCATAAGGGGTTCTGTCGGAGCGCGTGGTTCACCGCCAGCTCCTTGGTCGGAATCGGGAGGTAGATGTGGCGTGCCGTCACGTTGGCGTAGTTCGCCGACGCATAGTTCGTATAGCTGACGTTGCGGTACTTGTTCTCCGTCGGCTGGTTGGTCCCGGCGTTGTGCATCTTCTCGACGAACGTGCCCCAGCGGATCAGGTCCCACTTGCGAAGCCCCTCGAAAGCTAGTTCGCGTCCGCGCTCGTTGCGCACCAGGTCGCGGAACGAACGGTAGTCGCCCAGCAGGCTCTCGTCGGTCTTGACGCCCGCGCGTTTGCGGATTTCCCGGATGGCATCCTTGGCCTGGTCGTCCGGCGCCCCGGCGTATTCGTTGATCGCCTCGGCGTACATCAGCAGCACGTCGGCGTAGCGAAGGATCGGAAAGTTGATCGTCGTGTAGAGGCTCTTGGCCGACATCTGTTTCTCGTAGACCGTCTCGCGGCGCCATTTGCCGGCGTTGCGGACGGCGCACATCACCGTCGGGTCGTAAACCAGATCGGCGGGGTCGAACGCGTCCTCGATCGTCTGGTCCAGCCCCTCGATGTCGGGCATGGCGAAATTGTTGTTGTAGACCCACGGCGTCTTGAACATGCTCTGCGTCTGTTGCAAGTAGCGCGTCACGGTCTCGCCCGCCTTGTTCTTGTACGAGATTTTCTGGTTGTTCATTCCGCGGTAGTTGTAGCCCGGCAGGTTCCACGTCAGCCGCTTGTCGATGACCGTGGCGCTGGCCGTTTCGTCTGCCGTGCGGTCGTTCTCCCAGTAGAGCTGCCAGAGGGTGTAGGAGCCGTTGTAGTAGCCGTAGGAGTAGTTGCAGGCCCACTCCGAGTAGTTGGTCGTTCCCGACTGCGACCGCAGGCCGATCAGGTCGCCGATGCGGCCGTTCGTCCAGTCGGTCGCGCTGGTGCGGTCGCCGAGGAATTCGGCCTCCCACATTGATTCGTGGAACTGCGTGTCGTACTGGTCGCGGATCATGTTGATGAAGATCTCCTCGTAGCTCTCGTTCAGGTCGTGCTTGTGCGAGGCGATCACCTCGTTGGCCCAGTAGGCGGCGCGGCGGTACATCTCCTTTTTATCCAGTCCGTCGATCTGCTTGACGCTCTCGCCGGCCATGAAGAGATAGACGCGGGCCAGAATGCCCTGGGCGACGGTCTGGCTGACGCGCGAGGGGGTGTTGTCGATGGGCTCGTAGAGGTCGGGAATCGTGGCTTCGATCTCGTCGGCGCACCATTTGAGCACCTGCTCCTGCGGCGTTGCGGCCATCTGCACGTCGTTGGGGTTGGGCGAGGTGGTCGCTTTGACGCGCAGGGGCATATCGCCCCACGCCTGCGCCAGCAGGAAGTGGTAGTAGGCGCGCAGGAACCGCGCTTCGGCGATGTAAAGCCCGATGTCCACCGAAAGTTTCCCGGGGTCGATCTCCGTTTTTTCGACGGCCTCGATGTAGCGGTTGGCGTTCTTGATGCCTTCGTAGAGCTTCGACCAGGTGTCGTAGATCGCCGCCGTGCCGGCGCTGTGGTTGTAGCGGTCGGGACGCGATTCGCTGTTGTTGTAGTTGTTGAAGTAGCAGAGGTCGTCGGCGTTGGCGATTTGCAGCGAGTAGTAGTTGCCGTAGAGCGCTTCGCTGTTCAGCACGCCGTAGACGCCCGCCAGACCGTAGATCAGCTTTTGTTCGCTGTTGTAGTAGCCGTCGTCGGGGATGATCTGCGGATCGGTGTCGAGGAAGCTGCACGCCGGAAGGGCGGCGGTGAGCAGCGCCAGCGTTCCCAGTTTCAATATGCTTTTGATTTTCATGGCGTAATGTTGCGTTTAAACCGTTAGAATGTGAGGTTTACGCCGGCCGTGAAGCCGAATGCGCGGGGATATGCCGACCAGTCGAATCCGGGCGTCAGCACCGAGTTGCGGGTCGATACCTCGGGGTCGGGACCGCTGTAACCCGTCAGGGTCCAGATGTTGTCGGCCGAGACGTAGACGCGCATCTGGCTGATGCCCGCCTTGCGCAGCGAACGGCTCGGCAGCGTGTAGCCCAGCGAGACGTTCTTCAGCCGCAGGAACGAACCGTCCTCGATCACGCGCGACGAGTACTCCTCGCGGCCGACGGCGTTCACGCGCGGAATGTTCGACGCGGGATTCTCCGGCGACCAGCGGTCGGCGTAGGAGGCCAGCTGGTTGGTCTGGCTCCTCCATCCCGATTCGAAGACCAGCCGGTTGGCGTTCAGCACGTCGTTGCCGTAGCTCCACGCGAAGAAGATGTTCAGGTCGAAATTCTTCCAGTTGAAGTTGTTGCCGAAGCCGCCCGTGTTGAGGGGCTGTCCGCAGCCGATGATCGTGCGGTCGTAGTCGTCGATGACGCCGTCGCCGTTCATGTCGCGGTATTTCATGTCGCCCGGCTGCATCGCGTTGCCCTTGAACGAGGGAACGCCGCTGACGAGGTTGCCCTTGTCGTCGAAATCCTCGGCCTTGTAGGTCCCGTCGTAGATGAAGCCGTACATCATGCCCGTGGGCTTGCCCACCTGCGAGATGTAGGGGAACTGCGAGTTGAAGCGCGTCTCCCACGATACGGAACTCTGGAGCGTGTTCTGTCCGTCGACCAGCCCGAGAATCCGGTTGCGGTTGAAGGCGATGTTGAACGACGTGGACCACTGGAACTGACGGGTCTTGACGTTCACCGTTTCGAGCGTCAGCTCGAAGCCGCGGTTGCGGATCTTGCCGATGTTGAGCATCCCCTGCTCGAAGCCCGACGAGGCGGGCAGCAGGGCGTAGAGCAGCAGGTCGCGCGTCACCTTGTCGTACCAGTCGGCCGTCACCTTGATGCGGTCCTCGAAGAACCCGAGGTCGAGACCCGCGTTCCACTGCTCGGTGGTCTCCCACTTGAGCCGCTCGTTGGCCATGTTCGAGACGTAGTAGCCCGGCACGCGCTCGCCGCCGAACACATAGTCGAGCGAGTTGCCCGAACCCGGGTTGACGGTGATCTGCGAATAGAAGTCGTAGGGGGTCTGCGTGCGGTTGTTACCCGTCAGGCCCCACGAGAGGCGCAGCTTGCCGTTGCTCATCCACTCGCTCTTCTTCAGCAGATTCTCGCGGTTGAAGTTCCACGAAAGGCCGGCCGAGGGGAAGTAGCCCCAGCGGTTGTCGGAGGGGAATTTCGACGAGCCGTCGGCGCGGAATGAGAAGGTCAGGTAGTATTTGTAGCGGAAATTGTAGTTGGCGCGCAGGAAGGCCGACATCATCCGCCAGTCGTAGTAGTTGCTCTGGACCTTCTGGTAGTTGCCCGTGTGGATGCCCGCGATGCCCAGCTCCTCGGAGGTGATCTGCGTCGACGCAACGCCGTCGTAGGTGTTCTTCTGCCCCTGGAGCGAGAGTCCCGCCATCAGGTCGAGGTTGTGGCTGCGCCCCAGGCGCTTCTTGTAGTTGAGCGTGTTTTCGTTCGACCAGCTCGTCTGGTCGGTCCAGTAGATGGCGCCGTTGACGCCCTTGCCGCTGGGCGAGCCGGCGTAGCCCGTGTAGGTCTCGCTGCCGTTGAACTCCTCGCGGCGGCGTTTGTTCAGGACGTAGCCGCCCGTGGTCTTGAACGTCAGGTCGGGGGTGATCTTCCACGTCAGCGCCAGGTTGGCGTTGAGGTAGTCCACCAGCGTCTTGCGGTATTCGTTCTTGGCGGTCTTCACCGGGTTGAAGCGGTAGTCGTTCGATCCGTCTACGGCTTCGTCGAGCATCGAATCGAGGATGTCCTGCCCGGGAGGCGTTACGGGGCGGTAGCCCCAGACCGAGTACATCAGCCAGCCCGACGACGACGAGGTGGTCTGCGCCGTGGTGGGGGTCACGCCGTTGGTCGCCGTGCGCGAATAGTTGGCGTTGGCGTTCAGCGTGAGTTTTTTCGAGATGGGCAGCGTGAAGTTGGCCTTGCCCTGGTAGCGCTGGAAGTTCGAACGGATGATGATGCCGTCCTGGTCGAGCGCCGAGAAGCCCACGTTGTAGCGCAGCCCCTCCTTGTTGCCGCCCGAGAGCGAGACGTTGTAGTTCTGCTGGAAAGCCGTGCGGTAGAGCTGGTCCTGCCAGTCGATGCCCGGGATGTGGCGGTAGTCGTCGAGCGTCAGTCCCTCGCTGAAATAGCTCTTGTTCATCGTCTCCTCGCTGATCAGTTCGCTCTGAAGCCGGACGAATTCGTAGGAGTCCATCAGGTCGGCCTTGTTGGCGATCTTGTTCAGGGAGAACGAGGAGCTGAAGTTCACCGTGGGCTTGCCCTCGTTGCCGCGTTTGGTGTTGATCACGATGACGCCGTTGGCTCCGCGCGCTCCGTAGATGGCGGTCGCCGAAGCGTCTTTCAGCACGTCGATCGACTCGATGTCGGCGGGGTTGATCGACGCGGCGAACGACCCTTCGGACGGGAATCCGTCGATGATGTAGAGCGGGGCGTTGCTCTGCGTGAGCGAGTTGTTTCCGCGGATGGTGATATTGGCTTCGGCGCCCAGCGAGCCGTCGCCCGTGGTGACGACCACGCCGGCGATGCGTCCGCCCAGCGCCTGGTCGAAGTTGGTGACGTTGGCCTTCATCATCGTTCCCAGGTCGGCCTTGGCCACCGAGCCGGTGAGGTCGCGCCGCGTGGTGGTTCCGTAGCCGATGTTGACGATCTCGACGGCGCCGATCTGCGACGCCTCTTCGGTCATCTTGACGTTGATCGCCGTGCGTTTGCCGACATACTCCTCGACGGTCGTGTAGCCCAGATAGGAGAAGACCAGCGTCTGGTCCTCCCGGGCCTTGATCGAGTAGCTGCCGTTGGCGCCCGTGGCCGTTCCCGACTGCGTCCCCTTGATCAGGACGGTTACGCCCACCAGCGGTGCACCGTTGGCGTCAACCACGCGTCCGTCCACGGCGTTCTGCGCAAAGGCGTCCCCCCCCCGGAGTACCGATAGGGTCACCAGCGCTGCCGCGGCCATGCGTTTAAGTGCTTTTTTCATAAATAAATCAGGTTGTGGGTGAAAATGGTTATTTCTTCTTGAGCCGGAACTCCACGGGCTGTCCGTGGCGGCAGGTTATCTTCAGCAGCGTTCCGGTGTCGTGGGAAACGGCCTCCACGCCGGGATATTGTGCGGCAAGCTCCCATGCGCCGTCCAAAAGCACCTCTTTTTCGATGGGGCGGCTCTCCTGACGCGTGGTGTAGGTCTTCTCCGTGAGGCCGAGGTCGGGCGTGCAGACGCTCATCACGACCTGTCCGTCCGTGTCGGTGCGCTCCATGACGATCGACTCTCCGGTCACTTTGCGCACAAGCCCCTGGCCCGTGTATTCCCCGAAGCAGACGTAGCCCGTGATGCCCGTGGCGAGGTCCTTCACGACGTGGGCCGTGTTGTCCCGGCGCAGCACTTCGTAGCCGTCTTTCTTGATCAGGCGCGTGATCTCCTTGTTCGTGGGCTGGATGTAGACCGCATATTCGTAGGCGGCCTGCTTGGGGGCGCGGCCGTGGTCGATCCAGGCCGTGGCGAAGTTGCCCGTCTGGGGTGCGCGGGTCTTGTCGTTGGGCGAGGTCTGCTCCTTTTTGGTGATGTTCACCGCTGCGGCGTTCTTCACCACGTAGAAATTGCCCTTCGTGTCGGAGAGCGCCAGCCGCTCGCCTCCCTTGGAAAGGTTGAGCGGGAAAGCGTCGTAAAGCTCGCCGTCGACTTCTATCTGTTCGGCCGGGCTGTCCATCCGCAGCTGGAAAAGCGTCGTTTCGGTGGGGTATGCCTGGTTGTCGTTGTCGATGCCGCTGCCGAGGAAGACCATCCGGTTGTCGAAGCAGAAGACGGATTTGTATGCCGTGGCCCCGGGGGTGAAGTTCTTGCGGTCCTTTTCGACGAAATGCAGGGCCAGTATGCCGTTGCGGCCTTCGAGCGACGAGGCGCCCGAGAAGCGCTCGGGGTTGCGCTCCATGAGCGTCCCCGGCAGCGGGCTTTCCAGTTCGGGGTAGGGCAGATGGATGGTCGTGGCGCCCGGCACGCGGTTCCAGTCCCAGCCCTCCTGCACGAATCCGCTCGCCGCGGCCGAGACGGGATTGCCCGAACCGATGATCGGTGCTGAACCGTAGCTCTGGTAGCGTCCGTAGCGGTTGTCCTTGGTATAAATCTCCGATCCCCAGACATCGGTGTTGAATGCTTTGAGCGTCACCATCCAGTCGCCGCGGCGGTGGATGCCCGCGGCCCCGTAGTTATAGACGAAGAATCCCGAGGGCGTGGGACCCGCCGAAATCCCCTCTTTCCTGAAGAGGCTGTTCAACTCCTTGTCCGTGCCTTTCAGGCGCAGGTAGGCGCCCGCCAGTTCGGGGTCCGCGCCCTTGCCGCTGCCCGTCAGGTCGCCCAGCGCGGCCAGATAACCGAATGCGTTGACGTCGGCGTCGGGGATGCGGCCGTTCTTGCCGAAGGGATGGCGGCCGGCCAGGCCGAGTCCCCAGTCGCGCAGATCGGTGTAGCTGGCCATGGTCATCAGCGCCAGCTTGAAGTTGCGGCGCGCCTGCTCCGAGAGGGTGAAATCCGTTCCCCGGGTTGCTTTGCAGAAGTAGCCGATCATGGCGAATGCGCCGGTCGAGTAGGCGGGGTAGAAGCCGCCGTGGTGGAAGGTCGTGCCGTCGGGCTTGATGCCGCCGATGGTGCCCGGCGTGAAGCCGAGGCTCCCCGAGAGCCATACGCCGAGGCTCTTCATGGCGCGGTACTGTTCGGCCTCGTCGGGCAGCATCAGCGCGCTGACGATCTTGGGGATGAGCAGCGTGTGCCACGAGTCGAGCAGCTCGTCGCGGCCGTAGACGTAGGGTTTGCGGGTCTCCGCCAGGCCGCTCCAGTAGGCCAGCACCTTGACGTATTCGTCGGTCTTGCCGCGTGCGGCGATCTTGTCGCGCATGAGCCACATGGCGTCGTAGATCTTGCGTATGTTGTAGCCGTAGTGGTGGTTGGTTCCGTTGCCGTGGCCGAAGGCGAAGCCCTGGTCGATGGCGTGGTCCATCACCAGAAAGAAATCGTCGTCGTATTTCGGATCGTTGTTGATATGGCTGTTCAGCGCGAAGGCGTTGAGCATGTTCTCGATGTCGTCCAGGCGCAGTTCGCCTTTCGGGCGGTTGCACTCGTCGTTCGAGAGCAGCGGGGCGCCGATGATCCCGCCGTCGTCGGTGCGGCGGATCGCGGCCTTTTCGAAGGTCGCCCGGGCGCGCGGGATGATCGTGCCGTTGATGTAGTTGGCGCTCGACATGTTGGCCGCGACGATGCTTTCGATGCGCGATTTCACGGCGTCGAGCTGGGCCTTTTCCGCGGGCGTGACGTCGCGCAGCGGCTCTTCGTATTCGTACTGCTCCCACTCCCAGAGGCGCGCCCAGTGCCACAATTCGCGAGAGAGATTGCAGTTGTTGCCGGGAATCTGCTTGTCGGGGGTGATCTGGTCGTGGAGCTTGACCTCGGAGAAGGTCAGGCGGTCGAGGAACAGTTCGCCGCTTTCGACCCCGGCGGGCGTCGAGATCGTCAGCCGGGATACCTGCTGCGAGGCGTGGTCGCCCGGCATGTCGTTGTACTTGATCCAGCAGGCGCGCCAGCCCGTGAAATCCATGTGGAAATCGAACCGGTAGGGGACTTCGCCGGTGGGCGTCTCGAACGAGAACCGCATGTCGGCGTCGACGGCCCTGGGGTTGTAGATCCAGAGCATGACGCCCGCGCCCTTGACCCGCAGCGAGCGCATCAGCTGTCCGAAGTCGTTGAAGCGGAGCGTCGACGGCGCGCTCCACGACCAGCGCAGCGAACGGTTCCCGTCCTTGTAGTGGAGGCCGCTCAATTCGGCCGTGCTGTTTTCGCCGCATACAAAAGCCTTGGGAATTTCCGTTTCGAAACTGATTTTGGCGTCGATTGCCGCAGCGGCATGCTGGCCCCAAAGCGTGCCGAATAGTATCCAAATCGCTGGTACAGCGTGTTTTAATATATTTTTCATAGATTCATATTTGGTCAAAAATAAACAAAGAAATTGGTTCGCCAAAATTTTTCAAAGAGAAAATAATAAAAATTTTACATTCATCAGAAAAGATTATTAAAATATGTTGCAAGTCCGAAAAAAACTTTACCTTTGTCCGAAAAGCTGATTTGGTTTACCAAAATAATCATGTTAATCACCTAATTTATGAAGATCTTATTTAAATATGCGACCGTCGCGCTCCTCCTGGCAGGGGCTGCCGCCTGCTCGCAGCCTTCGAAGCGCGCTTCGATCATTGACGAAAACATCGCCGTCGCCGAAAAGCAGATCGGCATGCTGGCCGATTCGAGCGAGACGGGCGGTGTGATCCGCATCCCCTCGACCTGGAAGAACGGGCGGATCGACTACGTGCCCGTCGACGACTGGGTGAGCGGTTTCTTCGCCGGGACGCTGTGGTACATGTACGAACTGACGGGCGACGAGGCATGGGCCGCGCGCGCACGGAAGCATACCGAGATCCTCGATTCGGTGCAGTACCTGCAATGGCATCACGACGTGGGCTTCATGGTCTACGACAGCTACGGCAACGGACTGCGGCTGAAAAACATACCCGGCTACGAGGATGTGATCGTCCAGACGGCCAAGTCGCTCGCGACGCGTTTCCGGCCGGTGCCGGGCGTCATCCAGTCGTGGGACGCCGACCGCGGCTGGCAGGGCGAGCGCGGCTGGCAGTGCCCGGTGATCATCGACAACATGATGAATCTCGAACTGATGTTCAAGGCCACGGAGTTTTCGGGCGACAGCACCTATTATAATATCGCGGTGAAGCATGCCGACCGAACGATGAAGGAGCACTTCCGCGACGATTACAGCTGTTATCACGTCGTGGACTACGACCTGACGACGGGCGACGTGCGCGGACGCTGCACGGCGCAGGGCTATGCCGACGATTCGGCGTGGGCGCGCGGACAGGCATGGGCCGTCTACGGCTATACGGCCTGCTACCGTTACACGGGCGACAAACGCTACCTCGACCATGCGCGGAAGGTGGCCGGTTTCATGCTGGGCGACAAGAACATGCCCGCCGACCTGGTTCCCTACTGGGACTACGATGCGCCGAACATTCCCAATGAACCGCGCGACGTCTCGACGGCGGCCATCATCGCTTCGGCGTTCTACGAAATGTACACCTATACGGGGGACGGGCTGTATAAGCAGAAGGCCGACCGGATCGTCGAGTCGCTCTCGTCGCCGGCCTACCGCGCTCCGGTGGGCGGCAACGGCGGGTTCCTGCTGATGCACTCCGTGGGCAGCATCCCGCACGGCAGCAATATCGACGTGCCGCTGAACTACGCAGATTACTATTTCCTTGAGGCACTGATCCGCAAGGGCCGTGTGGAGGCGGGCGAACCTTTGTTTTAAACCGGATGCCCATGTATAAACTGTTGTTTCTCGCCGCTGCGTCGGTGTGGTCGTGGGCCGCACCGGCGCAGTCGGTGCGGGAGGTCGCCGATGCGCGGATTCTTTCGTTCGAGGAGTCTGCGGCGCCTTTCACTGCGTCGGAAGGCTCGTCGCTGTCCGTCTCGGGCGACCATTATAAGCACGGCGCCCACGCGCTCCGCTGGCAATGGTCGCGGGCGGGCGCCCGGGTGCGCATCGAATCCCCGGTGGGTTACCTGTCGGAAAATCCCAATCCCAGGGAGACCTCCGTTTCGACCTTCGTGTTCTGGGTCTACGCCCCGAAGGCGCTCGACGGGAAATTGCGTTTCGAGTTCCGCAAGGAGGGGCGCACCTGCGCGTGGTTCGACTACGGACTGGAGTTCACCGGCTGGCGCGGGGCATGGGTGGCTTTCGACCGCGACATGCAGGGCCGGCCCGAGGAGGGGATGGACGAACTGGTCGTCACGGCGGAGGGCGTCGAACGGGGCGAGTTGTATTTCGACCACCTGATTCTCTCCTCGTTTCAGGACGTGCGGCACCATACGGCCGATTTCCAGGCGCCGTTCATCAACGCCGCGACCACGAGCCACTGGCTCACGCTGCTGCAATCGTGGCGCAATCCGATGCCCGCACTCCCCGCCGCGGTCGGTGAGGGGGAGCGGCGCGATATGGCGACCGTCGAACGGCGTCTGCGCGAACTGCTGCTCGAAGGCCGGAAGCCGATGGCGATGAAGACCCTGCGCAAACGCTTCGACGCATACGGCATTGCGGAAAATCCCGACGGGACGCTTCGGGGCAAGCCGATCTGGTTCGTGCGCTATGCCGAGACCTATATCAATCTGGGCCATCCCGATGTCGGCAAACTGTTCAACGACAACGGCCAGACGCTGCGCAAATACAACGACTTCCTGTTCCAGGTCGCCGTGGCCCACGATGCCGCTGCGGACGCCGCCGAGCGGGCGGAGCTGGAACGGATGTATGTGCTGCTGACGCGGCATCTTCTGGATCAGGGCTTCGCCGCGGGAAGTGCGCAGGGAACCCTGCACCACCTGGGGTACAGCATGCGCAATTTTTACACGGCTCCCGTCATCATGCGCGACGTGCTGCGTCGCGCCGGGCTGGAACACGACGTGCAGCAGGCTATGGAGTGGTTTTCGGGCGTGGGCGAGGTGAAACTTCCGCCGGCGGAGCCGGGGATGGACATCGACGCGTTCAACACCTCGCTCGTCGGCCGTCTGGCGAGCATCGTGATGCTCCCGGACACCCCGGTGAAGGCGGCCTGGCTGGAGGCGTTCTCCCGTTGGGTCGACAACGGATATAAGGTCACCGAGGGGACCGGACCCTGCTTCAAGAGCGACGGCACGGTCTTCCACCACCGGCGCCACTACCCGGCCTATGCCGTGGACGGGTTCAGCGGCGGGGCCGTGAATGCCGTGTGGCTGTTGTCGAAGACGCAGTTCGCGGTGAGCGCCGAAAGCCATGCCGTTCTGAAACGCGCGCTGCTCGAAATGCGCTTCTACTGCAATCTGCGGTCGTTTCCGCTGGCCCTTTCGGGCCGTCATCCCGACGGCCGCGGCGAACTGGTCCCGTGGCATTATGCCCGGCTGGCCGTTGCGGGTACGTCCGACGGCCGCGGGGAGATCGACCCGGAGCTGGCCGCCGCCTACCTGCGTGTGGCCAAAGGAAAAGACGCTTATACGCGGCTGTTCGCCGAAAAGGGCTTCGCTCCCGAACCTTCGCCTGCGGGGAACCGCGTCTACGGCTACAATGCCTCGGTGTCGCACCGGCGCGCCGACTGGCTGGTGACCGTCGCGGGCCACAGCCGCTATCTCTGGTCGGCGGAGATTTACCAGGGAGCCAACCACTACGGCCGCTACCTGACGCACGGCAGCATGCAGCTGCTTGCAGACGGCGATCCCGTGAGCGCCTTCGGCAGCGGGTTCCGGCAGGAGGGCTGGGACTGGCGGCACATTCCCGGGACGACGGCGCTCGAAATCCCGATGGAGCGGATGAAGGCCGATATCCGGAACGTCGACACCGCGTCGGGCTACGAGGAGATGCTCCTCTCTGACGAGGCCTTCGCCGGAGGCGTCAGCCACAGGGGCCGCGACGGGGTGTTCGCGATGGAACTCCACGAGCACGACAAATACAACGGTTCGCTGCGGGCGCGCAAGTCGTGGTTTTTCTTCGACAACCGCATCGTCTGTATGGGTTCCGACATCGAAAACAAGGCCGAGGGCGGTGTGCATACGACGCTGTTCCAGAATTTTCTGGTGGATGCGGCCGATCCGCTCGTCGTGAACGGCGAGGCGGTGACGCAGTTCCCCTACCGGGCCGAACTTGCGGGCGGCGCCGTCCTGCGCGACAACCTGCGCAACGCTTACTTCGTGCCGAAAGGTAGGGTAGTCGTTTCGAAATCACTTCAGCGTTCGCTCGACGAGGAGACCGACGCTCCGACCGAAAATAATTTCGCAACGGCCTGGATCGACCACGGCAGCGGGTCCGTCAGCGGCGGCGGGTACGAATACATGCTGGCCGTGCACGCTTCGGACGAAGAGACGGCCCGCTACGCGCGGGAACTTCCCTACGAGGTGCTGCGCCGCGACGCCTCGGCCCATATCCTGCGCGACAGGCTGTCGGGCGCGGTGGGTTATGCGCTCTTCGCCCCCGGTAAGGTGGGCGAGGGGTTGCTGGAAAGCGTTTCGCTGCCTTCGCTGGTGATGATCGGCGGGGATGGCGAAGGGCTGACGGTGAGCGCTGCGGACCCCGACCTGCGTTTCTACGAGGGGCCGAGCGACGAGGTGTTCGATGCCGACGGCAGGCGCGCCGAGCGGAGCGTCTACTCCCGCAAGTGGATCGACAATCCCTCGGGAGAGTCGCAGCTGGAGGTCGTGATCCGCGGCCGCTGGCAGTCCGCAGACGATAGGCCAGAGTGCCGGATCGAACCTGCGGGCGAAAACACCGCTTTGATCTTCACGTGCCGCGAAGGTGCGACGCGCGAAGTGAACCTGATTGAAATGAAATAAGACACGATGTTGAAAATTAGAATTGCAATTCCGTTTGCGGGCCTCGCCCTGACGGCCTGCGGGCAGTCGGAGGCCGGGCGCCCCAACGTGATCTACGTATTTCCGGACCAGTATCGCAACTCCTCGCTGGGGTTCTGGAGCGATCCGGAGTTCGCCGCCGAGGTGGGGTGGAAGGGCGATCCGGTCGCAACGCCCAACCTCGACCGCTTCGCCCGCGAAGCCACGGTGCTGACCGAGGCGGTGAGCAATTTCCCCGTGAGCAGCCCCCACCGGGGCATGTTGCTTTCGGGCATGTATCCCGAGCGGAACGGCGTGGTGCTGAACTGCATGTCGGAGCGTCCCGAAAGTTCGCTGCGCGAGGACGTCGAGTGTATCGGCGACGTCTTCTCGGCGGCGGGCTACGACTGCGCCTATATCGGCAAGCTGCACGCCGACTTCCCGACGAAGAACAACCCCCAGCGTCCGGGAACCTACGTCAGCGACGCCGTTCCCGAGTGGGACGCCTACACGCCGCCCGAACGCCGCCACGGGTTCAACTACTGGTACTCCTACGGCACCTACGACGTGCACAAGCATCCCCATTACTGGGATACCGACGGCAACCGTCACGATGTCAACGAGTGGTCGCCGCGGCACGAAGTTTCGAAAGCCATCGAATATATCGAAAACAAGGGCGGCGTGCGCGATCCCGAAAAACCGTTCCTGATGATGATCGGCATGAATCCGCCGCATTCGCCCTACGCTTCGACCGACGACTGCGACCTGGAGGGGTATGAACGTTACAAGGACAAGTCGCTGACCGAACTGCTCGTGCGCGACAACGCCGACACGACGATGGCCAAGGCCGCCGCCGTGCGTTACTATTTCGCCAACGTGAGCGGTATCGATCGCGAGTTCGGCCGCCTGCTCGCTGCGCTGGACAGGGCGGGGCTTACGGAGAACACGATCGTGGTCTTCGCTTCGGACCACGGCGAGACGATGACCAGCCATTCGACCGACGACCCCAAGAACTCGATCTGGCGCGAGTCGCTGAACATTCCCTTTCTGGTGCGCTATCCGGGGCGGGTGCCGCACCGTGTGGACGATCTGCTGCTCTCGACGCCCGACATCATGCCGACGCTGCTGGGGCTGGCGGGCCTTGCCCTGCTTAGCATGGCCGTGTGGGGGGCGGCTTTGCCCCGGCGGCTGGATGATGCCTTAGCCCAACACTATGCCGCCCAAATGAGCGTGATGCAGCGGGAGCTGTTTGCCCTGCGCCGCCGGCTGGCAGAACACGAAC
>OLVO01002188.1_pt1 | contig 18431 bp, 18 predicted proteins | sample 1672571 | NCBI WGS metagenome assembly OLVO01 (sample SAMEA3136700, study PRJEB25190) | human gut metagenome | biome: human gut; feature: human-associated habitat; material: faeces | place: Austria | collected 2013
GCCGACGAGCGCGGCGAGCCCGGGCATTGGGAGGGCGACACGGTTGCCGGCAAAGCCGGAGGCGCCTGCCTGCTGACGCTCGTCGACCGCAAAGACGGCTTCTTCGTCGGCGGGAAGTGCCGCCGCAAGACCGCCAAGTGCATCCGAGACAAGATGCCGAGGGCCCTCGAAGGCCAGCCGCTCGGATCCGTCACGCTCGACCGCGGCAAGGAGTTCGCCGACCATGCCCGGGTCACGGACGAGATCGGAGTCGAGTTCTACTTCGCGCTGCCCCACCACCCTTGGCAGCGCGGCACGAACGAGAACGCCAACGGCCTCCTGCGGGAGTACTTCCCGAAGGGCGAGTCGCTGGCGCGCATGAGCGAGAAGCGCGTGCAGGAGGCGTACGATAAGCTCAACCGGAGGCCGCGCAAACGCCTAGGCTACCGGACGCCGTACGAGGTCCATTGCTCAGAAGTGTTGCATTTGATTTGAGGATTCAAGGGGAATTATTTCATACACAACGGGGATTACTGGTTTTTCTTTTCTGGACACTAATCCGGACATAATCTGGACATTTTCTGGACAAAGGCAAAGATGTCCAGAAAGTCGGAACGTGGCCTTTGCCCCTATGTACCCAGGCAATTTCCGTGAAGTGGGATGCAGACGCCCTGCTCTCCAATGCGACACTAATGCGACATTGTCGCATTAGTGTCGCATTGGAGGATGTCGCTGTGGCTTGTGGCTGGTAATTGCGGCTAATATATTAATTAAATTGCGATATTAACCGAAAATTAGCTAATATATTAATCATGATAAACATTCTTGAACATCAGCTTCCAGGCGAAGTCCTGGCAGACATTGCTTATCGTGTAGTGGCTCGTCGCAAAGAGCAGGGGCTTACGCAGGCGCAGCTTGCCGAAAAATCAGGTGTAAGCCTGGGCTCAATTAAAAGATTCGAGCGTCTACACCAAATCTCACTTGCATCGTTGGTAAACATTGCTTTCGCTCTTCATTGCGAAGGGGATTTCACTGGTTTATTCGCGCAGAAGCAGTACGCTTCCATCGAAGATGTGATCGCGGAAAGCAAGCGGAAGAGGTAGCTTGTGCAAGTTCCTGAAATTGACAGAGTTCGTGTTTCCTTCCATGGAGAAACAGTTGGCACCATTGCGTCGACTCCCGAGGGTCTGATGGCGTTCGAATATGTTGATGGGTGGCTTGCCGGCGGATTCAGCATAAGTCCGTTCAGCCTGCCCTTGGAGAAGCGGGTTTTTATTGCGCGGTGGCGCCCGTTTGACGGTGTTTTTGGCATTTTCGACGATAGCTTGCCCGATGGATGGGGGAAGCTCTTGGTTGACAGAGCGCTGGCTAAACACGGGCTGAACCCGCGTGAGGTTGGTTTTCTTGCCCGTTTATCATTCGTTGGAGCAAGCGGCATGGGCGCGTTGGAATATGAGCCAGAGACTGCAATTGCTGCTTCGTTCGGTGGGTTGGATTTCGACGTGATTGCGGAAGAGTGTGCTCGTCTTCTTGCGACAAATGAGTCGGACGATTTTGACGAACTGCTTGCTCTGGGTGGTTCGTCTGGCGGTGCGCGACCCAAAGTGCTTACGGAGGTTGACGGCGAAGAGTGGATAGTTAAATTCCCTTCTTCATTTGATACAGAGAACATTGGCGAGCAGGAATATTGTATTGCCCAGCTTGCTAAGCGGTGCGGCCTGGACGTTCCTGAAACTCGCTTGTTCCCCTCAAAACGGTGTTCGGGATACTTTGGGGTTAAGCGGTTTGATCGTGTTGGCACAGACCCCTCCCGGAAAGTTCATATGGCTTCAGCTGGCGCGTTGCTGGAATCGTCTCATAGGGTTCCAAATCTGGAATACGAACTGCTTATGCGGCTGACATCTTTGTTGACTGACTCGGCGTGCGATATTGATCAGCTTTATCGGCTGATGTGCTTTAACGTTTTCATTGGAAACAGGGATGACCATGCGAAGAACTTCTCATTTTTGTATAACGAGACAGCGGGGAAGTGGTCCCTATCGCCGGCGTATGATCTGACTCAAAACCCTGGTACATATGGAGAACGCGCTACTACAGTGAACGGCAAAGGCAAGGGGATAGAGCTTGCCGATTTGCTGGCCGTAGGGATGAAGGCGGGCCTTAAGCAATCATGGGCGCGCGATGTTGCTGAGGATGTCAGAGCGAAAGTGGAATCAGTGGGGCTGTTGGATTGTTCGTAGCGGCAGCCATGGCAGTGACGGCACCCATGCGACAATGTCGCCAAACTGTCGTGACATTATCGAATGGGTGTCGCTTAGCGGGCTGATTGCCGCCAGAAGGTGTCGTCCTTGACGCTTTCATATCATTGAAATAGACCAAAATTGACCAAAGAATTTTGGTCAATCAGCCGATTTCGAGCCAATAGACAAAAATCAGGCAATTTTTTGGTCTATTGCGGCGATACGAGCTGGTACTTGATGAAGTGGTGGCCGGCGACCCAAATCATGTTTCCGATGGGCAATTTTTTCGCACGAGCCCTGTGAGCGTTATCGATGCTGCGCAAAGGCCCATCTGCCATGGTGTTGAGCCTGAAGCAGGGATTATCGAGCTTATGGATCGGGCTTTGTCCATATTGAACCACGTTTAACTTCCGGTTTTGGTGTGCGTTCGGTGTCTCGTTCGTGCTTGCTCGCATCCATCCATTCTATGACGGAAATGGGCGTACTAACTGGTTTATCAGCATTATGTACTCTCGCATAGCTTCAGCCCGATTGTCGGGTATCTCTTGTCGTATTCGGTAAAGGAAAGAATCGAAAAGTATTACAAGAGTTTTTCGCTGTGTGCGCATCGCTGAACAGGGGTGATTTAACGCCATTTGTTATCTTGTTTTCTGAGTTAGTCGTAGATGCCATGGAGAAGCATGTTGGACTTGCTGCAAGAAAAGCGGAGCGACTTAGCAGACGCTGTTGATGCGGTAAATCGCGCAATCGCAGCGGAGGAAGAGGATGCGGGCCTGTGGCGCGTAGCATTTATCCTGGCCCAGGCCGCATTGTTCTCAGAAAGCGGTATGGTCACTGAGGAGCTGTGTGCAGTGGCCAAGATGTCCGAGCCCACCATGTCCAAGAAGCGCAAGCGCATCAAAGAGCTGGGCTTTTTACGAGAGGTGCACAAGGGCAGTCGGAGGTTTTATTCATTGGATTTGAGGAAGATGGACAGTGCGTAAATGCTCTTTTCTATCCGACAGAGATTACAAAGACAAGATTTTGCAAATTGTGGCAATTGGCTGATTTTGGAAGGGAAAAATGAACGAGTTATTGAGTGAACCGTGGGTTATTTCGGTAGTTACTTCTTTGGTAACGGCTCTATTTTTAAGCGTTTCGAAATTGATAGAAATTGCTTTTACAGAAAAAAGGAGAATCGCTGCCGAGTTGTCGCGAGAACGCATAAAGGCGATGCGGATGATTAAGCGGTCTTTGGAAAAGTCGGTTGAGATAGAGGATATAAGTACTTTGAAGCCAATCGAGATGGATAGCCTTGGTTTGTCTTTGAAGAATCCAACGATTGCTCTTTTGTGCGGAAGCGTTGGATTAAGGGAGCTAAGTGATGAGCTTTATTCGGTTCTTGAAGATTGTCAGGGATCGCTAGGGATTCGGTCTCGCGCTGCCCTGGTCAAGCTTCATCAATTTCAGTTTCGGCTTATGGGGTTATACAAGGAGCTTGGACTGCCTGACCATGAATTTGCGGTCTATGTTTTGCCCGTTGCCGAACCTTTAAAGCGGTATATAAAGAAAATCGACAAGCTACTTGTAAGAGATGTGAATAAAACAAAGCTGAGGTATGAATCAGATTCAGGTGTCAGATGGTTCTTTTGGATAAGGGTTTATTCTTTTCAATGTTCTCGGATGGAAGGGCTTTTGAATGGCGTGAACGCTCCCAATTGTTATAGCGGTTCTATTTTTGTTGAAATGTCAAAGCGTCCGTTTTTGGCTGCTGTCGTTAACCTTCTTTTGATTTCAGGGGCTTGGGTAGCTCAGGCCTTAAATCCAGCATCGGCTTCTCTTGTTGGCTCTATGGGGACACTGGTGGGCGCGATGATTCCGTTTTTGCTCGTTTATCTTTATAAAGAAAAGAAGGCTCGCTCATTTGTTTGGGATATTGTTGCAATATTTTTTGTATGGCTTATTTCGTTTATGGTCTCTTTAATTTGCTTATGGTTGTTTTGACTAGTGCAAACTTTTTGATGGCGCTGGATGAAGCGGTGCTTGCTTGGGTTGTGGATGCGGCCATAATCTTTTTCGAGTATGCTCCCAGATCAGGCCGTTCGACCATTTATTGGTTGTTGATTTTGAGCATTGCGAAATAAGGGTTTGGGAATTTGGCTGCTGTGTCGTTCGATGCAATCATGAAGCTGTTGTTTCGCAGCTTCTCTGCATGGCTTGCGTTGACTGAGAATCTGAAGGTGGCCGAGATTTCTTTGTCTGTGTCATAAAATACCGCAATCGTTAAAATGAAATCTCCTTCGTTCCACAAAAGCTCGTTTGCGATTTGCTCGGAGAGAAGAGGCTCTGGAATGCAGGGAGGCTTTTCATCATGCCCCTCGAACAGCTTGCTCCAGGAATCGTCTTCCCTTGCGAAGTGAACGTTAAGAGGGGTCAGAGAATCTCTTTTAAGCAAAAGAGGATGAACTAGCTCTGCGGTAGCCATTTTGATTTGCTGCATCCCTGCATTTGCCCAGCTTAGATTGATTGGATTTAGCGTATCCCAGTCAAAAGCAGTTGTCGGTCCCGAATAACTCCAGATGCGTGCTTCCATTGAGCGAATAACGCAGTCTTGCTTTGAGCATGATAAGGAAAATTTGAAATCGAGAGTCGACCCGGCTTTGTCGAAGTAGAGCGTCAATGGGTACCCATCGAAAGGGATAATTTCCAATTTTGCCTTCTGGGACTTTCTATGGATGAATTGGCAAAAGGGGATAAGCAGGGAAAGAGCTAACGCCAATGCTGAAACTATTAAACTTGAACATTCGTAAAGGGTCATTTTCATCCTTTTTTATTAAATATGTACTTTTGTCGCGCTTTGCAGTCCAATAATAGCCTTTCAGCGCCTTTCTCTTTTGCGGGTCATTTCCTTGTTGCGGGGCGTGTGGCTTTTATCCGCTGCTAGGTGCAGGCTTGCCAGAAAAATTGTTTGTCGAGGCAAAATCAAGCTTGAAGTGCGCGGCTGAGTTTGCAGTGTCTGCCGTCTTCCCTTTGTTGTTGCGTTGCGCTCTAAGGGATTAGGCTCTCTGGCATGCTCGTTTGAAGGAACGATACAGATCGCATTTATATCCTAGGCTGCTTAATGTTCCGCCGGCGCTTGAGTTTGAAAAGCTTGATGCTGGTAACGGAAAAATCGTTATCAGAGTATGGGTTCCCATGGGCCCATCGCTCTATTCCTTTAAAGGCACCGTGTATGACAGGGCAGCCGATGTTGACGTAAAGGTGAAAGCCGATGCGCAACGTGCGGCAATGATTATCCGAAAACAAAATTTCTATACCGAGAAAACCGTTTATCCCTGGGTGACAGAAGAAGATCTTGACTTAGGAGCCTTGAGCGGAGTAAGGCGCGAAATACGGGCTGCACGCGAAAACCACCCTTGGCTTTCCCTTGACGACGAAGAGCTGCTTAGGGCTTCGAGACTCTGGTCCCGGGATCCCGCGACAGGCGAATACGGATTCAACCTTGCGGCTATTATGCTCATTGGGAAGAAAGAAACCATCCTGGATGTTGCCCCCGTGTACCGCACGGATGTCATTCTTCGCCGTGCCGATACCGACCGATACGATGATCGGCTTGTTTGCAAGAGCAACTTGGTGGAGGCATATGGGGAGATTTCCTCTTTTTGCAAAAAGTGGATGCCCGATGTGTTTGCGCTCGATGAAGAAGGCAATCGTATAAGTGTTCGAGACGTTATTGTTCGCGAGCTTGTGGTGAACAGCCTTATTCACCGCGAATACACGAGTCCCCATATTGCAAGAATCGTTATTGATGCAGATGGCATTCACACCCACAATGCAAGCCGCGCCCTGTATGCAGGTTCGGTAACCCCCCGGCAATTTGGATCCAACTCCCAAGAACCCGATAATTGCCAATTTCTTCACCCAGATGGGTCGTTCCGAAGAGTTTGGAAGTGGCGTTCGGAATTTGTATAAGTTCTCTCAGCTTTATTCGGGGCGGGTTCCCGAGATGGAAGATGGCGATTTCTTCGAGGCGTTTGTTCCCGTGCCTCTTTCGGTGGCTGATGCTCCTTCTGAAAAGGCTCCAGTGCATAAGGGAAGAAAGGGCTCCGAAGAAATCGAGGCTGTGGTTTGCGACTTGCTGAAGAAATACGGCAAGATCTCTGCATCCGAAGTGTCCGCCGAGGTGGCTTCAGTTGGCGAAAGAACCGTGCGGCGTCATTTGGCGAAGATGGTGGAAGACGGTCAACTTGTTAGGGAGAATGGTGGTAGGGCGACGGCGTACAGGAAGGCTGGAGAATAGCAGAGTTGCTCTTTCGGTATTTGCCTGTATGGAAATGGAGAGATGCGCAGATTTCAGAGATATTGAATCTTGTAGCTTTGGTTGTTGTTCCTGTTGTCGCCGTATTGGTTGGCCAGTATTTACAGACTCGATCGAAGAAGAGGGACGATCGCAGAAGAATTTTCGAGGAAATAATGGCAAGTAGAATTTTCGGCCTAAGCGCCGAGACTGTTCGAGCCTACAATATGATTCATCTTGTATTTTCTTCCGATAAAAAGGTTAGAGAAAAATGGAGCGAATACTACAGCGCTCTTTGCGTTGAAAATCCCGATGGTGAGCATCTGGCTCTTTGCGAGCGCAAACAGCTCGAACTACTGAAGGCCATGGCGAAGACCTTAGGTTACTGTGATGATGTATCTCAGGCGGCACTGGATGCAAAATATGTTCCGATGGGATTGGTGAAAAGCCAGGAAACGAAGGAATCATACGACTCTCTCATAAGGGAACTTGGCAATAAAATCAGGAACGGGGAAAGTTTGCCGAAGGTTTGAGGGTGCGGGCCTTTTCCCGGACTGTCGATATGATGGGTCCAGGCTCTCCCGGTATTTGTTCGGGCTTCTGGTTCAAGGGTTCCCTTATCCTGTTCTTACGATAGTGCTTCATGTCGCTATTGCCCCGATGGTAAAGGAATAGGCCCTTCCACCATCGGGCCTGGTCGTCTGCTGCGCTGGGGTCTTTCATGTTCAATCTCGACTCATGGCTCGGATGGTTGGGGGCCCGCCTTGCGAGAGGCTTCGCTATGCCAAATGGGTGCAAGGACATTAGAGATGGTTTCTTGGTGTATGGGAAAACGTTCGCAGCCCCGCCGCCGTGCGGTGGTTCGCTCCGACCATGCCGAGCAGTCAACTGCGGCTAGGTGCCTACTCGGAATGTTGCTGCGAGGGCCGGATAAGGGGCTCTTGGGTTGGGTGAGCTCGAATGAGCTCCAGGGGAGCCGGGCTGCGTCTCGTAGGCGGTCTGGAATAATGTTCTAATTTTCGTCCAGGTCCATTCGGGATCGTTCGATTGGTGTCTTGCACATTGGGCGAGGGACATTGCTGTAGCCTTGGAGCGCAATTTATGTAAAGAAGAATAGGATACTTATGAGAGAAAATGCAACGGAGTTGAATTATGCAGATGAGTCAAAGACGGCTTTAAGTACAACGATTCATGGTGTTTTGTTCGGCGGATCATTGAAGGTAGAGGTCACGAGAGCCGATTTCTACTCCAAGTTGATATTGTTTCGAAACAGATTAATCGAAGTTATGATACATAGACCGCCGGTTGCGCTTTCTTTCCTTGCTGCTGTTCTTTCAGGGCTGTCGGCCTGCTTATCTTTCTCTCTTCCCTGGGCATCAAAGACGGCTCTTCTGGTTCTGTCGTTTGTTGTGGGGGTTGACCTATCTTCGTATGGTGCCAGATGGGATCTCCTGAAAATCTTTGTAGTCATGCTAGTCGTCTCCTTTCTATGGATTGCGATAATGCGTTTTTACTGCAAGAGGATGGAACGAGTGGAAAATGGGTTAGTTGCGGTCAATCCTCTTTGGAAAATTCTCAATTGCGGAATATCCTCGCTGTGCTTTTCTTTGCCTGCCGCTGCATGGGAATATACGCCATTGCCGGTTCGGCCTGTTCTTGTTGCTGTCTTTCTGGTTGGCGCTTTGGGGTTGTTCCATGTTGCGGTTCTGACGAAAAAAGAGAACCGTATCAAATGGATTGTTGGAGCTTTTGCGTTTGCTGTGGCTTCAATGTTCTTTCTTTGGCGGTTGGGCGAAGCAGCGCTGCTCTATGGTGCTGGAGATGCGGAGAGGTTGTTTGGTGTTGTCTTGGCAAGCGCTTTAGTCGTTCTGTACCATGTGCTATGGTTTTCGTTCTTTGGCGCTTCTTTGCTTTTGACAAGGGGTCATGCGAAGCGGGAAGCCCGTCTTGACGCCGAGCCGGGTGAGAAGATGCCAGTAGCGGCTTGGTTGCAGGACTGGGCCGTAAGACTGTTCCTTCTTCTGCTAATGCTTGCTGTTCTTGTTTTCGTTTTGGTAACTGTTTTGTTTTTTCTCTTTTATGATGCAGCATATCTTGCCAGCCTCCTGAGCTGGTTTTCGATGAGACTGATACGGTAAAGAAATTTGCGGATAGACTGTATTTGTTTGTCGGGAAATTGTATTTAATCGCTAATGTGCAGAAAGGGTGGGTGCGTTCTGAATGGGGTCAACATGGCTGACCAATGGTTTCATTTGCAGGGAGCTTTATGCTCCATTCTCTGTTGAAAAGGACAGTGATTACTATTATGATTTGCGCAGGCTTTTTGATCTAGTACTGAGACAGGCTAAAAAAGCGAACGCGGATGATTCGAGCATCAAGATTATCGAAAAGTACAAAAAGAAGATCCTTGAGGCAGTTCGCTGTCGCTATCGCGCCGACGTTGCGAAAAGCAACACGATAATTTTAAATTTGTTAAAAGATATTGGAAGAAACCCTCTTGCGGTTAGCCCATTGGAGGAAAGCTATGCCTTTCCCGGTCGTGGTCAGGAGCTGCAGTTATTCAGGTGCAGAGTCGGAAATCCTTCTCGTGCTTTTTCAGCCAGAGATATGCTTTATTTGCCAAAAGATTTAAGGGCAAAATCGGGCAGTTATAGATTCAGCATCCCAGGTTGCCCCAGCTACTACCTAGCTAATTCTTCTTATGGGTGCTGGATTGAGATGGGGTTCCCGCCGGAGAATGAATTTAATGTCTCTCCGGTAGTACTCGATGGAAGCCAGAAAATCTTCAACTTAGCAATTTCGATAAAATATTTTGAGGGGTTAAATGAGCTTGATGAAGAGCGCGTCAATTGCTGGTTGAAGCTTTTTATGCTGATGGTTGCAACATCATACAAGATAAATGAAAGTGGCAGGACGTTTAAATCTGAGTATATAGTGTCGCAAGCTGTTATGATGGCATGCAAAAAATTGGGCTATGATGGGGTTGCCTACTTTTCAAGAAGGGTGTCTGATGTTTCGTTTGCCTTTTGCGCAATCAATCTTGCTCTGTTTGTAGATTATACGAAAAAGGGTTCTTCCCTTTGCAGGCACATAAAAATAGACGATTCCTATAATTACTCGTTGTTTAGGCAATTGAAGCCAGAATCGAAATATCGGCAATATGACCTAAGAGTGGTCCATAATCCTCTAACCGTTAATATCGGGGGCTATGGAAGGCAGTATGCCTATCGTGAGACTGAGTTTTATAGTTTTGATTCGTTTGTTTTTTCGTCTTGGCGAGATAGGCTGGACGGAAAAGGGAAGAATGATATTTCCTGGGATATCAACGCAGATTATTGATCGTATACGGGTCTCTAATACTTTGAAGCGTCGTTTTGTTGAAAAGAGCGTTCAATGAAGATAGCAGTAGCAGGAATGGGATATGTGGGCCTTTCGTTGGCCATGCTGTTGGCGCAGCATAATGAAGTGCGTGCGTTTGACGTGGTGCCTGAAAAGGTTCGGCTGCTGAACCAAGGAAAAAGCCCCATTGCCGATGTTGAAATTGAGCGCTTCCTGTGTGAGCAAAATGAAGGATCCCGTAAGCTGGATTTCGTGGCAACATTGGATGAACGCGAGGCGTACGAAGGCGCCGACTTCGCCATAATTGCCACGCCCACAAATTACGATCCGCAAAAGAATTTCTTTGACACCTCAAGCGTGGAAGCGGCCATTGCGGCCGTGCGCGCTGTTGATAAATCTGCCTGGATCGTAATAAAATCGACTATCCCGGTTGGTTATACACAAAAGCTTTCCCAACGCTTGGATGACCAGCGCATAATCTTTTCACCTGAATTCCTACGTGAAGGAAGAGCTCTCTACGACAACCTGCACCCCTCACGCATTGTGGTTGGTGCTGCGGAAAACGCAGAAGCTCAGCGTGCTGCGGAAACTATCGCCAGCCTTTTACTAGAAGGTTCCGCCGAAGAAGAGAAGGTGCGTAAAAACCCAGATGGAACAACGGGAATCCCTCAACTATTGTGCGGAACCACGGAAGCCGAAGCGGTAAAACTGTTCTCCAACACTTATTTGGCTTTGCGCGTTGCTTACTTCAATGAGCTGGATACATATGCGCAGGTGCGTAAGCTCGATGCCGCAAAGATAATCAAGGGCGTGTGTTTGGACCCACGTATCGGCAACCATTACAACAACCCAAGCTTCGGTTACGGTGGCTATTGTCTGCCCAAAGATACCAAACAGCTGCTTGCCAACTACCAGGATGTTCCGCAGAACCTAATTTCGGCGATAGTTGAAGCAAACCGAACCCGAAAAGACTTTGTTGCCGAAGAAGTGCTGGCGCGCGTAGACGAGCTGTGCGAAAAGGGTATCGCAAACCCAAAGGTGGGTGTGTACCGTCTAACCATGAAGAAAGGTTCCGATAATTTCCGCGCATCTTCTATTCAGGGCGTGATGAAGCGCGTGAAGGCGAAGGACGTAGCCATGGTTGTTTATGAGCCCACCCTGAGCGATCAAACGTTCTTTGGAAGTGAAGTCCAGAACGATCTCGAAAAGTTTAAGAACGATTGCGATCTGATCATCGCTAATCGCTGGAACGCAGATCTGGTTGACGTTGCTGAAAAGATTTACACCTGCGATTTGTTTAAATGCGATTAAGCGAGCTGCGCGTGAGTCCAAATGTCTCTTGCCCGGAAGTTGTTGTAATTGTCCCCGTATTCAATTCCTTGCCGTACCTAGAAGATCTTTGCGAGTCTTTGTCCTGGCAGGGATACCAGGGAAGAAAATGGGTCGTTTTTGTTGACGATGGGTCGAGTGATGGGTCCGTCGAATTACTTGAGGAAATCCAAATAGAGGGTTTTGCGAAGACGGTTCTGACCCAGAGGCACAGGGGCTTATCTTTCGCAAGGAATCGTGGACTTGCGTGGATTGCCGAGGCAAAACCGGATTTTAGCGGTTACGTGATGTTCCTCGATTCAGACGATTTCCTTTCGCGTAACGCCCTTCAAGCGGTTTGTTGGGAAATGAAGCAAAAAAAATCTTGATCAATTGTTCTTTGGCGCAAACGTCTTTTTTGAAAACGAGCAGCTGGTAAAGGATTTCAGTAGTTACTCCACCTACTATGAAAGAAGTGGCACGTATAATGGCGTGTTCGCTGGCCCCGAATATATGGAAGAGTGCGTTCGGCAGGGAGACTTTATTCCAAACGCATGTATGCAGTTATTGTCCTATCCATTTCTGAAAAAGCACGGCATCCGTTTTTTCGAAGGGATTATTCATGAAGACAACCTGTTTACGTACACATGCCTTCTTTGTGCTGAGAGAGTGGCTTTCCTAAATAAGCCACTTTACCAGCGAAGAATTCGGCCCAACTCCATAATGACCAGCCCTCCTCTTCCTGAAAACGTGGTTGGCATATTTTCTATGCGGCGAGTAGGTGTTGTTCATGGTGTCCCAGACGAGTAGCTTGAAGAAAGGTCAGAGGGAAGTCTTTTTTCTCGATTGTCGACACATGGTTTTCCGCTGCTGCTGATTATTCGTCTTTATTGGGGGGGGAGGGGGGGGATCGTGGGGGTTCTGGATATCCTGGATGCGGAATTGGAGATTCTTTACCGTCAAACCGTTTTGACTAGAGCTATCGACCGGAAATCAGCGTCTAGATTTGCGAAAACGCAAGGACGGAAGGTCGTTCGGAGGGGCACGAGCAGGCGAGACTTGAGCTATCGCAAAGCAAATCTTTCAAGATAGGTAGGGCAATAACGGCTATTCCCGGAAAGCTGTTGGGGAGGTAGCTGTCCAACAGCTTTCCGGATCGAGCGATTCTGGATGCGTGATGCCCGTATTTCCTTAGCGTTTTTTCGGTGGCGTGTGGCGGCGGTTCAAGAGTGAAAAAGAAAGAGAAAACGGCGATCGTCTTCATTTTCCGCAAAAACCGTGCAGGCTGGTTAGCGTGCGCCAATACCCTTTACAATAAAACATCGTGATTATTTAGGTCGCGTTGGGTGCCAACCGCAAAGGCGGCACCCCCTGCGCAACCACTAAACGATAAGGAACTGCATTAATGCCAAACATGCTCTCAAGCGCTAATGCCAGAAGGAATTGGTTCACCATAACGTCCCTTGTATCCAGGGACTTCAAGCTGAAGTACCGTCGCAGTGCCCTGGGCGTTCTGTGGTCGGTCCTGAACCCCCTGCTCATGATGATCGTGCTTTCCGTTGTGTTCAGCACGTTCTTCAAGTTCAGTATCGAAAACTACCCGCTGTACGTAATTCTTGGCAACGTTATGTTTGCCCTTATGGCCGATTCGACCTCAGGCGCCATGAATTCAATCATTGAATCTTCTTCGCTTATCAAGAAGATCCGCATCGAAAAGCTCATCTTCCCGCTTGAAAAAGTGCTGTTCCAGCTGGTGAACTTCTGTATTTCGCTCATTGCTGTAGCTGCGGTAATGATCTTCTTCCAGGTTATGCCGCACGTTAGCCTGCTTGCCCTGCCGCTGCTGCTCCTATACGTGGTGCTATTCAGCGCGGGCGTGGGCATGGCCCTTTCCGCCCTTTCGGTGTTCTTCCGCGACGTATGCCACCTGTGGGGCGTCGTTATCACCGCATGGACGTATGCCACGCCGCTGTTCTACCCCGTAGAAATCCTGCCCGATTGGGCGGCGCCCATCATGCAGTACAACCCCATGTACCACTACGTAAGCTACTTCCGCGATCTTATTCTGAGTGGCACGGTGCCCGGTCTGCAGGAAAACCTCCTGTGCCTGGGCATGGCGGTAGCTGCATTTGCCATCGGTCTGCTAATTTTCAAGAAGACCGAAAAGAAGTTCATTCTCTACGTTTAAGGAACAACCATGCCCGAAAACGTGAACACCAGCGTTCTGGAAATCGAATCCGAGCTCGCCGACGACTCGTCGAAGAAAACCATGATCAAGGTGGACCATGTGTCCATGATCTTCAACATGGCAAGCGAGCAGCTGAACAGCATCAAGGAATACGTGATTGCCGCTGCCAAGCGCGAGCTGCGCTTCAAGGAATTTCGCGCGCTCGACGATGTTTCCTTTGAGGTGAAGCAGGGCGACGTGTTCGGCATCTTGGGCACGAATGGCTCCGGTAAATCCACTATTCTGAAGATCATCGCCGGCGTGTTGGAGCCCAGCAAAGGTTCATGCACGGTTAATGGCAACATCGCTCCGCTCATCGAGCTTGGTGCGGGCTTCGACATGGAGCTTACCGCGCGCGAAAACATCTACCTGAACGGTGCGCTTCTGGGCTATTCGAGGCAGTTCATTGAAGAAAACTTCGACGACATCGTTGAATTTGCCGAGGTGGAAAAGTTCCTGGACATGCCCATGAAGAATTACTCTTCCGGCATGGTGGCGCGTATCGCCTTTGCAATTGCTACGGTTATCGTGCCCGAGATTCTGATCGTTGACGAAGTGCTTTCCGTGGGCGACTTCATGTTCCAGAAGAAGTGCGAAGACCGCATTACGAAGCTGATCAAAGAACACGGCGTGACGGTGCTCATCGTTTCGCACAACAACGACCAGATCGAGCGTTTGTGCAATAAGGCGGTATGGATCGAAAAGGGTCATTTGCGCATGGCAGGCACAGCAAAGGAAGTGTGCCAGACCTATCGTGTGCTGGGTGGTCATGTGGGCAGCAAGGAATCGGAGCAGATTGTGTTCGAAACCTTGCAGGATCCGAAGAAGCCCGACATGAGCAAGGTGGAATCAATCGAGGCCGATACGCGTTACGGTATTGCGGCGAAGCTTTCTAATAAGGCTTTCCCTGAAGGGGCAAAGTCTGTTGTTCTTGCATCGGGGGAACACAGTATTATGCCTCTTATTTCAAACGGACTTGCGGGCGCGTTGAAGGCCCCCATTCTCCTTCTCCAAGATGACAGAGTGCCCGATACGACGGTTCAGGAGGTCATGCGCCTCGACCCTGCCGTGATTGTGATTGTCGATGGCGGGACGTTTGCTCTTGAGCCGATTCAAAAAGAACTCAGGGATTTGTTGCCAGGAGCAGCGATTGAACACATAGTTGGCGCGGATGCGAAAGGAGCTTCGCGTGCTATTTACGAGTATGGACTGCGAAATTCCTTTTGGGGGAAAGAAGTTGCTCTGACCTATGAGGGATGCTTGGGAGATATGGTCACATTTTCCCCTTATGCCTACATGGCGAAATGCCCTGTTCTCCTAAAGGAAATAGAAGAGCCGTTAGATCAATATACTGAAGAAGCCCTTATCAGCGAAAACGAAAGCGCCCTAATTTTCGCGGGGCCGCGTTGTATGCCCGATGGGGTTCTTGATCGTATCCGAGCTAGGGGAAAAATGGCGATACGGTTCTGCGGAAATGGGCCGTATGAGGCCAATTCGCTAATCAACGATTGGATTGACGAAAGGATAACTCGTCATGGAATTGTGTGCTCTTCGATTTGGTATCCTGCCGATTCTCTTACAGTGGGTCCTTATTCTGCAATAAAGGGGCAGCGGGTAATGCTCGAAGACCCACAGGACCTGGACAGCGTTGCTCATGCGATTGGCTATGTTGCTGAAAAGGAGCCAGAACGCGTTGTGTTTGTAGGGGACAGAACTCGATTTACCGCTGAAGATCAAAAGATTATAGCGAAGAACTTTTGCTAATACCGAACGTCCTTTATAACGTTTAAAGGGAAACACAATGTTAGGAGGATTTTTGCGCTCTCCATCTGTCTCGGTGATCGTTCCGGTCTATAATGCCGAAAAATATTTGCCCCAATGCATCAATAGCATCGTGAATCAAACCATTGGTGATATTGAGATTTTGCTTATAAACGACGGATCTAGCGATTCATCTGGGGAGATATTGGCGCAATACGCAAGCAAGGACGAGCGAATTAAGGTAATCGAGCAACCGAATAAGGGAGCTGGTGCAGCTCGTAATATAGGGCTCGCCATGGCGGAGGGCAAATACCTTTCCTTCTTAGATTCGGATGATTTTTTCGAGCCGAATATGCTTGAGCTTGCATTGGCGAAAGCAAGTGAAGACGACGCTGATATTGTGGCGTTTGGCGCATGGCTCTATGACGAGAACCGCGATGCAAACCGCCAGGCAGCCTGGGTCTTCAAGAAAGGAGAGGTTCCATCTTCATGCTTTTCGCCAAAGGAGGCAGCAGGTAATCTTTTTGGTTTGTTCGGGAACTATACCTGGAACAAGCTATTTAAAAGGGATTTTATTCTTGAGAAGAAAATAACCTTTCAGGAAATCGAGAGAACCAATGACCTCTTGTTTACTTGCACGGCCCTTGCCCTTGCTGAAAGGATCTCGCCTTTGGATAGGCAGCTGGTCCATTATCGTGTTACGAATCGCGCGAGTCTTCAATCGACAAATGATAAAAGCCCGCTTTGCTTTGCTTATGCTTTTGAGTCTTTGTGGATCTCCTTGTGCAGGAGAGGCGTTTCTGATTTGTTCGAGGGTACTTTTTCGCGTCATTTTGTAGATGCCATTGTGGCAAATAGCAATTCTATGAGAACGATAAGCGGATTAAGGGAAGTCGCAGACTACACCAAGGCTCAAATTGAGCCACATTTTTCCCTGTCGAAAAAGGCGGAAGTGGCAGGGTGCGACAGCTCCCTTCTAGAACAGTATAGGATGCTGGTTTTTTCGCAGCTGGAGGACTATTTGTTGTTTTCTCGGAGGATGGCACAGTATGCTTTGGACGATCAGGCTTGGTATCTGGATTGGCTTGAATGGGCTTCCTGGAAGAGAAACAGCGAGCAAGATGCTGAGATGGCCAAAATGCGCGACAGGTTAGCGCGGCTTGAGGGCGAGCTTGAAGGAATACTGGGCTCCCGCTCTTATAAGATAGGTAGAGCCGTCACCGCTCCGATAAGGAGGTTGGCGGGACTGATCTGAGTCGTTCCGGCCCTATTGACGTCTCTTGCGCCGCTTTCGGGCGGCTTTATTGCAAGTTGACTTTCTTTGCTCCAGCAGGATTCAGATATTCCAGGACGAGTGATCATCGAGTGTGTGCGCTAGGGTTTTGTAATGCCCATGAATGACCTTGACGGTGCGTTGCTTCACCTCCGTGACGTCACTGAGCCCATAGCAGGGCGGGCATATGTTCGTATTTCACTTAACGGGATGCTGTCCATTGCGGTTTAAGGTAAGACAAGGCATGCCATTTGCGACTTAGATAATGACGCATGCGAAACCAGAAAGAAATATTGAGTCGCCCTGATATGCGTGTTTGACGCTGTTCCCTGGAGCAATTAGCTTAAATAATGTTTCGTTCAACGCTGTGGGCCTGAGGCTTTGTGAATCTTCTGTATGATGTTAAGAACGTGTGTTTAACGAAAGGCAATTCGTATGGCTGTCGGAAAAAAGCTGCTAAGCGTATTTTTCTCCTTCACTCTAGTTATGGGTCTTCTTCCTTATTCAGCATTTGCGGACCCTTCGGATTCAAGCTCGAATTCAACCGAGTCTAGCTCCGATGCATCGACTTCCAATGAGTCCGAATTCGCGGATGGCGGGGTTGCTTCAAAGCCGGATCCAGGCGATTCCGAAGGCGGAATGGATTCCAGTGGTTCTGTCTCTGGCGGGGAAGATGCTGGATTTGGTGTCGATGATGAATTCGCCAACGAGCAGGAATTGTCTGCCCCTGACTATAGTGATGGCAAGCTGGCGATTTGGGTTGATGGCCTTGATGATCCTTCCGACATTGCGGATGTTTATCCGCCCGATACCAACGAAATCGAAGCATACGCTAACGGCTCCAACCTTCAGCCAATGAGCTTCAGCTCTGAAATGCTGTATTTCTGCAAATATGAAAGCAGCTGCAATTATGACCAAGGCCTTAGCTCGGGCGATGGCTATCATGCCATGGGCTATTTTCAGTTTGACAACAGGTATGGCCTGGGTAGCTTCCTGAAAGCTGCGTATAACTACAACCCTTCAACCTACAGCGCTTTAAAGGTTATTGGCGATCGCTACGGATGGGATGTGACGGGCGCAACTCGCTCCAACGGCGCATTCACCCAATTGGGCAACGACCTCAATACCGCGTGGCATGCTGCATACAAGGCGAACCCCACCGAGTTTTCCAACCTTCAGAATGGCTGGGCATACATTGATTCCTACAACGGGTCGTTAGGTGCTCGTGGTTGCCTTAAAGCATTTGGAATCAACCTGGACAACCGCCCCGATTGCATTAAGGGCCTTTGCTGGGGCATGGTCAACTTGTTTGGCGCGGGAGGCGGTGCCTCGTATATCAACAATGGCAATTACTATGGTGCAAATTGGTTCTTCAAGAATTCTGGCATCAATGACTCTATGTCGGACGAAGCTTTTGTAACTACCCTCTGCGACTATGTCGTCAATAACGTTGCGAAGCGCTATCCCAAGCAATCCGTCTACTGGACCGGTTGGCAGAATCGGTACAAGAGCGAAAAAGCTGACTGTCTTCGTTACATTCAGTCGAATATCTATCCAATAGAAGATAATTTCGTCTCAATTAATAAAGCACCGAATTCGGTTTCGGATGGGCAGTATTTGTTTAAATCGGAGCTGGATGGAATGGGCGTTCTCCAGGTCGGCTCTAATGGCTCGGCATCCGAAACTTCGCTGAAAATCTGCTCTTCAACTATGGGCGAAGAACAAAAGTTTGTGCTTGAGCGCGATAGCGGTAGTGGGTACGTAAGAATCAAAAACATGCAGAGCTCTCGCTATTTGGGCTTGGTCGGCTCGAGTGGGCGATACAGCCAAGCTGTTGTTCAGAAGGAGTATTCGGTAGATGACAAGACGCTGCTATGGCAAATTGCCGAGAGCGGTGGTGCTCTTGTTGTTAAACCCGCAATTAATACCGACTATTGTCTTGATGTGACCGGTGGCTCATTTTACGAAGGAGTGAGTGTTTGCCTGTATAAGGTGAACGGCGGCGCCAACCAGCGCTTCAGCCTGGTC
>OLVO01002189.1_pt1 | contig 18428 bp, 17 predicted proteins | sample 1672571 | NCBI WGS metagenome assembly OLVO01 (sample SAMEA3136700, study PRJEB25190) | human gut metagenome | biome: human gut; feature: human-associated habitat; material: faeces | place: Austria | collected 2013
GAGCGTGTTTGAAAAAGGCTTTCTGCAAGATGTGCGTCACAATTTGTGGGAGATTGCAGGAATGATTTTTCAAACAGGCTCTAGAATGGAGATTGACATAACATGAGTTACAGTTTTAAAGGCCGTGTCAGATACAGTGAAATAGGCGAGGATGGCTGCCTGACTCTTCCTGGAATTCAGAATTATTATCAGGATTGCTGCACCTTTCAATCTGAGGAAATAGGGCAGGGAATGGAAGCGCTGGAGGAACGCCAGAGAGCCTGGGTGTTGTCATCCTGGCAGATTGTGGTGAACCGATATCCGGGATTGGGAGAGACAATTGTGGCATCAACGGCGCCATATGGTTTCAAAGGTTTTCTTGGAATGCGTAACTTCACTCTGAAAACAGAAGATGGAGAGCTTTTATCCTATGCAAACAGTATCTGGACCAATATTGATACAGAGACCGGTCTGCCTGCCAGACTTACAGATGAAGACATCAGAGGATACGAACTGGATGAAAAGCTGGAGATGGATTATGCGCCCCGTAAGATCGCACTTCCGGAAGGGATGGAAGCCCAGGAGCCTTTTGCAATACAGAAACATCATCTGGACACCCATCACCATGTTAATAATTGCCAGTATATCCGCATGGGGGCAGACTATCTGCCAGAAGGCTTTGAAATCCGCCAGATGAGGGCAGAATATAAGAAGCAGGCACTGCTTGGAGACGTTTTTTATCCGGCAGTGAAGCTGGAAATGGGAAAGGTTACGGTTGCGCTTTCCACGGAGAATGGCGAACCTTATGCGATTGTAGAGTTTATGTCTGCATGAGATGCGACTATATGAATATCATGTGAGCGAAATAACTGTATCGCTTTAGCGACATCTCCATACAGGAAAGTCAGCTGAGAATGGCGAAACAGGAAATTTTATTAGAAAGGCGGTTTACATAAATGAAAATTGGAATACTTGGAGCTGGAGGAATTGCAGTTCAGATGGCGAAAACAGTAGCTGGAATGAAGGATGTGGAGAATTACGCAGTGGCAGCCAGAAGCTTTGAACGGGCGCAGGCCTTTGCCGAGAAATATGGTTTTTCCAAGGCTTATGGCTCTTATGAGGAAATGCTTGCAGATCCACAGGTGGATCTGGTTTACATTGCAACCCCTCATTCCCATCATTATCTTCATGCAAAGATGTGCCTGGAGGCTGAAAAAAATGTGCTTTGTGAAAAGGCGTTTACTGTAAATGCAGACCAGGCAAGAAAGCTTTTTGCCTTGGCGAAAGAGAAAAACCTGCTGATCACAGAGGCAATCTGGACCAGATATATGCCATCCAGAAAGATGATTGATGATATTATTTCAAGCGGTGTGATCGGTGAAGTGACAGCTGTTACTGCCAATCTGAACTATGCCATCAGTGAGGTGGAACGTATCCGTAAGCCGGAGCTGGCAGGCGGTGCGCTTCTGGATGTTGGTGTTTATACCATTAATTTCGCAAGCATGGTTCTTGGGGATAAGTTGAAGAATGTACAGGCAACTGCTATTTTCCGTGAAGGTGTGGATATGCTGGATACGATTGCTATGGTATTTGAAGGCGACCGCATGGCTACCTTGCAGTGTGGTGCCCGTGAAATTTCTGACAGAATGGGAAGTATTTTTGGAACCAAAGGTTATATTCAGGTGCAGAATATTAATAATCCGGAGAAAATCACAGTGTTTGACAAGGAGCATAAGGAGGTTGCAGCTTATTTGCCGCCGGCACAGATTACAGGCTATGAGTATGAGGTTGAGGCCTGCGCCAGAGCAATCGCACAGGGCGAAAAGGAATGCCCGGAAATGCCTCATGATGAGACTGTGCGTGTGATGGAGATCATGGATGGAATCAGGAAATCCTGGGGCTATGAGATTCCGCTTTATGAGTGATGAAATTTTATGAAAACTATAAGATACAAGTTTTTATGAAAAATATAAGATATTTGCATGTATAAAAAGGAGGATACAGCTATGCTTGAAAAATTAAAAGAAGAAGTTTACAAAGCAAATATGGACCTGCCGAAATACGGCCTGGTTACTTTTACCTGGGGAAATGTAAGTGGAATTGATCGTGAAAAAGGTCTTTTCGTAATCAAGCCAAGTGGTGTGGAATATGAGAAACTGACACCGGAAGATATGGTAGTTGTAGACCTGGAAGGTAATAAAGTAGAAGGTAAATATAACCCATCATCTGATACTCCGACTCATGTAGTTCTGTACAATGCTTTCCCGAAGATCGGTGGAATCGTACATACGCATTCCTCCTGGGCTACCAGCTGGGCACAGGCCGGCCGCGCAATTCCATGCTATGGAACCACTCATGCTGATTATATTTACGGTGAGGTTCCATGCGTCCGTAATCTGGATAAGAGTGAGATTGCGGAAGCTTATGAGAAGAATACTGGTATTCTCATTGCCGACTATTTCAAGAAGAGAGATTATGAGGCTGTTCCGGCTGTTCTTTGCAAGAATCATGGTCCTTTCACATGGGGCAAGGATGCGCACGAGGCAGTGCATAATGCAGTAGTTCTGGAAGAGGTTGCCAAGATGGCTTCCCGCTGCGAGCTGATCAATCCGAATGTGAAACCTGCTCCGCAGGAGCTTCAGGATAAGCATTACTATAGAAAACATGGTGCAAATGCTTATTATGGACAGGAAAATATTGAGTGAAAACTGAGATGAATTGCGTGACCGCTGTTTGTACCTTGAGATAGGTATGAATGGCGGTTACTTAATATTCGATGCTTTTAAAGGAGGAAAAATATAAGACGAACAACTAAGATAGTAGTTCGCCTTATAAAGATTATTTACTATATTCAATTTCCACTGGTTTCACACCTGCAAGTTCCATACTTCTCTTGTCCGGCTGTGTACAGCCAACGTAAATATGGAAGTGGCTGCCGTCCTCTGTTCTTGCTCCAGTTTCATCTACTACGGTGAAGGCCTTTGGAGCAATGGAAAGTGTGACGGTTTTTGTTTCGCCTGCTTTCAGGAAAACAGGAGTGAAAGCAGCAAGCTCCGGGTTTGGAACGGCCAGAGAAGAATCTGCATTCTTTATGTAAACCTGAACCACATCCCGGGTATCAATTGCGCCCTGGTTGGTGACAGTGGCCTGGATTGTAACTGGTGCTGCTGTGGTATTAGTGCCGCTTTCGAAACCTGCCTTGCCGGAAACACTTGTACCATTTGTGTCGGCTGCGCTGTTTTCACTGACAACTGCATCTGTCACTACTACCTTCCCATAAGTCAATCCATATCCAAATGGGAACTGCGCCTTATTCTCCATATAGCGGTAAGTACGTCCCTTCATGGCATAATCTGTAAAATCCGGAAGCTCTTCCAGGGTATTGTAGAAGGTCACTGGTAATTTGCCGGATGGGGAGACATCTCCGAACAGTACTCTTGCGGCGGCTTTTCCACCTTCAGCACCTGGGTACCACAGAACCATCACTGCATCAAAATGTTCTTCTGCATAAGAAAGATCAATGTCACTTCCTGCCATCAAGCAAAGAACAACCGGTTTGCCGGATTCAGCCATGGCTTCCATCAGATCCAGCTGAACCTGTGGAAGCTGCAAGGTCTCTTTGTCACCGGAAGCATAGCTGTTTCCGGTATCTCCTTCTTCACCCTCCAGTGTTTCATCAAGCCCCACGCAGAGAATTACGATATCGCTGTTTTCTGCAACGATTTTCGCTTCCGCAAGTCTGTCCTGAGTAAAAGCAAGATGCTCGGTGCGGTCGCGGAAAAGGTCACATCCTACAGAGGCAAGCACACGTACATCATCTCCAAGGTAATCCTGAATACCTTCCTGGATCGTGCAGTAGCGGGAAGCTGTACCGTGATAATTGCCTACCAGAGCCTTACGGCTGTCTGCATTTGGTCCAACGATTCCAACTGTTTTGATCTTCTCTTTGTTCAAAGGCAGGATCCCATTGTTTTTCAGAAGTACAAAGCTTTCTTCAGCAGCTTTTTGGGAAAGTGCCAGATGGGCAGGTGACTCCACCTCAGAATAAGGAATTTTGTCGTATTCCGTTTCTTCAAATAATCCCAGCAGATATCTGGTAGTGAAAAGGCGGATGGCGGATTCCGTGATGGTATCCTCGGAGATCAGCCCTTTTTCATAAGCTTTCAAAATGTGAAGATAAGTGTTTCCGCAGTTCAGATCGCAGCCATTGTTCAGTGCTAATGCAGCCGACTCTGCCGGGGTGCTGGTTACCATATGATGCTCGTGGAAATCCTTGATGGCCCAGCAGTCGGAAACGAAATATCCCTGGAAGCCCCAGTCGCCGCGAAGTATTTTCTGAAGGGAAGGACTTCCGCAGCAGGGCTCTCCGTTGGTGCGATTGTAGGCACCCATGAAGCCTTCCACGTCCGCCTCTCTGGTTAAAGCTTCAAATGCCGGGAGGTAAGTTTCTTCCATATCCTTCGGAGTTGCGATTGCGTCAAATTCATGGCGGATGGCCTCCGGACCGGAATGGACTGCAAAGTGCTTGGCGCAGGCAGCGGCTTTCATAACTTTGCCATCGCCCTGGAGCCCTTTTACAAAAGAGACTCCCAACTCTTTCGTAAGATAAGGATCTTCACCGTAAGTTTCATGTCCCCGTCCCCATCTTGGATCACGGAAAATATTTACGTTTGGTGACCAGAAGGTAAGCCCCTTGTAAATGTCACGGTCTTCTTCCTGGGAATATGCATTGTATTTGGCACGACCTTCGGTAGCAATGGTATCTGCAATCTGTCCCAGAAGTTCGGTGTCAAAAGTGGCGCCAAGTCCAATTGCCTGCGGGAAAATTGTGGCCTGTCCGGCGCGGGCAACTCCGTGGAGCGCTTCATTCCACCAGTTGTAGGCGGGGATGCCAAGCCGCTTGATTGCAGGTGCGTCATAGCGTAGCTGACTTGCTTTTTCCTCTAAGGTCATCTGGCTGACCAGTTCGGTCGCTTTTTTTCTAGCCTTTTTTCTATCCATAATGTTTCTCCTTGTTGCGAATTCATGGTGACTGTAAAACATTGAGCCATATAAGGTTTGTGACCCACAAATAGCAGGTTACGTTGTAAAGCGAGTGTGAGTTTTCGGGCTGCATATCATCCTTTTACTGCACCTGTGGTAAGACCTTCTACGATCTGGTTACTGAACAGTGAGTAAACAACAACGGTAGGTGCGATTGCGATAATGATCGCAGCAAACATCTGCACATAGTTGGTTGCGTAAGGACCAACGAAATAGGTCAGTGTAACCGGCAGTGTCTTTTTCATAGGATCAGAGATAAATACCATGGCAAGAAGCAGCTCGTTCCAGTTGTTGATGAAGGTCATCAGACCGGATACGAAGAAACCGGTTCTGCAAAGTGGCAGTGCGATCCGGAAAAAGCATCCGTAGATTCCGCAGCCGTCAATGGCAGCAGCCTCGAACATTTCTCCTGGCATGGAACGGAAAAATCCGGTAAGCAGGAAAATGGTCATTGGCAGGGAGAAGGTAATATAAGGAATCATCAATCCGCCCTGGGAATTGGTAAGACCAAGTTTTGCAAATCTTACAAAAAGAGGAATCAGAACACAATGTACTGGAACCATCATTCCGATGAGGAAGAAGGTGTGCATGAATTCCGATAATTTCCAGCGCATTCTGGCGATGGCAAAAGCTGCCATAGCGCCGAAGAAAAGGCTGACAATCAAGGTAGCGCCGCAGACGATGACAGAGTTTATAAGGGCGGTGCCAAGTTTTCCCATCTGCCATGCCTGCGCATAGTTTTCAAAATGAAATACTTCTGGCAGGGAAAATGGTGCGGACATAACACCAGCGTTATCTTTCAGAGATACAGACAGCATCCACAGAAGTGGAGCCAGATAAATAACTGCCAGGATCACCAGCAGGATATAAATCACTACGATTACCGGTTTTACCGGCTTTTTCGGAGCTTTTACTTTTACGTTGCTCATTTTCCCACCTCCTTATGACTCGTAAGTTTCAACTTTGATGACTTTCTTTACCAGAAGGGTTACAAGCAGGCAGAGCACCAGGAGCACCACGGAAATGGCGCTGGCGTAGCCGTATTTGAAATAGTTGAAACCTTCTGCGTAAAGCTCAGTTGCAAGGACTTCTGTTCTGTGGTTCGGACCACCCTGAGTCATGTTGTAAACCAGGTCGAAGAACTTCAGAGAACCGATACAGTTCAGGGAAAGTGATGTGATCATCATTGGTTTGATCAGCGGAAGGGTGATATAGCGGAATGCTTTTACCTTTGACGCGCCGTCTATATAGGAAGCTTCATAAATGTCACGGGAAATTCCGGTGATCTGTGCCATATAAAGCATCATGTTCTGACCAAGGTACTGCCACAGGGCAACAAATGCGATAACCCACATGGGAAGTACAATAAATCCGGTAGAGTCCATCAGCCACAGAGGTCCTTCAATGCCGAATTTTGCAAGCAGATTGTTGATACCAATTCTCGGATTGAAAAGGAAGGACCAGAGAAGTCCAAGTGCTGCTGAGGAAAGTACGCATGGAAGATAATAAATGTTCTTGAAAATGTTGCGGCCTTTCGGGATGTTGGTGAGCATAACAGCAAGTAAAAGACCGAAGATCTGCTGTGTGACTGCTGAAAAGATCATGAAAAAGATGGAGTTTTTCAGGGCAATACGGAATGTGGCGTCACCGAAAAACAGTTTCTTATAGTTTTTTAATCCCACAAATTCAGGGGGTGTAAGTGCTGCGTAATCGCAGAGTGAGTAGTAAACCATTTGTATCGTCGGGATGATCAGGACCAGAAGGAACATGATCAGCGCCGGGGCGATAAATACGAAAATGGCTTTTTTGTCGCGCAGAATTTTATCCATAATATCTCCTTCCGTCAAATGTGTGCGGTTTTACTACTAAAGAAAACCGAATGATAGCAAAGAATAAGCCGTTGTCTGCATGAGTATTGTATTGATTTTGGTGGGCTCGCTGACTGGCGATAACCTTTTTAGTAAAAAGACTGCCGCGGAACATGCCTTAGTCCGTTCCGCGGCAGCCATGTGCCTGGGTTTATAACTTATTTTTATAAGGGAGGATTTATTCCCAAACGTTCTCCTCATAGAATGTCTGTACGGTCTGGAATGCTTCTTCAGGTGTCTGGTTTCCAAGGAAGATGTCAACCATTGCGTTATCAAAGCAGTCACCAGCTTCTACAGATGCAAGGGACTCATTGTAGAATCCGAATGTACCAGTTGCTTTGGCCATGATATCCTGAACGTATTTCAGCTGTGCAGGAGCTTTGTCGTAGTCGATTTCAAGGTCTTTGATGATAGGGAACTTGCCGCCGATTTCTGCTGTGTATTTCTGAGCTGTCTCGTCTGTGAACATCTTCATAAGAGCGATGGCTGCGTCCTGATGCTCTGTTGTGGAGCTCATAAGCAGGTTGTCTGTCTTAACGATCATACGGTTCGGGTCATTTGCACCGTCAATTCCAGGGAACTGGAATACACCACATTTGGACTCAAAGTCTGGGTTGTTACCATTGATCTGTGCGATTGCCCAGGAACCCTGAACCAGCATAGCTGCTTCGCCGTTATAGAAAGCTGCTGTAGCCTGGTCGTTGGAATCTCCGGCTGCTGTAGCCTGGAAATACTGGGAAAGGTCTTTTAATTTGGTGCCTGCTTCGATACAGTTCTCGTCTGTCCAGTTAGCGGTATGGTCTGCGATAGCTGCAAGGTCAACGCCTTGACGGTCACACAGATAACCGGCGATCATGGATAAGCACCATGCGGTACCAGCGGAGCAGGAGATTGGTGTGTAGCCGGCATCCTGAAGCTTCTGGCATGCAGCGATCAGTTCGTCGTATGTGGTAGGAACTTCAACTCCGGCATCTGCGAACATCTCTGTGTTGTAGTAAACGCAGGCTGCTGCGAAGTTGGTAGGAACTGCCATGATCTTTCCGTCATAAGTCATTCTTTCGAAAATACCATCTGTAAAGGATGCGTACCAGTCAGCTTCCTGATTCTCAAGGATATCGGTAAGGTCAGCTGCTGCACCTGCATTTACATATACGTCCATGTTTGGACCAGGGTTACAGATGTAAACGTCCGGTGTCTGTCCGGCTGCGATCAGTGCGTTCAGCTTGCCATCATACTCTTCCAGGTTGGTGGTGATCGGAGTTACGTGATATTTGCCATCGTACTCTTCGTTGAAACGATCAATGACTTCTTTGTAACCTTTGGAAATAAGATCTTCCGTAGCTTCCAGGTCATCCCAGAACATCCATGTGATTTCTTCAACATCATCAGCATAAACCGGTACAGATGTAGCCAGAGTTCCAGCTGCCATTGCTGCAGCTACTAATATTGAAAGTGCTCGTTTCTTGTTCATATTGAACCTCCTTTTAAAAATTTAGATCTCGTATTTGGTAATTCTTACTATAGCAGAGATTGCCTGGGTTTTCTTTCTAATTCTTGTTTGTTTACTATCAATTATTGCTATCTAAAATTGTACAAAAACAAGTACATGTCAAAGTATATAATTTAAAACATAGAAAATTATGCAATATAGACAAAGATAAACGATACTTATTTAGATTTAAAATATAAATTTGGCTATATATTGATAAAAAAAGCAACATTTGATACAATACAAACATATTGAAAAACGCAATATTTGAGAACTAAATGACAATATTTGATACTGACCGTCGGAAAATGATATATGTTGGGAAAATTCAAACATGCTCTGGTAAAAGGGTGAAACTCAGGAGCATTATAATAAGAATATACAGGGAAGGAGCATGGGGAAATGATACATAAGCTTAGTGGAATACATGAAACAGTAGATTTCCGGGAGGATGAGCAGGTTTGTCTCTATTATAATGATGAATACGAGAATTACCCACCGCACTGGCATACCTCCTTCGAGGTACTTATGCCAATCGTAAATGGCTATAAGGCACTGTGCGGTGGAAAGGAATACAATCTGCGTGAGGGGGATGTGCTGATTATCGGTCCGTGTATGCTTCATGAGCTTTTTGCTCCGGAAAGCGGAGAGCGGATTATTTTTCAGCCGTGTCTGAACAATATTTCTACCAAGGAGCTGAACTTGCTTACTATGATTATAACCCCGGCTACTTTGATTACACCGGAGGGGTATCCGCAGATTTATGAAAAAGTAAAAACGCTTATGCTGGAAATCAAAGAGGAATATTTCGGTGAGTCTCCCTATCTGGAAACTATGATTATTTCGAAATTCCTTGAGATTCTTACATGCGTTGGAAGACAGCGTGTAAATGCACATACTGTAGCGGGACAGCAGAAAGAAAACGGAGCAAACAGCAGGCAGAAGGAATATGTGGAGAAGTTTATCCTGGTTACAGATTATATTAACAATCATTTTGCGGAAGATTTGAGCCTGGAGGGAGTGGCTTCCCAGGCAGGATTCAGTAAGTATCATTTTTCCAGGTTGTTTAAGCAGTATACAGATTCTACGTTTTATAAGTATTTGAATCAGAAGAGAATTGAATTTGCAAAAACGTTGCTGCAGGATCCGGGAGTGAGTGTGACGGAGGTGGCATTTAAGTCAGGGTTTTCCAGTCTGTCGGCGTTTCTTCGGATGTTTAAGCTGATGAATAATTGTACGCCTACGGAGTTCAGGGAGATGTATGACAGGACGAAGATGGGGAACTAGAGCGTGTTTGAAATAGCAGGTGTCAATTTTATTTAGGTATTGATTTCTTATAGGAAGAAAATTATTATGGCATTAGAGCCTGTTTGAAAAAGCATTATTGCAAACTGCACGCCAAAATTGTGACGCACGTCTTACAGAAAGCTTTTTTCCAAACATGCTTTAGGGGATAAGCTGGTTATTCCTGACATTATAAAATGAACGAAATATATACAACAGGAGGTTCGCGAAATGATTCACGAAAAAATAGAGATTCAATTAAAAGATTCTGAGTTTAAAGCAAATTTATTTACATATTTCCTGGACAATTCACCTGAAATCGATCCGGAGAGAAAAAGACCGGTTGTGCTGATCTGTCCTGGCGGCGGCTATCAGATGACTTCTGACAGAGAGGCAGAAGCTCTTGCTGTCAGATTTATGGCAATGGGCTATCATGCTGCGATTTTGCGCTACAGCGTTGCTCCGGCACGTTTCCCGGAGGCGCTTCTTCAGCTGGCTACAGCAGTTGCAATGCTCCGTGAAAATGCAGAAAAATGGCATATTGATACAGAGAAGATCGTAATCCAGGGTTCTTCTGCTGGTGGACATCTGGCGGCAAGCCTTGGTGTATTCTGGAACAAGCCCTTTGTTGCAGAAGCTTTGGGCATGGACTCCGAAAAGTTTCGCCCCAATGGGCTTATGCTCAGCTATCCGGTAATCACTTCTGGCGAGAAAGCACATAAGGGTTCTTTTGAAAGCGTTCTGGGAGAGGATTATGCAGATGAAGAGAAACGCAGATTCCTGTCCCTGGAATATAATGTTACGAAGGATACCCCGTCGACTTTCCTGTGGCATACAGCACCGGATGATACTGTACCGGTAGAGAACTCCCTGCTGTTTTTCCAGGCACTTCACGCTCTGGATATTCCGGCAGAATTGCATATTTATCCAGTGGGCAGTCATGGTCTGGGACTTGCCACTGCAGAAACAGCATGCCCCAATGGCTATGGAATCCAGGCAGAATGTGAGAGCTGGATTCAGCTTGCCGGTGACTGGATGAAGCACCTGTTTGAAGCGAAGGAAGTCGTAAAGGCACCTTGGGAATAAAAAGATGGGGTGTTGGTGAAATTTCCACAGTTGGTAAGAATATGAAAGTAATAGAAAATATAGATTAGGTGAGTAGAAGCTTTAAAGTCCGTTGCCTTGGGGATTCCCAGACAGTGGACTTTTTTCCTGTTCTGAAATGTGTTGCTGCAAATCATGCGTGGCGTGATTATAGCACAGAACAAAATGTACTTCAAGTATTGTTTTTACATTATTTTGCTGATATACTTTTTTTATCTTAAATATACGGGAGGTGAAAGAAATGTTGACGAAAGAAGATCTACAGGCGATTGCAGGATTGCTGGTGCCCATTGAGACACGGATTGGGAATTTGGAAAGCCGTTTCGACAAGTTGGAAAGCCGTTTCGATAATTTGGAAAGCCGCTTCGACAAGTTGGAAAGCCGTTTCGACAAGTTGGAAAGCCGCTTTGACAGCTTAGAAACTCGCGTTGACAACTTCGAAAGCGAAACCAAGAGGCGCTTTGAGAATCTGGAAGCGAACTTGCGCAGCGTAGACAAGCATGTATGTGAATTGGATGCATCAGTATCAGAATTGCAAAGAAGTGTAAAAGAACTCTGGCTTCATGTGGAGAACACTACAGACTGGAAGCTTCAGGTTGTAGCAGAGAATCATTCCAATCTTTTACAAAAGCTGGAAGAACAACAAAAGAGATGGGAAACGCAGGAAAGACTTTTATTTTACGTGAACAAACATGAGAAAGACATCACCGCGATAAAGCAGAGGCTGTGTATGTGATTGACAGAACCATTCATACATAAGAATGGCTGTAGAAATACTCTCAGAAAAAATGAAATATAAAATGCATCAGAAAAACGTAATAGAAAAACAAAATAGAAAAACGAAACAGAAAAATACATATAGAGAAAGCAAATTGCAAGTAATATATCATTTTATAGAATTATAGAAATACTAAAATACAAAAGATAAATTAACACAAAGAACGAAGAAAATAAGCTTAACAATTATAATTATAAGCGTTAAATACCATACAAAACAGAATTGGTGTTCAGAGCATTCAGAAAGTCATTACCCTCTGTGCACGAATAGATAAAAGCGGGGAGTACAGCACTGTTGTTATAACATCTGTACTCCCTGATTTGTTTAAAATGTGAAAAATTTGTATTGTTTTATAATTGTCGATAGTGGGTTTGGCAAGTAGAAGGGCTTTTTATGCTGGAAATCATGAGATATCCAGTTCCGGCGGTTTATCCATCGTGTCGGAAACGTATTTCCCATTTTTCTTGCGCTGGCGGACACATTCGGTGAGCAGATATTCAATCTGCCCGTTTACGGAGCGGAAATCATCCTCCGCCCAGGCTGCAATCTGGTCATAAAGCTTGGCAGAAAGCCTGAGCGGGATCTGTTTCTTAGGCCGGGTATCTCTGGTTTCAGCCATTAGTACAGACTGCCGGAATTAACCACCGGCTGGGCATCGTGATTGCCGCACAGCACTACGAGAAGATTGGAAACCATGGCAGCCTTCCGCTCCTCGTCAAGTTCTACCACATTATTTTCATTCAATCGCTCTAATGCCATTTCTACCATACCAACAGCACCGTCTACGATCATCTTTCTTGCGTCGATGATAGCGGAAGCCTGCTGTCTCTGCAGCATAACCGCTGCGATTTCAGGTGCATAAGCAAGATAAGTAATACGTGCTTCGATAATCTCCAGACCAGCCTCAGCAACCTTCTGCTGAATTTCATCGCGGATACGTCCGGCTACGATTTCACTGGAACCGCGAAGACTTCCCTCATCTGCTACACCATCCCCAGTGGTATCTACATTGGGTGCTACGTCATAAGGGTAAATTCTCACGATATTTCGTAGCGCGCTGTCACACTGCAAGGAAAGATATTCCTTATAGTTATCTACGTTGAAAACAGCTTTCGCAGTATCTGTTACACGCCACATAACGGCAATTCCGATTTCTACCGGATTTCCCAGGCAGTCGTTGATCTTCTGACGGTTGTTATTTAAGGTCATGATCTTCAGGGAAATCTTTTTGTTTACATATGTACTGCTTGTGGAAGCGGAAGTTCCGGTGGCCAGTGTGAGAACGGATTTGGCGGCATTTCCTCCATCTACGTCACCGCTCTGGTTCAGTCTCGTCTTTGCAGCCGGGTTTACAGCTGTACAAAAAGGATTTACCCAATAGAAACCGTCATTCTTTAAAGTTCCCACATATTTGCCGAATAAGGTGAGTACAAGGGCTTCCTGCGGCTTCAGCACTTTAAGGCCAAGGAACGGGATCCATCCAAGTGAAGCCCAGATGATACCGATGACCATAAGGGGAATCTGTTCGAAGGCTGCGCCGAATATTACAGCGGCTGCGGCCACGGCATAGAGCAGAATAAACAGCACCATCATTCCCATACCATTTTTCTTGTTGTCCAAAACTTTTTCTTTCATAGCAATCCTCCTGATAATGAAAATTATCTTTTGCGAGATATAAATATGATATCATTTAGATATCAAAATGTCAATACATACAAGAGAGTTATAGAAAATTTTTCGTTTTTTTCCAGGTAAACAAATCGTCGATTGACGAAAATCCACATTTTAGTGTATATAAGAGAGTAACGCAAAAGAATTATGGAGGATATCATATAGTGGACGCAAAAAGGTTTGGGGCATTTATTTCGGAAAGAAGAAAAGAGCATCATATGACACAGGCCGATCTTGCCGGAAAAGTCGGAGTGACGGATAAGGCGGTCAGCCGTTGGGAGCGGGGACTTGGATTTCCGGATATTAATACAATGGAACCATTGGCTGAGGCACTGGATGTATCACTTTTGGAGCTGATGCGATCAGAAATGCAGACAACCGAAGGGGCTAACGTGAAAAAAGATGAGGCAGCAGAAAAAGATGGGACAGTAGAAATGAATGAAGCAGCAGAAAAAAACGGGATGGCAGAAAAGAGAGAGAAAGCAGAGAAAAAATACACGTCTGCAGAGGTGACTGAGATGATGCAATCAATGGAAGAAATACGAAAACAGCAACAGCATCAGGATAAAATCGCAGGCTATCTTGCGATACCGGTAATTCTGCTCATTGTGGCTGTGTTTAAATTCTCTGGTCATGCAAACCTTGGCGGTGCGTTATTTGCCGGGCTTCTTGGCGCGGGAGCTGCTGTGAGTGGATATTATCTGTGGGTGAATCGGGAAGATAAGGAAAGCAAAAGAATTTATGGATTTTTTACAATCACTCTGACCGGCATATTTTTCACAATATGTTCTTTCCTGGTTCCTGACGGATTCTGGGAACAACATAGACAGGAAGCAAGTCTCATCACATGTCTGGTGAATCTGGCGATTGTGATATACGCATTTGGATTTGCAGTAAAGAGAATGTGCAAGGAAAAAAAGAACCCGGTACTTATTGCTGTTGTGGTGGTTCTGGAGATTTTGATAACGGCGTGGACTTTACATGGCTTTGCTGCCAGATCCATAGAAAATGCCATGGGAACCAGCAAGGGGGATGTGGCAGAACAGTACGCAACACAGCTGTTGCTCAATGAAAAAAATCTTGAAGAAGACTGGATACGGGGATATAGTTATGTTCAGATTGACCTGCATCCGGATATCTACCGTGTAGGTTTTTCCTATTATGCAGATCAAAAAGACGCAGAAGTGGGAAAAGAAAGCATATATGGCTATGATATTCAGGTGGATTCTGATTATAAAATTACGATAAAAGAAGGAAGTTCTGCAATTGGAATGGATTTGTGGAGTGAAAAAATAGAAGGGTAGATCGTATTTGAAAAAACGGGAGAAAAGAACATGAAAGTAGTAAGTGCAATTGATTCATTCAAAGGGAGCATGAGTTCTATAGAAGCGGGTGAAGCTGCCGCAGCAGGCATTCGGAAAGTATATTCGGAAGCATGAAGAAGAGCTATTTATGGAGAAAAATGACAAGTGGTCTTATGGCAGCAGCTGTTACCGTGACAGCAATGCCGGGACTTGGACTTACAATGGTACAGGCAGAAGAGAAGAAAACATTAAAGGTAGCAATGGAGTGCAGCTATGCACCATACAACTGGACACAGCCAGATGATTCCAACGGAGCTGTTCCCATTTCCGGAAGCTCTGATTACGCATATGGATACGACGTTATGATGGCGAAAAAAATCTGTGACGAGCTGGGATACGATCTGGAAATCGTGAAACTGGACTGGGATTCCCTGGTACCGGCAGTACAGTCCGGTCAGGTTGACTGTGTTATTGCAGGACAGTCTATTACAAAAGAACGTCAGCAGATGGTAGATTTCACAGAGCCATACTACTATGCATCCATTATTACCCTGGTAAAAAGCGACGGCGATTATGCAGATGCAAAAAGTGTGGCAGATCTGAAGGGCGTTACCTGTACTTCCCAGCAGAACACTATCTGGTATGATTCCTGCCTGCCGCAGATTAAGGACGCAAACATTCTTCCTGCACAGGAAAGTGCGCCTGCCATGCTGGTTGCCCTGGAATCTGGAAAATGTGACGCTGTTGTAACTGATATGCCTACCGGAATGGCTGCCTGCGTAGCTTACCCGGATTTCAAACTTCTTGATTTCTCTGGCACAGACGGAGATTTTGAGGTATCAGATGAGGATATCAACATTGGTATTTCCGTACAGAAAGGCAATACAGAGCTTCTGGATGCCCTGAACAGCGTACTGGATAAAATGACAGAGGATGATTACAAAGAAATGATGGACGAAGCAATTTCCGTACAGCCGCTGTCAGAGTAAGGGTTACAGTGATTTCGCTGCATTTGAGTCTGTTTGAAAAATCATTCCTGCATTTTGTAAGATTCACTTTGCAGGATATTTCGCAGACGGTCTTTGTAAATAAAGTCGAGAGAGATAGGAGAGAAAAATATGCTTCCTGAAACCTTCTGGGGCCGGATCCAGTATCTGCTCCAGCAATACGGCTCCTCCTTTTTGTCAGGAGCCGGAAATACAATGATCATAGCCATTGTAGGCACCTTTTTAGGGTGCCTTATTGGCTTTATAGTTGGAATTATTCAAACAATTCCTGTAGATAAAAGGGACTCCGCCGTTAAAAAGACACTGGTTGGATTTCTCAAATTTATTATGGCATGCTACGTGGAATTTTTCCGCGGCACCCCAATGATGGTACAGGCCATGTTTATCTATTACGGAAGTGCTTACCTGTTCAATATCAACATGTCCATGTGGTTTGCGGCATTTTTCGTAGTATCTATCAATACCGGAGCCTACATGGCAGAAACCGTCCGAGGCGGAATCCTTTCTGTTGACGAAGGTCAGACAGAAGCTGCAAAAGCAATCGGAATGACGCATGTACAGACTATGATGAACGTAATCCTTCCACAGGCATTGCGCAACATCATGCCTCAGATTGGCAACAACCTGATCATCAATATCAAGGATACCTGCGTTCTTTCCATTATTGGAATTGTAGAACTTTTCTACACAACAAAAGGCGTAGCCGGAGCCTATTATACTTACTTTGAATCCTTTACCATCGCTATGGTAATGTACTTTATCCTTACTTTTGTATGCTCCAGACTGCTCCGCCTGCTGGAACACAAGATGGAAGGCCCGCAGAATTATGACCTTGCCACAACGGATACACTGGCTCACACAAGTGGTCTGTATTCCTACCCTAAGAAGAAGGAGGAGAAATGATCATGAGTGAAAAAATCCTTGAAGTCAAGCATCTGGGAAAAGCATTTGGCAGCAATCAGGTACTGAGAGATATTGATTTTTCCGTAAGTCCGGGAGATGTGACGTGCATTATCGGACCGTCCGGTTCTGGTAAATCCACGCTTCTTCGCTGCCTGAATATGCTGGAAACTCCATCCACCGGAGAAATCAATTATCATGGAACTGACATCACCAGTAAGAACGTAAACGTTCCGGAATACCGTTCAAAGGTAGGTATGGTGTTCCAGAATTTTAACCTTTTTAACAACATGACTGCTCTGAAAAACTGCACCGTAGGTCAGGTAAAGGTTTTGAAAAAGAGCAAAGAAGAGGCAGAGAAAAAAGCTTTGTATTATCTGGAAAAAGTAGGTATGGCGCCGTACATCAACGCCAAACCCAAACAGCTTTCCGGAGGTCAGAAACAGCGTGTGGCAATCGCAAGAGCCCTTGCCATGGAACCGGAAATTCTTCTTTTCGACGAGCCAACCTCCGCGCTGGATCCCCAGATGGTAGGCGAGGTTCTGGAGGTTATGAGAGACCTTGCACACGAAAGCCTGACCATGATCATCGTCACCCATGAGATGGCATTTGCCCGTGACGTTTCCAAGCGTGTAATCTTCATGGCAAATGGTGTTATCGTAGAAGACAGACCGCCGAAGGAACTGTTTGAGAATCCGAAAGACCCGCTGACAAAAGATTTCCTGAGCCGCTTCCGCAATGCATGAGCCGGAAAGTCGCTTTGCAGATGGGGATTCTGCATTTTTTATCCTTACTTCAATAAGTTAATGTTCACAGTGGCGGTAAATGTGTGCTATACTGGACAATAGATTGGGAAGCTACTGAGAAATTTTATATTTAACCGTAATTGAATTAAGGAGAATCCATGATTGAAATAGGAAAAAAACAGAAGCTTATTGTGGCAAAGACCGTAGATTTCGGTGTTTACCTTGCAGAAGATAAAAATGCAGGCCAGGAAGACAGAGTACTTCTTCCAGCCAAACAGGTTCCGGAAGGAACCAGAGAGGGCGATGCACTGGATGCATTTATTTACAAGGATTCCAGGGACCGTCTTATTGCAACCACCAGAGAACCACTTCTTCAGGTTGGACAGACTGCTGTTCTGAAAGTGCTTCAGGTAACCAAGATCGGTGCATTCCTGGATTGGGGCTTAGAGAAAGACCTGCTCCTTCCATACCATGAGCAGACCAGCCGTGTGCGGGAAGGACAGGAGTGCCTGGTAGCCCTTTATGTAGATAAGAGCAGCCGTCTCTGCGCCACCATGAAGGTATACCATTACCTTTCTACCAGAACCCCATATGTAACAGGTGATTCCGTAAAAGGGCGTGTCTACGAGATCAGCGATCGTTTCGGTGTTTTTGTAGCTGTTGATGACAAATATTCCGCCCTGATCCCAGCCAGAGAAGCCAGCGGCAAATACCGCCCGGGCGAAGTCCTCGACCTTCGCGTTTCCGAGGTGAAAGAGGATGGCAAGATGAACGTCACAGACCGTCAGAAAGCCTACATCCAGATTAACGAAGATGCCGAGAGCGTCCTTAGCATAATCGAAGAATTCGCCGGCGTCCTCCCCTTCGATGACAAAGCCTCACCAGAAGTGATCAAACGCGAATTCGGTCTCAGCAAGAATGCCTTTAAACGTGCTGTGGGACACCTTCTGAAAGAAGGGAAGATTGAGATTAAGGACAAACGCATCTACAAGAAATAATGGAATCTGATACACCCTTTATTGGAAAATAATAAAACCTGCATACCATATTGGAATACCCGAATATGGTATGCTGTTTTTTTCTCTAAAACACGAACGGGTGTTTACCGGGGCTTGAACTTGTGTTAAACTATTTATTAATCATACTTGCTATTTAATGTGTTGGGAGGGTAAAAAGTTTTTCAGGAGGGACGCATTTGGGCAATGTGTATTACTCACTCGCCGGCGCAACGCTCCAGCGAACTAATCGCTAACTG
>OLVO01002202.1_pt1 | contig 18309 bp, 23 predicted proteins | sample 1672571 | NCBI WGS metagenome assembly OLVO01 (sample SAMEA3136700, study PRJEB25190) | human gut metagenome | biome: human gut; feature: human-associated habitat; material: faeces | place: Austria | collected 2013
AGAATAAAGCTTAGTGGCTGGTATGCGCAGATATGTCAGCATGAGCTAGATCATTTGGATGGAATTATTATTTGAACTAGCGAGACAGTAAAGAAACCATTTTTCCTGTACCTATTGGCTCCAGTTTGAAAAAATTTTATTTATGACCGCACATAATTACAATTGTATCGTTAAACATAGTAGAGAAAAGAGGAGGATGTAGAAGACCGCAATGGATATAGAAGAACAATACGACAAAATTTTCCACTATTGTTACTATCGAATTCGAGATAAGAATGTGGCAGAGGATATTACGCAGGAAGTGTTTCTGCGTTTTTATAATAGCAATTATGTGGAGCAGCAGAAAGAAATCCGTTACTTATATACGATAGCGCGCAATTTATGCATTGATGAATATCGAAAAAGAAATATCTATAAGTCGCAAATGGAGCAGCTAGAAAGAAGTGACAAAATCGGGCAAACAGGGAAAGCAGAGTCTGATGGAGGTGCATTTGCCGAAACAATAATTGAAAAATTGTATATCGAAAATCTACTTGCTGTGTTATCGGAGGAGGAACGAGATTTGCTTGTACTTCGGTTTGTAAATGACGAACCAATTTCGTTGATCTGCGACGAACTGAACATATCGAGATTTGCGTTGTATCGAAAGATACGAAGCATAAAAAAGAAATTGAAGGAAGCAGCAAAATCATCGAAATGAAAGGAGACAACAAAAACGTCGAAGTGAAAGAAAGCAACAAGGTGAATAAGAATCTTGAAATATGAATTATAAATAAAAACAAAATAAAAACAACGAAGGGAGGAATGATGAATGGACAAGAAAACAAAAGAAATGCTAGTAAAGATGGCAGGGCAGCCAGACCACCTGAGGAAAGATAAATTTATCAGGGAATGTAGAAAATATAATGAAGAAAGCAACAAGAATACTAGGAATAATAAGAATAACATCATGAACAGGGACAACTGGAATAACAAGAACAACGAAAACAACAAGCTGACCACAAATAACGAGACCACATTACGCTTTATCATGTCTCGATTTTCCTATATCAGCTGGTATGTGTGGTGTGTTTCTCTGTTTGTTTTAATCGCTGCAATTTTCATAATTGTGATGAAAATCGAAGCCACGGATTCAATTACGGTAATCGCTGCAATTATTCCATTTGTTGCAATGGCAGCAGTCATGGAATCGTTTCGATCAAAGTATTTTGGAATGTCGGAACTGGAAAGTGTCACCAAAGTTTCGTTTCGGGGAATTTACTTTGCAAGAATGAGCTGCATCGGAATGGTACATATTGTAATTATATCATGTTTGATTATCTTGATTGGAAGAAATAGTGAAAATGGATATTTGGTGACTGGTGCAATGATTTTGATTCCGTATCTGATTACTTCTATTTTAAATACGAAAATCGAGCGAACACAGATCGGAAGAAAGAGCATTTTTGCCTGCATTACGGTGTCCGTGCTGATTTCAGGGAGCATGATTCTTCTGAACAATCAAATGAAAAATCACAGAGATTTTTTGCCGTCAATTCAGCCAATCATTTGGTACATAGCAATCTTGGCACTGATAGCAATCAATTTCTTTGAAATAAAAAAGACAATCCGACAGGAGGTGTACGCATGGAACTGACAATTGATCGTTTGACAAAACAATATAAAAATAAAATAGCGGTTGACCGCTTATCCTTTTCGCTTACAAAAGGAGTAACTGGCCTGCTCGGTGCGAATGGAGCCGGAAAAACCACGTTGATTCGTATGCTGTGTGGAATTCTAGTGCCGACAAGCGGCGAAATTACATACAATGGAATCAGTGTATCGGACGAGCGCTACCGTAATGTATTGGGCTATCTTCCTCAGGAATTTGGCTATTATCCGGAATTTACCGGAAAGGACTTTCTGATGTATTTCGCTGCTCTGAAAGGATTTACAAAAAAAGCGGCAGAGGTAAGAGCAAATGAACTTTTGGAGCTGGTGGGACTCTCACAAGTTCAAAAAAAGAAAATCAAAACATATTCGGGCGGAATGAAGCAGCGACTTGGAATTGCGCAGGCACTCATCAATCGCCCAGAGGTCTTAATTTTAGATGAGCCAACCGCAGGATTGGACCCGAAGGAACGAGTCCGTTTTCGTAACCTGATTGATGAAATTGGAAAGAAGAGCATTGTCCTTTTATCCACCCACATTGTATCGGATATCGAGCATATTGCAGATCACATCATTATGATGAAGAATGGGCAGATTATCTGGCAGGGTTCACACAAAGAAATTGCAGGCGATCTTGAGGATTTTTATATGGAACAATTTGATGATGCCGAGGATACAATGGATTCTTTCACTGTTTCAGAAAGCTCAGGTGACTCAGGTGATTTCAGAAAGAGAGGGCACAAATGAAAAATTTCGGACTGATTTTTCAATATGAAATCAAAAAAATAACGCACAGAAAGCTTTGGCTCATTGCCTTTGCAGCAATCCTTCTTTTTACTATTCTTCTTAATCTCTATACTATTTTTGATTTCTCTGTTGGATGGAGTGGCGCTCAAGTGTTAAAAGCAAATAAGAATAATGATGGACTGGTAATTGATAAATCGGCTTTTTTCAATGGAATTCCGATCTATTATGTCAATGATTCCGATGAGCTGGTCGAAGAAAAGGTCAGCCCATTAAAATACATTCAGATGCAGCGACAGTTTGCGATGGAGTGGTCTGGAAAGCCAATCGACAATGAAACAATCCGCGAAATGCAAGCATTTATCGACGAATATGACTTTGTAGGCGAGAAGAATTATTCTTATGGGTGGAGCATTCAAAATTATTACTGGGTGTTTCGAACCATTACATACATGGGACTAAATCCCCTGTCTGAAAGAATGTCAGAAGGAACTATTAAGAGGAATATCGAAGCACAAAGAACTTCCACGAACGATAGGGAGCAGCTGACAAAAGAAGAAAAAGAATACTGGTCCAATCATGCGAAGTTGGAGCATCCGCTAAAAATGGCATATACTTGTGCCTATAAAGAAATAATTGACAAAGTCCATTGGATCAATCTTGTCTTATTATTATATGTGATCGTCGTTTTATGCGATACCTGCACGGTAGATCGGACAAGACGATTAAGTTCAATCATACGGTCAACACAAAAAGGTACAAGAAAAGCAATTGTTGCGCGCTTATGTGCCGGTATGACAGTAATTATTGTATCCGCGCTAGTTCTATATGGCTTTACCGCAATCTTTCAGTTTGGCTTATTCGGAGTAGACGGTTTTCACACACCGATTCAGCAAATCGGAGGATACCAATGGAGTTCACTGATGATTTCTGCTGGTCAGGCAGTTTTGCTAGTTTACCTTATGAGCATAATTCTATGTGTAATGACCGGTGCAATCACAATGCTTCTTTCTGAACTGTTGCAAAACTCGATTGGTGCCATTTTGCTGCCCTGCGTATTTTTATTGTATTCGTTATTATTTGACAAATCAATTTTTCATCGAAACAGGCAGCTTTCGCAGCTGTGGCAGTATTTTCCGATACAGAGAATACCAGAAATCTTATACGATGGAAGAATGGTATCAGTCGGCAATCAGATGTTTGAGGCAATTCACTTGAGCTTAACAATTTATCTTACGTTAAGTGTGCTTGCACTAGTACTATGTGCTGTTATTGCTTTTATGAGAAAATGCGATCAAAAATAATCTATGACAGTAAATATTCGTGTTGTTAGTTTGCAAAATGCCGTTGACAGGTTTTTTCGGTGAACCAGCGGGACAGGTAAAATGGCTTTTTTCCTGTCCCCACTGGCTTACCTAATTTAACTTTACGATCCGTCTACTGTAATCGAAGTGGATTGTTTTCGTTGAATCTGGTCAAAGGAATTGATGACCGAAATGGCGGATACAACAATACACAAGGTCGTGTATTGAAAAGCATAGATTCTGATGGTACAATAAGTAAAAATTGGAAGGAGAGACACACTATGGTAAAGCCAATTATGAAAGATATATTTTTCCTCGGACAAAAATCAGAGGAAGCGACAAGGACTGACTTGCAGGTAGGAAAAGATCTGGAAGATACACTTGAGGCAAATCGCGAGGGCTGTGTAGGCATGGCAGCGAATATGATTGGTGTCATTATTATTTGAACCAGCGGGACAGTAAAAAAGCCATCTTACCAGTCATCATTGGCTACCAGGAGATAAGAAAGAAAATGGTTATGGGAGAATTGACATCTTATAACGAGCAGTTTGAAAAAATAGTGAATATTATTGAATCTGCTAAAGAACGAGCATACCGTAAAGTGAATGAAGAACTTATTTTAATGTACCGGGATGTAGGCGAATACATTAGCAAACAGTCAGAAAGAACTGAGTATGGTGATGCATTTGTGCAGAAATTGGCTGATTTCTTTGAGGAGAATTATCCGGATTTAATCGGCGTGGACTATATAGAATGAAGCAGTTTTATGAGCTTTACAAGGATAGTGAAAAAGTGTCAACGCTGTTGACACAATTGAGTTGGTCAAACCATTTGAAGATAATGTCAGCTTGCAAGAATATGGAAGAACGTATATTTTACATGAATATGTGCATAAAGGAAAAATATAGTGCAAGGGAATTGGCGAGACAGATTGACAGTGGATATTATGAACGCTATATGCTTTCGCAAAGGCCGCTTACACATGCTATAGATGAATCAAAACAAGCAACAGGAAACATCTTTCTTGACAATTATGTGCTTGATTTTCTGAATCTTCCTGCTGAGGTCTCAGAACACGATTTGCAAAAATCCATCATACAGAATCTCAAAGATTTCATTCTTGAGATTCTGTATGATGGATTTTACTTTTATCGGTGAGGAATATCGTGTACAGGTCGGTAATCACGATTATTATATAGACTTGCTGTTTTACCACAGAGGTCTTTCATGTCTCGTAGCATTTGAACTGAAAATTGGAGAATTCAAGCCAGAATATGTTGGCAAGATAAATCTTTATCTTGAAGCACTTGATCGAGAAGTAAAGAAGGAAAATGAAAATCCGAGCGTTGGTGTCATACTTTGTGCAAGCAAGGATGATGAGGTTGTAGAATTTGCTCTCAGCCGCAGCTTATCACCGACAATGGTTTCTGAATATAACCTGAAATTGATTGATAAGAAACTCCTGCAGAGAAAACTGAAGGAATATATCGAATTAGCTGGAAATGTTTCTGATGAGGAATAAAGCGGTGCTTACTAATTAAATCAAGGAGTAAAAAGAACCAGCGGGACAGTAAAAAAGCCATTTTACCTGTCCCCATTGGCTACAGGTGATGTTGCAGAAAACTGGACAGCGCCAACCATTACAGAAATTGATCCATCAAACGCGAATTAAGTATTTTTCGTCATAAAAAATATAATTAAAATAAAGGGGCTGTCGCACTAACATGTGACAGCCCCTTTTATAGTGGGACAGGTAAAATGGCTTTTTTTTTATTGTTTGGCTTTATATGCTTCGCCCCAAGCCCACATGGAATCAAGAATGGGTTTCAGGCTCTTGCCGAGTTCAGTCAGCGAATATTCCACTTTCGGCGGGACTTCTGCGTAGACTTTGCGGTTTACAAGTCCGCTTTCCTCCATCGCCCGAAGCTGGGCGGTCAAAACCTTTTGGGACACATTGCCAACGGACTTTTTCAGCTCTCCGAACCGCTTAGTTCCTGGCATCAGGTCACGTAGAATTAGTACCTTCCACTTATCCCCGATGAGGGTCAGCGTGGTCTCCACGGGACAGGCAGGAAGCTCAGTTTTTGCTTTTACTTCAATCATTTTAATTCCTCCGAAAAATTTTTTTTGAAGCGCCGAAATGCTTGAAAACCCGGTAACAGCGCAATTGTTTCTTTCTGGTAACTACCTATTAGTTTCTATTTGGTAACTACAGCACATTATTGTGCTTACTTTACGATTTGTAGCTACGGTATTATTATAATGCCAGAGGCGAACGAAAGCAAGCCCAATCACCAAGGAGGTTACTCAAAATGAAAAAAATTCTTTCTCTTACGCTGGCTCTTGCCATGAGCGGAACAATCCTGACTGGATGCGGCTCCAAGAATGGCGCTTCCGAAGCACCCGCTGAAAACAGCACTAAACAGACTGCACCTGTCCAGCAGGAACAGAGTCAGACAGAAAAGGCGTTGGCGCTCATTAACACATTTGCTACCGGCGATACGGACACCGCTCGCAGCCTTCTGGCTGATGGCTACATCCAGCACAATCTGGCATACGGCACTGGTGCGGATGCTTTTATAGGCTCAGTGGAATATCTTGCATCTGCTGATGTTAAAACCACTGTGAACAACATCCGTGCTTTTGAGGATGGTGACAAGGTGTTCTTGCAGACAATCTATAATTTTGCTGGTGCCGGTGAGCAGGTTACCTTTGACATCTTCCGCTTTGACGAAAACGGCAAGATTGCCGAGCATTGGGACAATCTGGCGGATCTTGCTAAGCCGAATCCCTCCGGTCACACTCAGACTGATGGAACGATGGAGGTCACTGATCTGGACAAGACCGAGGAAAACCGCAAACTTGTCAAGAATTTCCTCTATGATGTTATGCAGGGTAACAACCTCGACAAGACTTCGGATTATTTTGACGGTGACAAATATATCCAGCACAACACCGGCATTGCCGATGGCGTGTCCGGTCTGAACGACGCGCTGGGTGCTCTGGCGGAGCAGGGTATTTCTATGGTGTATGATGAAGTTCACATGGTTTTGGCGCAGGGAAATTTCGTCCTTGCTGTCAGCGAAGGCACCTTTGGCGGTGAGCCCACCAGCTACTATGACTTGTGGCGTGTGGATAATGGCAAGATCGCCGAGCATTAGGATGTGATGGAGACGATTGCAGACCAGTCCACTTGGCAGAACGAGAACGGAAAGTTCTAATTGTTACCCAGAGGTAACCATACCACAATATTGTGCGTACTTCACAAGCCGTACAAATCACATTACAATAAAAGCATCAAGAGAAAACAACAAATTATGGAGGTACTTATCATGAACAAAGTCGTAGAATTTTTGAATGCAAACCCTGTGCAGTATCTTGCTACCGTCGGTCGTGACGGTAAGGCAAAATGCCGCCCGTTTATGTTCGCTGGCGAACTGGACGGCAAGCTGTGGTTCTGCACAAACAATACTAAGGATGTCTACAAGGATATGCAGGAGAACCCGGAGGTGGAGATCTCCGTTTCCAGCCCGGAATACGCATGGATCCGTCTGCACGGCAAGGCTGTGTTCGAGAACAACATGGCTGCCAAGGAAATGTGCATCCAGAACCCAATCGTGAAGGGTCAGTACGGCGAGGCTACCAACCCTATTTTCGAGGTGTTCTACCTGGACAATGCCCACGGCGTTATCGCTGACTTCTCCGGCAATCCTCCTTACGAGTTCTAAGCAGCACTATCAATTCAACATCTTCGGGGCAAGGTGAAATCCCTGACCGGCAGTAAAGTCTGCGAAGCGCAAAAGCGCCCGATGCGGTGAAACTCCGCAACCGACGGTATAGTCCGGATGAAAGAAGATATGAGGAAATAGCCCCACAGGAAAACCCGTCCTGTGGGGCTGTTTCAAATCCAAGCATATCCTCAAAGGAGCATTATGAACCACACCGTTACAATGAAGCAGCCGAAAAGAGCTGCCGCTCTCAATATTCGCACCATAACTATGACCGCTCTACTTTCAGCAATGGCGTATGTCCTTGCCTTTGTGGAATTTCCTGTGCCTCTGTCTCCGTCCTTTGCAAGGATGGATCTGTCGGACTTTCCAGCACTCATCGGAGCATTTGCCTTCGGACCGATCTCTGGTCTGCTCATTGAATTTGTCAAAAACACCTTGCAGCTTTTGACTACCTCTACGGGAGGCGTTGGTGAGATTGCCAACTTCCTGATTGGTACTTCTTATGTGGTCGCTGCCGGGGTTCTTTATAAACGCCGCAAAACCAAGAAAACAGCATGGATTGCTTGTATCGCTGCCAGTTTCGTTATGGGCGTTGCCGCAGCACTGGCGAACTACTTCATCCTGCTGCCGCTGTTTGAAATATTTATGCCGATGGATCAGCTCATCGCCTCTTTCGGAGCATTCCTGCCTTTCATCCACACGAAGCTGGACATTGTGCTGTTCAATGCCCTGCCATTCAATATTCTGAAAGGACTTGTCATCGGCGGCTTTACCATGCTGACCTATAAACGGCTTGCGCCGATTCTGAAAGGACGTTGATATTATGATGAAACAGGATTATTTGGAATTGCTGGTGGAAAATATCCACTCTACCACTATTGCCACCATCGGAGCAGACGGTCATCCGCAGACACGAGTGATCGACATGATGCTCTATGACGAGCAGGGCGTGTATTTTCTTACTGCAAGAGGCAAGGCATTCTATGCACAGCTTATGGAGCAGGGGTACATCGCTCTGTCCGCCACCAAGGACAAAATTTCGATCTCCATGCGGGGTAAGATCAAAAACATCGGCAGCGAAAAGCTGGACGAGATTTTCGAGAAAAATACTTATATGCAGTCCATATATCCCGGTGATACCCGCAGTGCGTTAGAGGTATTTTGTCTGTACGAAGCTGACGGCGAGTATTTTGATATAAGCGACCCGGCGCACATCGTCCGGGACAGCTTCACCATCGGCAAAGCGGCACAGGAAGCACCGGGTTACTATGTGGGCGAAGGCTGCATCGGCTGCAAGCTGTGTTACTTTGTCTGCCCGCAGAAGTGTATCGACATCACAAAGAAACCGGTGGTCATTGACCAGCACCACTGTCTCCACTGCGGGAGGTGTGCGGAAACCTGCCCCAAGCAGACAATCGAAAAGAGGTTTTGACTATGAACCAGAGCGAAAAAAGGCTGTTTCTCATTCAGTCGCTTTTGAAGGAAAACCAGGAATATCGGGATATGAATATTCCGGCAGAGCCAGAGCGTCAGCGCCAGCTTTTGCGTGGACTGATGAATATTCGCGCTCCGAAGCGCATTGGAGCAGATTTTCTGAAAATGCAGGACGAATATCTGCAAAGCGAGACCGTCGCAAAGGGCATTACCGATATTGCGGACTTAACGCCCATCCAACAGGGGCTGTATATCTGGCAGGGTGATATTACAACGCTCAAGTGTGATGCCATCGTCAATGCCGCAAACTCCGGCATGACCGGCTGCTATATTCCGAACCACCGCTGCATTGATAACGCCATTCATACCTTTGCAGGCGTAGAACTGCGCCTTGCCTGTGAGGAAATGATGGAACAGCAGGGCTATCCCGAACCCACTGGTCAAGCAAAAATTACCCCTGCGTTCAATCTGCCTTGCCGATATGTGCTGCATACGGTTGGACCTATTATCAATGGGCGAGTGACGAAAGAGGATGAGGAACTGTTGGCTTCCTGCTACCGCTCCTGCTTGGAGCTGGCGGCGGAAAATAGTCTGGAAAGTGTGGCGTTCTGCTGCATTTCCACAGGAGAGTTTCATTTTCCCAATGAGCAGGCAGCGCAGATCGCCGTGGAAACGGTAAAACAATTTATAAATAGAAAAACAAGTGTAAAGAAGGTGATCTTCAATGTTTTCAAGGATTTGGACAAAGCCATCTACGAAAAGCTGCTCGGAACAGCTTGAACGGCTGCAAACAGCTTTACAGGAATGTGACGCCGTGGTGATCGGTGCAGGTGCTGGACTGTCTACGGCGGCGGGCTTTATATACACCGGCGAACGGTTTGAAAAATATTTTTCCGATTTTGCAGCAAAGTATGGTATCAAGGATATGTATTCCGGCGGCTTTTATCCGTTTGCCACGCTGGAGGAGCATTGGGCATATTGGAGCCGATACATCTACATCAACCGCTATATGGATGCCACCAAACCAGTTTACGATGACCTTTTAAAGATGGTGGCTGACAAGGACTATTTCGTTATCACGACCAACGTGGATCACTGCTTTCAGAAAGCAGGTTTTGACAAAAAGCGGCTGTTCTACAAGCAGGGTGATTATGGCCTGTTCCAGTGCAGTGAGCCTTGCTGTCAGGAAACATTCGAGAACGAGGCGACGATCCGGGAAATGGTCACACGGCAGGAAAATATGAAAATACCATCTGAACTTATGCCAATCTGCCCCCATTGTGGCAGACCTATGACTATGAACCTGCGGTCAGACAATAAGTTTGTCGAGGACGAGGGCTGGCATAGAGCAGCAGAGCGGTATGAGAATTTTCTCCGTACCCGTGAAGGGCAAAAAATTCTCTTTCTTGAATTGGGCGTTGGCTATAATACTCCGGTCATCATTAAGTATCCGTTCTGGCAGATGACTGCCAATAACACCAATGCTACATACGCTTGTATCAATCAGGGGCAGGCGTTTTGCCCTCAAGAGATCAAAAAGCGGTCTATCTGTATGGATGCAGATATTGGACAGGTAATGCAGAGCCTGTTCGAGAACCAGTGGACTTTGTGAGTGCAGAGTCCACTGCTTTTTTTTGCGTGTATTGTAAAGAATAGATTCTGATGGTACAATAAGTAAAAAGTAGAAGAGTAGAAGGATAGACACACTATGGTAAAGTCAATTATGAAAGATATATTTTTCCTTGGACAAAAATCAGAGGAATCGACAAGGACTGACTTGCAGGTAGGAAAAGATCTGGCAGGTAGAACTAGCGGGACAGGTAAAATGGATTTTTTCCTGTCCCTATTGGCTCTTATGGATAAAAAGGCACAGTCGCGGAGACGATTGTGCCTTTTGTCAAAATAAGATTAATATACTACTGCATCATTTGCTGTAAATTTTTCCAGAGAGTTTTCCTTAGTCTGAACACAGACAAATGAAATTCCAGCATCCTCAGCGGCAAAGAACTGACGCTTTGCGGAAGGAGAAATTCTGATCCAATCACCAGCAGTGAGAGTAATTTCCTCTCCGTCAATAATAACTTTTCCCTTGCCAGAAAGGATACCGTAAACTTCTTCGTTTGTTTTATGAGAATGTACGAAAGGAACATTAGCTCCTGCAGGAAGATTATTAATACTTATTTCAGCACCTGTGAGAGAAAGGGTTTCGTGAAGTTCAACTCGACCTTCATTTCTGATATTTGTTTTTGCATAGTTTGTCATGGTATGTACCTCCATTTTTCTTAGTGTTTGTTCTTACAGCCATATAATACTATGTTACGCATTCAAATGTAAGTACGCACTTTTTTGTAACTATACATTCAAAAAAGAATGTGTTATAATTTGTTTGGAGGTAAATGCATATGAAGACAAAAGATGAGCTTCCTGTTTGCCCAGTGGCGACAGCAGTGTCACTTGTAGGTGGCAAATGGAAACTTCTTATTATACGAAACTTAAGAGTGCGGCCATGGAGATTTAATGAGCTGCAGCGAGATCTGGAAGGTATATCTCAGAAGGTATTGACGGACAGCTTAAGGCAGATGATGGATGATGGTCTTGTATACCGACATGATTATCAAGAAATGCCTCCAAGAGTTGATTACAGTTTAACTGAATTGGGGGAAAAACTGTTGCCGATCATGGATGCGCTGGCAGTTTTTGGAAATTATTATAAATCTGCTATTAAGTAGTGTTTTTCGGTCAAAAGAACCAGCGAGACAGGTAAATGTTTTTTTCCTGTCCCCAATGGCTCCAGACTGGATATTACATTCAAATTAAAGCAAAGGGGGAGCTGAAATGCATTTTGTTGACGCAAAAGGGATTCTGACAGGCAGCGGTGGACACTATGGAATAAATATTTATCGGGGATGTACTCACGGCTGCATTTATTGTGATAGTAGAAGCAGATGTTATCAGTTTACTCATCCTTTTGAAGATATTGAGGTCAAGCAGAATGCACCAAAACTTTTGGAAAAGGCACTGAAGTCGAAAAGGAAAAAGGGATACTGTCAATTCCGGATGAATGTTTCAGATTTATGCAGGAACTGCCGGATAAGTATCGTCAGATGAGTATATTTGATATGTAAAGCGAGGATGATAGTTAGATGATCTCAATTAATACAAAGAGACTTCATCTGCGGAATTTGGCACAAAATGATGCGGATGTAATGTTCGATTACAGAAATAATGAAATATGTGCTCGATATCAGAGAGGGCAGACAAAAGACTTTGAAGGAATTGTGAACTTAATTGAACGGCGAAAAAATGATGAAATATCAATGATCTCGCCGTGTATGATATCAGTAGCATTAAAAGAAACAAATGAAATGATTGGCGAGATAGTTGTCATGCCAAAGGATAATACATTTTCCCTTGGATATACTTTTTCTTATAAATATCATAGACAAGGATATGCCTTTGAAGCGCTGACTGTTTTGATTGAATACCTTCATACGATGGCTCCAGAGTGGGAGTTTATCAGTTTTACGGAATGTGAGAACATACCCAGTATGGAGTTGCTTAAAAAATTGGGATATAAGAATCTTGGCTATGTTCCAAGCATGGATTCGCAGGCATTCGGCAAGTGGACTACGAAGGCTACAGATGAGGAATTTATTCAGGTGAGAAACCATCAGGGACAGTAAAGAAGCCATTTTACCTGTCCATATTGGATCCTAGAATATTGAAAATCAGGAGGACTTTCTTATGTTAAAACGGATAAATGAAATAATGAATATTGTTATCGGCGCTGCTATCGGTGTATTTATAGGATGCGGAGTATATAACTTTTTTGATTTTAAACGCCATCCTGAGTTGTATGCAATGCAATCTGCACCGTGGTATACACAGCTCGTTCCTTGGGGAGGGGTGACAATAGGAATTATAGCTATTGCTGTCATTATCAAATTGATTTTTCGTAAGAAAACTCATTAATATAATAAAAGAATACCGAAAATCAGACCGTCGACTTGACGCAATGTGCAAAAAGTTGACGGTCTTTTCATATCATTTAGCTTTTCTCAGGAAATAGATTAATACAATAGCAAGCCATTCGATTTTACCTGAATACAGGCATAATAAGATTGGAACAAAGCTGCTTCAAGATTGCTTTGAACGTGCACGAAAATTAGGAGCGGAGAAGATTAAAATTGGTATTGTGGAAGAAAATACGGTTTTAAGAGCTTGGTATGAAAGATATGTCAGCATGAGCTGGATCATTTGGATGAAAATATTATTTGAACTAGCGAGACAGTAAAGAAATTATTTTACCTGTTTAATTATCAATGTAATCGCAAGAAAAAAGCAAGAATCTAAGCATGGAGTTTTTTTAGGATAATGTTAAAATATATATATCGGTATTTAGAAAGGAGGCAAGCCTATATGCCTAAAACTACACTGATCGATTGTTGTATTAAGAAATATGCTTATCGAGAAGTATCACAAATATATCAAGAATTAGAGATATCCGGGGAAGGCCTGTCACAATCACAGGTTGAATTGATGAGGGAGAAGTATGGTATAAATAGTTTCTCGCAAAGAAGAAATGATACTATGTTACGACTCCTGCGGCGTGCATTCATCAATCCATTTAATATTATTCTTTTAGTTCTTGGAATCATTTCACTGGCTACAGACGTGGTCCTTGTATCAAATTTTGCCAGAAATGCAACGACTGCGGTTATTATCTTTTCAATGATTTTGATTAGCGGAACAATCCGCCTGATTCAGGAACTTCGTGCAAAGAATGCATCAAAACAGCTAAACCGGCTGATACATGAAAGCATTACCGTACGGCGCGCGGGAGAAGTGAAAGAAATTTCGGCGGAGGAACTTGTAGTTGGAGATATTGTTCTGCTCTCGGCAGGTGATCGCATTCCGGCTGATCTGAGACTCACCAAAGTAAGTGATCTATTTCTCTCCCAGGCAGCGATAACAGGCGAAAGTGCGATTCTGGAAAAAAATGCACAGGCACTGAGTTACAGTAATTCGGAATCCTTGACTCAGCTTGAAAATCTTGCATTTATGGCAACGACTGTCATCAGTGGAAAAGGTGAGGGTGTTGTGCTTGCAGTCGGAAAAGACACACTATATGGCAGTTTTACGAAAGAAGAACCTGATGAAAAACAGTCTTTTCAAAAAGGAGCCAACTCAATTGCCTGGGTCATGCTTCGTTTTATTGCGGTGTTAATTCCTATTGTATTTATACTTTTGAAGATTACCGGTGGCGGGTGGCTGGAGTCCTTTGCGTTTGCTCTGTCTGTTGCAGTTGGCTTAATGCCTGAGATGCTTCCAATGGTGATTACAGCCTGCCTTGCAAGGGGAAGCCTTGGCATGAGTAAAAAGCAGACAATCATTAAAGATATTAATGCTATGCAGGGGTTCGGTAGTATGGATGTACTCTGTATGGATAAAACAGGAACACTGACCAATGAAAGTATTTTATTGGAGTACTATATGGATGTGCTAGGAAATGAAAGTGGTCAGGTATTGGATCTTGCTTTTTTAAACAGTGCTTATCATTCCGGCGTATGTAATCCGATTGATAATGCAATCCTTGCCTGTCAGACGATGCCTGGGCATGAACAGCATTTTGCTAATCTTCTCACGCAGTATCAGAAAGAGGATGAAATCCCATTTGATTATTCTCGCAAATTTGTTAGTACACTGGTGACAGATAAAAAAGGAGATTGCCAGCTTATTATGAAGGGTAATATTTCTCAGATTGTGTCCCGGTGTAGTTATGTGGAATTTCGTGGCGAAATCCTTCCGATGGAAAAAGACAGGATTTTAAGTGTAGCTTCTGTAGTGGATGAGATGCTGCAGGATGGAATGAAAGTAATTGCTGTTGCAAAAAAAAAGATTGAGAAACAGAATCAGATCATACCGACAGACGAAAATAATATGATCCTGATGGGATATCTTGCATTCTTTGATGCTCCGAAAAAAACAGCTAAGACATCTGTGGAGGCTCTGAAAAGGCTGAAGGTGACACCGAAAATATTAACAGGTGATCAGGCTGATGTGGCAGCTTCTATTTGTCGGAGGGTTGGAATCCCGTCAGAAATCGTATTGACTGGTGTAGATTTGGATCAGATGACGGATAATGAACTCAGCAAAACAGTAGAAAATATTCATGTATTTGCAGAATTAACGCCAGGGCAGAAAGTCCGTATTGTTTCTGCTTTAAGGCAAAATGGACATACTGTAGGTTTTCTGGGAGATGGAATTAATGATATCCCGGCTCTTTGTGAATCGAATGTTGGTATTTCAGTAGATACAGCGGTAGATGCAGCGAAAGATGCAGCGGATGTCGTATTGCTTCAAAAAGATTTAGGGGTATTAGAGCAGGGGATTCTGGAAGGACGTAAAACATTTACAAACATGCTAAAATACATTAAGATTACGGCAAGTTCTAATTTTGGCAACATTTTTTCTATCGTATGTGCAAGTGCCTTTTTACCATTTTTACCAATGACATCTTTGCAGATATTATTATTAAACCTGCTATATGATATTTTATGCATCATCCTTCCATGGGATAATGTGGATGAGGAAGAAACACTTTCGCCAAGAGACTGGTCCGGAAAGACGCTGGGAAGGTTTATGTTGTTTTTTGGTCCTATCAGTTCATTATTTGATATTGTGACATTTTTATTTCTGTATTATATTCTATGTCCAGTGTTGTGTGGTGGAGCAACGTATCTGAATATAGTAGATCCAGTGATGCAGTCGCAGTATGTTGCTTTATTTCAGACAGGATGGTTTTTAGAATCGATGTGGACGCAAGTTTTGATCCTTCATTTCCTTCGGACAAGGAAGATACCATTTGTACAGAGCAGTCCTTCCATTCCGGTTGTTTGTACGACCTTTGCAGGAATTATTGCCTTTACTGCACTTACTTTTACCAAAAGTGCAGGTGTTATTGGATTGACGAAATTGCCAATCAGGTATTTCTTGTTTTTATTTGTTGTAGTCCTATTATATATGCTTCTGACTACGGCAGTCAAAATTGTTTATCAGAAGAAATATCATGAGCTGATCTGAAAGGAGGGAAACCATCGTGAAAAAGAATATCAGTGTTATTTCCATAGATTCTGTTCTGCAGGAGTGGCTCCTTCAAAAGCTGATCAAAGAACCACCAGAAAGTGACAGTGCGAAAGAACTGCTTTCTGGTATTTATGATATGGTGAGTGGAGAGGTTAATTCATTGCTGCTCAGCACTGTAAAAAATTCAGAAATTGCATCTTTCAATCTTTCAGATGAGATGAAAATTGGGGAATTAGTAATCAATCCGAAAAGCAGGAGCGTTACCAGGATGGACCAAGCGGTTTCCCTGACTCCTAAGGAGTTTGATATCCTGTATTTTCTGGCTGAAAACAGAGGAGAAGTATTTACAAAGGAGCAGATCTATAAGGCGGTATGGTCTGAAAATTATCTTTTAGACGACAGTAATATTATGGCATTTATTCGAAAATTGCGAAAGAAGATCGAACCAAATCCGGATGAACCAAAGTATATACTTACGATTTGGGGGATCGGATATAAATTTAATGATAAGGTGTAAAACAGGCGGGCTGATTTCAGTCCGCCAAATTTTTTTTCAATTCTTGCTAAATAGCAAGGAAATCGCAAGACTTTGGTCATGTGATTCTCCTTGCTTTTTTTGTATTCTTTAGGAGTCGAAGGGAGGCGATATGTATGGTATACACAGATTTTGTTTTAAGAATTTCTTTATCCGTGTTGCTGGGATTTTTTATCGGATTGGAAAGGCAGTTGACCGGGCATCCAGCTGGAATACGGATTAATGTTCTGATCTGTATGGGAACCAGTTTTTTTACCTTATTTCCAATGCTTTATGGTTCCGATCAGGTGTTTCGTGTAGGAAGCAGCATTATCTCAGGTGTTGGATTCCTATGCAGTGGTGTGATCTTTAAAGACAGCGGTACGGTAAGAGGAATGAATACAGCAGCAACACTTTGGTGTACAGCGGCAATTGGTATTCTTGCCAGCACAGGAAGGTTTACAATGGCAGTTTCTGCAGCAGGCATTTTGATTGGTTCAAATCTGATTCTGCGTCCGCTTGCAAGAAAACTTAATCCGATTGCTGTAGGAGATGAATCTGAAAAAGAATACTGCATCACAGTACTTTGTCAGGAAGATGCAGAACAGGAAATAAGACTTTTACTGATCAACGGCAATTCCAGTAAGACCTTGTATCTGAATCATCTGGAAAGTGGAGATGTTGTGGGGGATAAAGTCGAGATCATAGCGAAGTATTGTTCTGCGGGAAAACCGAAAAGCAATGTTCTGGAAGGTATTGTCGGTCAGGCATTGGAACTTCCGGAAGTAATCAGTGCAGGTTGGGAGGTGTTGTAGTTGAAAAAAATCAAAAGTGAAAGATGGATAATTTTTTTCATTCTTTATATTTTATTCACTGCAGCATGCAGTTGTGTGAGTCTTATATTTCCGGCTCACCAAATTTTGGTGATACAGGTCTGGTATCAAATATCTGTGGTTGTTTGGATTTTTTTAGCAGTTACGATGGTGAAATTGCTTATCAGGCTTCAGAAAATAAATAAGCTCATAACGAGAGGAATCAATGAAAGGAGAAGAAAACCATGAATTTAACCTGTATCTTTTTTGGTATCATTTTCACGATTGCCGGTTTTATGTTTTCATGTGGAAAAGGTCATATTCATTTATCTTCCTGGAAAAACATGCCGCAGGAAGAGAAAGAAAAGATCAAAATTGTGCCGCTTTGCCGTAACATCGGTGAAGTCATTGCATTAAATGGTTTGATTCTTTTGCTGAAAGGTCTATGGTCAGGCTTTGAAAATCACTGGTTTGTGACTGCTATGATCGCATGGTTTATTGTGGCAGGATTTGATCTTTGGTATATCGAGAAAAGTGATCGATATTATAAAAAATCGTAAAACAAGGAGGTAAAGACCAATGAATAAGAAAGAAAATCGTATGGCTGTTCGTCAGGCAGCACAGCAGGCTGTGATCCGTGACGAACAGAACCACCGCATCGAACATGCAGCTACTAATCCGATTAAGGAGGTTTTGAAGAGTCTGCACACAACACTTCGTGGACTGGATGCTGAAAATATAGTGGTAAGTCGAACAAAATATGGAACGAATAAAGTAACGCATGAGAAGAAACAATCCCTTGCGAAGCGTCTGGCTGGAGCATTTATCAATCCATTTACAGCGATCCTTTTCTGTCTGGCAGTTGTTTCTACTATGACAGATATGGTTTTTCCATATTTTTCTCTGTTAGGAAGTTCACCGGAAGATTTTGATCCATTAACAGTGGTGATCATTCTGACTATGGTTATGATCTCCGGTACGCTTCGTTTTGTACAGGAATCCAGAAGTGGAAATGCAGCAGAAAAACTGTTATC
>OLVO01002213.1_pt1 | contig 18247 bp, 8 predicted proteins | sample 1672571 | NCBI WGS metagenome assembly OLVO01 (sample SAMEA3136700, study PRJEB25190) | human gut metagenome | biome: human gut; feature: human-associated habitat; material: faeces | place: Austria | collected 2013
CGGAATAGGGCAATGATGGTTTTTGATGGTTTTTCTTAATTTCAGAAAAGTTGTAAGATTTCAGAAAAAAAAGACAATGAGGATAGAAGAAGAAAAGCAAGATAAAAGATGACAGGGGGCAAAAAGAGAGGTAAAATAGGAAAAAACAATGAAATTTAGATGGAGGTTAGAGCATACCATGGAACAGGTGATAAAGAAAAGACTGCAGCAGGTGATGGATGCGTCTGTTGCAAAAGGAGAGACACCGGGCTGTCTTCTGATGGTGATCAAAGACGGAGAGGAGCAGGTTTATCTGGAGAGCGGATATGCGGATATCGAAGCGAAAAAGCCGGTTTCCCGCGATAATATTTTCCGTCTCTACTCCATGAGCAAGCCGATTACCGCGACGGCCATGATGATTCTGGTAGAGCGCGGAATCGTCGATCTGGCGGATCCGGTCAGCAAGTATCTGCCGGGCTTCCGGAACCCGGTTGTATGTACAGCGGATGGGAAGATAGAAAAAGCGGAGCGGGAGATCCTTCTGGAGGATATTATGAATATGACATCCGGGCTGACGTACGGCGGAACGGATGAGACGGGACGGCAGACCGATGCACTTTTTCAGGAGGTGATCCACGGACTTAAGGAAGAAAACGGCGGAACGATCAGTACAGTAGAATTTGCAAACCGTCTTGGAAAAGTCCCGCTTCTGTATCAGCCGGGCCAGTCCTGGAGTTATGGAACGTCGGCGGATGTCGTAGGTGCGGTGATTGAGGTGGCAAGCGGCATGCGCTTTGGGGATTTTCTGAAAAAAGAAATTTTCGAGCCGCTCGGCATGAACGATACCGATTTCTGGGTTCCGGCAGAAAAGCAGGATCGTCTGGCGAAGGTGTATGACTGCAGGGAGGGACAGCCGTCCGTCCGTTATCTGGACAATAACCTTGGCATTCAGAACGATATGGCGTACCGCCCGGCATATGAGGCAGGCGGAGCAGGCCTTGCATCTACCATCGACGATTATGCGAAATTTACGCAGATGCTGCTGAACGGCGGCACCTACAACGGTGTACAGATTCTCCGTCCGACGACGGTAAAATTTCTGGGAGGCCACACATTAAGCGCGGCACAGCAGGCAGGCTTTGATAACTGGATCGGTCTGGAAGGATTTTCCTACGGAAATCTGATGCGTGTTCTGGTAGATCCGACGCGTGCGGTAACGCTGGGAAGCAAGGGTGAGTTCGGCTGGGACGGCTGGCTTGGATGCTACATGGAAGTCGTGCCGGAGCAGAATATGACATTTCTGATGATGACCCAGAAAAAAGATGCCGGAACGTACACCCTGTCCCGGAAGATCCGAAATATTATTTTCAGCGAATAGCTTTTCATGAGAGTGATTCTCAAGTAAGGCCTTCCGGCCCGTCAGATCAGACGAAAAAAGTGCCGGAAAAGAAACAACTTAACGAATCAGACGGAACATATGAGCAAATTGCTGTAAAACTACGTCGAATTTTGTCTAAAACGGATATTTGCAGTGAGACAGATGTATGCTATTTTAGTGTCAGTCGAAAATGAAGGCGATTTCATTACTACTTTCAGAAAAAACAGCAAAAAAGGGATATCGTGTAAGTTTTTGATCAATTTTGAAGGAAATAAAAGAAAAAATTCAAAATTATGAAAAGAAGACCAAAAAGCAGAGAGGATGCAGAAAATATGATTTCGTTACCGTTAAAGTTTGATGAAGTAGAGAGTGTAGAAGAATTTGTAAATATGGTGAAACGCCTGGATTACGACGTTGACGTAAAAATAGGACGATGCGTCTTTGATGCGAAATCCCTGATGAGTGTCCTGATGATCGCCGGAAATCCGGATGCGGTTGTAGAAGCCCATACGAACGATATCGAAGCATTTAAAAAGAAATTTAAGGATTACCTTCAGTAAGAAAAAAAGTCGGAAAGGCACTGTGTGTAAGATGCATGGTGTCTTTTTTGATGCACGAAAAAGCGGGTGAAGTATCTTGCCGGGGAGACGTGTGCATGGTAAAATAAAGTCTATTGGGATGGAAATAAGAGAATCAAAAGAACGGGCTGATGTAGAAGAAGTTTTTCGTAAAAAAGGAGGCACAAAGTGGAAGAAGAGAAACTGGAAAGAAGCATCAGAAAATCAGAGATTCCCGGACTTACGAGGGAAGAGGAGGAAGCACAGCTTGCGAAGGTGATCGGGATTGCCGAGCAGAATCTGGAACAGGCGAAGGCGGATATCCGGTCGGCGAATGAGGATCTGGCGGATCTGATGGAGACGTATGACGCAAAAGAGGCGGAAGGCCTGGCGCTCTGGAACAACGCGACGGCGAAGCTGAATGCGTACCAGCACGGCATGGCGCGGCTGGAAAAAGCGAGAAAGAAGCCGTATTTCGGGCGGATTGATTTTCAGGATCCGCGGCTTTCGTTTTTAGAGTCCTATTACATCGGGCGCGTCGGCATTTCCGATGAGAAGGCGGAACCGGTTGTGCTGGACTGGCGGGCGCCGATTTCCTCCGTCTATTATGAGAACAGCACCGGGCCGTGCAGCTATACGGTGAGTTCAGAGGGTACTTTTTCGATTGATCTGAAAAGAAAGCGGACGTATGAGATTGAAAATGACCATCTGAAAGACTTTTTTGATTCCGATGTGGTAGCGAACGATGAGCTGCTGACAAAGTATCTGGCGAAGAACAAAAAAGCGGTGCTCGGTGAGATCATTGCGACGATCCAGCAGGAGCAGAACCTCATTATCCGCAGATCCCCGAAGACGAATCTGATCGTACAGGGCGTGGCTGGTTCCGGAAAGACGACGGTGGCGATGCACCGGATTTCGTACATCCTCTATAATTACGAGGAGGACTTCCGGCCGGAGGATTTCTATATCATTGGAAGCAACCGCATTCTGCTGAACTACATTACCAGCGTTCTGCCGGAACTCGATGTGTACGGCATCCGTCAGATGACGATGGAGCAGCTTTTTATCCGGCTTCTGTACGAGGACTGGGACGAAGAAAAGTACACGGTACACACCATCGACCGCGCGGATGAGAAAAACAGCATAAAGGGCGGAAGCGGCTGGTTTTTCGATCTGGAAAATTTCTGCCGTACGTACGAGGCAGAGCAGATTCCGCGGGAGCCGGTGCGGCTGGAAAAAACGGGAACATTGCTTCTGGACGCCGAGTATATTGATAACTATTGCAGGGAGCAGTCCACACTTTCCATGGAAGGAAAGATGTGCATGCTGAACGAGATCCTGCTGGCAAAATTTGAGAACGAGGTTTCGGGAAAAGAAGTGACGTTTCCGGCGCGCGAAAAAAAGGCGCTGAAGCGGAAATACGAGAAATATTTTGGAGATGGAAAATGGCGGGGATCCATTTTTGATCTCTATTTACAGTTTCTGGAGCAGCAGGAGGAGAAAGGAAAAGCGGTGGAAGTGCCGGAAAACTCCTTTGATGTCTATGATCTGGCGGCGCTGGCATACCTCTATAAGCGGATCAAGGAAAACGATCCCGTGCGCGAGGCGAGCCATGTGGTCATCGACGAGGCGCAGGATTTCGGGATGATGGCGTACCAGGTGCTTCATTACTGTCTGCGTGACTGTACGTATACCATTATGGGAGATACGTCGCAGAATATCCATTTTTCCTACGGCCTGAACGACTGGGAGGAGCTGAAAAAGCTGATTCTGACCGGCACGTACGATGCGTTCGGCGTTCTGCGGAAGAGTTACCGGAATACGGTGGAGATCTCCGATTTTGCAAACGAGATTCTGCGGCATGGGGACTTTGCGATCTATCCGGTGGAGCCGGTGCTGCGGCACGGAACGGCGGTGCGGAAAGAAGCATTTGACGATGAAGAGGCGCTGCTCGCCGCGGGTGTTCAGACAATCAAGACATGGCAGGCGCAGGGATATGAGACGATTGCCGTTGTATGCCGGGATGAGGCAGAAGCGGCGGATACGGCGCGGAAGCTGAAACAATACGTGCCGGTTGTGGAGGAGGATCTCGAGACGGCAGAGTTCGGCGAGGGCGTGATGGTGCTCCCGGTGGCATATACGAAAGGTCTTGAGTTCGATGCGGTGCTGCTTCTTGATCCGACGGAAGAAAAATATCCTGAAAATGACGGGCAGGTGAAGCTGCTTTACGTGGCGGCGACGCGGGCACTGCATGAGCTGGCGGTGCTGTATACAGGAGAACTGACGGGAATCCTTGCCAAAGAAGCGCCGAAGGGCCGTCACAATCAGGAATTTGCCATGGAGACGCTGACGAAGGCGAAAGAGTATGAGAAGGTTTCGCTGACGCAGAAGGAGGTGCGTGAGGAGAACCGCGCGATCGGCATTCAGGAGATGGACGAGCGGAACAGCCATGGACCGAAACGGATTGTGATCAAGCCGGAGCAGAGGCCGGGAATGGCGCTTGGAAATACAAGCACGACCGGAACAGCGGTGATGGCAAAAGGCAGTACGGCAACGCGGAGGGCTGCGGTAGAAACGGGAGAAGAAATTGCCGCAAAGACAATGCAGCAGCGTGCACCGGAAGGGGTGTCATCTATTTTTGCTGGTGCGGCTTATCATGGAAAGGCAGGCGGCAAAGCGCCGGGAAGCAGACGGAGTGCAGGAACACAGGCAGGAATGCAATATGGAATGGGCACGGCCGGAGTGCAGAGTGCAAAAAGACCGGGCGGAGCAGGTATGGTACCAGGAGAAGCCGAGAAGACGGAGCGCCTGAATACCTCACCTTACGCTTTCGGTGCAATCCCGGAAAACGAGCTGCTGCGCATCAAGGGCCATTCGAAGATCAAGTGTGCGGTGAAATGGGCGAAGAAAGGAAAATCGGCGGTTGAGATTGCCAGCATGTACGGCATCTTACGCATCACCCCGATCGCGCCGGAGGTGATCCGCATCAGTTTCGTAAAGAGTGTGACCGCAAAAGTGCAGGACACGTACTGGAAGCCGAAGGCAGACACCGCGTTTTCGTGGAGTGCGAAAGAATCGAAGACGGCGGTTCTGGTCGAGACGGAAAAGCTGCGCGTCATGGTAGAAAAAAAGGACGGCGCGGTGCAGTTCCTGACGCCGGACAACAAACCAATCCTTTCCGAGAAGCGTGACGAGCCGCGCATGATCGACGGCGGCATGACATGGACGTTCTTCGACTGGAGCGGTTCCGAAAAGCTGAAAGCAAAAGGCATTCTTTCGACCGAGTGGCTGGATCTGACCGCGAGGGCGCGCTACGTCTCTTTTGGCGGAAAGCAGGCGCGGATGCCGCTGCTTGTTTCGAACCGCGGCTACGGCATTGCGGCCGCCGCGTCCCGGACGGCACTGCTGTGCAATGTACGGACGTTTGGAACGTATCTTCACACCGCAGGGGACGGACAGATTGATTATTACTTCATTCTCGGAAAAGACCGGGAGGAAATTGTAAAACAGTATAAAGAGCTATAAAAGGAGCAGACATTTTATGAAAACTCTGGTAATTGCAGAAAAACCATCCGTGGCACGCGACATTGCGCGCGTACTGGGGTGCAGCAAAAAAGAAAACGGAGCGCTGGAGGGAAACAAGTATATCGTTACCTGGGCGCTCGGCCATCTGGTGACGTTAAAAGATCCGGAAGACTATGACAAAAAGTATAAGGAATGGAATATGGCAGTTCTGCCGATGATGCCGGAAAAACTGCAGATCAAGGTCATTCCGCAGACGGGAAAACAGTACCATGCGGTGACGACACAGCTTGCGCGGAAGGACGTGAATGAGATTGTCATTGCAACCGATGCCGGACGCGAGGGTGAGCTGGTGGCGCGGTGGATTCTCGACAAAGCACATAACCAGAAGCCGTGTAAGCGTCTCTGGATTTCCTCTGTGACGGACAAGGCGATCCGTGAGGGTTTTGCCAATCTGAAGGATGCGAAAGAGTACGACAATCTCTACCGCGCTGCCGTTTCCCGTGCCGAGGCGGACTGGCTCGTCGGCATCAATGCGACGCGAGCGCTGACCTGTAAATACAATGCACAGCTTTCCTGCGGCCGTGTGCAGACGCCGACACTTGCCATGATCGCACAGCGCGAGCAGGAAATCCGTGAATTTGTCCCGAAACCGTATTACACGGTGACGGCCGCGGCGGGCGGTGTGGTCTACACCTGGAAAGATGAAAAATCGGGCGGCACAAGAATCTCCGATCCGGAAAAGGCAAAGCAGATCGCAGAGAAGGCAAAACGGTATCCGCTTGTCTTACAGAACGTAGAAAAGAAGAAAAAGCAGAAAGAAGCGCCATTGCTCTACGATCTGACGGAGCTGCAGCGCGATGCGAGCGCACGGTTCGGCTATTCGGCAAAACAGACGCTGAATCTGATGCAGAGCCTCTATGAGACCCATAAAGTCCTTACGTATCCGCGGACAGATTCACGGTATCTGACGAAAGATATTGTGCCGACGTTAAAAGAGCGGCTGGATGCGGTCAGCATCGGCCCGTACAAAGCACTGGCCCAGCAGGCGAAGCGCAGTCCGCTGAACGGAAAGCTCTTCTTTGTCAATGATGCGAAGGTTTCCGATCACCATGCCATTATCCCGACGGAGCAGTACGTGCAGTTATCCGCACTCTCGAACGAGGAGCGCCGCATTTATGATCTTGTTGTGCGCCGCTTTCTTGCGGTACTGCTGCCGCCGTGTGTATATGAAGAGACGGTGATCCAGGCTTCCATCGAAAAGGAATGCTTTACTGCGCGCGGAAAGCGCATGGTCGAGAAAGGCTGGCAGGAGGCGTACGAGGATAACCGGTACGACGAAGAGGATGAGGCGAAAGAAGAGGTGCGGGAGCAGAATCTGCCGCTTCTGGAGGCAGGCATGAAGATCGGGCAGCCGAAGATCAGTCTCCGCGAAGGAAAGACAAAACCTCCGGCACGCTTCACGGAAGGCACGCTGCTCTCCGCGATGGAAAATCCGGTCCGCTACATGGAAAACCGCGACAGCAGCCTGGTAAAAACGATCGGTGAGGCGGGCGGCCTTGGAACGGTTGCGACCCGTGCGGATATCATCGAGAAGCTGTTCCGCAGCTTTCTGCTGGAGAAAAAAGGCAATGAGATCTATCTGACCTCGAAAGCACGCCAGCTTCTGAAGCTGGTTCCGGCGGATTTGAAAAAGCCGGAGCTGACGGCAAGCTGGGAGATGCAGTTAAACGACATTGCAAAGGGAAAGAAGCGGCGCGATGTGTTTATGGAGGAGATCCGCAGCTACACGGTGGAACTGATCGATGAGATCAAGACGGAAGAGGGAACGTTCCGCCACGACAACCTGACGAACAAGAAGTGCCCGAACTGCGGAAAACGGCTGCTTGCGGTGAATGGAAAGAACGCAAAACTGCTCGTCTGCCAGGACAGAGAGTGCGGCTACCGCGAGACGGTTTCCCGCACGACGAATGCGAGATGCCCGGTCTGCCATAAGCGCATGGAGATGATCGGAAAGGGCGAGGATGCGACGTTTGTCTGCGCCTGCGGCCACAAAGAGCGCATGACAAAATTCCAGGAGCGCCGCAAAAAAGAGGGCGGCGGCGTGACGAAGCGCGATGTGGCAGCTTATATGAAGAAACAGAAAAAAGAGGCCGAAGAGCCGGTGAACAATGCGTTTGCCGCGGCATTAAAAGGAATTAAATTATAAAAAAGGGAGCGAGTTCTGCCGAAAATCAAAAAACGGCGGAACCCGCTTCTTTTGTTAAAATCGTTGAGGAAAAGGTCAAAAAAAGTGATTGTTTTATGCAGAGTTATGCCGTAAAATAGAAACAAATGATATAAGAAACAGGAAAATTCTGAAAATAACAACAGGGAGGTTTTTCAATGAAACAGACGGATCTGGAAAAACTGCTGGCGGATATGTCGCTGAAAGAGAAAGTAGATCAGATGCTTCAGTTAAGCGGAGCATTTTACCTCGGGGATGAAAACAGCGTCCTGACCGGCCCGGCAAATGACATGGGAATCGGAAAAGAGGACCTGGAGATGGCCGGTTCCATTCTCGGTGCAGCCGGTGCCGATACGATGAAAAAACTGCAGGATGACTACATGGCAAAACAGCCGCATCACATCCCGATGCTGTTCATGATGGATGTCATTCACGGCATGAAGACCATTTTCCCGGCGCCGCTGGCGCAGGGAGCCACTTTTGATCCGGAGCTCTCCGGCGAGTGCGCGTCTGCAGCCGCAAAAGAAGCATCCGCGGCCGGACTTCACGTTACCTTTTCTCCGATGGTTGACCTTGTGCGCGATGCGAGATGGGGCCGCGTTGTGGAATCCACAGGCGAAGATCCGTACCTGAACAGCCGCTTTTCCGAGGCGATCGTAAAAGGCTTCCAGGGAGATGATTTAAAAACACCGGGAAAAGTTGCCTCCTGCATCAAACACTTTGCAGGCTACGGCGGAGCAGTCGCAGGAAGAGATTACAACACCGTAGAGCTCTCAGAGCATACCTTCCGTGAATTCTATCTTCCGGCATACAAAGCAGGCATCGATGCGGGCGCAGCGATGGTGATGACATCATTCAACACGATCAACGGCGTTCCGGCGAGCACCAACAAATGGCTGATGCGCGATATCCTGCGCGGCGAGATGGGATTTGACGGCGTGCTGATTTCTGACTTTGCAGCCATTCTGGAAACCGTTGCCCACAGAAGCTCGAAAGATGCCGCCGATGCAGCGAAAAAAGCGCTGGAGGCAGGCGTGGATATTGATATGATGACATCCGTTTACGCCGCAAACCTCTGCCGTCTCGTAGAAGAAGGTGAAGTGGACGAGCATCTGATTGACGAGTGCTGCCTGCGGATTCTGGAGCTGAAAAACAAACTGGGACTGTTTGAAAATCCATATAAAGATGCGGATGCCGAGAAAGAGAAAGCATACAACCTCTGCCCGGAGCACCGTGCACTGGCGAAAAAAGCAGCGGAGGAATCCTTCGTCCTGCTGAAAAACGACGGCGTACTGCCGCTCGACACTTCGAAAAAGATTGCATTTGTCGGCCCGTATACCAACAATCATGAAATCAAGAGCAGCTGGTCCTTCACCGGCGACAGCAAGGACTGCGTGACGATTCAGGAAGCAGCCGAGAAAGTCTTCGACGCATCACGCACCACGTATGCGGAAGGATGCCCGGTTATCGGAAACGATGTGGAGCTGATCGGATTTACCGAGACGACACCGAAAAAATACAGTGAGGAAGAGCTTGCTGCCATGGAGCAGAGCGCACTACAGGCAGCAAAAGAGGCCGATCTCGTGGTAATGCCGATGGGTGAGCATTATCTGCAGAGCGGCGAGGCGACCAGCCGTGCCATGATCGATGTGCCGGAAATCCAGATGGAGCTGTTCCACAAAGTGCTGGCCGTCAACCCGAATGTGGTTGTCGTTCTGTTCAACGGCCGCCCGCTGGATCTGCGGGAAATCAGCGCTAAAGCAAAAGCCATTCTCGAGGTATGGTTCCCGGGAACCGAGGGCGGAAGCGCTGTTGTGGATGTTCTGAACGGAAAGAAAAATCCGTCCGGCCATCTGCCGATGAGCTTCCCGTACTGCGTGGGCCAGGCACCGGTCAGCTACAACGAGTATTCCACCGGAAGACCGAATCTGCCGGGCATGAAAGAGCGGTTCCGCTCCAAATATCTTGACATTCCGAATGCACCGCTGTATCCGTTCGGCTATGGTCTTTCCTACACGACATTTGCCATTTCGGATGTCGTGCTTGACCAGAACGAGATGGATAAGAATGGCAGAATTGCAGCAAAAGTAACCGTGAAGAATACCGGTGATGCTGCAGGCTGCGAGGTTGTTCAGCTGTACATCCGCGATGATTATTCCGATGTGGTTCGTCCGGTGAAAGAGCTGAAAGGTTTCCGGAAAGTAGAGCTTGCCCCGGGTGAGGAGCAGGAGGTTACGTTCTATATTACCGAAGAGGATCTGCGCTACTACCGGCTCGACGGAACCTTCGGCAGCGAGCCGGGTACCTTTACGGTGATGATCGGCAACAGCAGCACGACGGAAAACAGTGCGGTATTTACTTTAAAATAAATTGGGAAAAGAAGGGTGAAACTTATGGAGAAAACAACGAAAAACGGAATCCACCGGATCCGCCAGGAGGGCGGAAAAACGATCGCCTGGGCAGAAGAGTCCGGAGTTAAGGTACTGGAAAAAGACGGGTATTACTTTAAAGACCTGGCAAAAACCGGTGAACTGCTGCCGTATGAGAACTGGCGCCTCTCCGATGAGGAGAGAGCCGCAGACCTTGCGGGCCGTCTTTCCATCGAGGAGATCGCTGGCCTTATGTTGTACTCACCGCACCAGGCCGTACCGCCGATGCCGGGCGGTCCGTTCCAGGGAACGTTTGACGGAAAAACGTATCTGGAATCCGGCAAAGAACCGTATGCGATTTCCGATCAGCAGAAAGAATTTCTGGAGGACGAGCACATCCGCCATATCCTGCTGACGAACGTGGAAAGCCCGGAGATTTCCGCAAAATGGAGCAATGAGCTGCAGAAACGGGCAGAGACACTGCCGTATGGTATTCCGATCAACCTCTCCTCTGATCCGCGGAACGGAGCAAAGGATTCCGGCGCAGAGTTCAAGAGCGGCGGAAGCGAGATCAGCAAATGGCCGGAGGGTGTCGGCTTTGCAGCATGCTTTGACCCGGAAGTAGCCGGACAGTTTGCAAAGGATGCCTCCCGTGAATACCGGGCACTCGGCATCACAACGGCACTCGGACCGCAGATCGACCTCTGCACCGAGCCGAGATGGATGCGCTTTGTCGATACGTTAGGCGAAGAAGTGGAGATGTCCAAAAAGCTTACCAAAGCGTACTGTGACGGTATGCAGACAACGGAAGGGGAAGCAGACGGCTGGGGAAAAGACAGCGTCAACACGATGGTCAAACACTGGCCGGGCGGCGGCACCGGAGAGGCTGGACGCGATGCACACTATGCATTCGGACAGTTTGCCGTTTATCCGACCGGAAATTTTGAGGAGCATTTAAAACCGTTTACCGAGGCAGCCTTCCACCTGGACGGACCGACTGACTGCGCATCCGCGGTTATGCCGTACTACACCGTATCCTACGGCGTGGACAAGAAAAACGGCAAGAACGTCGGAAACTCCTACAGCGAGTACCTGATCAAGGATCTGCTGCGCGGAAAATATGAATTTAAAGGCATTGTCTGCACCGACTGGGGCATTACCCAGGATCCGGAGAAGACGATTGAGGGATTTGGAAGCCGCTGCTACGGCGTGCAGGATATGACCGAGGCAGAACGGTGTCTGCTGGCGATCACAAACGGCGTTGACCAGTTCGGCGGAAACAGCGAGTCCGGTCCGATTGTCGAGGCATATAAGATCGGCTGTGAGAAATACGGCGAGAAAGCGATGCGTGAGCGCATGGAGCTGTCCGCCAAACGTCTTCTGATCAACATTTTCCACTGCGGCTTGTTTGAGGACCCGTATCTTGATCCGGAAGAATCCGCAAAGATTGTAGGATGCGAAGAGTTCTGCCGCCATGGCTATGAGGCACAGCAGAAATCCATCGTCCTGCTGAAAAACAGTGCGAAACGTGCACCGGAAGGACAGAAGGGTGTGCTGCCGCTGAAGAAAGGTTTGAAGGTTTATATTCCGGAGAGAAAGATCGGACCGTCCAAAGCGTTCTTCCGCATCGATCTGCCGGCAAAAACCGAAGATCCGCTGCCGGATGGACTGCCGTCCAAGTACGGTACACGCGTGGCATCACCGGAGGAGGCCGATGTGGCGCTGGTATTTATCGAAAGCCCGGCATGCAACCCGTATTCCACCGAAGATCTTGCGAACGGCGGCAACGGATATCTGCCGATTACACTGCAGTACCGCCCGTATACGGCGAAAAAAGCGCGTGAGGTGAGCATTGCCGGCGGTGATTTCCGCGAGAATTTCACGAACCGCAGCTATCTTGGAAAGACAAACACTGCCTACAACGAGGCTGATCTCGACAATATTCTCGAATGCCGCCGCGCGATGGGCGACAAGCCGGTGATCGTCTGCGCAACCGTCAACAACCCGATGGTGATGCATGAATTTGAAGCCGAAGCCGATGCGATCGTCGCAGAGTTCGGTGTTTCGAGAGCCGCTGTGCTCGACGTTGTCTTCGGCGGTTACAACCCGACCGGCCGTCTGCCGATCCAGATGCCGAAGGATATGGATGCGGTTGAGGAGCAGAGCGAGGACCGTGCGTTGGATATGGAAACCTATATTGACAGCGAAGGACATAACTATGACTACGGTTATGGCATGAATTACGAAGGCGTTCTTCCTGCATGGAAAAAGTAAAAGAATAACAGAAAACCTGATCGGCACCGGGACCGCGTGTGTTTCGGTGCCGATATTGGAAACAAAAGACAGAATAAGGAGGACTTAAAAAGAGATGATTGTTCCAAAATATTTCGAAGATTTCGATCACCTGCATGTGAATACCATGCCGAACCGTGCCTACTACATTCCGGCATCCCGCCGCATGGAGGATCTGGTGGAGAACCGGGAGGCGTCGGACCGCTTTTTCCTGCTTTCCGGCGACTGGAAATTCCGCTATTTTACCAGTGTTTACGATGTAAAAGAGGAGTTTTTCGCAGAAGGATACGACACTTCTGCATTCGAGACGATTCCGGTGCCGTCCGTCTGGCAGAATTATGGCCATGACCACCATCAGTATACGAATGTCCGCTACCCGTTCCCGGTGGATCCGCCGTATGTGCCGTATGAGAACCCGTGCGGTGCGTACGTGAGAACGTTCGAGTGGAAAAAACAGGAGGAAGCACCGAGGGAATTCCTGAATTTTGAGGGCGTGGATTCCTGTTTCTACGTGTGGATGAACGGCAGCTTCGTCGGCTACAGCCAGGTGTCTCATTCTACGAGTGAATTTGATGTAACAGACTTCTTAAAAGATGGCACCAACATCATCGCCGTACTGGTGCTGAAATGGTGCGATGGAAGCTATCTCGAGGATCAGGACAAATTCCGCATGAGCGGCATTTTCCGCGATGTTTATCTGCTTGCAAGACCAGAAAAAGGCATCCGCGATTACTTTGTAAAGGCAGCGCCGGACGCATCGTACCAGAATGGAGAAGTTTCGATTGCGATTACCTGGAATGACGGGGAACCGCAGGAAGGAACGGCAAAGCTGTTTGATGCAGAAAATCATCTTGTGGCAGAGGCAGCGTTTGGCGGCGATACGGTTCAGATGCATGTAAAAGATGCACATCTGTGGAATGCCGAGGAGCCGTATCTGTATACGCTGGTGCTGGAGACGGCGGGTGAGGTGATCACTGATCATGTCGGCATCCGTGAGATCCACGCGAAGGACGGTGTGCTGTACCTGAACGGCGTGAAGATCAAATTCCACGGAACAAACCGCCACGACAGCGATCCGGTGACGGGATTTGCAATCAGCCTTGCACAGATCAAAAAAGATCTGAAGGTAATGAAAGAGCACAACATCAATGCGATCCGGACCAGCCATTACCCGAATGCGCCGTACTGTTATCAGCTTTATGACCGTCTCGGTTTTTATGTCATCGATGAGGCGGACAATGAGAGCCACGGCACAGAGGCAATTTATGCGGATTACACGAGCTGGGAAGAGTATGCGAAGAACTGGAATAAACTAATTGCGAACAATCCGGTATTTACCGAGGCAACCGTAGACCGCACACAGCGTTGCGTGGAGCGCGATAAAAACCGCCCGAGCGTTGTCATCTGGTCGATGGGAAATGAGTGCGCATACGGCTGTACCTTCGAGGCGGCCTTAAAGTGGACGAAGGAATTTGATTCGACGCGTCTGACGCACTATGAGTCGGCACGGTATGTGGATGATCCGAAGAAATACGATTACAGCAACCTCGACCTCTACAGCCGCATGTATCCATCACTCGAGGAGATCAAAAAAGAGCTGGTGGAGTACGGGGATAAGCCGTATATCATGTGCGAATACTGCCATGCGATGGGCAACGGCCCGGGAGATCTTGAAGACTACTTTGAACTGATCCACAGCGAGGAGAAGATGTGCGGCGGCTTTATCTGGGAGTGGTGCGACCACGCGATTGATATGGGAAAAACGATCGAGGGAAAGAAGATGTACGCGTACGGCGGCGACCACAACGAGTATCCGCACGACGGCAACTTCTGCATGGACGGACTTGTTTATCCGGACCGCACACCGCATACGGGACTGATGGAATTTAAAAACGTGTATCGTCCGGTGCGCGTGACGGGATATGATGCCGAAAAGGGTACACTGACCATCAAAAACTATATGAATTTTGTGAATCTGAAAGATTACGCTGTGCTCGGCTATGAGGTGCTTGTGGACGGCGAAGTGACGGAGAGCGGCAAGATTACAGATGAAGCACTGCTGGAGCTTGCGGCAGGCTGTGAGAAGACGATTCCGCTTGCCATTTCCGTGCCGGAGCAGGGAAAATGTGCGCTGAAGGTTACCTGGTATCAGAAACAGGCCACTGAGGTGCTGCCGGAGCAGTTCGAACTGGGATTTGAAGAAGTTCCGGTGAAAACGAAAGACAATCAGAACCAGAAGGCAAAAGAGATGATGAAGCGCCCGGAGGGAACGGCTTCGTTTGGATGGAAAGAGGACGATCATTATCTGACGGTATCGACGGAACAGTTCAGCTATACCTATAATAAGTTCACCGGCCTGTTCGAGGAAATGTGCTATGCCAACCAGAATCTGATCGACCGCCCGATGGAGCTGAACATCTGGCGTGCGCCGACAGACAATGACCGCAATATCAAGAATACCTGGATGCGTGCGCAGTATGACCGCACCGTGACGCGGGCGTATGAGACAACGGCAAAAGAAGAAAACGGCTGCGTGGAGATCGAGACAAGCTATTCGATTTCGTCTCCGGCTCTGCAGCGGATCCTTGCAGGTGTGATCAAATGGACAATTTACAGCGACGGAACGACCGATGTCCATGTAGAAGCAAAGAAAGACCCAGTATTCCCGGTTCTGCCGCGTTTTGGCCTGCGCCTGTTCCTGCCGGAATCGTTTGCAAAACTGACCTACTGCGGCCTCGGCCCGGTGGAGAGCTACGTGGATAAGCACCAGGCAAGCTATCACGGCGTTTTCCACAGCACACCGGCAGAACAGCAGGAGGACTATATCCGCCCGCAGGAGAACGGCAGCCACTACGACTGCGATTATGCAAGTCTTGCCAGTGATCGTGCGGTATTGACGGCAGTGGGCGAGAAAACCTTCTCATTCCAGGCATCTATTTACACGCAGGAGGAGCTGACCGCGAAAGCCCACAACTATGAGCTTCGGCCGTGCGGAAGCACTGTTTTCTGCATCGACTACCGCCAGGCCGGGATCGGATCGGCAAGCTGCGGACCGATGCTGCTGGAAAAATATCAGCTGAAAGAAACCGAAATCAGCTTCGATGTGCGGCTGAAACCGAAACTGCTGTAAAGTGTAGAATTTGAAAAATAAGAAAAGCGCTGTGCCCTCTCTCTGAAAGGTGAGGGAACGGCGCCTTTTTATATGATGTACAAAAAAGTCTTGATAAACCTATTGAATTACTATGAATACAGGATTATAATGGACGAAATTATAATTCAAATCTAATCCAGGTGATTCTGGAAAGAGAAAAGGGAAGGAGAAAATCAAGCATGAGTGAAATTACAAGAGATGAGGCATTTACGTTATTAAAAAAATACAACAAAGATCCCTTCCATATTCAGCATGCGCTTACCGTAGAGGCCGTGATGAAATGGTATGCAAGAGAGCTTGGCTATGGGGCAGAAGAGGAGCACTGGGGTATTGTCGGACTGCTGCATGACATTGATTTTGAGCTGTATCCGGCAGAGCACTGCCTGAAAGCACCGGAGCTTCTGCGGGAAGGCGGCGTGTCGGAAGATATCATTCATGGTGTCGTTTCCCATGGCTGCGGCATTACCATTGAGTGTGGCGTCACACTGGATGTGGAGCCGGTGCATGAGATGGAAAAAGTTCTGTTTGCAGCAGATGAGCTGACGGGACTGATCTGGGCAGCTGCGCTGATGCGGCCTTCGAAGAGCACAAAAGACATGGAACTTAAATCATTAAAAAAGAAATATAAGAGCAAAGGTTTTGCAGCAGGCTGTTCAAGAGAGGTTATTGAACGTGGTGCACAACTGCTCGGCTGGGAACTTGAAAAACTTCTTACAATGACACTTGCAGCAATGGCAGCATCAGAGGATACAATTAATGAAGAAATTGAGAGCATGAATGCAAATGGCAGTAATTGAACTGGAAAAAAACATTTCATATATAGAGCCGACGCAAAATCCATTGTCGGCAAATGTCGTGCTGATTGAAGGAGAAAATAATCTGTGGCTGTACGATGTCGGAAATAATCCGTGTGTGTCACAGATTATATCTGCTTTTAACACTTCAAATAAGAAGATAAATGTGATTTTGTCTCATTTTCATGCAGACCATATAGGTAATCTTGATAAAATCAGCTATTCAAATGTGTATCAGGGCAGATTGACTTATAAATATACGAAAACAGGTGAAATACTGGAAAATGATTTGTATTTTCGTGATGGTAATATTAATCTTCATATTTTTCCACTCCCATCAAGTCATGCCAAAGGTTCTCTGGCATTAGAAATAAATGAAAAATACTGTTTTTTGGGAGATGGTGTTTATGCAATGCAAAAAGGTGAAAAAAGGCTTTATAATGCAGGAATTCTTAAAGAAGAAATTGAAATTTTAAAAAATATAAAAGCACAACATTTTATGCTTAGCCACAGAAATCCTTTTGATAATTCAAAGGATTCGGTTATAAGGCTGCTTGATGGGATATATGCCAAAAGAAAAAGCGTAGAGCCGTATATTTCCGGCATTGATGGGGAATGAGAGGTATTAAGTTAGTCGTATCAGAAAGTATGCAGAGTATATTTATGTAATCTGTACACTTTACATTTACACAAAATAGGTATACTATATAATTAAAATTCCACTATATACAGGAGGAGAATTATGAATTATTCTATTAATACAAAATGCGTACAGGCAGGTTATACACCGGGCAATGGCGAACCAAGACAGATTCCTATTATCCAGTCAACAACATTTAAGTATGATACAAGCGAAGATATGGGAAAGCTTTTTGACCTTGAGGCATCAGGATATTTTTATACAAGATTGCAGAATCCGACCAATGATTATGTAGCTTCAAAGATTGCAGCACTTGAGGGTGGTACAGCGGCAATGCTTACTTCATCAGGTCAGGCAGCCAATTTTTTTGCGTTGTTTAATATATGCGAAGCAGGAAGCCATATTGTTTCTTCATCATCTATTTATGGTGGAACATTTAATCTTATTGAAGTAACTATGAAAAAAATGGGCATAGATGTGACATTTGTAGACCCTGATTGCACAGATGAGGAACTTAATGCTGCATTTAAGGATAATACAAGAGCTGTTTTTGGAGAGTCAATAGCCAATCCGGCACTTACAGTTCTTGATATAGAAAAATTTGCAAAAGCAGCACATGAACATGGTGTACCGCTTATTGTAGATAATACATTCCCTACTCCAGTTAATTTAAGACCTATAGAATGGGGAGCTGATATTGTTACACATTCTACAACAAAATATATGGACGGACATGGTGCAGCTGTAGGCGGTGCGATTGTAGACAGTGGTAAGTTTGACTGGATGGCACATGCTGACAAATTTCCGGGACTTTGTACTCCTGATGAGTCATATCATGGAATTACATATGCAGAGAAGTTTGGTAAAGAGGGTGCGTTTATAACTAAGTGTACTTCACAGCTTATGAGGGATTTGGGCTGCATTCAGTCACCTCAGAATGCTTTTATTTTAAATCTCGGTCTGGAGTCACTTCATGTGCGTATGCCAAGACATGTGGAGAACGGACAGGCTGTTGCAGAATTTCTTGAGAAGCAGGATAAGGTTGAATTTGTCAATTATCCGGGACTTCCATCGAATAAATATTATGAAATAGCAAAGAAATATATGCCAAACGGAGGTTGTGGTGTAGTTTCCTTTGAATTAAAAGGTGGAAGAGAAGCAGCAGAAAAGTTCATGAAGAATCTTAAACTTGCAGCAATTGAGACTCATGTAGCTGATGCGAGAACATGCTGCCTCAATCCTGCAACATCAACACACAGACAGATGAATGATGAACAGCTTGCAGCGGCGGGAATTCCGGCTGGACTTATACGTATATCATGTGGTCTTGAAGATAAG
>OLVO01002236.1_pt1 | contig 18081 bp, 17 predicted proteins | sample 1672571 | NCBI WGS metagenome assembly OLVO01 (sample SAMEA3136700, study PRJEB25190) | human gut metagenome | biome: human gut; feature: human-associated habitat; material: faeces | place: Austria | collected 2013
ATTTTCTTAGGAAAAATCAGGCGGAGGTAATTGCTATGAGTATATTTGAATATGACAAAGAGGAAGAGGAAAAGAAATTAAGGAAAGCAGAATTTGAGGCAGGAGTCGAGCATGGAATAGAGCAGAGTTTAGTTTCACTTGTAATAAAGAAAATGAAAAAAGGAAAATCTGTAGAAGAAATTGCGGATATGCTAGAAGAAACTCCGGAAAAAATTCAAAATATATATGAACTGGCAAGAAATATGGAACCAGACTATGATGTAGAGAAAATCTGTGGACAATTGTCAAGATAAAAAGATAAAACAGTAAGTTTTTTCTGGGGAAAAGAAAAGCAGTTATATAGTTTCATAAAAAGTGCACAGGAATTCGTTCCTGTGCACTTTTTAACAATTTTACTTATGCGCGAAAACCGTAGTCGGTATACATTTCTTCGCAATATTTGCAGCGATAGGTTTCTTCATTTTCATCTGTGAGCAGGAAAATCTGGTCTAATTCCTGTTCGATGGAAGTGATGCAGCGTGGGTTCTTGCAACGGATTACATTTTTTACCTGCTTTGGAAGATGCAGTTCTTTTTTCTCAACGATTTTATCGCCTTTGATAATATTTACGGTAATATTGTGGTCGATAAAACCTAAGATATCTAAGTCTAAGGCATCAATCGGGCATTCGACTTTGATGATGTCCTTTTTTCCCATTTTATTGCTTTTGGCATTCTTGATAATAGCAACGGTACAGTCTAACTTGTCCAGCTTTAAATTATGATAGATAGAAAGACTCATACCGGCTTTGATATGGTCGAGAACGAAACCTTCATGAATTCCACTGATATTTAACATATTGATTACCTCCATTTTAATAGTGTAAGAATCAGAGCCATTCGCACATAGACACCGTACTGTGCCTGACGGAAATAAGCAGCTCTTGGGTCATCATCTACTTCTACGGATATTTCATTGACACGAGGAAGTGGATGAAGAACATACATATCGTCCTTGGCAAGTTTCATTTTTTTCTTGTCTAATATGTAATAGTTTTTCAGACGGACATAATCTTCTTCATTGAAGAAACGTTCCTTCTGCACTCTGGTCATATAAAGAATATCAAGTTTTGGCATTGCATCATCCAGTCTTGTTACTTCTTCAAACGGAATATTATTTTTTACCAGAACGTCTTCACGGATATAGTCCGGAATTTTAAGTTCTTCCGGAGAAATAAGAACGAAGCGGATTCCGGGATAACGAATCAGTGCATTAATCAGAGAGTGCACGGTCCGGCCGAATTTTAAATCACCGCATAAACCGATTGTCATATTGTCTAATTTCCCTTTTAAAGAACGAATGGTTAATAAATCAGTTAATGTCTGGGTTGGATGTTGATGACCGCCATCACCGGCGTTGATAACTGGAATTTTTGAATGAAGAGAGGCGACGTATGGTGCACCTTCTTTTGGGTGACGCATCGCACAGATATCTGCATAACTGGAAATGACACGAATGGTATCGGCCACGCTTTCGCCTTTTGATGCAGAACTAGAATCAGCAGATGAGAAACCAAGAACTTGTCCACCTAAATTCAACATTGCCGATTCAAAACTTAAACGGGTTCTTGTGCTTGGTTCATAAAAACAAGTTGCAAGTTTTTTTCCTTTACACACTTCTGAAAATCGTGCCGGATCCTGAATGATTTTTTCAGCTAATACAATCAAATCATGAATCTCATCCACGGTCAGGTCAAGTGCATTCATTAAATGACGCATAATGCCTCCTATCTGCCATGTTCCCATGGCTTCCGTATTTCAACTTATTCTACCTCATTTTAGTACGGATGACAATAGAAAAATCGAGCAAAAAAGCAAAAAATAATTTGCATTATAAAGAAAAAGCAAGTATACTATTATAGGAAAAATTTTCACTTCGGTGTTAAAAAATATGAAGGAGGCTGCAAATGGTAACATTATATGATGGTGGCGCATATCTTTTGAATGGTACGGAACTGATTCCGGACAATGCAGAGGCAATCGCGGCACTGGAAAGCAAAGCAGGAATTAAGACAACAAAAGAAGAGGCGGTTAAGGGAACGATGGCATACCATATTTTGTCATCCCATAATACTTCCGGCAATATGGAAAACTTGAAAATCAAGTTTGATAAATTGACTTCCCATGATATCACATTTGTTGGAATTTTACAGACCGCAAGAGCATCCGGACTTGAGAAGTTCCCGGTTCCTTATGTACTTACTAACTGCCATAACAGTTTATGTGCGGTAGGCGGAACAATTAACGAAGATGATCATGTGTTTGGTCTTTCCTGTGCAAAAAAATATGGTGGTATCTATGTACCTCCTCATCAGGCAGTTATTCATCAGTTTGCCCGCGAGATGTTAGCGGCAGGCGGTGCTATGATTCTTGGTTCAGACAGCCATACAAGATATGGTGCACTTGGTACGATGGCAGTCGGCGAAGGCGGACCGGAAATCGTAAAACAGCTTTTGGAGCAGACTTATGATATTCCAATGCCTGGTGTTGTGGCAATTCATCTGACCGGCAAACCGCAGAAAGGTGTTGGTCCACAGGATATTGCACTTGCGATTATCGGTGCTGTATTTAAAAATGGTTATGTAAATAATAAAGTAATGGAATTTGTCGGCGAGGGCATTGATAACTTAAGTGTTGATTTCCGTATTGGTATTGATGTTATGACGACAGAGACTACATGTCTGTCCTCTATCTGGAAGACAGATTCTGCAATTAAGGATTTCTATGATATCCATGGCAGAAGTGAGGATTATAAGGAACTCAATCCTGGCGAAGTAGCATACTATGATGGATGCATTAAGATTGACCTTAGTACCATCAGACCTATGATCGCGATGCCTTTCCATCCAAGCAATACATATACCATTGAAGAGTTGAACGCTAATCTGATGGATATTCTGGATGATTGTGAGAAAAAGGCATTAGTAAGCCTGGATGGCGCAGTTGATTTCAAATTAAAGGATAAGGTCATTGACGGTAAGCTCTATGTAGAACAGGGTATTATCGCAGGCTGTGCAGGCGGTGGATTTGAAAATATCTGTGCTGCAGCTGATATCCTGACAAATGCAAGCATTGGACCGGATGAATTTACATTAAGTGTATATCCTGCTTCCATGCCAATCTATATGGAATTGATCAAAAATGGCTGTGCAGCCAAGTTGATGGAGACAGGTGCTGTCCTCAAGACTGCATTCTGTGGACCTTGCTTTGGTGCTGGTGATACACCGGCAAACAATGCCCTTTCCATTCGTCATTCAACAAGAAACTTCCCGAACAGAGAAGGTTCCAAGCTTCAGAGCGGTCAGATCGCATCTGTGGCACTGATGGATGCACGTTCTATCGCAGCAACAGCAGCGAATAAAGGCTTCCTGACTCCGGCAACAGAGTTCGATGGTGACTTTACCAAGTATAAATATTTCTTTGATAAGAAGATCTATGAGAACCGTGTATTTGATTCTCATGGTGTGGCTGATGAAAACGTTGAGATTAAGTTTGGCCCTAACATCAAGGACTGGCCTGCAATGGTAGCCTTGACAGATAATCTTCTCCTTAAAGTTGTATCTGAGATTCATGACCCTGTTACAACAACAGATGAATTGATCCCTTCCGGTGAGACCTCTTCCTACCGTTCCAATCCTCTGGGACTGGCAGAGTTCACACTTTCCAGAAAAGATCCTCACTACGTAGGACTTGCCAAGGAAGTACAGAAGGCGGAAAAAGCCAGAGAAGCAGACAGTTGTCCATTAGAAGCATTCCCTGAACTGGAGAATGCATGGAAGGCAATGAAAGAGATCACACCTGATGCAGACAGCAGGAATACAGGTATCGGCAGCACCATCTTTGCTGTAAAGCCTGGTGATGGTTCGGCAAGAGAGCAGGCTGCAAGCTGTCAGAAGGTACTTGGCGGCTGGGCTAACATTGCCAATGAGTATGCAACCAAGAGATATCGTTCCAACCTGATCAACTGGGGTATGCTTCCATTCATTATTAAGGAAGGAGAGCTTCCATTCCAGAATCTGGATTACCTCTTCATTCCTGGCATCAGAAAGGCTGTAGAGGAGAAAGCCCCTGCAATCAAGGCTTATGTTGTAGGTAAGGGAGAGAAGAAGGAATTTGACCTGACTCTTGGAGAACTTACAGACGAAGAGAGACAGATTATCCTGAAAGGATGTCTCATCAACTACAATAGAGTATAAGAGAACATTTCTGCCAGCGGGGTGAAGCCTGCTGGCAGTTATTGCTTTTGGGGAATATCAAGATTCATGCGAAAGGGACGAATCGTGCAGTTTGACAATGCAGCACAGGCCCGCTCCCGCTACGTGAAAAACGTAGTGGTCACGTAAGGCGCTATTGCAAGCATAGCTTGCATACCGCCTAAGTGCCAACGTTTTTCAAGTACCTGTTTATGCATTGTGAAAACTGCACGATTCTGTGGCTTGGATAGGAAAGGATATGGCACATGAGTGAGGATGCAATTTATGATAGAAGGAGTATCCGTAAATATCAGGATAGAGAGGTTCCAACGGAGTACATAGAGCAGCTTATAGATGCTGCGAGAATGGCGCCTTCGGCGAAGAACAGGCAGCCGTGGAAATATATTGTGTATACAAGGGATGGGAAGCAGAAGCTGACAGATGCAATGGCGAAGGGAATTGAACGGGAAGAGTCAGGGGAAGCGAAGTTCCCGGATTTTCGATATGGAATAGCGGATGCTAAGAATACGGTCAGAGTTATGAGGGAAGCACCGGTGGTTATTGTGGTGTTAAATACCAATGGTAAATCGCCTTTTATTCCTGTGAAGGAGGATGGACGCATTGTGGAGCAGTGTGATGCACTGTCTATTGGGGCATCCATTCAGAATATGCTGCTCAGGGCGCAGGAGCTGGGGCTTGGTACTTTATGGATTGCCAATACCTGCTTTGCCTATCCGGAACTGGAAACGTATATTAATACAACAGATCAGATTATCAGTGCCGTTGCGGTGGGGTATCCAGATGAAGCGCCAGGGCAGAGACCTCGCAAAAAGATAGAAGAAATAATGGTCAAAACGCCTTTTTCATGTTAAGATGGGATGATATGGCAGAACAAAAAACGAGAATTTGAATATTAATATAATAATAATGTACTTTCAAGCCGCAAAGCAGCGACTTGAGGTGGAGGTTGACATGGAAGTATATTTAGACAATTCTGCTACCACCAGATGTCTGCCGGAGGTAGCGGCTCTTATGACCAGAATCATGTGTGAGGATTATGGTAATCCATCCAGCATGCATTTTAAAGGCGTAGAGAGTGAAAAGTATCTTCGCTATGCGCGTGAAATGATAGCAAGATGTCTCAAGGTACAGGAAAAAGAAATCCTGTTTACCTCAGGTGGAACGGAATCAGATAATATTGCACTGATAGGTACGGCTTATGCCAATTGCCGTGCGGGCAGACATATTATTACAACGCAGATCGAGCATCCGGCAATTCTGCAGACATGTGCATATCTGCAGGAGCAGGGATTTGAGGTGACTTATCTGCCGGTAGATCATAATGGTGTGATCCGCCTGCATGATCTGGAGTGTGCGATGAGAAGAGATACCATACTGGTGTCCATTATGCATACAAATAATGAGATAGGCTCCCTACAGCCTGTTGCAGAAGCCGGAGCATTGATCAAGAGAATGAACCCCAATACAGTGTTCCATGTAGATGCTGTACAGGGCTTTGGTAAGTTCAGAATCCTTCCTAAGAAAATGAACATTGACCTGCTTTCTGTCAGTGCTCATAAGATTCACGGACCCAAAGGTGTGGGTTTCCTGTATATGAATGAAAAAGTCAAGGTCAGACCGATTATTTTTGGCGGCGGACAGCAAAAAGGCATGCGCTCAGGTACGGAAAATGTACCGGGAATCGCGGGAATGGCACTGGCAGTTGAGAAGATATATCAGAACCTTGAAGCGGAAAACGATAGGCTGTATGCATTAAAAGACAGATTTATACAGGGCGTAACGAGGATAGAAGATGTCAGAATCAATGGACTTATGGGAAGGGACAGCGCTCCCCATGTAGTCAGCGTATCAATCGGTGGAATCAGAAGTGAAGTATTGCTGCATTCCTTAGAGGACAGAGGTATCTGTGTATCAGCAGGAAGTGCCTGTTCAGCGCATAAGGCAACGACCTCTTCCACCTTGCAGGCAATCGGCGTAGAGAAGAAATATCTTGATTCTACATTGCGTTTCAGCTTCAGTGTATTTACAACTCAGGAGGAAATTGACTATACATTGCAGCAAATGTATGATATGATACCTATGCTTCGTCGTTACACTAGGCATTAGTATGAAAGGACTATAATATGTATAAATCATTTTTGATAAAGTACGCTGAGATCGGCGTGAAGGGCAAGAACCGATATATCTTTGAAGACAGACTCTGCGACCAGATCAGATATGCACTGACTCGTTGCGAGGGTGAATTTGAAGTAACCAAAACACAGGGCAGAATCTATGTCAATGCTTTGACAGATTTTGATTTTGATGAGACAGTTGATAATCTCAAGACTGTATTTGGTATCTCTGCTATTTGTCCCGTTGTTCATGTAGAGGATGAAGGCTTTGAGAAGCTGTGTGAAGATGTAGTTGCCTATATGGATTCTGTATATCCTGATAAGAATATTACTTTCAAGGTAGAGGCAAGACGTGCAAGAAAGAACTATCCCAAGTGCTCCATGGACATCAACTGTGATCTGGGTGAAGCGATTCTGAAAGCTTTCCCGGAGATTCGTGTAGATGTACACAAGCCGGATGTCATGCTGCATGTAGAGGTTCGTGAGAAGATCTATATTTATTCTGTAGTGATTCCAGGACCGGGCGGTATGCCAATCGGTACGAATGGTAAGGGTATGCTTCTTCTGTCAGGAGGTATTGACTCCCCTGTTGCAGGTTATATGATATCCAAGCGCGGCGTGAAGATAGATGCGGTTTATTTCCATGCACCGCCATATACCAGCGAGCGTGCAAAGCAGAAGGTCGTAGACCTTGCAAAACTGGTATCCAGATACAGTGGACCTATCAATCTGCACGTTATTAATTTTACAGATATTCAGTTATATATCTATGAGAAGTGTCCTCATGATGAGCTGACAATTATCATGAGAAGATATATGATGCGTATAGCAGAGCATATCGCCCAGGAAAACGGCTGTCTTGGATTGATTACAGGAGAAAGTATCGGTCAGGTAGCATCCCAGACAATGCAGTCACTGATGGCTACCAATGATGTGTGTACCATACCTGTATACAGACCGTTGATTGGATTTGACAAGCAGGAGATTGTAGAAGTATCTGAGAAAATCAACACATACGAGACTTCTATTCTGCCATTTGAAGACTGCTGTACGATTTTTGTTGCAAAGCATCCGGTAACGAAACCGAACCTGAAAGTAATCAGGGCACATGAGAAGAACCTGGAAGAGGGAATTGATGCATTAGTGCAGACCGCACTGGATACAGATGAAGTGATTACAGTTAGTTGGAATGAGTAGAGAGGTATATGAAACCATGAAAACACTCTTGTGCGAGCACATCGTGTTTTTATGGTTTATACCCCTGGTATCATATATATACAAAAACACCATGTATATATCATACATGGTGAATTTCTTGTTTGTGCATATTCTAAGTATGTTGATTAGATTAAGTATGGCTTTAAAACTTCCATAACTTCATCAGCATTGCCTTCTGCATGGATATTCAAATCGATTGGTTTGGATAAGTCTAAGCTAAAGATACCCATAATGGATTTTGCATCAATGACATATCTGCCTGATACGAGGTCGAAATCATAATCGAATTTTGTAATATCATTAACGAAGGACTTAACCTTGTCAATAGAGTTTAAAGAAATTTGAACAGTCTTCATTCTGACTACCTCCTTATTATTTGGGCAACGATACCAGTGTACCGCACCACATACCTTCTTACTTAATAATAAAGGGAAATACAGGAAAAGTCAACCAAAGAAGCTAATCAGTTGTCATAAAAAATGACGAAAATATCTAATAAAACTGTACAGATTGCTATTAATTACAGTGAATGAGAGAATTAACACAGAATTAACCGCCCCGAAGAGAAAACGGGAGATACGATAAGAACCGGAGGAAACAACATGAGCAGGAAAGCTGCATTCCATAATCTTGGCTGTAAAGTGAATTCATATGAAATGGATGTAATGTTACAGGAATTAAAGAACAAAGGCTATGAAATTGTGCCTTTTGAAGAAAAAGCAGATATTTATATTGTAAATACCTGTACTGTTACAAACATTGCAGACCGCAAGAGCAGACAGATGCTTCATAAAGCCAAGAAGACCAATCCGGAAGGAATCGTAGTGGCGGTGGGCTGTTATGTACAGTCTGATACACAGGGCGCCAGGGAAGATGATGCGGTAGATCTCATCATTGGCAACAATAAGAAGAAAGACCTGGTTTCTATCCTTGAGAATTACATGAACGGCGTAGAGGAAGAGGCAGTTATAGATATCAATCATACCGATGAGTATGAGGAGATGAAGCTGATAGGGACACAGGAGCACACCAGGGCATACATCAAGATTCAGGATGGATGCAATCAGTTCTGTTCGTATTGTCTGATTCCCTATGCCAGGGGAAGGGTCAGAAGCAGAAGGAGCGAAGATATCGTTGAGGAGATTACAGGGCTGGCACAGGCCGGTTATCAGGAATTTGTCTTAACCGGTATTCATATCAGCTCTTATGGAATTGATTTTGAGGAAAAAAGCAGAGCTGTCTATGGATCTGAAACCAACTGGCATCTTTTAAAATTATTGCAGGAAGTAGATAAAATACCGGGAGTGACCAGACTTCGCCTGGGTTCTCTGGAACCACGTCTGATTACGGAAGAGTTTGCACATGGAATCGGGCAGTTAAAGACAATATGTCCTCATTTCCATCTTTCTCTCCAAAGTGGCAGCGAGGCTACATTGAAGCGAATGAACCGTCATTATACCCCGGAAGAATTTAAGCAGGGAGTGGCACTGCTGCGAAAGACATTTGAACACCCGGCTATCACAACGGATGTCATTGTGGGATTCCCACAGGAGAGCGAAGAAGAATTTGAAGAGACCAGGAAGTTCCTGGATGAGATCTGCTTTTATGAAATGCATATTTTCAAGTTCTCCAAGCGGAAAGGAACAAGAGCCGCAGTCATGGAAGGTCAGATTCTGGAAAAAGACAAGACGAAACGCAGCAATATTTTGCTGGACATGGAGAAAGAACAATCCAGGGAATTCAGATTCTGTTATATTGGCAAAGAAGAAGAGGTACTGCTGGAGGAGAAGAAGGAAATTCTGGGACGGGAATACTGGATTGGTCACACAAGAGAATATGTCAAGGTCGCTTATCCATCAGATGAAGACTGCCGCAATAAACTGGTGTCTGGCAGGATTGAAAGCGCATTAAATGATGAAATTCTTTTATTAAGTACAAAAGGGACAACTTTTCATTGAATTTTCAAACAAATTAGAGTATGATAAAGGATAAAGACATGAAAATACCTCTCGAAAATATGCAGCTGTCAGCGTATTCAGATAGCAGACAGTAATGGAAAGGAGCATGGACAGATGGAGGATTTAACACGTACACAATTTATTCAGATTCTTCCGGAAGAGTTAGAAGAAGCTTCAACAGTGAAAGATGTGCTGTCTTCTGTATATGCTGCTTTAACAGAGAAGGGTTATAATCCGGTCAACCAGATCGTTGGTTATATTATGTCAGGGGATCCTACTTATATTACCAGCCATAAGAATGCGAGAGCCTTGATTATGAAGGTAGAGCGTGATGAACTTGTAGAAGAAATGCTCAAGGCATACATCAGAAATTCCGGTTGGAATAATTAAGAAAGTGGACAAGCGGTTAACAGGAGAAAATTGCATGAGGATAATGGGATTGGATTTTGGGTCAAAGACTGTTGGTGTAGCCATCAGCGACCCGTTGCTCATTACCGCTCAGGGAATAGAGATTGTACGTAGAAAGTCGGAGAATAAACTGCGTCAGACATTGGCAAGAATTGAAGAGCTGATAGTAGAGTATGGAGTAGAAGAAATCGTACTTGGCTATCCTAAGAATATGAATGATTCACTGGGCGAGCGTGTAGAGAAAACGCTGGCTTTTAAAGAAATGCTCGAACGCAGGACAGGACTGACTGTACATCTCTGGGATGAGCGGTTGACAACAGTAGCAGCAGATAAAGCAATGATGGAAGCCGGTATCAGACGTGAGAACCGTAAGGAATACGTCGATCAAATAGCGGCAGTTTTTATTTTGCAGGGATTTCTTGACCTGCGCAAGAATAAGGAGAACGCATAATGGAGAAAATTACCTTTGTGCCGGATGGCGGTGAAGCTGTTGATTTCTATGTGTTGGAACAGACTACGATCGGTGGTGTAAATTATATACTTGTAACAGATGCAGAAGAAGATGAAGAGGGAGAAGCCTATATTTTAAAGGATATGTCAGATTCTGATGCACAGGAACGTGTCTACAGCATGGTAGAGGATGATACAGAGTTCGATGCAGTATCAGCAGTATTTGAGAACATACTGGAAGATATTGACTTGATATAAGCGATAAAACAGCAGGGTGCTGTTATATATAGAAAATTTTAGATGGAGGTTTACTTTGAAACAAAATAAAAAAGAAAATACATCAAAGCTTAAGATTATTCCTTTAGGAGGTCTTGAGCTGATTGGTATGAACATTACTGCCTTTGAGTATGAAGACAGTATTGTTGTAGTTGACTGCGGTCTGAGTTTCCCAGAAGATGATATGCTGGGCGTAGATTTGGTTATTCCTGATATTACGTATCTGAAGAATAACGCAGATAAGGTAAAGGGCTTTGTGATCACACATGGACATGAAGACCATATCGGAGCCCTTCCTTATGTATTGAAGGAACTCAATGTCCCTGTTTATGCAACGAAGCTGACAATGGGAATTATAGAGAACAAGCTTACAGAGCACAATCTGATCCATAATGTCAGAAGAAAAGTTGTAAAATTTGGTCAGAGCATTAATCTTGGATGTTTTAGAATCGAATTTATTAAGACAAATCACAGTATTGTGGATGCAGCTGCACTGGCTATTTATTCTCCAGCCGGTATTGTAGTGCATACAGGAGACTTTAAGGTAGATTATACGCCGGTATATGGTGATACGATTGATCTGCAGCGTTTTGCAGAGCTGGGTAAGAAGGGTGTACTGGCACTGCTTTGCGACAGTACGAATGCAGAGAGACCCGGATTTACACCGTCAGAGAGAACACTTGGCAGTGTGTTTGATACGTTGTTTGAAGAACATAAAAAGACGAGGATTATTATTGCAACCTTTGCATCCAATGTTGACCGTGTACAGCAGATCATTAACACTGCATATAAATTTGGCAGGAAAGTAGTCGTGGAAGGAAGAAGTATGGTGAATATCATAGAGACCGCTTCCAACCTGAATCGTATTAATATTCCTGAGAACACACTGATTGATATTGAGAAGCTGAAGAATTATCCGAGAGATAAGACAGTTATCATCACAACCGGAAGCCAGGGTGAGAGTATGGCTGCACTCAGCCGTATGGCAAGTGGCATGCATAAGAAGATCTCTATCAGTCAGGGAGATACGGTTATCTTCTCCTCTAATCCTATTCCAGGAAATGAGAAGGCTGTAACCAAGGTAATCAATGAGCTTTGCAAGAAGGGCGCAGATGTTATTTTCCAGGATACCCATGTATCAGGACATGCGTGCCAGGAAGAGATCAAGCTGATCTATACATTGACCAAGCCTAAATATGCAGTTCCTGTCCATGGAGAATACAAGCATCTCAAGGCACAGGCAAGAATTGCTTCAGAACTGGGCTATGATAAAGAGAACATCTTTATTTTAAGCTCCGGTGATGTATTGGAGCTGGATAATAATGGTGCAGCTGTAAATGGTAAAGTACCGGTGGGCACAGTCCTTGTAGATGGTCTTGGTGTTGGTGATGTAGGAAATGTAGTACTGCGTGACAGACAGCATCTGGCAGAAGATGGTATTCTGATTGTGGTCATGTCGCTGGATGGTGCAACAGGAGAATTACTGGCAGGACCGGATATCGTATCCAGGGGATTCGTCTATGTGAAAGAGTCGGATGCATTGATGGATGAGGCACACAAGGTAATTGAAAAGGCAGTAACTACCTGTCTGAAGAAGAATGTAACAGACTGGGGTAAGATCAAGGGCAACATTAAGGATACTCTGGGTGAATTCGTATGGAAGAAGACAAAGAGAAGGCCTATGATCCTGCCGATCATTATGGAGATAGAGTAAGCAGTATCAGCATGGAGGAGACAATATGGATGTAAAGCAGCTTTTAGGTGCGATTACCGCAATGATCGCTAAGATTGCCATTGCAGCAGCCGTCATTGTTGTTGTATTTAAGCTGGCCGTAGGTGCTTATGATTTTGGGTTCCAGGTATTTGCAGACATTCCGAAAGATGAAGGAGACGGAAGAACCGTCAGTGTGACTGTATCAGAAGGTCAGGACAGCAAGGATGTAGGCAAATTACTGGAGAACAAAGGACTGATTGATAATGCGACGGTATTCTATGTGCAGGAAGCATTGTCAGAATATAAAGACGAGATCAAGCCCGGTACGTATGAATTGAATACAGCCATGTCTGTAGAGGAAATGTTAGAGACTATGTGCGCAGCAGATGAGGCAGAAACGGAGGAGGGCAATTGATCGCAGATGAAAGAATGATGACTTTTATCCATTCCTTTGATTCCGGGAATCCGCCTTATCTGCATGAGCTTGAGAAATATGCAAAAGAAACCAATGTACCGATCGTCAGACCGCAGATGCAGAGTCTGTTAAAGTTTCTGCTGACCTGGGGCAGACCCATGAAAATTCTGGAGGTAGGAACGGCCATTGGTTTTTCTGCGTTATTGATGAGTGAGTATGCACCGCAGGGGTGTCATATTACAACGATAGAGAAGTACGAGAAGAGGATTCCTCTGGCAAAGGAGAACTTTAAAAAGGCAGGAAAGGAAGATAGGATCACGCTGTTAGAGGGTGATGCGGTAGAAATCCTGGCTGATATGCAGGAGACCTTTGATTTTATATTTATGGATGCTGCAAAGGGACAGTATATTCACTTCCTGCCGGATATTTTAAGACTGCTGGAACCCGGTGGTCTTCTGGTATCTGATAATATTTTACAGGATGGAGATATCGTAGAGTCCAAATATGCAGTAACGAGACGTAACCGCACAATCCATAACAGAATGCGGGAATATCTGTATGCACTGACGCATCATGAGGAACTGGAGACAGTAATCCTGCCGGTGGCAGATGGGGTGACTCTATCCACAAAGAAAATGTGACTTTGACTGGAAATATACAGGTCACTGAAAGGGCATGGTTATAAAAATGAGAAGAGAAAAACCGGAATTGCTGGTTCCTGCCAGCAGCCTGGAGGTATTAAAAACAGCTGTTATTTTTGGCGCCGATGCAGTATATATTGGTGGAGAAGCATTTGGGCTTCGTGCAAAAGCCAAGAATTTCTCCATGGAAGATATGGCAGCAGGCATTGCTTTTGCGCATGAGCATGGTGTGAAGGTGTACGTGACTGCGAATATTCTGGCGCATAATGATGATCTGGAGGGCGCAAGAGCATATTTTAACGAGTTAAAAGAGATGAAACCGGATGCATTGATTATTTCTGATCCGGGTATGTTCATGATTGCGAAGGAAGTCTGTCCTGAGATTGAGATTCATATTTCGACACAGGCTAACAATACGAACTATCAGACATATCTGTTCTGGTGGCAGCAGGGAGCCAGGAGAGTAGTATCTGCAAGAGAACTTTCTCTGAAAGAAATCGCCGAAATCAGGAAGCATATCCCGGATGAAATGGAGATTGAGAGCTTCATTCATGGTGCAATGTGTATCTCCTATTCAGGCAGATGCCTTTTATCCAATTATTTCACGGGAAGAGATGCAAACCAGGGTGCGTGTACGCATCCATGCCGCTGGAAATATGCAGTCGTGGAAGAGAAACGCCCCGGAGAATATCTGCCGGTCTATGAGAATGAGAGAGGTACCTATATCTTCAACTCCAAGGATCTGTGCATGATCGAGCATATCCCTGAAATCATAGAAGCGGGAATTGACAGTCTCAAGATCGAAGGCAGAATGAAGACCGCCTTGTATGTGGCATGTGTGGCAAGAACCTATCGTAAGGCTATTGATGATTATCTGGAATCGCCGGAGAAATATCAGGCGAATATGGACTGGTATCGTGCGGAAATTGCAAAGTGTACCTACAGACAGTTCACGACGGGCTTCTATTTTGGCAAGCCAAGTGAAGAGACGCAGATTTATGACAATAACACATATGTGAATGAATATATTTATCTTGGAATCGTAGAATCCATAGATGAGAGAGGATTTGCCAGGTTCGAGCAGCGCAACAAGTTCTGCGTAGGTGATACAATCGAGATCATGAAGCCGGACGGAAGCAATGTAGAAGCAAAAGTACTTGGTATGTATAACGAAGGGAGAGAAGCAGTAGAGAGCTGTCCTCACTCCAAGCAGGTATTGTATGTACAGCTGGATGTCACTCCGCAGCAATATGACCTCATGCGTGTTAAGGCAAATTAGATAAAAGAAGCAGTGCATTTTAAACAAAATTGAAATGTGCTGTTTTTTTATTGTGCAAAATGTTTATAGGAATATGCTACAAAAATAAACATTGTGTAGTATTTACTGCTGTGCAATATAGCGGTTAATATGATATGATAAAACAGATGAAATATTTCACAATTTCTTGATACCGAAAGTGAGGAAGAAGATAATGAGCGAACTGCTTAATGTTGAAGAATTATTCGCATCCAATGTATTTACAGTAGCCAAGATGAGAGAAAGGCTGCCTAAGAAAGTATTTCAGGAAGTAATCCGTGTCATGGAGCACGGAGGAGAGCTTTCCATGGCGACGGCAGATGTAGTGGCAAAGGCAATGAAGGACTGGGCTGTTGAGCATGGTGCAACCCATTATACACACTGGTTCCAGCCGCTGACAGGCATTACAGCTGAGAAACATGATGCATTTGTAACACATCCTGACGAAGAAGGAAAAATGCTTATGGATTTTTCCGGAAAAGAACTCATCAAAGGCGAATCTGACGCTTCTTCTTTCCCATCCGGTGGACTTCGCGCGACTTTTGAAGCAAGAGGTTATACAGCATGGGATATCACATCTCCGGCATTTTTGAAGGAATCTGCATGTGGCGTGATCCTGTGTATCCCCACTGCTTTCTGTTCTTACACAGGTGAAGCCCTGGATAAGAAAACCCCATTATTAAGATCCATGGAAGCATTGAATGAACAGGCACTTCGTATCGTGCGTTTATTTGGCAATACAGAGGCTACGAAGGTTACTGCCAGCGTAGGCGCAGAGCAGGAATATTTCCTGGTGGATAAAGATCTGTTCCTGCAAAGAAAAGACTTGATGTTTGCAGGCCGTACTTTGTTTGGTGCTCCCGCTCCTAAGGGACAGGAGATGGAAGATCACTATTTTGGTGTTATCAGAGAGCGTGTCGGCGCCTACATGAAGGATTTGAATGAGGAATTGTGGAAATTAGGTGTTACGGCAAAAACGCAGCACAATGAGGTAGCACCCGCACAGCATGAGCTGGCGCCTATTTATGAGACTGCCAATATTGCGGTAGACCATAATCAGCTGGTTATGGAAGCTATGAAGAGAGTTGCGGTAAAACATAACATGAGATGTCTGCTTCATGAGAAGCCATATGAAGGTGTGAGCGGTTCCGGCAAGCATGATAACTGGTCCATTACTACAGACAATGGAATCAATATGTTAGATCCAGGTGACACACCGAATGAAAATATTCAGTTCCTGCTGGTTCTTGCTTGTATCATGAAAGCAGTCGATACACACGCTGACCTGCTTCGCCAGTCCGCAGCTGATGTAGGAAATGACAGAAGATTGGGTGCAAGTGAAGCACCTCCAGTTATTATCTCCATTTTCCTTGGTGAACAGCTGGAGGATGTGGTAAAGCAGCTGGTTGAGACAGGTGTAGCATCCAGTGCCAAGAAGGGAGAGAAGCTGGCAACAGGTGTATCCACGCTTCCTGATTTTGTAAAAGATGCAACAGACAGAAACAGAACCTCACCTTTTGCCTTTACAGGAAATAAATTTGAATTCAGAACAGTAGGTTCTTCAGATTCTATTGCCTCTCCAAATACAACGATTAATGCCATTGTTGCAGAAGCATTCTGCGAAGCAGCTGACCGTCTGGAAAAGGCAGAGGACTTCGATATGGCAGTACATGATCTGATCAAGGAATATATGACCAAGCATCAGAGAATCCTGTTCAGTGGAAATGGTTATTCTAAAGAATGGTATGAGGAAGCCATGAGAAGAGGACTTCCTAATATCCAGTCCACAATAGAAGCAGCACCTACCCTGACAACAGATAAAGCAGTGAAGCTGTTTGAAAAGTTCGGTATTTTCACCAGGGTAGAGCTGGAATCCAGAGAAGAGATCATCTATGAAACTTATGCAAAGACCATCAATATCGAAGCTCTGACCATGATTGATATGGCAGGAAAGGACATCATTCCTGCAGTTGCAGCATATACCGGAGAGCTGGCAAATACTGTAGTAACTGTAAAAGAAGCCGGCGCACCTGCCACAGCCCAGACAGAGCTGTTGGTGGAGGTAGACAGTCTCCTTGCCGAGGCTAAGAAAGCCCTGAAACATCTGGAAGAGTGCACAGTTCATGCAAATAAGATTGAAAATGCCAAGGAAAGAGCTTTCTACTACAAGGATGTTGTAGATGTTGCCATGACCGCATTAAGAAAGCCCGTCGATAAACTCGAAATGCTCGTAGACAGCGACATCTGGCCCATGCCTACCTATGGGGAGCTGATGTTCGAGATCTGATGAAGCAATGCAATCATGTAAGGAATTCCCTGTTCATGCTCGCATGAGACAGGGAAGTTCCTTACATGATTATAGTGCGAAGCACGCGACCGAGAAGAAGCACGAAGTGCGTATTCGAGGTCGGCATTGTGCAGTAAAATACAAAAAAATAAAATTCCCTATTGATTTTTTAAAAACAATCGGTTATGATATGCCTATCAAGTGAATAAATAAGTCAAAGAACAAAGGTGTTCCAAAAAGTATTTTTTGGGACACCTTTTTGCATATTCAAATATTTTATGAGTATGCAGCACAAGTGAAGAAAGAATGTATTAGGAAAGCGAGGAAATAAAATGAGCGAACTATTAAACGTGGAAGACATTTTTGCATCCAAAGTATTTACTGTTGCAAAGATGAGAGAAAGACTCCCTAAAAAAGTATTCCAGGAAGTAACCAGAGTCATGGAACATGGCGGTGAGCTGTCAATGGCAGCAGCAGATGTCGTTGCAAAGGCAATGAAGGACTGGGCTGTTGAGAATGGTGCAACACACTACACACACTGGTTTCAGCCTCTGACAGGCATTACTGCTGAGAAGCATGATTCCTTTATTACACATCCTGACAGTGAAGGCAGAATGTTAATGGAGTTCTCCGGTAAAGAGCTGATCAAGGGTGAGCCTGACGCATCTTCTTTCCCTTCAGGCGGACTTCGTGCCACCTTTGAAGCAAGAGGATATACAGCATGGGATATTACTTCTCCTGCATTCTTAAAAGAATCCGGATGCGGCACAATCCTTTGCATTCCTACAGCATTCTGTTCTTATACAGGTGAAGCACTTGATAAGAAGACTCCGCTTCTTCGTTCCATGGAAGCATTAAGTGAGCAGGCACTCCGTATCGTAAGATTATTTGGCAATACAGAGGCAACCAAGGTTACAGCGTCTGTAGGACCTGAGCAGGAATATTTCCTGGTAGATAAAGATCTGTATATGCAGAGAAAAGACCTTATGTTTGCAGGACGTACACTGTTTGGTGCTGCGGCCCCTAAGGGACAGGAAATGGAAGATCATTA
>OLVO01002241.1_pt1 | contig 18054 bp, 15 predicted proteins | sample 1672571 | NCBI WGS metagenome assembly OLVO01 (sample SAMEA3136700, study PRJEB25190) | human gut metagenome | biome: human gut; feature: human-associated habitat; material: faeces | place: Austria | collected 2013
TTGGGGTTAAATCATCTTAAAGTATTTCAGTGCATCCCTTTCAGGAGTCGATCTCGTCCTTGGAAAGTGCAATGACACATTCGGTATGACTTTCGTTGTCCAAACACAGATCAATGTCGTTTTCGACGATAGGCAGTCTGAATTTGATGGATTTGAGCCACTGACCGTTCGGCTGACGCTCCGGGTAGATCTGAATTTCAGAAATCAGATGTTCCATCAGCTTTTTGCGTTCAAGGGGATTCATCACATTGTAGAGCTTTTCAAAGCAGATGAGAACTTTGTAAATGTTATCGCCCGTGACTTTATCCGCTTCGATCGCCTGCTTCTTTGCACGGGCATCCATCAGGTTGTTTTCTGCTTCCTCGATTTTATCGTACATCCTGTAAAGCCGCTCGTCAAGGTCAGATTTGCGGATGATGTAGTGGCGGTCATCCGGGTCAAGTGTGTCGATCTCCTCCGTGATTTTGGACTTGACGGAGTAATACTGTCGCAACATTTTTTCGGCGGCAGCAATTTCCTGTTCGATGGCGGTGGTGTCTACTTTGCTGTTGATCTTCTCCTGCATCATGGCGGCAAACTTTGGATTGCTGACCAGTTTGATGATAACCTCCACCACGGCGTTGTCCAGAACTTCTTCCTGAATTTGCTTGTTGAAATCGCATTTTTGCCCACGTTGCATCTTGCGGTGCTTGCAACTGTAATAAGAGAAAGATTTATAGGGTGTGCCATCTTTCTTTCGTTTGGTGCATTTGTTGCTGTACATTCCAGCACCGCAAATGGGGCACTTGACAAGGGCGGATAATAAATGCGCCTGTTCCGTCTTGCTGCGGTTGACTGGTTCGTATCGTTTGGACTGCGCCAACAGCTTGACCTGTGCGGCGTTCCACAATTCTTCCGATACGATGCCCTCGTGCAGGCCGTCCACCAGCAAATAATTCTCCTGTGGAACCTGATGATATTCGTTCCGGGTGCCGTGAATCTTTTCGAGTTTGCGGCGACCAAAGGCGATTTTTCCGCAGTAGACGGGGTTCTTCAGGATGGCACGAATCAATGTTGCACTGAAAAGGGGAGAGGTGCCATTTTGACGAGCAAGTTTCTGAAAGCCGTGGGTCTCCAGATATTTGGAAAGACCATTTGCACCTGTGTCCGTGTTTACATATTGCTCAAAAATCGTGCGAATGGCAGGGGCTTCATCCTCATTGATTTGCAGCACACCGTCAACCAAACGATAGCCATAAGGCGCAAAACCGCCGTTCCAGCGACCTTCCCGTGCCTTCTGAATGCGGCCTTCCATGGTTTGGACACGGATGTTCTCACGTTCGATTTCAGCGACAGCGGACAGAACGGAAATCATCAGTTTGCCAGCGTCTTTAGAAGAATCAATGCCGTCTTCCACGCAAATCAGGTTCACACCAAAATCCTGCATTACCTGCAGGGTAGACAGTACATCGGCAGCGTTGCGGCCAAAACGGGAGAGCTTGAACACCAGCACATAGGCAACACCATCCTTGCCGGATTTGATGTCCTCCATCATCCGGCAGAAAGAAGCACGGCCTTCAATGGATTTGCCCGATTTGCCTGCATCCTCGTATTCGCCGACGATCTGGTAGTCGTTGAAGTCTGCAGAGGCTTTCATGCGAGCTTTCTGTGCATCCAGCGAGTATCCATCAATCTGCATGGTCGTGGAAACACGGGTGTAAATGTAAACTTTTATCTTTTCCTGTGACATAAAAACCTCACAAAACAGTTATTTCTTGTCTGTTTTCTGCTCCAAAAACTTAATGGAATCCAGATAATCCTGCTCCACATCGCTGAGGGTTTTAGCCTTGTATTTCCGATATTCGGTAGTAGCCTTGTCCACTGCCTGCTTGTGGGTCACACTGCCATTGCCAACAAGCAGCTGCTCGCCGCTCATAGTCAGAATACGGTCAAGGTGGTTTGCCCAATCCTGCATTGTCATGGGCTGTTCACGTTCTGCCTGACGTTCTGCGAAATCCAGATAACCGGAAACCAACTGCCCCATAGCACGAAGCTCTTTCTCGTTCAGATAGTTTTTGGCAATAGTAGCTTCTCGTAAAGTGGGCTGGTTTCCTGCAAAAGTGGTCAGACCCATAAATTCCTTTTCGGCATCTGCACGGTTGTAAATGACATCGGCGGCAGTCTGACCGTGGATGGCATAATGAATTTTATTCTGGACTTTTTTGAAGAACTGGACGGAGATTTCTGCTTTTGGGTCGTAGTCAATGCTGGTTGCATAGATTTCCAGAACCTGACGATAAAACACTTTTTCGGAAGCACGGATGTCACGGATACGTTCCAACAGCTCTTTGAAATATCCACCGCCGCCCAGGTTTTTCAGGCGTTCGTCATCCAGCGCAAATCCCTTGCGCATATATTCCTTCAGGATGCCAGTTGCCCAGATACGGAACTGTGTGCCTCGTTTGGATTTGACACGATAACCAACAGAAATAATGACGTCAAGATTGTAGAATTCGACCTGATAGGTCTTTCCGTCTGCGGCAGTTGTTGCAAATTTTGCAACAACTGAATCTCGTTCAAGCTCACCCTCTGCAAAAATGTTTTTGATGTGACGGGAAATTGTGGATTTGTCACGTTGGAACAACTCAGCCATCTGGTCAATGGAAAGCCAGACGGTGTCACCGTCAAAGGTTGTATCAATTTTGGTCAGGCCATCTTCTGTGGTGTAAATGAGGATGGAATTTTTAGGAGAGTCATCTGGACGATTCATTTTAAGCACCTCGTTCCGTGTATGTAATACAGTGGAAGGGGAGAACTTACCACTGTGTTGGGACAAATATTACAAGAATATTATATCATGCTGCAAGAGCGGTATCAACAGCATCTTGTTGATTTTCGTTGTTGGTTGAGGATACTGCGTTGTCTATTTCCAAGACCGATGCGTATTTCTCAATCACATCGGCTAGAAAGGTTGCGAATGCGCTCCATTCATCGAGTGTGGGCGTAGAGTATTCCGAAGGGGTGGGATTGTTTTCTGTACGATGAAAATTATTCAATAGGCAACTCCATTTCCTTGTAGCAGAACTTAGGACGTCCTGCGGATTCTTTCAGAAATGTTTCTGATCTATCCGATTAAAATTTTTAAGCGTTCCAGCTTTTCCTGTGCTGTTTCTTTGCGGAAACTCACGCCGATGCAGGAAACAGGAACACACATTTCCAGCAGGCGGTCATAGATGCGGGCATGGGCGGTATCCTGTGGGTATCGTATCTCGCCCAGCGTCAGGTTGGTGGTGACGATCAGTGGCTTCTGGCTGCGGTATCTGCTGTCCACGATGCTGTAGATCTGTTCCAGTGCGTACTCGGTACCACGCTCCATGCCGAAGTCGTCAATGATGAGCAGGGGATAGCGGCAGAGCTTGTCCACAATATCATTGCGCCCAGAAAAGCTGCTGTTCAACTCGTTCAGGATTCGGGCGAAGTTTGTCATACGCACAGGCACCTCCTGCTCCATCAGAGCGTTTGCAATGCACCCGGCAAGGAAACTCTTGCCGGTGCCCACACCGCCACAGAGGAGCAGCCCAAGGTTCTCTGCGCGCATGGTCTGCCATTGTTCCACATAGCAGCGTGCATCTCAAATCTTTTGACAGCTTGGAAAGCGGATAAACTACATAAATGCGCCCCTGTGCGTCCATCCAGTTGTTCTTTTGAGAAAGCGTAGCCCGGTCCAGCAGCAGAGTGTAGAGCAGCTTCGCTGTGTGGCTTGGGTCTGTGTCCAGCAAAAAGCGGGCATAAGGCAGATATTGCGGCAGTGGCATATTGGGTTTCAAGTAATCCGAAATGGAATTCACCTCCATTTTTACATCCGAATTAGTGCTAGACCGTTTGAGAGTTTTGGTTTCCATCATTGTTCAGACGATCTTTTACCGTCTGAAGATACCGACTGGCACGGTCGATAAAAATCAGCAGTTTCTCATTGTTCTTCGGTTCAGTAAGAATATCCGGATATTCACGAAAGCACATTTCCCACCGCCGGACAAAATCCTCCTGCGCTCCCTGAATCTCGCACATCATGGCTTCGCCATCTGCCAAGCGGCGAGGTGAATAGATGCTCTTGACGGCATCCTTGAGATTCTGCTTTTCTTCCTTGTTGAGTCCTTTCTTATGCCCCTGAATGTCTTGCTTGAAGGTCGTTATAAACTCATTGCCCTTTGAAGGCGAAGAATACGAACCCGTGATACTGGAATCCCGTTCGCCTTTAGGCTTACGAAGCTCTGCCACAACTTCGGGACGCTTTTCCTTTGGAACCTTTGCAATCGAGGAAATTTCACGATCGGTTGCCTGGATCTTTCCGCTCAGGATTTCTTCCTGCGCTCCGGGTACTGCTTCTTCCGCTGCTTCTACACCTTTTGCAAATTGCTCTGCACGGTAAACATAACTTTCGGATGTTCCATGTTCCGCAGCGACCTTCGACCGTGAACCGTGCTTTGTGCGGTCTGGTTCATTTTGAACCAGACCACTTTCAGATGCCAAAGTATACTGATTGCCGTGAAACGCTTTGACTTGCTTTTCCGCTTTTGCCTGCTTTCCAATCAAGAACTTTTTCTGTTCCGGGGTCAGGTTTCGCCGCCCAAGCTGATTTTTACAGATCCATACGAGTGCTTCATAGCGGTTAGCAAATTCTTTTTCGATGACTTCAAATGGAATGAACGGATATTTCCGAAGGACTTGATAGCGTGTATGTCCATCCACAATATAGCCGTTCCACGTGATGATCGGATTCAGTACACGTTCTTCTTTGAGGATGTTCATTTCCAGTTGGTGGGTTTCCTCAAACGACGGAGGGTTGATTTGATTCTGGAACTCCGGATCGATTTTAAGCTGGCTCAGTTTTGTCATAGGCAAACCATCCTTTCTGAAATGAAATAGAATATCATTGTTCTTACGCCGTTCTCTCTGCACGGGTTTCCTACCCCCTTCCGGCGGCGTTTTCCGGCTCTCCCATTTGGGGGTCATGGCTGGGTATCCCATGCAGACGGTCATGCGGTTTTCAAGGTTCAATAGGGGGGGTGAAACTAGATTAACACATTCATAGAAGAATTTTTAGGAGGTCGTACCTCCGGTTTTGGGTTGTAAAAAAGCGGAAGTAATGCTTCCGCTTTTTTACTGCAAACCATTGAAAAAATCATATCACATCGTAAGTTTTATTTTTAGAAACTGGTAGTTCCGGTTTTTAAAAACATGAAGTGAATTTCAAGGCAAAATCGGAACTGCTGGTTCCGGTTTTGCGTATCAACGTGATTTCAAATTTTGGGTGCCGTTCTCTCTGCATGGTGTTCCTGCCCCCCTTCCGGCGGCGTTTTCCGGCTCTCCCACTTGGGGGTCATGGCCGGGTATCCCATGCAGACGGTCATGCGGTTTTCAAGGTTCAATTGGTGTCTTGCTGGTAGCTTATCACACTTTCAAAAGAATTTTTAGGACCTGACAGGTCCGGTTTTGAGGGAGTAAACCGGACACAGTAGGTTCGGTTCGGTGAACGTCTCCGAATAGAGCATACCACAATAACACTCAAATTTTTAGGAAGTGATACTTCCGCTTTTCACCTTCAAAACCGGAAGTAATAGTTCCGGTTTGATGCGATATTGAATGAATCAACGACAATTTTATAAAGCACGTTTTTCTAAGAAAATTCACTTATTCAGCGTCCGTTAAGATGCAGAACTAGCGCATTCTTGTGCTGAACATCGGGTTTGAGCGAAGCTCAACAAGTGTTTTTGAATTTGGATTTGAAAAAATCGGATTCAAAAATTGCGAGGTGGTATCGGCTCGCCCTGCTTGCGGCGGTTGCAAACTCGAAAATTTTTGTGCAGAAAAATAACCGCCCGCTTCAAGTTGAACTTGAAAACGGACGGTCTCGGTTGCAAAATGTTTTTCAAATTTGGAGGGTGCATTGAGAGGCTTCATAGCGCCCGCAAGCAGTGTGTCTGTATATACAAACACTATTTTTGCTTCGCAAAATGCTTGTTGGGAACACCCAAACCCGTGAACCGCATCCGCTGGATGCAGGCTGCTCGATGGTATCGCTTTACAAAACTCCAGCTTACAGTATGTTCACCTAAACAGGTAAAATTGTTTCCTATTAGGCGGCTACGATCGTAATCTTCGGATTCATTGTCGGGTCAAGAAGTCCTAAAATGGTACTCATTGCATCACTGGAAATCTTGATATCCCCATAGCCAGAGTCCATTTTTCCGTTAGGTCCAACTCCATCAAGGAAAAGTACAGAGCCTCCATTTGCCGAAGCGCTATGCGCGGTTTGTCCATCGCCGTTGAATCCAAAGCAGATACAGGCAGTCGAGGATTTCTTCGAGAATTTCACATACATATTCTCACAGCCTCCTTTATCAGCCCAATCACGGGACACATTGGAACGAGACTGAAGGGTATTGTAGAAGGCCGAGCTCGAGTCACAGACCCAGACACTGTCCTCGTTGATCTTGATAAAAGGAAGTTTTGTATTCTGCGTCGTATTAGAGAACGCAAAGCAGATAGGGAATGTCCCCGCCGGAGTCTTATGGTCTCCCTCCGTCTTGTGCTCAGTAATACCGTTGGAGCCGATAAATGCAGCTGTCTGAAAGTCCTGAATCCACTGTCCATCCTGATAGTGCTGCAGTGTGAGAACTGCAGTATTTCCCGAGGCTTCTACCCGGATATTCTGGGTGGAATCCAGTACGACTTCCGGAGCGCTGCTTTCTGCCTCAGACGTAGCAGAAACTGTGGTGGAAGCGGCAGAAGAAGCATCCGGCCGCGATTCAGGCAGGGCAGTTTCACTGGAAGAAATGCTGCTTTCTGCCTGCGCGGCCGATGCTGCGGAAACATCGGCCACAGAAGGTGCAGAGGGATTTTGTTCCGAAGGCTTGCTGTTAAGGAACACAAACGCAAAACCTCCCAGCAAAAGCACAACAAGCACAATAACAAGAATAACCCACCAATTATGAGGACGGACAGGTCGGGGCGTTTCTGCTTTTGATGGCTTAGAAGCAGTTTCCTTCGGAGGATTCTTTTCTCCTGTTTCGGGCTTGGGCGCAGTCACAGGAGTAGGTCCTTCCTTTTCCTTTGAAGGGGGAGTATATGCAGGCATATTACGAGTTGGCTGACGTACTACTTCCGGAGATTGCCCCTCTTCACAAACGCTCTGGGTGGGCGTATTTGTTTCTTTGGTAGGCTCGAGATCTAACGACAGTTTTGGCATTTCTACAGGTGTTGGATGTTGCTGCCTCCGGACAGGTGTTGCAGGGACAGGCTCTTCTGCGGGAGGCTCCGGTGATGCCGTGTTATTCTCATGAGATTCTTTTTCAGAGTCAAAAGATTTGCCACATACAGAGCAGAATCTCTGATTTTCAAATCGCGCAGGCGTGTGACAATAAGCACATATTTTCATAATTTATTCTCCTGAAATTTCTCCACAGGATTAGTTGAACATATCATAGATTTCTTTTGCTGCATGGTAGATATCAGAAGCAGTTTGTACACCATCCTGAATTTTTTTCAAAGCATCTTCCGGGGTCATGTTCCATGGATTCGAGCTATCTGCGGTTGAACTGCTTGCAGAAGAGCTTTCGGTCGGCGCACTGGGTTGAGGTGCAGAAGGGGGCGTGCTTTCTGCTCCGCTGGAGTTCTTGTTACCGGAGCCATTTTTGCTATTCGAAGGAGCAGGTTCTGCTTTTGGCGAAATTTGAATAACCTTCTCTTCCTGATACGGAATGGAAGCAATCGCTACACCGTGGCCGTCAGGAGAAGCGTCGTACCAGTAAATCGTGTCGAACCGGATAAATGCAACCTGATTATCGCTAATCTGCTCCACCGTCGTGCGAGTTCCGTTAACAGCAGTGTAGCTACCAGACTGAGTCCCTGAATCACTTGCGGCTGTGAAAGTCATAGTACCATTCTCATAGCCATCCGTATAGTTGCCAGAAAATTCAAGAACGGTTCCGTCTGCAATTGTTTTACGGTAAGTACCCATGCCGTTGGGAAGATCATTATTCCACGAGCCACTGTAAATACTATGATTTACGGCAAACAGCTGAATACCGTTTCCAAAACGCTTTCCGTTGTTCATCTGACCATAATAGAGACCGTTGCCATCGGATACAAGCATCTGCGAACCGCTCGGCAGACTTGCCCGGATAATATCCCATTCTGAGCTATTGGTCATCAGCCAACCATTTGCGTAAGTCAATACATTTTCATCCAGAGAACCAGCAGTCTCGAGCTGCTGTAATACAGTCGTTAGCGCATCGAAGTCACCAGCCTCGAACAGACTGATAATGTTCTGATACGACTCTGTCATCGAACTCAGCTCCGCCAGATATGCTGCGGGTTCCTCGATTTCCTGACCATTTACGAGCAACTTTTTCAGCACAGGCAAGCTGTTAACCGCCTGAACCTGACATTGGTCTACGCCAAGTGTCGTCAGACCGGTCAAAGCGGCAACAGGAGTATAATCAATGATTTTATTTTCGTCCAAAAAAAGCTCTTCCAGATATGTACAATTTCGGAGGAAAGAAATATCGGTCAGGCCATTCCCCGAAAGGTCCAATTTGCGAAGAGAGACGGGCCAGCTCACACCATCGCACTGGCTGCTGCTCAACTGACAGTTTGTCAGGGAGAGGGATTCCAACGCTGAAAGGGACGCCAGCGAAGAAAGCCCGTCCGGAAAAACAGCACCGTCAATAGAAAGCTCCGTCAACGCCTGCAGCGTGCTCAATTCATTCAGCTTTCTGGCGTCCAAATCGATATTTCCAGTAATCGTTAGACTGGTCAGACCAGACAACCTGCACAGGTTGTTCCAATCTTCATCCGAAGGAGATTCAACGGAAAGACTGGCGGTATCTGCAATGCTATAAGAAATGCCTCCAACGGTCGCATTTTTGCTCAGCGCGATTTTTTTCCAGAGGAAAAAGCCGCCGAGCAATGCAGCTGCAAAGATAATAACAAGCAGAACCAGAAAAACCTTTGGTGGGCCTTTTTTTGACTGAGAAATCGGCATTTCCGAAACGGCATCCACCAAATCAGCCGGAGTATCCGGTAAAGTCTCGGATGAAGCCTCGGGTTCCGGTCGTGTTTGAAAGAAAGATTCTGTCGGGGCGTTCTGCACTTCTTCGGCAGGAAGCGACGGGATATTTTCAGGCTGAGAAGATTTCGAGGCCGGTGTTTCAGGCTGAACAGGAAGCACCGGTATAGGTTCCAGAGGCGGAATTCCAACGGGCTTTTTCGGTTCAGGTCGAACCGTTTTGCGTCGAGCAGGTGCGGCGGCAGGCTCAGCCGGGACTTCGGGCTTTGGCTCCGCAACCTTCCTCCGCGCAGGAACATTTTCGCTCTTTTCCTCGGTTTTACTCTCCTGAGGCTGTTTCGGAACACGAACTCTCACAGGAGTTTCGGGAGCTTCAGATTCATTCGTTTCAAATGGCCTGCCACATTTAGCACAGAATTTTTGTTCATCCAAACGTGCAGAAGTGCCGCAATATTGACATACTTTCATAACATACTTCCTTAAAAATAACCTTCCGTATGATTCAGGCTCGTGCAAAATGGAATCGGAACGGTTCCGCACCGGGGAGCCCAACAATGGCATCGCCTAACCCCAGACGCGAAATATCCCAGTCTTCTACAACGTAGGCATCCCGTATCTGTTCAGAGATGCCGCGTCCCTGCACCGCTGACATAAACACCTCTTTCTTTCGGTTCTGTCCAAAGAATTCTTTAATATACCGGACAGAACCTGCATCGTTGCATCGAAAAAAGATGCCCGTCAGGAAACCAGATAGCAGACTGTGTGCACGAGCTTCACCATAGATATCAGCGATCTGCTCGATATTCTGATAACCAATCAGAAACTTGATGCCCAAACTACGTCCAAAGTTAACAGCGTCATCCACATGACGCAGATTAGGCAGAAGACTGAACTCGTCCGTGATAAAATAGACGCTTCCTGCACTCTTTTTGCGGCAGAGTGCTTCTTTGATTGCCAAATCAAACATCAGGCTGTAAATGGGAGCCAGCATAGAACCAATGCCCAAATCATACTCAATAAAAACGCAGCGCCCACCTTTTGCACGTACAAGCTGACGGAGAGAAAGCGTTCCTTTCTTTTTGAAGTTTCCGATGAACATCTCCCGCACGGCCTGCTGCATCTCTGACAAAACGCCCTGCGTCTGTGCAGAAGAATCGTCCGCAATATAACTTACCATAGATCGTGTAGACTTACGCATATTCAGCAACCTGCGCAGGTCAGAAGACGGTGTGCTGTCCAGAAAATCTTTGAGATGTTCATTGTTCATGAGGTCTTCTTTTCCGTAGTCGATAAAATGCGCCAATACAGCTGAAAAAATATCTTTAGCTGCATTTGGAAAGAACGGCTGATTTGTTTTTTCGATTTTTTCTCGGAAGAGCGCATTTGCAATTTCGATGATATTTTCTTCCATATGCTCATCGTGCTCAATTTCATTATAGATATTCCAGTAGTCCGGGCCGTTCGGACCAGTAGCTGTACCGTCATTGCTGATAACAACATCTCCGGGCGAGTAGAATTCCCGATAAAAGTCTCCTTTCGTATCGAAGATTATCACAATATCTTCCGTTGTGAGATTGTTCAGCAGTTGATTCAGCAGCTGATTGATCGTGTTCGTCTTACCAGTACCAATACCTCCCAGAAGCATAATGTGCCGGCTGAGCAGATTTTCATCCAAATTGATGACTTGCCCTGCGCTGCTTCCATCTCCACGCAAAGTACATTTCACAGGGCCAACCGGATAGGGTACTGGTTTATCGTGAAGCAATCGACCATCAAATACTTCTATTTTTTTCATCAGTTCCACTTGCAACCGCCTCCTTATTATTGACTGATTCCATTATCTTGCGAGCTTGATTCTGCCGGAGCTTCCGCGCTACCAGAAGACGCGGGATCCTCACCCGAAATACCATTGTCTTGATCATTAGAAGCATCAGGCACACTGTCTCCATCGGAAATCCCGTTGTCCTCTTTGGAAGCTGGAGTTTGACCTGAATCGTCATCCGAAATGCCGTTATCGCTGGCTTGAGAGGGAGAATCCTCGGGCGTATCAGAGATGCCATTTTCTTCCGCACTCATCGCCGCCGCATCATCATCGGAAGAGCCGTCTTCGATTCCGTTGGACTCATTCTCTTCATCCTGCGGGTCATCTGCATCTTCGATTCCGTTTTCATCCTCTCTGTTTTTGTCGTCTGTTTCATCATCGTCAGGGTCTTGTTCTTCGTCATCGATTTGATCTTTATCAGACGCCTTGCCTTCGGTGGCCTCTTCGGCGTCCTCGGGATTCTCGTCCTCACCGTTTTCTTCGGCGTCCTCAGGATTCTCGTCTTCGCCGGTTTCTTCGGCGTCCTTAGGATTCTCGTCCTCACCGTTCTCTTCGGTGTCCTTAGGATTCTCGTCCTCACCGTTCTCTTCGGTGTCTTCGGGGTTCTCGTCTTCACCGTTCTCTTCGGTGTCCTCGGATTCCTCGTCCTCGCCGTTCTCTTCAGTGTCCTCGGATTCCTCGTCCTCGCCGTTCTCTTCAGTGTCCTCGGGTACCTCGTCCTCGCCGGTTTCTTCAGCATCCTCGGGTTCCTCGTTCTCACAGTTCTCTTCGGCGTCCTCAGGATTCTCGTCTTCGCCGGTTTCTTCGGCGTCCTTAGGATTCTCGTCCTCACCGTTCTCTTCGGTGTCCTTAGGATTCTCGTCCTCACCGTTCTCTTCGGTGTCTTCGGGGTTCTCGTCTTCACCGTTCTCTTCGGTGTCCTCGGATTCCTCGTCCTCGCCATTCTCTTCGGTGTCCTCGGATTCCTCGTCCTCGCCGTTCTCTTCAGTGTCCTCGGATTCCTCGTCCTCGCCGTTCTCTTCGGTGTCCTCGGATTCCTCGTCCTCGCCGTTCTCTTCGGCATCCTCGGGATTCTCGCCCTCACCGTTCTCTTCGGTGTCCTCGGATTCCTCGTCCTCGCCGTTCTCTTCGGCATCCTCGGGATTCTCGCCCTCGCCGGTTTCTTCAGCATCCTCGGGTTCCTCGTTCTCACCGTTCTCTTCGGCGTCCTCGGGTTCCTCGTCCTCATCAGCTTCTTCGGTGTCCTCGGACTCCTCTCGCTTACGGTCATCTTCTGTCTGGTCAGACTTTTTATCCTCGTTATTATCTTCCCTTGCCGAGGGAGGCAATCCACTATAATCAGCAGGTGCATATTCGTCTCGGATATCAAAGTCCACTTGATCAGCTTCTTCCATCAGAGCCTTATATTCTTCTGGCGACATTGATTCTCTGGCAGCATCCGGATTAGGGGCATCATAGATTTCATCTCCCAGAGAGGCAACGATTCGTTCCTCCTCCGCTTGATCGGCGTAACTTTCGTTTGAAAAAGAAAGATGAACATTTTCGGTATGACCATCCGGATATGTAATTTTGTCATTGACCATAAAAGCCGAGGGGCGGTCTCCGGACTTTCCATCCACATAAGCGATTTTCGTACTGTCGATAGACGCTCCATTTTTCAAGGCATCCGTTTCGCCGCGCTCCATACCCCGCCATCCATAGCGGTTCACATCGTGGTGCTGAGGGACAATATTGCTAGGGTCATTACTTCCTCCAAGAGAAGATGCCTGAATATGGCCTCGCTCATCGCCAGGAAGGTAGGCGCTCGTTCGGGAAGGCATTCCTTTGTGATTTCCCTTTGTAATTTCAAGATTGCCATTGGACGTTACTGTTCCTGTGTTTGGATCAACAACAGTATAGTTGCCTCTTAAATTTTCTCCCGTTTCAGAAGTTCTGCCATGTAACTCCCTGTTTGCCGAAGCTGTAGGTTTCTGGAGCGCGGCTCCACGCTCCCATCCATCGGATTGGCGCTCTGCAACGATATCTCTTTCCCGCTCAGGAACACCCGGTCGGCTATCCGAATCGGCGGAATTTGAGGCCGCATTGGAGGCTGTCTGAGAAGGGAATGACAAAAGACTATCCTGAAAACGTTCTCCCCGAATCTGCGCTGCCGACTTGCCTACAGGCGCGGCAGACTGCACGTTGCTGGGTGCCTGATCATTGGCGATCTGGACAGGCACTTTCAGTCCCAGCTCCTTTGCCGCAAGGACACGATGTTTACCGTCATCCAAAAAGGACATATTTCCGTTTGCGTCCCGATTGACCTGAATCATATTGTTTGGATTATAGTACGCATCCAGTGTGTTTCCTAGATTAGGGTGCTCCGCTCGGATCTGTGCCGGACTTTTTCCCTCGGCCAACATGGACTGTACCGCTGGAAGTCCTCTGGCCTGATCCAGATAAAAATCTTTATTGGCACCGTGATTTTCCCAAAATTGTTTTTCGCTGGCACGCCGGTTCCAGAAGTGAGTGGAAGGAAGCCCTCGAGCCGTGGACATATCGATATCCTCTGCCGGAATCGTTGCAGAACAATTACCAATCTTATTTCCTGCCGCGTCATAGTTTATGGCATTTGCCTGAGAATTTGCGCAACATTCAGCGATTCGGTCGCTTGGTGTCAGGTTATCGATTCGAGCAAAACGGGTCGCTCCCGGCTGGACGTGATCAAAATACCAACTAACATCAGCGTCTCCATTTTGAGGATCGATAAAGTAAGTCTTTCCATCGCGCTGCTCTGCCACGAAAACATGTCCATCAAATCCACTACCATCAGAAGTGGCCCAGCCGACATCTATTTCCACACGGGCCCCATCGCCGTAAGATGCCATTGCCCGTTCGATTGCCTCGCGGCCGCTGCCGGGAGTTTTGTGGATAATAGGGTCTTCCCATGCATCAAACGGGTCATAAGACAGGCCATTCGGGTCATCCGTGTACGGCAACGCGCTGACATCATAGCCACGTTTCCGCAGTTCGTAGGCGGGCACACAGTGCGTGCAGTTTCCAGACCATGCAAAATTGGCATCGTTTACCTCATCATGCCCGTTTGGATTGATTTTAGAAAGAGCCTCTTCCATACTTTCCGGAAAGCGGACTCGCCCAAGATCTTCAATTCTCATATGATATCAACATCCTTTACCAGTTCCAAAAAGAAAAGCGTCACGGATGGATAAAGGCCGCTTCATCAAGAATCCTAAATCCTTCCTTGCTGGGCAGGGAAATAAAGCTGACCGCACCGGTCATTTTATTGATGCAGATATAGTGTCCGCCTGCCTTTCTGCGCCCATCCCCAATACAGCCATAGAAGATCCACATTTCCGGATGGTTCCATGCGCCTGTGACTATTTCGCCGGTTTTTGAATAGTGATTTTTTGCAACCGCAAGCCCTTCTTCAAACTTGACCATAGAAATCTCCTGTCAAAAATGGGTCTCTTCTTGCAAAGAGACCCTTAAAAATCAGATAATAATCTTTTTTTACACAGACAGACAAAAGTCACTCCGTTTTCCATTTGGCAATGCCATAATCACCAAGTTTTTGGATATCATTGATGATGGCACCAATTTCGCGGATTGCTTTTTCTGTCTCGTCAGTAGGCAGAACCTCGTTATATCCCATATACTGCGCATCGATGACATTGCCAAGCGCAGCAAAACCAGTCTTTTCGCAGCGGATGGGAATAACGGCCTCGCCTGTTTTGGTGCGGACAAGAAACTCCATGTTCGGTTTGAACGCAAACGCAAAGACACAGGCGGCCAGCAGGACACCAAAAATAAGATAGGGGACATAGATAAAGATTTGGCTAAGAACAGTCAGAAAGCTGCTCTTGAAATAAATCATTTCTCTTAACACAGTAAACAAACCTACACTGGCGGACAGGAAAACACATTTGCCAGCATACTGTTCCCGCGGCATCCATACAAACGCAGGCACAGCCACAGCAAGAGCCAGAACATAGACGAGAAGCTGACCAAACGCTTTCAGTGTTCTGCCCAGAAAACCGCCAAAACCAACTCCGATATAACCGATTGCAACACTGAGCGCAAAAATTAGCAGAAGATCCAGAATGCTGAAGCGAAAATTGCGTACAATCTGGAAACCGGCAACTTCATCAATGGAGAACTCATGCTGGATCGTTGTTTCTCCTACTGGAGCTGTTCCTTTTGCCCGAAAAAGAATTCGCTTATTCGTTAGCTGCAGACGTCCCTCTGCTCGGGCACCCTTGATTCGAGAACGCATGACACACAAATTATACTGGCGCACCGGAATTTCACTCTCATTAGGAGCAATATTATCCGGCACAATTTTCTGTCCGCGCTCATACTGAACATCCGGATTCCGGCCAGCAGAACCAAAGGAAAGGGAACCCGCTGTGGAATCAGAAGAGAATTTGAAATTTAGGCCATTTTTTTTCGTGCAGCTGCACCGTTCACCCTCCTGAATGGGTTTTCCGCATCTTGTACAATAAGGCATGATCAACACTCCTTTAACTTTTACATCTGGAAGCTGATGCTTTCCAGTGCCCATACTCCATCTTCATACACATAAGTAAACGCTGCCTGACCATAGCTGGTGCCATTATCTATTCCAGTCTCACCGCTCCAGTAATTCTGCCAACGGCGCGCATAAGAATAATCAAACCTCATAGTACAGTTATACTGGATCGTAGATGCATCAAACACCTGCTGAGAGGATTGATCAGTGGTAGCAGTGACCTGAATATTTGTAAAGCCAGTATTGTTGCTCGTATCATAAAGACGGGATTTCAAATCAGAGAAACGGTCTGCCACATTGTTGTCAGCGTCACCGGACTTTACGATATCAGCAGGGAAATCCTGCCGAGCGATTGCCGCTGTAAGAATAGAATTCAGCTGGTTCTGCGCCTGTGCATAGACAGCATTCACTGTATCTGCATTGTAGTTTACAGCATAGACCGTATAGCTGTCTCCGTACCCCGGCGAAGGGACAAAGCTGTCTTCTGCGGAGCCAAGAGAGTTTGACACTGCGATATCATGCCCCGTACAGAACAACGATGGAATAGAATAGCGGTCGTAATTTTCATAAGCTGTCGAACCGTCTAGGATAATGCCATCGACAGAGACTGTCGAGCCTGCCGGAACAATCACTCCGAAATCAGAGGAAATATAGTCCGAAAGAACTTTATAACGGTTGATAAGACCAAAGAAAAGAGGAACATTGACGACCTCTACAGAGGTGCTGTGCGTAGAAGAGTCCCCTCGCACATAATAGGTGATATAGTAATTTGATGTGATATCAGATTCTATGGAAGAAGTAGTATACTCCTTAATCTCATAATCACCAATATTATGAGCCTGATATCCCAGAGACCGGAAGAACTTATCAAATTCGGACGCATTTACAAACTGGCTTTCCGGAAGATCCAGGCAAGCATATACAGCACGGCTGTCGTTATTCATCAACGCCTTAAAATATCTCCGGGCAACACTTTCTCCGGAAAGAACGGTCGCATTTGCAATGGACAGAGCCAAAAAGCAACCAACGGCTGCCAAAACAGGGAACGCGATTTTAGGATGACGCTTGAAAAAACGCTGGATCTTTTTGCAGAGGGATTTGGTAACGCTCTGAATCTGTTGCCACACATATTTCCAATCGACTTCAGAAGTTTCTGGAAAATTCTGGTTGTCAATCAATTCTGAGCCGCAATAGATACAGTACCTGTCTTCCGAGGAATTTTCCTTGCCGCAATTTGGACAATACATGAAAATCTCACATCCTTCTAAAAATTCGTTTGCTTTCTTGATGAAAATTATGAGAAACAAACTATTGTTAGTATACTCTGTAATAAGATTGCCGTCAATCAAAAATTAAAAATATAATTGTCTTTTCTCCTATACGGCTCCATTACTCTGATGCCAGAACGATGCCCACTGGTTTACGGAAATCCACAAACCGGTAGGCATCGTGTTCTTTATGGGAATCTTAATCTTCCAGCCTGCCATGGTCGCAGCCAAGGGAGAGGTAGTGTTCTATCTCGCCACTCAGCACAAGCTGTGCATACTCCAGAGGTTTGTTGTACAGCAGCCAGTCCAGTTCTGCCCGCTGTGCAGGGGTATTGCCGTATTCGTCCTCAATGGCAAGGCAGTCGATGGCAAGCACAACGCCATCTGCAAATTTTGCCTCTACCCGGTTGGTATCCATGTTAAAATTACAGCTCAAAAGTTTCATCATTGCCATTTTCTCCTGAAATCCATTGTTTTAACGTGAATCGCCATCCATCCCCACAGCTTTGTGTGGGGTGTGTAACCGCATGGTTCGGGAGAGCGCTTGCATGGCATGCAAGAGGTCACCGGTTCGATCCCGGTATTCTCCACCAGAAGGAAAAACACCGCACGGAAACGTGTGGTGTTTTTTATTACTACCGAACAAAGGAGAAACCTATGAGCTACGCGATCGTATTCAGCAGTAAAACAGGCAACACAAAATTACTGGCAGACACGCTGCACACCTGTCTGCCGCAGGAAAGTTGCTGCTATTTTGGCACTCCGGACCCTGCTGCCCTGGAGGCAGACGAGCTCTACGTGGGCTTCTGGACAGACAAAGGAACCGCTGACGAAAGTACTTTGGACTTTTTGAAGCAGCTGCATGACAAAAACATCTTCCTCTTTGGCACCGCCGGTTTTGGCGGCAGTGAGGAGTATTTCAGCAAGATCCTGAAAAAGGCGGAGCGTTCACTGGACAGGAGCAACACGGTCTTCGGCCGTTATATGTGTCAGGGCAAGATGCCGCTGTCGGTACGCCAGCGGTATGAGGACATGAAAAAGCAGCCGATTCATCTGCCCAACCTGGATGCGCTGATCGAGAATTTCGACAACGCCCTTTCTCACCCGGATGCGGATGATCTGGAACGGTTAAAGCAGGCGGTAAAATGATAAAAAGGCAGCGGTTTTCCTTAAACAGAGGAAGCCGCTGCCTTTTTTGCTTAGCGGATGATCCTACGCTCCTGCCTGCGGCTCCGCGTCTTTCATCCCACGCTTCTTTTATAAAAGAACAGGTACTGCTGCACGATGCCCGCCTCCGGCCCGAACTGAGGGAACGGATCCTGCCCGGCAAATTCGTCCCGGATGAGCCGTTCGATCCAGACATCCACCGGCACACGGCCCACACGGC
>OLVO01002246.1_pt1 | contig 18027 bp, 18 predicted proteins | sample 1672571 | NCBI WGS metagenome assembly OLVO01 (sample SAMEA3136700, study PRJEB25190) | human gut metagenome | biome: human gut; feature: human-associated habitat; material: faeces | place: Austria | collected 2013
TGAAACAGCCGAGGAAGCATCCGACAGCGGAGAAAGTGGAAGCGATAAAGGATGCATTGAAGCATTTTGAAGTGATTTAATAATGGTGAGCGTATCATTAAAAATAGTGGTACGCTTTTCTTTAAAATATTTGGGAAGCAATATATAAGTGCTGAATATGCTTGAAAGGAGGAAAATGGAGTGAACCGTATTACAGAAATAACAAAGCGAGATATTTTAGATTTATTTCAGAATGGATTGGAGATAGACGAATTTTTTCAAACCCGAACCGTTACTTACAATTATTATGGTCGCCTTGAAGAAATAGATTTTCTTAAAAGATTATATGATTTAGAGAGAATGCCAAGTTTTGATTCAAGATTTGTAAATGCAGAACAGGATATTTGGCAACATACAGTGAATAATGATGATTATCCATACTGCTGGGTTTTTGAAGACAAAAGATTCAATTTACAAGATGGTAGCGATGAAGTATATTTAAAATTTCTTTGTGAAGTATTTCACCCTGCTGTTCGATATGATAAGGGATACTGGAAAGAATTTTTAGTGGCAATTAACAAGCTATTACAAAATGACGGTTATGAGATTTACCCTGCTGAGAAAATATCCAATCGTGATGTTTATGGATGGAGAATATATCAGCAAGAAGATAATACGTTGTTTATTCCATATTCTCAACGAAATGCAAAGGACATAAAAGCAAAAAAGATAGTATTGTCCATAAAGCGGAAAGCGAGAAATCAAATTTATCAGTTTCTGGAGCGATATAATATCGTATATCAAGCGACTGACGAAACGGGATGGAATTATAATACAACAGTAGCTGAGGATGTTTTCAATGAAATAAGGCAATTTTATGTGCCAAAGTGTTATAATGATAAAAAAGAATATGTTGAAACTGCTGATTTGCAAGCATTCATACTTTCTAATTCTCCATTTTGCGTGTTGGACGCAATAGAGTTTTTTGCGAAACATAGTATCTCAGATGACTTTGAACCACAGATTAATGCTATATTAAAACTGAATGAGATACCGTTTCAGCTTTCCAAGGGGAAGCTAATGAATACATTTGATACCCAGATAAATAAAAATTCATTAGTGTCTGTTCAAGAAGTAGGACTGAAAGAGTTATTACAAGAGGCTTCAAAATATTATGATGAAAACAATTTGCAAATTGCAGTGGAGAAACTTTGGGATGCATTTGAGAGACTAAAGACATATTACTGCTCATCGACTGTAGATAAGAAGAAATCGGTTAATAAGATTATAATGGATATGGGTAATAATCAACAGCCGTTTTTAGAATTATTTGAAAAGGAATTTCATGAGCTTACCATACTTGGCAATAATTTTAGAATTCGACACCATGAAACAACAAAAACGGATATTCAGGATAAAAGGCATTATGAGTATTTTTATAAGCGATGCTTATCCTTGATTTCAACAGCTATTCAGTATTTGGATGGGCGAGGTTTATAACAGATACAGCTTTGCGTAATAAAGAAGTTAAATGAAAAAGGACAATAGTAGAGGTGGATTTTGATGAGTAATGAGCCAAATGGTTTCACTAAATATTTAGTCATATTTGTAGATATTCTTGGAAGCCAAAATAGAGTTGATTTTCAAGAGACATATAAAATTAACAAAATTTTTCATGAAGAGCTTGAAAGAAACAAGCAAAATGATATGATGCACACGGTGTATTTTAGAAAAATATATACATTTTCTGATTGTGCTTATATTTTCTATGGCTTTAAAGACGGAATATCTGATGAACGTAAAGATGAGGGCGAACTATTTAAAGTGGCATTGTGTAATTGTGAGCCAATATTTTTACGATTCATTAAAGAAAGAATTCTTTTTAGAGGTGGAATATCTTATGGTGATGCTTATGTTGACCCTTCGAAAAGTATGTTTTTTGGAGATGCGGTGAATAAGGCGTATAAGATGGAGTCAGAAATAGCAATTCATCCTCGTATTGTTATAGATGATTATATTGCTGAAGCAGTTTTAGAAAATATATCATCAGTAAAATATAAAATAGTTGCAAAAAACCCTGAATATATATCTATTTTGGGGGCGGGACTGGTTCCTAAAATGCCAGGAACAGGTGAGGGAATCATTGAACAGGATATTGATGAAAAATATATCTATAATTATCTGCACTTTCCAGAGAATAATATAATCTTGCAGGATTACTATCTGTCTGGTGAAAGTTTTATAAAAGAGTTAATAGACTTTTGCTTTGAACAAATTGATAGAAATATGAATTATAAAATTATTGATAAGTATTTTTATCTTCAGAGATTTGCTCAGAATAAATTAGAAAATTTGCTAATGTCATCTGATTGTGATTTGCAATGAAAATGATTAAGTAATTATCCTCTTTGAACGCATCATCACATTTTTATGGATTGGTAATTATATTACCTAGTAGATGTGTATAATGTGATTTGTTGTATCGTAAATCCAAGAAATGTGAAGTTATAGTTTTGACAGTCCTTTTTACTATTATACAATGAAGCCAAAGAGGGGGTGCTATTTATGAGAGAACAGAAATATCATATATATTTGGATAGCCACGAAAGAAAACTTTTGATACATAGCCTTGTAGAGTTAAAAAATCAACTTATTCAGCAAGGCAGATATACGGATTGTATTGACGAGCTTATTTTTAAGGTCATAAATGCACCGACCAAGAGAATGAAAATTGAATCTCTCATCTTTCTAAAGAGAACGAGGAATACAAAGCCTTGCAGGATAAGATTGAGAGCCTGTATCAGCAATATCCGAAAGTATTAGAAGTGTTTGATACAGAGCAGGCGGCGGAGCTTACCAAAGAAGAATGTGCAGCTCTGATTAAAATAATGGAGCTGACAAATCAGCTTACGGATATGGAATTGCAGTCGATTTACTTCCGTGGCTGTTATGACAGCGTTGGGTATCTCAAAAAAGCAGGGATTTTGTAACGGACTGACCGAGAAAAAGGCGGCGTTGGCGTGAAGCTGATGCCGCTTTTACATAGTTGTCACCGTTGGTAAAAATATACAAGATTTTGTGCTATAATAAAGATGCCTTATAAAGAAAATTTGGCAGATGGAATATAGAATGAAAATTGCTATAAAGGTCTGGAAAAAAGGAAAGTTCTGTGCTAATATATGCATAGGACTAAATGAATAGAAACCACTTCTTATTTTTATAGCAGATTGTTCTGGCTAATATGAATAAGGAGTGTTTTTTATGCTATCAAACAACTTATCTAAAACATATCTATGCGGAGGTTATCTGCGTTTATCCAAAGAGGATGGGGATGTTGCCGGAAGTGAAACGCTGCAAAGCAACAGTATTGAAAATCAAAAAGAATATATTGAAGATTATATACATGGTAAACCGGAAATAGAGATTGTTGACTTCTATATTGATGATGGTTATAGTGGCGTGAATTTTGACAGACCTGATTTTCAAAGAATGCTGCAGGATATCAAAAACAAGAAGATAGATTGCGTCATTGTAAAAGACCTGTCACGACTAGGAAGAAACTATATCGAAGTAGGAAAGTATATTGAGAGACTTTTTCCTTTACTGGGTGTACGTTTTATCGCAATTAATGATAATTTTGACAGTGCTGATGATACAGCGGCATCCAATAATATCATTATTCCTTTTAAGAATTTAATCAATGATGCGTATTGCAGGGATATTTCAATTAAAATCAGAAGCCATTTAGAAGTAAAGAGGAAACGTGGAGAATTTATTGGTGCCTTTGCGGTCTACGGATATATGCGAGGGAAAGATAAAAATAAACTGATTGTTGATCCTTATGCAGCAGAAATTGTAAAAGAGATATTTGGTATGAAGATGGACGGAATGAGCCAGCAGGCGATTGCGGATGAATTGAATAGTCTAGGGATTCTTTCTCCGGCAGAATACAAGAAAGAGCAGGGGAGCGGGTATAAGACGGTGTTCCAGACACACAGTAAGGCGAAGTGGACCGCAATGGCAGTTATGCGTGTTTTGACAAATGAGATCTATGTGGGAACTCTGATACAGGGAAAGGAGAGTACCCCTAATTATAAAGTCAAAGTGCGGGAAAAGAAGCCACGGGAAGAATGGATCCGGATTGAAAATGCACATGAGGCAATCATAAGCAGAGCTGATTTTGAAATTATTTCAGATATTATACAGAAAGATACAAGGGTAACAGCAGGAAAAAGAGCGGTCTCCATATATTCCGGTTATCTGGTTTGTGCGGATTGTGGATGCAGTATGGTAAGAAAGAAGGCATATAGCGGTTCCTTTGAATATGTATATTATGTCTGCTCTGGAAATAAGAAGAACAAAGCTACATGTAGCAGTCATAGAATCAGTGAAAATGCCTTAAATCTTGCCGTAACAAAAACATTGCAGCTTCATTTGAAGCATTTGGCTGATTTACAGGAGAGTAATCCTGTACATACGGAAAACATCTTGTAATTCAGACAAGATAAAAATGATGGTACTGCAATCCGAAAAAATAAAGGGAGATATTGAAAAGTATAATCGCTTAAAATTGGAATGTTATGAGGACTATAAAAATGAACTAATTACTCAGGGCGAGTATCTGCTGTTTAAGAAGGAATTAGATAACAGAATAGAAGATACTAAGAAGGCTGCTACGGAATTGAGCAAGAAAAAAAGAATGCTATTAGATGGCAGATATGAAAAAGAAAGTTTCATGGAGAAATTTTTGATAAGCAAAGATATAGAGTTAAAGCGTTCCTTATTCGTTCGGTTTATCAGTCAGATATATGTGTATGAAGATCGTCGGATAGAGATTATCTTTCGCTATCAGGATGAAATCGAGCAATTAGCTGGACTGGTAGGTGAAATCAAGCAGGAAACGGCTGTTCGGGAGGTGATTTGATGGCACGAAAAGTCAGAAATCATCCGGTTCCGAGAGATAAGATGAGTGAGAACAAATTATCGGAACAGACCCCAAAAGTTAAAACACATGATTTTACCGTTGCACTTTACATTCGGCTGTCTAAAGAAGATAGTGGAAAAAATAATCAAAATACAGTGGAAAATCAAAAGGCGCTTTTGGAAGATTTTGTAAAAGACAAGCCGGATATGAAAGTGGTTGATATTTATATCGACAATGGATTTAGTGGAACAAATTTTGAACGCCCTGCTTTTCAGAAAATGATGGAAGATGCGAAACGAGGTAAGATTAACTGCATTATCGTAAAAGATCTTTCTCGTTTTGGACGTAGTTACTTAGAAGCAGGAAATTATTTGGAAAAAATATTCCCTTTCTTAAACATTCGGTTCATTTCTGTTACAGACCACTTTGATACTTTTGCCGTAATTTCTTCTGAAGATGGCAGGGGAGTAGCGAATGGGATAGAAATTCCGCTGAAAAATATTATCAATGAGGTGTATGCAAAGGACATTTCCAGAAAAGTAGGCTCTGCCATAGAAATTCAGAAAAGAGAAGGAAGATATGGCGGTGGAGTTGCTCCATACGGTTATCAGAAATCGAAAACTGTTAAGGGTAAATATGAAGTGGACGAGGAAGCCGCAAAGGTGGTGCGCTATATCTTTGAATTGCGCTTGGCGGAATATGGATATTGCAGTATTGTAAAGATTTTGAATGAAAAGGCAATAAAGTCACCCAGTGCATACCGCTATGAAAAAGGGATTGTTAAGAATGAGAAGATGAAGGATGTACTATGGAAAACTTATGCCATAGAGGATATGCTTCGTGATGAAGTGTATCTGGGAAATATGGTAAGAGGCAAGACGCATTCTGCCATGCACAAGGGAGAAAAGAGGCATCATGTACCGAGGTCGGAATGGATTGTTGTTCAGGGAACCCATGAGCCTATTGTATCCAGAGAACTGTTTGATGCAGTACAAGCAGTTAATGAAAAGAAAGCGCAGGAGCATAAAGATAATCTGGAAAAAGCAAAAGAAAATCCGAAACGTGACAATTTGTTTAAAGGCAAAATATTTTGTGGGGATTGTGGCATCACGATGGGAGGTACTGTTGGTAATTACAATTCTATGAGCTACTATTGCCCCAATTACAGAGAAAATGGAGCAATGGGATGCGTTAAAAAGCATATCAGTGCAAGAAAACTGGAAAAAGCAGTATTAGAAGCGATTCAGATACATCTGAAAATATTCTTAGAAGGCAGAGAAGAAATTCGGTCAAGAAATGGAAGTGCTGAAATCGGAAAGAGGCGAATGGCGCTTGAAAGTGAGACAAGAGACTTAAGACAAAAAGAGGCACAGTATCAGCAGAAATTAAGCAGCACCTATCTTGACTATAAAGATAAATTACTTACGGTTCAGGAATATTTCATGTTGAAAAATAAATATCAAGCTGCACTTGCAGAACTTGAGGTGGCTCGTAAAGAGAAAGAACTGCTTTTGAATAAAATGCAGGAGACTTATGGAGAGGATCTGGAACTATCTCACGCCGCAGAACAGTATTTCGGGCAGATGGTGGCTACAAAAGATATGGTGGATGCCCTAATAGAACGAATAGAAGTATTTGAAAAAGGGCGTATTCATATTATATTTCGATTCGAGGATGAATATCGGAGTTTACTGGAAAAGAGAGCTGATATGGAGCAGGAGGGAGCAAATTGAAAGAGAATTTTAATCTCCCAGATTCGAGTGTCCGCTGTAGCGGACAGACGGGAGCAAGGATGAAGAAATATATGGTTGCAAAATATATCCGGCTTTCCATGGAAGATTTAGATTTATGCAATTCTGAAGAAAAGGCAGAGAGTGTAAGTATCAGTAACCAGAGAAATTTCATAGATACCTTTATAGAGCAAGGAGAAGAATTTCAGGGAGCAGAAATCAAGGAATTTGTGGATGACGGATATTCCGGCACTAATTTTGACAGACCGGCGATAAAGGAGCTACTCCGGTCATGCAGGCAGGGAGAAATAGATTGCATTATCGTAAAGGATTTGTCACGTTTTGGACGAAATTATCTGGAAGTTGGAGATTATTTGGAACAGATTTTCCCGTTTTTGGGTGTTCGTTTTATCAGTATCAATGATGGGTTTGACAGTAAAAATTTTTTCGGACAGACGGGTGGAATGGATGTCGCTTTTAAGAATTTTATCTATGAGATGTATAGCAGAGATTTGTCTGAAAAGGTAAAAAGCGGAGTTACAACCTGCATGAAAAGGGGGGAATATTACGCAGGTTGCATGGTGTATGGCTACCAAAAGTCATCAGATGGTAAAAGCATGGAAGTTGACGAGGGTGCAGCAGTTACCATACGGCGTATTTTTCAGGAGTTGGCAGGTGGAAAAGACGCAAAAACTTTGGCAATCGAACTAAATGCAGAGGGAGTGCCGACCAGGCTGACTTATAAGCAGGCAAAGGGAGAGCAGCTTAATCGGCATTATAAAACAGATATATGGAATCGTAACAAGATACATTCTATTATCCATAACCGGGTATATCAGGGAGATATGGTGTATCGAAAGGCGGTCCGTACCCAAATTGGCTGTAAACAGAAGGTAAGACAGCCGGAAGAAAAATGGCTTGTGATACCGGATCATCACGAGGCGATTGTCAGCCGGGAAATTTTCAAGAAGGCAAATGACAATATCAGAAAAGGAAAAGTAGCAGAGTATGACCGTTCTGCTGTCCGCCGAGGGATTGTCTTTTGTGGATGCTGTGGGAATAGGTTAGAACTGAGGAAAACCAAAAGCCCCTATTATCTATGTAAGCGCAGAAATTTGCTGGATAATGCAAAGTGCAATGAGATTCGTATGGAAAAAGAACAGATTGAGCAGACGATATGGACTATCTGGTAGGAACATTGTAGATTGTTTGCGATAATCCCTGTTTCCGAGCTCTTTGAAAAACAGCAGGAGAAGTCGAAACAGCAGGAAAATAGACTAAAACAAAGCTTAGAGCGTTTTCCTGCTGAAAAAATCAAGCTGTACGAACGGTTCCGTTCTGGTATGGTAAAGCAGGATGTATTCTTAAAAGAAAAGGAACAGTTAAGCAGGCAGGAGGAAGTAGTACGGAGAGAAATAGAGAAAGTCTCTGAACAGATTGATATGCAGGAGAAAAGGGAAAAAACTATCGATGTGTTGCAGATCTTGTGAAAAGGTATGGAACGAGCGAAACATTGACAGAAGAGTTTATGAGGGAGATGGTGGAGAAAGTCATAGTATATGAAGATAAGCGGATAGAGATTGTCTGGAAGTATCGGGAGGAATTTGAAGAACTATTGTAAGATTAAAAAGAAGAAGTCTAAAGTGAAATGAGGCTTCTTCTTTTTACATATAAAATACCATAAAATACCATAGTTAACATTTTGGATGTCAATAGTAGGAAAATATTGTATAATATATTTATATTTTCTTGACGATGGAGGTATTAATCTATGGCGCAGATGACATATATCGAGAAAGATTACTTTGAGAGACTGTTTGACATGGAGAGGGGCTATGTATTAGACTTTACAAACTATACTTATCAAAGGTTTGTTGCTGATACTATTAACATAGATGTTTATAAAAAGTATCATAATTTATCTAAAGCCAAAATATTAAGAGCAATTATGGATGATTGTGACAATGTTACAGTTGGTAAATTGTTGCTAGGATTAATGCAATATATGCAGGCAAGAGAACTTGTGACAGGTGAGAAAAAAGAAATTTTTCAGAAATGCACAGAGATAGGATATCGGTTGATTGGAAAGAAAGTTTCAGCGAAAACAGTTGATACTGTACCTGAATCTCAGAAAATCGAATTTGATTTTAAAAAGTATCTTAATGAACTGAAAGATTTGGCGGATTATCATGATAATCCACAAGCAAGAGGATATCAATTCGAGAGGTATTTAAATAGGTTATTTAAGGATTGTGCGTTAGAGCCGAGAGAAAGTTTTAGAATCAAGGGAGAACAGATAGATGGCAGTTTTGTTTTAAGGAATGATATATATTTATTAGAGGCAAAATGGACGAACAAGCCAACTGAAAAAAGTGATTTGGTAGTTTTTAACGAAAAAGTATCCTCAAAATCGGGATTTACAAGAGGTTTATTTATCAGTTTTGCTGGTTATAGCAGTGATGCAGTTGAAACGTTTTGTAATGGTAGAGAAGTTAAGATAGTGTTAATGACAGTACAGGAATTAGCAGTAGCGTTAACGAGGGAAATGGATATATCTACTGTAATATGGAATAAAGTCCGAGCATTAGCGGAAGAAGGCAATTATAATAAGTTGGTGTTTGAAATGTGAATTGCGGAGAAAACGATGTGATGGCAGTGGGATATGCTTAAAGGAGCTTGTATATTATGGAAAAACATAATCCCTTTGAATTTCATGACACAGATATGTATGTTGCTTGTGTGGGAGAGAATGGTGGAACAGATAACTTTGATATTAGAGAAGGATTTAAGTCATCTGTAAATATAATGATAAATGCAGTAGAAAGTGGAGGATATGAAGACACTCTTATATATCCCGTCGTTTACAATGCAAGACATAGTATTGAATTGAGTTTAAAAATAATTATTGAGAAGATTATTTATATATATGATGTAAAGAACTTTGAATTTACTGATGCAGATAAAAGCAAGGTGTATACGCATGATTTAAAGACCTTGGATGATATAGTAAAAGCATATTATTCTGTTGACAAGAGAATAGTAGTATACTATGACCAAATCAGTCCATATCTACAAGATTATTTTTTCGATACAAAAGGTGATGTTTTTAAGTATGAAACAGATTATAATGGAAATCCGCATTTAATAAAATTAGGAATAAGTTCTATAGGCTATGATGTATTAAAAAGAAAATATAACGAGATGATGGTACTTTTTGATAAATTGATTTTTGAAATGATGTATCTCTGTCAAGAATATGCAGTTGGTACATTTACGAAAAATTTGTCTAGGGAGGATATTAGGAATATCGCTGTAAAACTACTACCGAGAAAGCAGTGGAGAAATAACGCTTTTGATGAATGTAAGACAAAAATAAAATTAGAATATGGAATAGGATCAAAGGAATTTTCAGAAGCATTAAATATTATTCAAAATCATAGAGAGTTTTGCACGTATATTGATATGGAACAAAAACTAGGAGATATTCCGGAAGACGAATTACGAGAATATGTTAGACTTGTCATGGAGATGAATGGTTCTGAGTTATATGATAAAACAAAAGTACGAGCGCAATCAGGGAAAGTATTGCTAAATGTTATCCAAGAGAAGGCAAGAAAGAGATTAGAATTGTCGAAAAAAATTTCAGATGATACGATTGCACTATTATTAGTATTTCGAGAATATGGTAGTGGGGAGCATCTTTTTACAGAAAACGCAGAAAAAATTTGTAAGTATTTTATGGAATCAAAAATTGATAGAAATGATGCTTTGAAGAAAGTAGAAAAGAAGGATATATTCAGACGAATATTATATGGAATGAAAAAATGTGGTCAGCTTACTTATCGGGAAATTATTAAGGATGAGTTTCAAAGGGAAGGTAAGGAATTGGTTGAGTTAGAGTAGAAAGATGAAGTTATTAATTTTTGGAAACGTGTTTGATATAATAGTTCTGTTATCGTAAGATTGTGTTCTTTACTTGAATGAGGAGAAGGTTTTTTAGAGAGGTATCAAGATGATGGCAAATGATATAGAGAAGGTACGTGCACAAGCACATGATGCTAATGTAGCTAACAAGATAATTGATTCATTGAAAGAATTACAACAAAGCTCAGATGAAAAAAGTCGCTGCAGATGGGTTTGGGAACTTATTCAGAATGCAAAAGATGTGGCTAATAGTAGTGGAAGTGTGGATGTAAAGATTAGCTTTAATGAGCAACAGAGAATACTCCAATTTGCACATAATGGGAAACCATTTTCAATGCAGAATATTGTTTTTTTGATAGAGCAGGTATCGACAAAAGATAGAGACGAAAAAGAGGAAACTAAAAAGAGCACGGGAAAATTTGGTACAGGATTTTTGACTACACATTTGTTGTCAGAAATAGTGACGATATCAGGTGTTTTACAAGACGAAAATAGTCAATTCAAAAGATTTGAATTAGATATCAACCGTTCCGAAAAGACGCGGGAAGGAATTATCGGAGGGAATAAAAAGAGTTTTGAACAGCTACAGAATAGTATTGATAATGGGGAAATGATTTTCGATTTCAATGAAGATTTATTTAATACATCGTTTACATATAGAATAAATGAGAATGGACTTGGTGTTGCAAAAGAGGGGTTAGGCAATCTCTATGATGCTCTGCCATATGTTTTTATGTTTGTTCCGGAGATTCGATCTGTTTCTGTAGAGGAATATGCATGGAAATTTACAAGAGGAAAACTTTGTTTGACACAAAATAAGGACATAAAAGTACAAGAAATCATTGTAAGGGAGAATGAAGAAGAGAGTGGTACATATATTGCTGCTATTCAAGGAGCAAATGTAGCGGTAGCTGCTGAAGTGGAAAAGCATGGGAATCATGTTGCTGTAAAAGAATTTACAAATCAATTGCCAAGAATTTTTTGTGATTTTCCTTTGATTGGAACAGAAGATTTTGTTTTTCCTGCGGTGGTTAATAGTTCCCAATTTAATCCGACTGAGCCAAGAAATGGAATTTTCTTAAAAGATGTAGATGAGATTGAGACTAAAGAAAATAAAAATCTTATGATGGAAGCAGTGCAATTATATGGACAGTTTTTGGAATATGTATCACGGAGGGGATGGGAAAAAATATATAATTTTGTAAAAATTAGAACACAAAGAGAAAAAATATGGCTGAGTACAGAATGGGTAGGGAAATATATTATAAATGAATGTAAGAATATAATATGTAAAATCCCAATTGTTGATAATAAAATGGGGAATAGAGTAGCTCTGTTGGATGAGCGGGATGAAACGAATATTTGGATTGTTCATGATACTGATGCAGAGGTGCGTGAAGAAATTTGGGAATTAGCTTCAGATTTAATGCCTAATATGATGACAAATTATTCAGAAATTAATCAGTGGTATTTTTCATTATGGAATGGGTGTAATAGATTTTCACTACAGAACTTAGTGCAGGATGTACAAGAATTGGGAAAAATAGATGTGTTAGAAGAAAAATTATGTATCGAAGGGAAAGTTTGGCTCAATCGGTTGTATGCTTTGATTTCTAAAACAAAAGGTGCAGTAGATTATATAAAGAATAACAAAATTAGTATTTTCCCCAATCAGAATGGTGTTTTTTGTACGTTGGACAAACTGTCAGTTGACGTAGATATTGATGAAATATATAAAGATATTTTGAATTTGGTACAAAGTAATTGCAGAAATGGACTTTTAGATAAGGAGATTATGGTATTAGACTGGATGAGTATTCCCCAATGCTCATTACAAGATATCTTTGCAAGTATTAAAAATGGATTATCGAGCTATCCTGAACAAAAAGATAATGTATATAGTCAAATAGCTGTATTGTATACAAATGATGATGAAGTAAGTGACTTAGAAAGAAAGCAGACGAAACTTTCAGAATTTTCAGATGTTATATTTCCTAACAAATTACCAGATGATTTAGAGGTCTCTGCTATTTCTCCAGAACTGCTTGAAGAAGCAATAAAATACTTGTGTATCCAAGTAGTAGATGAAATTAGTAAATATGAGAATTTAGAGAACTTAAATTGGTTATTTAATTTCAACGAAGAAACAATAGAAAAATGGATTTCTAGATTTATTGAATATATTAACGCAGAAGGATATGGTTTTTTATTAGATAGAAAAGTAAAAACTATCTTGCCTAATCAAAATGGTAAATTTAAAGCAAAGGAAGAATTGTTTTTAGATAATGGCGATATGGATGAAATATTAAAAGATATTTCAGCAATCGCAGGATATGATATAAGAGAGGAACTTTTATTAGGAGATGTGTTTTTAACACTACCGGATAATCGTACTAAAAGTATTGCAGATATTGCGCCACATGTTGTATCTTATGTGAAAAAAAATCAAGGATCATCCAAGGTACAGGATAGCAATGTAATGGATACATTCAAAAAACTTTATTATTGGGTAAAGGATAATTCAGAAAAGGCAGAAAAATATTTTAATGAAATATGTGAAAATATCCATTGGCTCTATAATGATGTGGAAATAGCGGAAAATATGAAAAAGGCTGAGCAGATTGATGCTGTGTTGGAAAGGTGTCATATTAATGATATAAGTATTTTAGAAAAGGCCTTTTTGAAAATGGCTAACAGTATGCAAGAGGTGGACAGTGTGATTAATTCTGATGAAGAGGAAAATGAGGAAGAATTGTTGGTTCAATATGGTATTGCTTCAGAAGAGCAGTATGAAAAGGCTTTAGATATGCAGATTTTTAAAGAAAATTTTTTGCATACATCATCTCATGATGTTTCAAAATTTGATTTTGCAAATCGTATATTAGAACGGGCTAAGAATAATATTATAGAGTTTTTAGGAAAGAAATCAGAATATGATATATCAAATTTAATTGAGGTTGATAAAACTATTTTTATTATTGAAAAAAATAAAGAACAAATATATTTAATAACACGTCCATCAGATTATAGTTATGTTGCAATATATTATGATTCTGAGAAAAATGTACTTGATTATAATAAAGATTGGGAGTTGTGGGTTGAAGATGGAAAGAAAGAACCAGAGAAGATAACTTTTGGGAAGATGTTGAAACTTACAGGAATTAATAAAATACCATTAAAGAAGGTATAGAGATGATAGATGTAGATGAAGCATTGGAAAGAATATCTAATGACGATGATGATGTGATTTGTAGAGAATACGAATTGAGACCGCAAATAATTGCAAATTTGATTGAAAACGTGGCTAAAATAACAGAAAAGCATGGCTATGTTATAATTGGTGTCGGTAAAAATGGCAAGAGTTATAACATAAATGGAATTGGTACAAGGATAGATGTAGAGCATCTTGTGAAATTGGCCTTACAACAAGTTATTCCACAAATTAAGGTTGAATATTTAGTTCAAACTTTAGCGGGTAAAAAAATATGTGTTATATGTGTTTACCGGTATGAAAATAATCAAAAGTTAATAAGTGATGTACAGGAAAATATAGATAAAGAAGTGGTGTTTAGAGATTTGTTTAATGCTTGTATCAAGTTACAGAAAAATACTACTTTTACTAATGTTTCTGAGGATCAGAGGAATGACTTTATCAGGGATATTTTAGAAACAGCCGGATATCAGATAAAAGACCAAACACGGCAAGGAAAGTCTGCTTCTGGTAAAGCGTCTGGAGAAATAGATATTTTAATTCATGACAAGGGAAAACCAATATCAATTATTGAGGCTTTGAATTTGAATGGATTGGTAACAGCGTATTTAGACGAACATATTGATAAAATATATAAATACGATACATTAGGAAATACATTTAATTTTCTGGTTTCATATGTAAAAGTAAAAGAGTTTGGAGAATTTTGGGACAAATATGTTAAACATATTAAAAACTATAAATATCCGTACGCACTTGTCGATGTAAATGAAAATATTCAAAGGGAATATGAGTATGCTGATATTAGATATATTATCACCATACATAATCGAAATGGAAAAGAAACGATTTTGTATCATATATGTATGAAGATTGTAGAATAATAGGTAATTATTGAGGGAAAGACATTAGCATAAGGAATAAATTTAGTTTGTCAACCCCAAAATCAAAATTTCTTCAAAAAAATTTGGTCCTTACTTGACATCAGCAGATGATGGTCCACATCCTGTATATACGCCAAGACTTCTGGAGGGACTGGAGAAGAGAGGCGTGGTTGCCACCTTCTTCGTGACGGGTGAGAATGCGGCGCAATATCCTGATATTATCAAACGCATGGATAAGGATGGACATTTGATAGGGAATCATACCTATACCCACATTCAGCTGACCAGTGCCAACCGTGACAAGTTTCGTTCAGAATTGGTAAAGACCAATGAAACACTGAAGCAGATTACAGGTAAGGATATAACCTTTGTACGCCCGCCTTATGGAAGCTGGGATAAAAGCTTCGAAACAGAATTGAATATGTTCCCGGTTCTGTGGAACATAGACCCTCTCGACTGGTGCTCCAATAATGCCGACTGCGTGGTGCGCAAGGTAGAATCCAATGCAGAAGAGAACGCCATTATCCTTCTGCATGACTGCTATGATACATCTGTAAAAGCTGCATTGCGCATTATAGATGATCTCACCGCACAGGGTTATCATTTCGTCACGGTGGATGAGATATTATTTGACTGATTATTCCACTCTTTGAAATTCTCTCCAAAAGGCGATAGTCTCCTGTAAGTCGGCTTCATCTTCGAATAGATTCAGCTTCTTTGCAGTTTCAATCGCAAAATCTACATAGCCATTGGCTCTGGCAGTTATGATATTGTCGCAGACTACAACATCCAGAACTGTAGAATGTGTGGAGTCAATTCCATCCAGGAGACCAGCATGCTCTAAGACATCTACACCGGCACAGATGCCGGCAATGAGTCCATGATTTTGATTTACCAGTCTTAAATAATTCCAGACATCTTCCTTATCAATAGGAGTAATATCACCGCCGGGAACAATCAGCAATTCAACATCAGAGGGGTTAATCTGGATTAATGCACCCGCTGTATGAATGGAATATCCTTCCATTGCTGTTATTGTCCCGCCATCTGGTGAGACGAACACAACATCCTTACCGGTTACTTTTAGAAAATAATTTAATATGACAATTTCATAGATACAACTGCTATCATATAGAAGTACAACAGTTTTCATTATAGACCCTCTTTTTTATGGAAGTTCTTGGAAATATCCAGCGATGCAGACAACCGTCTGACGTTGATGGTACTGCAATAAATATCATATCACATAACGATATACGATAGCAACAGAGCCTTTTAAATGCTATTCTGATGTGGGGTGAAAGAAAAATATACACATTTTAGCAGAACGCAGGATTGTAGAATATTACCAAATCTAAAAGAAATCATAGTCATTTTGCACTTTGTATAAGTTGCTGAATTTGTTCAATAGTGCCTTTGAAAAATTGTGCATTTCCATGATAAAATATTTTCAGACGATGAAAGGAGATATTTATTCATGAAAAGAATCAAAGCAGCATGCTTATTACAGACAATATGTTTTCAACCTAAAGATACGAATCCTCCGGAGTACAGTAAACAACTGGTACATCAGGAATATGAAGCCTATAAGGCACAGATGAAACGCCGCGGCACACAATTTAAGATTTTAGAAGAAAATGTGCAGGAGGATAGTTCCATCATTATCAAAATAAAAAAACAGAATAACCAGCAGCCTGTAGGAGATTATTTTGATTGATGTTGTTGTCAGAATATATGCATTCAGCTTTGGATGCATATATTTTTAGCTTTTAATGGAGGAATGACTATGTATCAGATTGGACAATGCATCGTGTATAGAAATGTTGGTGTATGCAGAGTAGAAGCAATAGGAAAGCTTGGATTTACCTCGGATAAGGGCAAGGAATACTATACCTTGCAGCCACTTAATGCCAATGGAAATGCCAAAATCTATGTGCCGGTGGATAAGGATACATTTATGCGGAACGTGATTACCAAAGATGAGGTATATGAATATCTGAATAAATTGCAATTTCTTTCTTCTTATTTTATAATGGTGAAAAAGCAATTAAGGAGGAAGACTTATGCGGGCACAGTTACATTTTACACCATTAAAGGGATGGATGAATGATCCAAACGGAATGGTTTACATAAATGGGGAGTACCATTTATTTTATCAGCATTATCCTGATGATATCGTGTGGGGACCTATGCATTGGGGGCATGCGGTATCAACTGATCTGTTACATTGGGAGCATAAGGAGATTGCGCTTTATCCGGATGAACTTGGATACATTTTCTCTGGTTCATGTGTATTGGATGTTGACAACGTATCAGGCTTTGGGAGCAGAGAGAATCCGCCCCTTATAGCTATTTATACCAATCATGCACCGGATAACGGGCAACAGCAGCAGAGCATAGCATATAGCCTGGATTATGAGCACTTCATTAAATATGAAGGGAACCCGGTCATTCCCAATACACAGGAGAAAGATTTTCGTGATCCCAAGGTCTTTGTAAACAGGAAGCAGCAGGGATATACCATGGCTCTGGCAGCAGGAAAACGCATACTTTTCTATCACACAATGGATTTTAAGAAGTGGGAGCTGACAGGTTCTTTTGAACCGGGAAAAGACAATAATGGAGTGGCTGGAATCTGCGAGTGCCCGGACTGCTTTCAGGTTGAGACTGCACAGGGCAGGAAATGGATCTTGTCTATTAGTATGATCGCGCTAAAGGAAAGTGGTGAAGAGGATCATGTCATGCAGTATTATGTGGGAGAATTCGACGGCAGGACATTTCAGGCAGAGCAAAAGGCACACACTTTGGATTACGGAACAGATAATTATGCAGCTGTAACGTTTCAGAATGCGAAAGATGCCATACTCTTAGGATGGGCAGACAGCTGGGAGTATGTATACAAAGTACCTGCACAGGATTACAGAGGAACCATGACGCTGGCAAGAAAGCTTACATTGCAGCAGATAGAGAATCAGTATTATCTGTGTCAAAAGCCTGTGGGAATCGAAGCATTTCCAGTTGTTGATACACCAGAACCGGATGGAATCTGGCGCATGCATATCTGCTATGACCAGGCATATCAGTTAAGCTGGCAGACCCAGGACGGAGCAAAAATAGAATTGCTCATAAATGACACAAGTGTCATAACCAAGCGGACACATCCACAGGAAACAGAGGCTGCTTTGGTATGCAGCGCACCAAGATTGATTGCAGGAGAGGCACAGATGGATATTGTTGCAGATGGTAATCTCATTGAAATCTATGCGGAGAATGGATTGGTCAGTATGACGGTGAAGCTGTGGTAGTATCATTATGGTATTTTTGGAAATAATAGATACATTTGAAAAAAAAATAAAAATTTTAAAATATGTGTTG